>Ga0222632_1000021_pt1 | contig 185117 bp, 159 predicted proteins | sample AntAcemetageno46_FD_179828 | JGI IMG/M metagenome (GOLD analysis project Ga0222632, IMG submission 179828) | Saline water microbial communities from Ace Lake, Antarctica - #46 | ecosystem: Environmental > Aquatic > Non-marine Saline and Alkaline > Saline | place: Antarctica: Ace Lake...
CAGGTTGGAACTTAAAGAAAATGATGCTTCAATTAAAACAAGAAGCAATTTCTTGGCTTCAATTGTTATTTTCAGTTCTAAATCAGGATGGTTTAAAGGTCGCTTGTTAAGGAGCGACTATATAGACTTGATTAATTAACGTAATTCACCCTTTCCTCTCTGAACCCTCATTTATCGGATATAAGGGTTGGGCAAGATTAAAAATCCATCTTAAGCAAGGTGTTTGGGATCAATAAAACACGCTCCCAGCAATAAGAGACCCCCTCAGCTAAGCCCTGAAAGGGCGCCATACCTCAGCCTGGGGTGAAGCCCTAGGCTGAGCAAGCAGCATATAAACATTTCTTCCAAAAGCAGAATATGCATAGCAATCATCATCCAAAAAACCTGATAATTCTACTGATAGAAAAGTCTCTGTTATGCCTGCACTCCTTTAAAATCCAGAGCATGCCCATCACATAAAAATACCAGACTAAATAAAAACAGCCCAAGGCAAACCTTGGGCTGTTTTGACAGTGTTTAATAGCTCTTGCTCAAGTCAAAGAGCAGGCATTATTTTACCACTCCACTAAAACATCTATCGTGTCAAAAGCGGGGGCATAATAGATGATGGGATTTCGAAAGCCGACAATGCTATCCGTATACTCTCGAAAACAAGGAAGTACTAGTTCCTGATTACCCGGTGCTGCCCATAAAAAGGTAATATCATCTGCAGTGGTAGCAACAGGAAAGCGATCCCATATAGGGTTGATAAATAATGCCTCTGCATTCGAAACCTTCACTGCTCGAACCCTCAACCAAGAGCGGGGCACAAGATATATATCCAACCGTCCTTTGAAGGGTGCTCCAAAATCATAATTCCAGTCGATTGGAACGTTTTTGTCATCCCATGGGGCATGATTGGGTGAGAACGCTTGAATTAGATATCGCTGGAATTGTGCACTCTCATGACTTAAAACATATCTACCATCTTCATCTGCTATAGTAGAATCCACTATCGGATACCCACCATTGTAAATATCCTCGGCTAAATACACCTTAGCCCCAGGAATCGGATCTGTAGAGTTAAGATTGTAAACGATTCCGTGCACGCGACTCAATCGATCTTCCTTCGTACATGAGAGAAGTACAAAAGGAAGAATCAACCAAAAAGTCTTTTTACTTATCTTTTTCATCATTCTATGATAATGGTTTCTCTTTTGGAATTGCCTTCACTTTGCATGCTTAGGATATAAACTCCAGGCATTAAATCAGCAACATTAATAAATCCATTCTGACTTATGTCGCCAAGAAAACCGTATTTCAATTTAATTCCATTTATACTATGGATGGTAAATCCCATTTCTTTTCCTTCTTTAAACCCTTCCCATTCAATATTTATATGGTCCGTTGCGGGTTGTGGGTAAATAAGGATATCACTCCAGGTATTTTCAAATCTCTGTAATCCAGTGGAAGGAATAGAATTCGAATGTACAAAATTTTTGAAATTATATCCTACAAAGTTTTCCTTGCACACATTCATCAGATCTGCCCACTCTTCAATAGATATATTCTCTTGATAGTAATCGTCTTCGGCACCTATAATGCACTGCCAATAGCCTATGCGCTGACTTTGCTCAAAACTATTCGGATCTGTCCAATTTATAGAGTTCCCTAAAACAGCTAGCGCTTCGTCTGTATATCCTCCATTGCGCAATATTAAAATTTGATTCAAATGATGAATAAATCGCTTATTGTAGTAATCGCTATTCGCGGTGTCTAATTGAACGATTTGATAATCAATCATGCCTAACGCATTTTGCATGGTAGAATCGGGTAGTTGCCCTACTTGCCCGTCATTAGAGGTGAGTTGACCTGAATGATATGCATTTTCGAGGGCGGTTAAAGCCGTTGAATAAGCCAACTCTTGATAAAAGGAAGTCATTCCGTCTGGACTTGTGATAGTAGCGCTAGAAAGAAAGGCCAATTGATTAAAAGCAGCTTTATCATTCCGAACACTGTCTCCATAACTTATGCGTCTTATGGCGGCAATTAGCTCGTCTTTCAACTTTCCTCCACTATTTGTTTTACCCCCTTCTGGACCTATCATTCCCAAGGTGTGTTCTAGTGGATGCACTTCATTTCCAACCGCTAAGGCGCATTGAGGGGCAATCGTATTTGATGACAATAGCCCAAATAGTCCGGTTTGAGTGCACGTAATCCCCGATATGGGTCCGTTATTTGGCTCCTTGTAAACAAGTGAAACGGGTAATTCAAAAACACAACACAATCCATTCGGTTGAACGATTTGCCTTTCCTCCATAAAGTTTCCTGCGGCATCAATGGTTGAGGGATTGCTTGAAGAGTAGATGGATCTAATAAAGGAAATTGAAGATGGAAAATATTGACAATCAAAGGTTCCTTGAATATGCATCGCAGTTGCACTAAGGCCACCTAGTAAGAATTGATTCTTTCCGTCTTTTAGAAAAAGGCCACAAGATTGTGGATCTACAATACCCTCTGTAAAACGAATTGAAATGTTATTTGAATTGAAAACATTATATGCGTTATCGTCAATGAAAAGCTGAGCCTTCTCGCCAATTGTAATACCTATACTGTTCGATAAAAACGAATTACAGGATAATCTGGCCGTTATTTGTTGAATACTTAAAGCACTCGACTCAAATGCGTCGCAATTCAGGAATGTGTTATTTCTAGCATCCAAAGTTGAGTTACTCGTCCCTACAAAATCTGCACCTAGATTAAAATGGGCAAAGTTGCAATTTCTAAGGGCAGACGAGGATTGCAATGCAACCCCTCTTATTCCTGTAGTATTGAAAGAAGGTGGCGCACTAAAGTCGCAATTGTAAACTGAAAAACTGCCGCCTTCAACCTTCAAGGAAGTGATATTGTTTTCGAAAATACAATCTTGAATAAAGATTGGGTTGTTCGCCATGGCCCATTGGGCCCAGATTCCAACTGAACCATTTCTGATGGTTGAGTTTTTCACAATAGTAGTGCCTAAATCGCCCCAAATACGTAAGCCCTGATGCCGTCCATTGGTGTTCGCTGGAACATCTATGGTGATGTTATTTATGAATGGATTATCATATAAGTACAAAAGTTCATTTGGATTGATTTCAACATCCACATTAATCAATTGAACATTTGCTTTATTACCAAGATTGTCTCTCAAGTAGCAGGAACTAAGCACCTTTAATTGTGGGCGATTTCCGGAAGTTCCAATCATTCTAAATTTGGCGTTTTGTCCGAAAGAATAGTGATCGCTGAAGTCAAGACTGCCATTCACAAATGGGATAGACTGCTCAAACTGAATAGTGCCATTTCCGTTATAATAGAAATGTGAATTGTCCTCAATTTTTAGTTTCCCCTTAATGATTATTGAGGCGCCGGCATCTAAGGAGAAATTTGGTTTTCCATTGATTATTAGGGTTCCACCTTCTTCAATAAGAATACGCGATTGACCGTTCAATTTAATAGTTGAATTAGATCGAAGATCTAGCGTCGCATTTTCATGAACTATTATTTGTGAGAGGTTGTCTATTTCAAGTTTGCCTTGAGAATCTACAATAATAGAGGACCCTGCTTCAATATGAAGCTGCACTTTATTTACTTGAATAGGGTTTATTTCATCCCCTACATTCATTTCACCTCCATTGAATATATGAATTTGCTCGGGCGCTGTGCATTTGTCTAAACCTAGGTGCATACTTACCTCAAAATTAGAAGGCGGTACTATATTAGATCCAAAGGTGCTTAATGGGGTAAAGCTTCCGTCAAAGCGGGGTGCGAGATGATATACGTTTAATTTGCCTCCACTTATGACATTAAAAGAGCCTATCTCCTTTTTTTCTAGGGGAATATTCCATGGCTTGTCTAGGGTTCCATTTAGAATCTCCTCTACATTAGAACCATATTCGGTTTGTTCTAAAAGCCAAAGCATGTTCTCATTAGATGCTCTTATATGCGATTGGTTTTCGAGCGGAGAATAATACGCATCGAAGTGAGTTCCATATGTGCTTAAGTTTGAACCATATTTTGGAATAACATTGTCAAAAATAAAATCAGGATCATTTGAGTTTAAATGAAGTGCCGAAAGGGAAGGAATAAACCCATATTTATATTGCTCAGGGACAATATTAGTTGAGCATATGTTGAATGGAGATAATTGGAAAAGACTGTTTTCAACCTCTTTTTTAATTCTACTGATATCTTTATCTCTAAAGCTTGCTTTTTTACCCTCCCAAAAATTAAGACCAGATATTCTATATTCATGATATTTATCCGATCCTGGAAATTTAAATTTACCAATTGCGAGATCACTGCGCCCTACAGAATAGATTTCCACCTTTAAATCTTCGGTTAAACAATTGTCGTTATGGTTAATATACGCTGAGCCATTTGGCAGAATGGCGTTGTTTTGATTATTGTTATTCCCCGCGCCGTTAAGGATGGCCACATTCCTTAACCTACTGGGATAATTGCCCATGAGATTAACTTCATCTAAGAAATCTTGACGTTCGAGACACGCAATTATATCGGTATTTGGCGGAAGACTAGAGGCCCACAAAGAAGTCCCATTATTCTGTTGCAGAATAAGACTGTTCGGTTGGCTATACGCAGCGCCTAAATGTTGAAAAAGCAACTGTTTTGGAGCTGGATCATTTAACTGCCTCCATTGGTCTATAGCGCTTGAGTTGTTGGTTGCGTTTGCTGCATAATGAACAAAACTCTGCACCCCTAAAGGAATAACCGCCCCATTCCAAGGACTGTCAAAGGATACATTTAGGCGAACACAGTGGTTCAGATTGTTGTGCTCCATATAACTCAAGGCATAGCGGGCTATCTGACCGCCCATGCTTGCTCCAATTAGCACAATTTCTTCATTGCCCACTTTATTCGCATTTACGCGTTCAATAAGCTCCACCAAAACCATAGCGTTGCGCTTCATATCATCGGTAGAGTCCCAGAAGTCAAGAAAAATGATGTCATATCCATTCGCTAACATTTCTTGAATATAAACCGATGAAGTTGTGAAATCGATTCCATCCACTCCACATCCCCACAACATGGGCCAGCCGGTTTGTCCAATTTGAATGGCGTCTTTTAATCCTTGAAAGAAACCGGGAAGATTATTATAATAATTGCTGAAAGAGAACCAATCATAGGGTCGAGCAAAGTCAATACCGTCGACAATTATTAATGGTTTTCTAAATTCCTTATTCTGTAAACCTGATTGGCTACCATATTTTACATATGCTTTCGCAAATGATTTTTTACCATCAACAAGTATGGAACTTTCAATTCCAAAGTCGATAGGAATTGTTGGGAATGTCACTGCTATATTTGGTATCCCGAATGTCGGAAGGCCTTGTTGGAACTCAATCGCTTTTTGATCATACGGCCAAGGAGCTTCGTCCGGTAAAAACTGACTTACTGCACAACCTGAAGTGGACTGAGACGAAAATCCTGATCCTGAATTATTATGGAATGAAACTGCCTTATAGGCATAAAGGGTATCAGTAGCTCCCAGCTTTCGAAGTGTCCATATTGTATGTTCTTCTAAAAATGAATCTGGATAATATAGCTTGAATGTATTTGATGCTTGTATAGAAACAAAACCATTGCCGTCTCCAAAGTTTATTTCATAATTGCCTAATGTACTATCCGAAACAAATAGAAATCCAGGAGCAAACACTACTGGAATTGTATCGTCTTTCACTATTGGAAGATGCATACCTTTTAGTTGGAAAAGATTTCTTTCAGGAAAGAGTGAATCAACGCTTGTATTAGAGTTAATCTGGAAATATCCATTTACATTTTGGATGTCCAAACCAATGAGCGCAGCGGAATCCACTTGATTGTATTTGAGATCATAAACTACCAATGGAAAGGCATTGTAGTACAAAATTGCATCATTGTATAAATTGAGGTAGTTGTCGAGTAGTGAAACGTCTACTTCCCACGTTGGCGCGGCACTGGTATCATCAAAATCCATGGCAGATTCATAGTCAATAAGCGATTGAAATAAACTCGCTTGCCCATAATCTACAAGGGTATCTGGCTCATATTCTTGTGAGAAATAGCTCGAATCTTCTTTTCCGTCGAAAAAGTTGAACTTTTCATTTTGAACAGCATGATCCCATAAGGCTCCCGTGCTGAGTTGAACGCTATTTACAATTTTGCTCCAGGGCATTCGCGCTAAGGTCGAATCATTGAAATAGGTGCTAGAATGTCTGGTTTGTGAAATCCCTGAAAAGTATAGCAATAAGCAAATCAGGGTAGGAGTACATTTTTTCATGTTCTGTATATTTTTTAGTAAACATACTACATATAATAATTTCCATGGAATGTCGCCTGTGCATCTTTATTCTATCGTCGGGCGTCTATCTTGAGCTTATGACAGAGGCTTAAACTACAATCAATCCCTTTAGGTGCCCGTATCTATAAACATCTGATGAGCGGGCGGAACTCATTCTATCTCTTCCAACTCCTGAATGTATATTGGAGAACGCGACTTGCATTAAATTCTATTATTATTGATTTATAACACTTGATTTACAGTATATTATATAAATTTAATTGCTGTTTTCTTGTTTCCCAGGAGTAAATAAACCGATTTTGTAATCATACCGAAATGGTTTATTTACTCCTTCATATTCTGAACTTATTATGCGCTCAGACGTAGACAAGTCTCAATTTTTAGATTGATGTAATGGCATTATTCATGATATTCCCTCAATGAACAATCTGAAATAATTAAACATACATCTGCTTTTATATCGCATTATAAAGTTTTTTAATTTCAATTATTAGTAGTAATTGACTTTCTTTTAAGCGCTTAATATTTATGTTTTGCTTCCAAAAGCTTCGTTTACCCCTACATTTAAAAATAAATAGGCCTCTCCTCTCTGTACAGCAATGAGGAAGAGAAAGCGATGCGATGCTCTATTGTATTCTCTTACCCATTTTGCTGCTTTGTCTCTCCATTACAAAAGGTGGTTTTTTGTGATTCTCCAATACACAAATCGTCTGTTGGATTTTATCTCTACACTTCTTTGTCTATTCTATTTGTGATTCAGATGTTGGATTAATGGTTGAGCTTCTGCACCCATTAAATAGATATGCCTTTTCCATTATTGATGAACCGTTTTGTTTCTTGATGCTTTTAATAATGGTTTCGCATCAATCATTCTACTCCCATTTCAAATCAGCGCCGTGCTAGAACTCCAATATTCTATGACGCTCTCTGAAAACACTGTCCTAATCGCTCGATTGTCTGCCCTTCAATTGGGTCGATTGTAAAACCATGGATTCATTCAAAGACTCAATGTTGATTCCTCGTCAATTTGAATTTCCAACACCAATCAGCCCTGAAAGGACGCCATACCTCAGCCCAGGGTGAAGCATAGGACCTAAACGAAGGTTAATATTCATCCCCTTCCCTACCGAAATCCTCCCAGCAATCAGCGTCAAGAAGCCCTCTCAACCCAGCATTCACCAAACCACAGACTAACTCCAGCTCTCTCAATGCCTAGCTCTTCATGGTCAATGAAAAATCAAGCGCGCATAAGCAATATCCACTTTCGTCCTATCTCACACTGCTACAGCTTTCCCAAACAGCCGTATACCTCAGCCCGACTCCCGTATTAGTCAATAACACATTGATATCAGCCGAGTAAAAATGAAATCGCGTTTTCATTCCGGCAGCGTTTAGCTCTTCCGCGGTCACATAACTCAGCGGAATAGATGTATTCGTCCGCAATGCATTCATATAAATCTGCCCAGCATCTATATCAGTCAAAGGCAACACCCACTATCTGTAGAGCAGTCAATACCCATTGATGTATTCAGCAGCCTTCTCTGTCAAGCCAGCAACACCTATTGTTTTGGACATCACTACTTAGTGTTTAAAACATGGACTCGTGTTTTCTAAACAGGACCTTCTATTCTGCCAACAAAAACTATTGATCAAGTCAACAGCCTGGTCGATGAACCCAACAGCCTCTGCCGACAAGGCTACCTGCTGAATCCCTCTTGCTTATGGTCGAAAACCTCAACCCATTACGCTCTGTCGTTCATCGCTGAAAGGCTGCGCTCAACCCAATTCTCTCTTGAGCCTCGTATTACGCTATTCTTCTTCCCTCTTTTATTGTCTTCGCTGTATTGAAAATGCTTCCACCTAAACCCTTTAGCAATCCTCCATTCTCTGTATTTATGAACATCTTCTCTCTGGAAAACCTGCGCGATTCAGCGCTACCGTTCCCTCACCTCATGATGCATATAGGAGCCCTTTTGCTTCTTTTCTATTGTGCAAAAAGAAAGATTCTTTTCTGAAATTAGTCCATTTCCATTTTAAATATCTTTGGGCTGTGGCTAAAACTTACTTTATCTCCGATCTTCATCTAGGTGCGCCCAATGATGAGATCAGCTTAGAACGCGAAAAACGGTTTTGCCAGTGGTTGGATCAAATCCGAATAGACGCCGACCGTCTCTATATAGTGGGCGATCTCTTCGATTTTTGGTTCGAGTACAAAAAAGCTGTTCCACGTGGATTTGTTCGAACTCTAGGAAAGCTCGCCGAGCTGGCCGATAACGGATTGGAAATTCACCTCTTTACGGGCAATCACGACCTTTGGATTCGCGATTACCTTCCCAAAGAAATTGGATGTTATCTCCATCGTGAGCCCGTTTTTCACAGCCTTCAGGGGAAAAAACTCTACATAGGACATGGAGATGGTCTTGGTCCGGGCGACTATGGCTATAAATTCCTTAAAAAAGTGTTCACCAATCCCTTTCTTCAATGGCTGTTTGCTCGCATACACCCCAATTTCGGAATCGGATTGGCAGATGGACTAAGTAAATGGAGTCGCTCGCATACTGGTGGAGAAGATGCCATATATAAGGGTAAAGAGGAAGAATGGCTGTATACCTATTGCCAAGAAACCCTGAAATCAAACGAAGTGGATTATTTCCTTTTTGGTCATCGCCACCTACCCCTTCAGCTCGATTTAAACGCAGATTCGAAGTATATTAACCTTGGCGATTGGATTAAATATTATACCTATGCCGTGCTTGATAAAGGCGAACTTAGTTTAAAGGTGTTTCAAGGAAAACTTTCAGAAGATCCATTAGCGCATAACCCCATCCCCCCTAATCCCAAAAACGAATAAATGCCTGAAAAAAAAATCATTGAGCTTCTCGACATTCACAGAGATTTTCCGCTCGGCACCGAGGTCGTAAATGTGCTAAAGGGCATTAGTTTAAACATAGACAGAAACGAATATGTTGCTCTTATGGGTCCTTCCGGTAGCGGAAAGAGTACGCTGATGAACCTCATCGGATGTCTAGACACGCCCACCTCTGGCGAGTATACTTTAAACGGCAAGTCGGTTGGAAGGATGCTCGACAATGAGTTGGCTGACATCCGCAATCAAGAGATAGGCTTCGTCTTTCAAACCTTTAACCTATTGCCTAGATCTACCGCGCTAGACAACGTAGCACTGCCCTTAATTTATGCCGGCTGGAGTAAAAAAGACCGCATAGAAAGAGCCGAAGAAGTCTTGGGAATGGTTGGATTGGCAGACCGCATGACGCATAGGCCCAATCAGCTTTCGGGCGGACAAAGACAAAGGGTGGCGGTAGCACGAGCCTTGGTAAACAACCCCTCGCTCATTCTGGCTGATGAGCCTACCGGTAATCTCGACTCTAAAACTTCAGAAGAGATTATGGATTTAATATCGAATATTCACGCCAATGGAAACACCATTGTTCTGGTAACACACGAAGAAGAAATTGCCAAAAGAGCCAAGCGCTTGGTGCGATTAAGAGATGGATTGGTAGAAAGTGACCTGCTCAATTAATATTGAATTATATGAAACAAAGTCTGAACTATATACAAGGTAAATGGATGGCAGGTGAAGGAGTTGAATTCCAACATCATCATTCAATCACAGGCGAAATGCTCTCTAGCTGCTCTTCCGCTGGCATCGATTTCGAAGCCGTTCTGAAATACGGCAGAGAGAAAGGCGGTAGTCGACTTAGAAAAATGACCTTCCATGAAAGAGGCCAAATGCTCAAGGCAATGGCGCTTCATCTCACCTCTAAAAAAGAACAGTTTTATGCCATTAGCGCAGCTACGGGTGCAACGCGTATAGATAGTTGGATTGACATTGAGGGCGGAATTGGAAACCTTTTTGCCTATGCTTCTTTGCGGAAGAAGTTTCCAAACCTTCCCTATCATGTAGATGGCGAATCGGTTGGCCTTTCTAAAAATGGAAGCTTTATAGGTCATCATATAATGGTTCCCAAAAGAGGCGTTGCCATACATATTAATGCCTTCAACTTTCCTATTTGGGGTATGTTGGAAAAAATAGCCGTAAACCTAATGGCAGGCGTTCCATCGGTGGTAAAACCCTCTGAGATAACAAGCTTCTTAACCGAGGCTATGGTGAGAGAAATAGTAGAGGCAGAGCTCCTTCCTGAAGGCGCATTGCAATTGATAAATGGATTTGGAAGAGGAATTATAGATCATGTTGAAAATCAAGATGTGGTTACATTCACTGGCTCGGCTCATACAGGAAAAAAACTGAAAGCCCTTCCGCGTCTTCTAGAAGAGTCGGTTCCTTTTACCTTAGAGGCCGACTCGCTTAATGCCTCTGTTCTCGGACTAGATGCAAAACCCGGCACGGCTGAATTTGACATTTTCATTAAAGAGGTGCATAGAGAAATGACCGTGAAAGCCGGTCAAAAATGCACGGCTATTCGCCGCATTCTAGTTCCCGAAAACCATTTAGAAGCGGCACGTACTGCCCTTACTTCTAGACTACAGAAAACCGTTTTAGGCGATCCTGCTATAGAAGGCGTTCGCATGGGTGCGCTGGCAAGCCGCACACAGCTAGATAGACTTAAAGAGAGCGTAGGCATATTGGCACAAACCCAAGAAATGGTCTATGGCAATCTCAACGATTTTGAAATTCTAGGGGGAAGTATGGAGAAAGGGGCCTTTTTCGCTCCCATTCTTTTTCAGAACTTATCTCCCTTTAAAAATACCAGCGTACACGAGGTAGAGGCTTTTGGACCAGTTTCTACTCTTATGCCTTATACGAGCACAGAAGAGGCAGCTGAAATTTGTGCTTTGGGCAAGGGTTCTTTGGTGACCTCTATTGCCACTGCAGACCCACAAATTGCGCAAGACTTTGTGCTAGAAGTAGCCCCTACGCACGGAAGGGTTTTAGTACTCAACGCAGCCTGTGCAAAAGAGAGCACAGGACATGGTTCTCCTATGCCTATGCTAACACATGGCGGTCCGGGTAGAGCAGGAGGCGGAGAAGAAATGGGCGGCATGCGTGGCATTATGCACTATCTACAACGCACTGCTATACAGGGTCATCCCGATATGATTCAGGCCATAACCAAGAGCTATCAGCCCGGAGCAACACAACCAGAGGCAGAACCGCATTTGTTCCGCCAGCACTTTGAAGACCTAAAGATTGGCGATACCGTTACTACGCACAAACACACCGTAACCGAGACAGACATAGTAAACTTTGCCAATGTAAGTGGCGATAACTTCTACGCACATATGGATGCCACCTCTTTAGAAGGCACTCTTTTCGAAGGCCGAGTAGCGCATGGGTACTTTGTACTAAGCAAGGCGGCTGGCTTATTCGTAGATCCGAAAAAAGGTCCCGTTCTCTTAAACTACGGTGTAGAGGAGGCCCGCTTTACGAAGCCCGTTTACCCCGGAGCTACCCTAGGCGTTCGACTGACCGTTCGAGAGAAGATTGCCCAGGAAAAACGATCTGAAGAAGATATCCGAAAAGGCATTGTTAAGTTTTTGGTAGATGTTTACGACGAAACCGGCGAAACCGTAGCCTTGGCAACAATACTTACTATGGTTAAAATGAGGAATCAATGATATTACCCACCTTTCCTGAACTAAAGCAGCTGCCCGAACCGCCGTATTTCTGCGCCATTTTTATCTCCGAGCTCAGCAATAGTACAGAGGGCTACGACGAAATGGATGCCATGACAATAGAAAAGGCATCCAAATCCGATGGCTATATTGGCTATGTGAGTTCGCGAAGCAAAGAGGGTTCAGGCATCTTTATCTCCTATTGGTCTTCATTAGAAGCCATTGATGGTTGGCGAAAAAACAGCATTCACCGCATGGCCAAAGAGATGGGAAGAAAAGAGTGGTACACACACTATATCAGTCAAATATGTGAAATTAAATCACACGGAATAAAGAGTTAAGAATGGAAGATCAGTCGTTTGTTAGGTTGGAAGTAGAAGAAGGAATTGGACGTTTAACCTTCTACCATGAAAAAAAGAATAGCATGCCCGCACTGCAGCTTAAGCGCTTAGCAGATGCCATTACAGAAGCTTCGGATCGAAGCGATATAAAGGTGCTTATTCTTCAATCGGCTGGAGACTCGAGCTTCTGCGCCGGTGCCAGTTTCGATGAGCTCGTAGCCATATCGAACGAAGAAGAAGGCTTGGCCTTTTTTAGCGGATTTGCCAATGTTATCAACGCCATGCGCAACTGCAAGAAATTTATAATAGGTAGAATTCAGGGCAAAGCCGTAGGCGGAGGTGTTGGTCTTGCCAGCGCCGTTGATTATTGCTTTGCGCATGAATCGGCCTCCATTAAACTCAGCGAATTGGCTGTAGGTATTGGTCCTTTCGTAGTCGGCCCGGCAGTAGAGCGCAAAATGGGACTGAGTGCCTTTACCGATTTGGCTATAGATGCTGCTTCATGGAAAACAGCCGAATGGGCAAGAGAAAAGGGACTGTTCAACGGAGTATATGCCACCCATGACGAATTGGATGAAGCCATTTCAAAACTGAGTAGGTCATTGTCCAACTCGAGTCCTGAAGCCATGCAACATCTGAAAGCCGTGGCCTGGGAGAATGCTTCGCATTGGGACAGTCTGCTACTTGAGCGTGCCGCAATTAGCGGAAAATTAGTTCTATCAGACTATACTCGAAATGCTATTCAAGCTTTTAAGAAACGCTAACAAAAATGGCGTTTTGAATTGCGATATTTGCCCATATGGTGCAAAAGCGCAATGAGACCATTTTTGAGCGACTTCGGTACAAATACCGACTCGTAATTTTGAACGATGATACTTTTGAAGAGAAACTCTCTTTTAAGTTGAGTCGATTAAACGTTTTTGTTATTACGGGCCTAGCTATTGTGCTATTGATATCAGGAACTACGCTCCTCATTGCATACACTCCATTAAGGGAATACATTCCTGGATACTCCTCTACTAGTTTGCGCAGACAGGCCCTTAAATTGGTACAGGCAACAGACTCCATTGAAACGCAGCTTTCCTACCAAATGGGACACATAGATGTCTTGCAACGCATTATTGCGGGCGAAGACTTAGAGTCTACACATCCAGACTCAATACCCATCGCTTCATTACCTGACGAAAAAGCGTTGAAACCGAGCGAAAGCGAGGTAAATATGCGAAAGATGGTAGAAGATGCGGAAAAGTTTAATATTGAAGCCGGCAATAATTCCAATTCAGGCAGACTAAAGAACCTTGCCTTCTTTGTTCCTGTAAAGGGAGTGGTTTCTCAGGAATTTAGTCCGGAGAAAAAGCATCCTGCTATAGATATTCTTGCTCCAGAAAATACGGCCATCAAAGCCTGTCTAAACGGTTATGTTCTCTTTGCTGAATGGACCGCTGAAACTGGACACGTACTAATTATTCAGCACTCAGACGATCTTATTTCCATTTATAAACACAACTCGGCCTTGCTTAAAAAGCAAGGAAACCTTGTTCGGGCAGGAGAAGCCATTGCTATTATTGGAAATTCGGGGGAGTTCACAACAGGAACACATCTTCACTTCGAGCTTTGGCATGAAGGTATTGCGATTGATCCACAAAAATTCATGCGTTTTTAATGGGAATTATACGAGAACTAGCGGCAAAAGTATATGCCAACTATACCCATAGCCAAACCAAGCTATGGAAGTTCAGAGCCCCAGAGGTTCAAGAAAAGTGGTTGCTTGAAAACTGCATGAAAGCAGCCAATACCGCTTTTGGAAAAGATCATGGACTGGCTAAGGTTCAGTCGATAAAGGACTATCAGAAAGCCGTTCCCGTGCGTAGCTACGAAGAGCTTCGTAGCTATGTAGACCGCATGGTAGAGGGAGAAAGAGATGTGCTCTGGCCAGGAAAACCGCTCTACTATGCCAAAACCAGTGGAACGACTTCTGGAACTAAATACATTCCTATTAGCAAGGAGTCTATGCCGTTTCACATTCAATGCGCCAAAGAAGCATTGCTCCTATATATATATTATACAGGGAATGTCGATTACGTCTCTGGGAAAATGATCTTCCTACAGGGCAGTCCAACCGTTACCCAAACAAAGGGTGTAGAAACAGGGCGGTTATCAGGCATTGTGGCCCATTATGTTCCTACCTACCTTCAGAAGAATAGTTTACCCAGTTGGCAGACCAATTGCATTGAAGATTGGGAAAGCAAGTTGTCTAAAGTTGTAGAGGAGACAAAAGATGAGGATATGCGCCTCATTGGGGGTATTCCTCCTTGGATTCAGATGTATTATGAATATCTGCTGAAGGCCACCGGCAAAAAAACAATCAGCGAGCTATATCCTAACCTCCGTCTATTTGTTACAGGAGGGGTGAATTATGAACCCTATCGAGGGGCTATTGATTCTCTAGTGGGTAAGCCTGTAGATATAGTAGAAACCTATCCCGCGAGCGAAGGATTTATCGCATACAACGATTCTAGCGGGGAAGAGGGATTGCTTCTGCTTGCCAATCACGGCATCTTTTATGAGTTTATTCCCTTGACTGAATATGGACAAGAAGGGGCGTCCAGATTAATTCTTTCGGAGGTACAATTGGGTGTCAATTACGCCATTATTATGACCACCAATGCGGGCTTATGGTCGTACAGTATTGGAGATACTGTAAAGTTTGTTTCGCTCAATCCATTCCGGATTAAAGTTTCAGGAAGAGTAGCTCACTTCATCTCTGCATTTGGAGAACATGTTATTGGAAATGAGGTGGAGTCTGCCATTGAAAAGGTCTGTAAGTCTATTCAAGTATCTGTTCTTGAGTTTACTGTAGCTCCACAAGTGAATCCAAAGACAGGCTTACCTTATCACGAATGGTTCATTGCTTTCGATACGCCAAATGTAGATGTAGATGTTTTTTCTGTACTACTAGATGAAGCAATGTGTGAGAAGAACAGCTATTATAACGACCTTATTGTTGGAAAGATTCTAAGGCCCATTGTAGTCAGCGAAATGGGAAGGGAAAGTTTCCAAGACTATATGCGCTCCATTGGAAAGCTGGGAGGACAGAATAAGCTCCCACGATTGAGCAACGACCGCAAAATTGCCGATGCTTTGACCGCTTTTGTTAAATAAGGCCTGGGGATTGCATTATTATTTCTTTAGCGCTTCATAGCCACTGTCTATCAAAAGAGGGCCTTGTGTTGCAGCATTTACAGCTAATTGGTCGCAAATTTCATTCTCAACATGACCGTTATGTCCCTTCACCCATTTGAAAGACACTTCATGCTTGCGGTAAATTAGCAAGAAGCGTTTCCATAGATCGGGATTGGCTTTGTCTTTAAACGCTTTCTTCTCCCATCCAAACACCCACTTTTTCTCTACGGCATCTACAACATACTTCGAGTCGGTTGTAACCAAAACACCCACTCCCTGATTTTTTAAGGATTCCAAAGAGACAATGACCGCTAAGAGTTCCATGCGGTTGTTGGTTGTAAGGCGGAAGCCCTGAGATATTTCTTTGCGGTGAGCACCTGAAATAAGTACTGCACCATAGCCACCCGGACCTGGGTTTCCGCGCGAAGATCCATCCGTAAAAACGGTAATCATTCGTCCATCTCAGTAATAACCCACTCTACAACGGATGGGAAATGACGATGCTCTAATTCTTGAACTTTGTAGGCAACTTCTTTCGGAGAGTCTTCTAAATCAATCTCAATAGCTTCTTGGAAAATGACTTCACCCTCGTCGTATTCCTCGTTCACAAAATGGATTGTAATGCCCGTTTCTTCCTCTTCATTGTCTACGACAGCTTCGTGCACACTCATTCCATACATACCCTCACCACCATAATCTGGAAGAAGTGAAGGGTGAATATTGATGATTCTATTTGGAAATGCATCGATAATGTTGCTTGGAATACGCTTTAAAAATCCGGCGAGAACGACTAAATCGATCTTTAATGCCCTCATTTTTTCTAAAACATAGCCACTATTTAGCTGTTCTGAGGTAAAGATTAAGACCGGCATGGCATAATTTCTTGCTCTTTTAATTATCCCTGCGTCTTTATTGTTGGTAAGGACTAAGTGCACTCTTGCTAGTTCACTTTCTTCGAAATGTTTCAGGATTTGCTCAGCATTCGTGCCGGATCCCGATCCAAAAATGGCTATTCGCTTCATTGATTAAAAGGCTGATTCTGCTTTAGTGAAATTCAGTTAACCGCAAAAATAGTTCTTTGTGTGAATGGTTTTGTTGTTCGGGTAGCTACAATTGATTTTCTTTGCATCTTGTAACAAAATAAATCAGCCATCCATGTCTGACATCGCATCTAGAGTAAAGGCCATTATCGTTGACAAACTCGGCGTTGATGAAAATGAAGTAACTATGGAAGCTAGTTTCACCAATGATCTTGGTGCAGACTCGCTTGACACAGTAGAGTTAATTATGGAATTCGAAAAAGAATTCGACATTCAAATACCTGATGATCAGGCAGAAAACATTGCAACAGTAGGGCAAGCCGTTTCCTACATTCAAGAAGCTACTAAGTAGTACGAATGGAATTCAAGCGTGTAGTAGTTACAGGTCTGGGCGTAATGAGCCCTGTGGGTAATAATACCCTAGACTATTGGAACAACCTATTATCTGGTGTAAGTGGAGCTGCTCCTATTACCCGATTTGACGCCACTGGATTCAAGACAAATTTTGCTTGTGAAGTGAAGGGTTTCGATCCTTCACTTTACTTTGACCGCAAACAAGAACGAAAATTAGACCGCTTTTCTCAGTTTGCTATTGCTTGCTCAGACGAAGCTATTCACGACTCTGGAATCCTAAACAGTTCAGTAGACAGAGATGCTGTTGGTGTTATTTGGGGTGCTGGGATTGGAGGTATGGATACATTTACCTCCGAATGTGTGAATTTCGCTGAAGGAGGAAAAAAACCTCGATTTAGTCCGTTCTTCATTCCAAAAGTAATTTCAGACATTGCTCCAGGTCATATTAGCATCCGTCATGGTTTTCGTGGAATGAATTTCACTACTGTAGCCGCATGTGCCTCTTCAACCAACGCACTCATAGATGCCTTAATGTACATCCGTATAGGTAAGGCTAAAGTGATTGTTGCCGGTGGATCAGAAGCTACTGTGGGTGATAGTGGAATTGGTGGATTTAATGCCATGCACGCTTTATCAACCCGAAACGGCGATCCGACTACCGCTTCAAGACCTTTCGACAAAGACAGAGATGGATTTGTAATGGGCGAAGGCGGAGCATGTCTGGTCATTGAAGAATTGGAACATGCGCTAGCCCGAGGAGCAAAAATTTACGGTGAATTGGCCGGAGGAGGAATGTCTGCTGATGCATATCATCTCACTGCTCCACATCCAGAAGGCCTTGGTGCGAGTTTAGTAATGCAACGCAGCTTAGAGGATTCAAATCTTCAACCAACGGATATAGACTATATTAATGTGCATGGCACCAGCACACCTTTAGGGGATATTGCAGAAGCCAAGGCCATTCAAAAAATATTTGGCGATCACGCTTATAAGTTAAACATAAGCAGTACCAAGTCTATGACGGGTCACCTGCTTGGAGCGGCAGGCGCTATGGAAGCCGTTGCTGCCTTATTAGCTGTTCAGAATGATATCGTTCCACCAACGATCAATCACTTTACCGATGACCCTGCTTTAGATAGCCGATTGAATTTTACTTTCAATAAAGCACAAAAAAGAGAAGTCCGTGCTGCACTTAGCAACACATTTGGTTTCGGTGGACATAATGCTTCCGTATTATTCAAGAAATTCAAGGGGTAATGAACTGGGCTCAGCGCCTCTTTGCTAAACGGTTTCGTTTTTCCACACCTTCCGAGAGTGATTACAGCTACTTGCTCGGATTTCATCCTGACAAAGCTGACTTATACGAAATAGCCTTTCGTCATAGTTCTGCGTCCATAACCGGTCCATTAGGAAAAATCAACAACCAACGACTCGAATTCCTTGGCGATGCCATTCTTGGCGCCATTGTATCCGATCACATCTATAGGGCAATGCCATCAAAAAACGAAGGCTACCTCACCCAAATGAGATCGAAAATAGTCAGTAGAAAAAGTCTTAATGAACTCGGATATAAACTTGAACTCCAAGACTATATAGAAACAAAATCTAAGAAGCCTAGACGAGGTGAAGCTATATTTGGAGATGCTTTAGAGGCACTAATTGGAGCAATCTACGTTGACAAAGGATATGAATATGCTCGTCAATTTGTACTAGAGAAGCTGATTAAAGACTATATTAAGCTAGATGAACTAGATCAATTAACAATTAGCTATAAGAGCAAGCTTCTTGAATGGTCTCAGAAAAATAAAAAAGAAATACACTTAAATACCACATCCACACTGAATGAAAACGGCAATCGGAGAAAGCCCAGTTTTAAATGTCAACTCTTTAGTGGCGCTATTTTACTCGCTGAAGGGAATGGGAAGTCGAAAAAGGCAGCCGAGGAAAAAGCTTCATTTGAAGCCTGCAAACAATTAGAGATTTTAGATGTCTAAGTTACAACTGCGGCTTTCAGACTACGTAAGCCTCCATCCAAAAATTGGAATTAAAACCAATGTAGAAGGCTATACTTTAGCGTTTCGAATAAACACCCTTTTAGGATTTGGTCTGCAAAGGGTTATAACTAAAAAAGATCACTTCATTATTTCTAATCAAAGAGCCTTTATATTTTCGAAATACGAAGGGGCAGATACACGTAACCAGGCAATGCTTTGCCTTTTAGAAAACAGGGGCTGGTCGAGTGAAGAAAGCCTAGGGGCACGTTTGTTTTCCTCAATGGAAACCTCTATGTGCTTAACAAAAAACCTTCTTAAACCAGACTTTATTCTCTTATTTACAGAAGCCTTTAATTCGGCTGCTGATAAACAGCGTTTAATAAATAGTATTAATGATATAAAGGGTGTACAATCCGCCTTTCAACTTGAGCTTCAGAATTTAAAAGAAGAAGAAAACTTTATACTTGACTAAATGAATTTCAATAAAGCGAAAATTGTAGCAACCCTAGGTCCCGCCAGTGAGTCGATCGATAAAATCCGAGACATGGCAAACGCGGGGGTAAATGTATTCCGAATCAACTTTTCCCATGGCTCTCATGAATATGCGCGCATGTTGGTAAATAGGATACGGCAAGTAGACAATGAAACCGATCGATATAGCCTTGCCATACTTGCAGACTTACAAGGCCCTAAACTACGCATTGGAGCGGTTGAGGAAGGAGCTCTCTTAGAGCCTGGAGATTTACTTACATTCACAAATGAACCTTGCATGGGAACGGCTAAAAAGGTCTTCATGACCTATAAGCAGTTCGCACACGATGTAAAAGTGGGTGAAAACATTCTTCTAGACGATGGTAAACTCTTGCTCAAAGTAAAATCTACCGATGGAGTAAGCGACGTAGTTGGAGAGGTAATTCAGGGTGGACCATTGAAGTCTAAAAAGGGCGTCAACCTTCCTAATACACGCATTTCTTTGCCCTGCCTTACAGAAAAAGACTTGGCAGACTTAGAGGTAGTTATGCAAGAAAAAATAGAATGGGTTGGTCTTTCATTCGTTCGTTCTGCACAAGATGTATATGAATTAAGAAGACTTCTAGATGATTTTGGGTCGAACACAAAAATTGTTGCCAAGATTGAAAAGCCAGAAGCCGTAGTAGACATTGACAATATAATTGAAGCAACGGATGGCGTAATGGTTGCGCGAGGAGATCTCGGAGTGGAAGTTCCTATGCAAGGAGTTCCTCTCATCCAAAAGATGATCGTAAACAAAAGCCATAAGGCGGCTAAACCCGTAATTATTGCGACTCAAATTATGGAGACGATGATTACCAGCATGACACCAACCCGAGCAGAGGTTAGCGATGTAGCCAACTCCGTGCTAGATGGAGCGGATGCTCTTATGTTGAGCGGTGAGACTTCGGTTGGAAAGTATCCTGTTGAAGTGATACAAACTATAAACAAGATTATCGCCCATGTTGAAGAAACAAGCGAAATCCGAGTGAAAACAGAGAATCCACCTCGATACAGAAATGAGCGATTTGTTACAGATTCTATTTGCTACAATGCCAGTAAGATTGCAGATCAAATTGGCGCCTCTAGTATATTAACAATGACCCATTCGGGCTATACTGCATTTAAAATTTCATCGCATAGACCTAGAACCAATATCCTTGTGTTCACGGCCAATCGCACTATATTAAATACCCTGAGTCTTCTTTGGGGAGTGCGTGGTTTCTTCTACGATGATGTGAGTACTACCGATGAGAGCTTTACAAACATTATGAAAATTGTTTCTGAGAAAGGCATTGTTCGCAAAGGTGATTTGGTTGTAAATATTGCAAGTATGCCTATCCATGAATTAGGCATGACAAATACTTTGAAAATCAGTCACGTAGAATAATGATTTGGCAAGAAAAAGAAGGCGCGCTCATAGCGCGCTTTTCCTTTAACACCTATTCTGAGGCATTCGCCTTCGTAAAATCATTGGCTTTACACTCTGAAGCAGTGAACCATCACCCTCTAGTCCTTTGGGATTATACTCTAATTGAACTGCGCCTTACCACCAAAGACAAGGCAAATACAATTAGTTCATTAGATCGGGATTTTGCCGATTGGGTTCTTCGCTTTTTGGCTAATTAAACTGTCTTAGAAAACGCATATCATTTTCAAAAAACCATCTTAGGTCAGAAACACCAAAAAGGTTCATCGCTATGCGCTCAATGCCGATTCCAAAGGCATAACCAGAATACTCCTTCGAATCAATACCGTTGTTCTCTAAAACTTGTGGATCTACCATTCCACATCCTAGTATCTCTAACCAACCCGTGCCTTTGGTGATTCGGTAATCAGACTCCGATTCCAGTCCCCACCAAACATCCATTTCTGCACTCGGTTCTGTAAATGGAAAATACGAGGGTCTAAGACGAATCTTAACTTCCGCACCAAACAATTCTTGGGCAAAGTAAAGAAGCGTTTGCTTCATGTCAGCGAACGAAACCTCTTTATCTATATACAAGCCTTCCACTTGGTGAAAAATGCAGTGAGAACGTGAGGAAATGGCCTCATTTCTAAAGACTCGTCCCGGCGATAGTGTTCGTATAGGTAAACCCTGCGTTTCCATAGCTCTAACTTGTACTGATGAGGTATGTGTTCTCAATGCCTTTGCTGGATCCATTGACACAAAGAAGGTGTCTTGCATATCTCTAGCTGGATGTTCTTCTGGAAAATTTAAAGCAGAGAAATTATGCCAGTCATCTTCGATTTCTGGTCCCACAGAGACAGAAAAACCTATTCTTCTGAAAATATCTGTGATTCTTCCAATAACCTGACTAATGGGATGTCTTGTGGCCATGAGTTTAGACGAGGCGGGACGCGTTAAATCTAACGCTACGGACGCATTTGTGCCCGAAGACGCTTCGGCGAACTCTTTTAAGCCCCGAATTTTGACTTCTGCTTCACTCTTTAACACATTCAAAACCTTGCCGAGCAAGCGTTTTTCTTCAGACGAAACAGAGCGAAACTCTTCAAACAAAGCGGTAATAAGGCCCTTTTTACCCAACCAGCTAATGCGTTTAGCCTCAATCTCATTCAATAGTTTAGATGAAAAGGCGTTAACCTCTATACTAAGTAGTTCTATACGTTCTTTCATGGAGAGTGTCATTCTTCTCATCTTTGAAGCGCATTGAGCCTCAAAGCCTTATTTTTGCTTGGCAAATTTGGCATAAAACCATTACTATATGCATTCCTTTAAGAAAGTATTTTTGTTTTTTTCTCTTGTCCTCCTATTCACGGGTTGCGAACAAGAGGTTTTAGGCCCCTATAATATTCGTGTTCGTGTTGTAAACTTGAATGGAGTGCCCGTACAAAATGTAGACGTTCGACTCTATGCTCCCATTGGTGCAGAAGGAACGGTAAATTACTATAATAGAACCGATATTGCTGGATATACCTCTTTCGAATACGAGTACACCTCCTTTCTTCGCATCGATGCGACCAAAAGTAGCTGGAAGGGTTGTGCCTTTGTTGAACTTACTCAACAAAACGACTTGGACGTAGTATTAGTTATAAAACCTTTCAATGATTCGGACAACGGATGTCCGCCCTCCTAATGAAAAAAATTATCTCCCTACTTGGCTTCAGTCTTTTGGTTTTATCCTTCTCTTCTTGCAAGAAGGAAATCATTACCGAATACCCATTTGAAATTCAAGTTCTGTTCGAAGACGGAACTCCGGCTCAAAACGTTTATGTTGAAGCAAAGGCAGACGTACCCAATTCTATCCCCGATTTCGAAGGAATAACAGACCTCGAAGGAAAAATAAAATTTGAATACAACAATAAGGCTGTCTTAAAAGTAGAAGCCACACGTGGGAATCCTTTAAGCTGGATTGGATGCGGGTTTGTTCGATTAGAGGCCGGTGTGGAAATTAAAAAAGTCATCATCATTCAACCTTACGATTCCAGTGTCGGCGGCTGTTAATCTGATATTCTAATCTAAGAATCCGCTTTCTTCAAAGTATTGAATGATCGCTTGTTTTATTAAGATCGATTGCTCCCCAGCCTTTAAGTCAGGCAATTTTTCTGTAATTGAATAATGCGGCCATCCATCTTCATCTACTCCTTCGTATTTGTAGAAACCATAGGGCTCCAACACTCTGCACAATGCAATGTGTAAAAGGTCAATTTTTTGATCTTTCTTAAACTTGCGGTCTACACTTCCTTTTTCTTGCACACCAATTAAAAACAACACACCACTTACATCAAGTTCTTCCCCTTGTGAAAATCTTTCTGTTAAAGCATTTATCAACTGCTCCCACTTTTCTTTGTAATCCATAGTTTTAATTTGCACCTTCAGCGCTCTAATGATAGACTATATTCTTCTTGCTCCTTTACTTTTTGGCCTTTATAAGGGCTGGACGGTGGGCCTTATTCGCGAACTTATCGCTCTCATTTCCATACTAATAGCACTCTTTATTTCCTATACCTACCGCGATCCTCTTTTCCATTGGTTAGCAGAAAGAACCGGTGAAGATGGAAAGGGAATGAGCATTCTAAGCTATGCACTCCTGTTTATTTCCACACTCATTATTTTAAATCTAATCGCTAGATTATTAACAAAAGTGACCCATAGCGCACAATTGGAAACGCTGAATAGATTAGGTGGAGCCCTTTTTTCAGCAGGTAAATGGCTCATCGTTTTGAGCTTACTTACGCACGTTTTCTTTTATGTAAACAATCAATTTCATTGGGTTGATACTGCATTAATTAAAGACTCTTTCATGCTTCCTATTCTAAATAGTATGGGCGCCTTTTTAGTTCAAAGCGCCCAAGAAAATATGCCTGATTCAATCTCAGTCTAAAATGGCTGCTATTCCGGGGAGTACTTTGCCTTCCAAATATTCTAACATCGCTCCACCCCCCGTAGACACATAACTCACTTTTTCGTCGAGTTTGAATTGCTTGGCCGCTGCAACAGAATCTCCCCCGCCAACTAGACTAAACGCGCCTTGAGCTGTTGATTCTACTATTGCAGTGCCCAAGGCCTTCGTTCCCTTCGAGAATTTCTCCATCTCGAAGACGCCCACTGGCCCATTCCAAAGAATAACCTTGCTTTTCAATATCACCTCTCTGAACTTTTTTGAGGTCTTGGGGCCTACGTCCAAACCCATCCATGCATCTCTAACAGCCATAATATCGGTTACTTCTGTATTTGCATCATTCGAAAACGCATCTGCATTTACACTGTCTATTGGAAGGTGTACTTCTACCAATTGCGCCTTTGCCTTTCTTAAAATATCATTTGCCATATCCAGTAAATCCTCCTCGACTAAGGAGGAACCAATTTTTCCACCTAGGGCTTTGGCGAAAGTATATGCCATTCCTCCGCCTATTATGAGATGATCTATTTTGGGAAGAAGACTTTCTATAATAGTCAGCTTACTGCTCACCTTTGCTCCACCTATGATAGCTGTAACTGGTTTATCCGTGCTGTTGAGAACCTTTCCAACATTTTCGATTTCTTTCGACATTACATATCCAAAGGCTTTATTGCCCTTAAAAAATTGCGCAATAATTGATGTTGAAGCATGGGCTCTATGGGCAGTGCCAAAAGCATCATTGATATAAATATCGCCATGTTTCGACAGTGCAGAAGCAAATTGGATGTCTCCTTTTTCTTCTTCTGGATAAAAACGCAAGTTCTCTAGAAGTAGAACCTGACCTGGCTTTAAATTAGAGGAAATGCCAAAGGCTTCTCCGCTAATACAGTCCTCCGCAAATAGTACTTCCTTTCCAATACAAGAGGAAAGGTGCTTAAGAATATGCTTTAACGAAAACGCATTCTCTGAACCCTTTTTGGGCCTTCCAAGATGCGACATAAGCACAACGGATCCTCCTTCGGCCAATACCTTGGAAATGGTAGGCAGCGTTGCCCTGATCCGTGTATCGTCTGTGATTTCTTGTTGACCGTTTAACGGTACATTAAAGTCAACTCTAATGAGTACCCTCTTATTTTTTAATGATATATCATCCATTGTCATCATGTGCATTATTTCTGTTCAAATTTATAGGATTTGAATGGTGGAATAGTTCAAATTTGTATCATGTTTTATAAGGATGTAATTGGGCAAGATTTTATTAAAACACGAATGCGTAAATCTGCGCAAGCAGGAAGAATTGCGCATGCAATATTAATTAGTGAACATCAGGTTAGTGGTGCCTTTGCATTAGCCTGGGCATATGCCCGCTACCTTCAATGCACGAATCGCAGCGACGAAGATGCCTGTGGAAAATGTGCGAGTTGCATTCAGATTTCTAAAATGGCGCATCCAGATGTTCACCTCTCCTTTCCTATTATTGGAGATGAGTCTAAAAAACTGGGCAGCGATCACTTTCTTCCAGAATGGCGAAGCCTTAGTTTGAAACGTGCCTACTTCGATCTGAACGATTGGCTGAGCACTTTGAATGACGACAAAAAAGCTCCCATTATTTCAGCCCGTGAAGCGGAGTCTATTTTGCATAAAACACTGCTGAAAACCTTCAATAGTCCTTGGAAAATTGTGATTATTTGGATGGCCGAAAGAATGAATTCTGCAGCTGCCAATAAACTCCTCAAAGTAATTGAGGAGCCTGAACCGGGCACCGTTTTCATTCTTTTAGTTCGCTCCACTGAGAGGGTCCTTCCAACCATCTTAAGTCGTTGCCAAGAAATTCATCTCCCAACATTAAGTGAGATTGAAATAAGTGAATACCTCGAAAAATCGCATTCAGTAACTGAAGAAATGGCCAAGCTAGCCAGTCGCTTTTGTGATGGTGATGTTGCTCGCGCCTATCGACTAGCGCATACAGATGTCTCTTTAGAAGAGTTTGCCGCTGAATTCGTTAACTGGAGCAGGATGTGCTACAATGCTCGCTTGATTGAAATTGTTCCTTGGATTAATACTATGTCCAGTCACAGTAGAGAAGGCTTACTTGCTTTTTTTAACTTTTCAAGCTTTTTGTTTAAAGAGAGTTTGGGCGAACGCATTCTACAATCTGGCTTTAGTCATCCCTCTTTTCAAAAAGTAGAATTTCGAATGGAAGGATTTGCTCGCCTGTTCAGTCCCGTTCGTTTACAAAGAATGCTCGACGCTTTAGATTTGGCACATCACGAAATCCGAAGAAATCTCAATCCAAAGCCCGTTCTCTTTGCTTTGAGCACAGAATTGATGCGCACCTACAAAATGAAAGAATAAACAGACGAAAACACAACTCTTTAGGTGGGCCCTGTTGGCAATATCTCCCTCTCGGAGACCCGATAGCCTAGCGAAGGGCTAAAAGAGATCTAGAGCCCTCTAAAGGGCTCTTTTTAGGATATAAATCAAGCTTGATGCTTCTTTATTTTCTTTGGCCTTCAAATTAGACAATAATCCCCTCCATGCTCCTTGGAGAAACCAAAATTTGCTTTTTTGGTTTTGTGCAGAAAGCATACTTACGTAGAAAGCATCAAATGGCATTGGTCGTGTTTCGGCATGATTCAAATTCCACTTCTTCGCAAGTCGTTTAATCACCTCTCTATTAAAATGCCAAAGATGGATGGGTACATCCCAGGCTGCCCAATTATTTCCAAAATATCCAGCATCGTATGATTTATGGTTTGGAACGGCGATAAGTAGAATTCCTCCTGGCTTGAGACTCAGTTTTAACTTCAAAATAATCTCTTCAAAAGCGGGAAGGTGCTCTAACACATGCCAAAGACTAATTACGTCATATTTATTTGGTTGAACGACAAACTCCTCTGGACTCCAAACCTTCGACTCTGTGCGCTTTGATGCAATTTCTGCAGCATCTTTCGACAATTCAACGCCCTCTACACTCCAACCGTTCTGCTGCATAAATTCAAGAAAAGAACCCGAGCCACAACCATAATCCAATAGAGATCCCTTTTTGCAGTGACGCTGAATTTTCCGAAGCTTGTCTTTTAGATTCGCCTTTTGCACTTGAAAATAAACGCGGTCGAAAACGCCAGTGGGCTTTTCATTATGTGAAACATAGGTGTGCTTTGGATAATAGTCTCCAAGATCTTTATCCTCTGGTCTTGGACTTGTTACAACAAAGCTGCATTCTTTACATTCTTTGAGATTAAAGGCCTCATTGCTCCCTCTAAAATCCAAAACTTTATACACATCTTTAAGCTGATCATTGCCGCAAACTGGGCATTTGTTTTCAGTTTTCATTTCACCTTGCGCTTATCTACCCATAAAAACCAGCAAAACTTGAACATCGGACGGAGATACTCCGCTTATTCTTGAGGCCTGACCAATGGTTTTGGGTCTTTGGTTGTCTAATTTATGTCTTGCTTCTAAACTGAGAGAATTTAGAGGGAAATAATCGAAGTCATCCGGAATACGTATGCCCTCTAATCGATGTAACTTTTGGGCGTTTTCTTTTTCCCTTTCAATATAACCCTCGTATTTGATTCCTATTTCAAATTGTTCAAGGCATTCTTTATCCGTTGTAATCTCTTCCGTAATTCTTTTTAAAGTATCGACTTTCAGAAGTTGATGAATGGATAATTGAGGACGAGACAAATACTTTATTGCCTTTGCCTTTTGAGAAACCTCGGTGCTTGCGGCTTCAACCAGTATGGGGTTGAGTTCAATGGGGTCGATGCTTTTCTTCTCCCAAGCCAGCTTTAAGGCTTTCACTTTTTCTTCTTTCTCCCTTAATCTAGTCAACCTTTCATCGGATGCAAGCCCAATTGAATGACCTAATGGCGTTAGTCTTTGGTCTGCATTGTCTTGTCTCAGCAGAATTCTATATTCTGCTCTTGAGGTAAACATTCGATAGGGCTCTTCCGTACCTTTAGAAATAAGGTCGTCTATAAGAACCCCTATATACGCTTCGTCTCTTTTTAGAACTATGGCTGACTCTCCACTCACCTTTCTGGCCGCGTTTATACCCGCCATAATTCCTTGACCAGCGGCTTCTTCATATCCGGTGGTACCGTTTATTTGCCCAGCAAAATAAAGCCCCTCAACAAGCTTTGTCTCCAAAGTATGGTGCAATTGGGTAGGTGGAAAATAATCGTATTCTATTGCATATCCTGGTCGGAAAAACCGAGCCTTCTCAAAACCCTTGATCTTTCGAACTGCTTCTAATTGCACTTCTTCTGGCAAACTTGTGGAAAACCCATTCAAATAAATCTCAACCGTATCCCAACCCTCTGGCTCGATAAACAATTGATGACTCGATTTATCTGCGAAACGATCTATTTTATCTTCGATACTCGGACAATAGCGCGGACCCAATCCTTTAATCCTTCCATTAAACATGGGAGAACGATCAAATCCAGTTCTTAAGTGCTCATGCACCTCTGCATTCGTGTGGGCAATCCAACAGCTCCTTTGCTTCTTTGGCAAGGGTGTTTTCGTAAAGCTAAACCGGCTGATTTCTTGATCCCCTTTTTGTTCTTCAAACTGAGAATAGTCTAAACTTCTTCCATCTAGTCTAGGAGGCGTTCCGGTTTTCATTCTGCCTGATTCGAAGCCCAATTTATTTAAGCATTCCGTAATTCCGTGTGCTGCTTTTTCTCCTGCCCGACCTCCTCCAAGTTGACGCTCTCCAATATGAATCAATCCGTTTAGAAACGTACCGCTTGTGAGAATAACTGTTTTCGCCCTAAAAACCTGTCCACTCGAGCTTACAACACCCTTAAGCTTCCCGTTCTCCACACAGAGGTCTACAATCATATCTTGGTAGAATTCTAAAAGATGAATTCTCTCCAGACTAAGTCGCCATTCTTCTGCGAATTTCCACCTATCATTTTGGGTTCTTGGTGACCACATGGCTGGGCCCTTTGATAAATTCAGCATTCGGAACTGAATCATTGTTTTGTCAGAAACTATACCCGAATAACCACCCAAGGCATCAATCTCTCGAACGATCTGACCTTTTGCCACTCCTCCCATTGCAGGATTACAACTCATTTGCCCAATCGTCTGCATATTCATGGTAACCATCATGGTTTTACAACCCATATTGGCGGCGGCGGCGGCGGCCTCATTTCCTGCATGGCCAGCGCCTACTACTATTACATCGTACTCCATCATCCTATTGTTCCACGTGGAACACCTCTGTTTTTCCAGGCCCTCAAAGCCTCATTCTCTTTTTCTTGCATTCCCTTTGATTCTATCCGGGTTTTATCTCCTTGTCCGCACAGATGTAGCAGCCCATGTGCTATTACTCGAAGCAATTCTTCCTCCACCAAAAGCTTTCGTTCACTTGCGTTCTCTTTAATACGATCAATACTAATCCACAATTCACCCTTCACTTTAGCCTTATTGGAATAATCAAACGTTATTATATCTGTATAGGTATCATGATCTAAGAACTCCCTATTCCTTTCCAATAATTCAATATCTGTCACAGCTAAAATCTTCAGCCTACCCAGTTTTCTACCCTGCCTCTCCGCCACATCTCTCAACCACAATTCAAGATCTTGGGCCCTCCAACGCCAATCATATACTTCTGAAGGCACCAATTCCAAATAATCTAATCTCACTCCAAAGGAACTTTTACAATTCTCTCTTTATAAAAATGCTTAAACTTTATAGGGACCTGCTGAATCCGTTCAATTTCTTTCAATCTCATTTGGTTCTCTTCACTCCAAGCCCCAATCTCATCCATTCTATTCTCCATACCGCTACTTTCTCTCCTCTCCTCTTCACCTCTCTCACGTTTCGCATCATCCGATTCCAATAAACGCGTTTCTATTTCTTTTTGTCTTTCCATTGAAGCATCATTCAAAATCATCTCTGCTAACTCAGCTTCACTTTCATCCATTAATTCCATCAACTCTTCTCCATCCACACCACCGCCTAACCCATCTTCATTTTCCATTAGTTCTTTCAACATCTGCCTTAAGGCTTCCTGTTGTTGTAATAATTCTGAGAATTCCTTGCCGTTTAAACCACTATCGCCCTTTCCTGATTTCCCATTCTTTCCGGTTTTACCCTTTTCACCTTCCTTCTTCCCCTTCTCCCCTTTCCCCTTTTTTTCACCCATTTCCTTCATGAGTTTCTTTTGCGCTTTTTTCAAGCCTTCCCCTGAAGGCTTACCCCCCCCAGGCTTATTACAGCTGCTTTTTCCCGCTTTTTTTCCTTTCAACTGAGCTTGCATCTTCTTGCTCACTTCATCCAATAATAACGCCAACTCATTTGCCGCCATCATAGAGTAACGCGTTTGCATTTGACCTTTATCCACTTCTCTTTCAGCTAATGCAGCCTTTGCTGAAGAAGCGCCAATACCCATCTCTTTTAAGGAAACAAATATGGTTTTGCCTATCATTGGAATCCGCATTGCTAAAGCCCTTAAACTATCTTCAATAATAACCCCTCCTTGCTGCAACTCTTGCTGTTCTCGCATTAAGCCGGTAATTGAAGGATCATTCGGATCCATCTCCTTCAAAAGAGTACCTAACATTTCCTCTCTGTGCGAGTATAATAGCAGGTTGTCCTGTATTTGCCTCAATGTCTCCATGTTTTCTTCATGCGCATCTTCACTCATAGCTTGCGCCATTCCTGATAATGCCTCCAACATTTCACTTAATTTTTCAGCACTTTCCTTTTGTTCCTTTTGTTCCTTTTCACTGTCACCACTCTTTGAAGCCTCAGAGGCTTCCTCAGCCTCTTTCAACACTTCTTCTCTTTCAATCAAAAGAGACTCGATCTCAAACTTGTCTTTTAAATCCTCATTGCTCTTCAGCATTTCCTCATATTCCTTATTCCACTTGTCCAATTCTTTATTCAAGTCTTCCTGTTTAGACACGTCCTGATCTTTCGTATCTACTAACTCCTCTTGTTTCAACTTTAGCTTCTCCAAATCTTCAAGGCTTTGCTCAAATCGCAACTCAACGTCCATGTTCTTCAAAAGCTCTACCAATTGCTCTTCTGTAAACACAGCTTCCTTTTCGTCTTTTTGCGTTTCTTTCAATAGCTTTAATAGTTCTACTTTCTTCTCTTTCTTTAGAAGCTCTTCCAGTTTTTTTAGATCAATTCCCTCATTTTGCTTTTTTGCCTCGTCCAGTCTTTTCAATATCTCGTCCTTATCATCTGCTTTTGATTCAGTCTTTACTGCTTTCAAAGATTCCTCTAAACGACTTAGACGACTCTCTCTCGCTTTCTGACCTTTTATCAAATCCTCAACCTGCTCTTCAATTCTATTCTTTTCATTCCAATCCATCTTTCCACTCACAGATTCCGCCACAATTTCTTCCAACAACCTTTCTTGCTTCTCTAACTCTTTTTGTGAGCTACTCGCACCACTACTCATTGCTGCCGTTTCACTCCTCAACGCATCCAAGCTTTCTTTCGCAGATTTATAATCCAACGTATATCGATCAGACAAACTCTTTTTAAAGCCATTCGGTTGATCATTATCCGAGATTAAATAAGCCCATGACCTAGCATTCGGATATTCTTTGTTTAGAACAGAAAGATTAATCATATGGTCTAGTACTTCCTCTCTCGTTCCCTTTATAGACAAGTCTTTTCTAAACAACTCACCCTCTATACCGTAGGCGATCCAAACCAATTTTGACAATCCAAAATCATCCTTCAAATTCACAACAGCGGAGACAATTGAATCTCTAACTGTATAATCTACATCGATGAGCGGGTATTCATCTGCAAAAACATCCACATCCAACTGACCCCAACTCTGCCAAACTTCCAATCCATTCAGCAAACTCAATACGAAAGAGCCATCACTACTACCTTGAAAACTAAACCCGTCCTTATTGTTATCCAAATTCACCCCTGCGAAACTTGCCCTCCAATCCAAAGCGCCAATTCTCCTTGCACTAACCTTTACTTCTGTTCCACGTGGAACACTCACTCTATTCGACCAATCTCTTAACTCATTTTCCATACCCGTATAGGGAGGATAAACCAATTCTATATTTACGCCATCCAATCTAGCATTTTCAACCACACGTACGTTCACTGGTGCGCTACGCACACCACTGCCATTAAACAATAAGATACCTGACTTACTAATATTTCCCAAGGTTAATAGCCATTTCTCCCCTCTCTTTCTCAATTTTTGCTGCACTCCACCAAATTCCGCCAACACCTCTATAGGCTCCACACTCCCTTCTGTAAAGACCTCTACGCTCAAGCTTCCTCCCTTCTCCACCACTAATTCCTTGCTATCTATAATAAAACGGAATGGTGCCACTCTTTCTATTACCCTCTGATAAGCCCAAACCGCTGTAGATCCCTCTTCAACCCACTTCCATTTCCCTAGAACCAATAATAAGCAGACAAACACAATAGGCACAGCCAACCATTTCATTACTGGCATGATCTCCTTCCAAGGACTTGCAGTCTCAATAGGAAAACCGCTCACTTCTTCCGTTCTTGATTCTAACCCTCTTTTCCAGAGTTCTGGACTTGTATTTCGATATTCTGATTCCTCTAGTTCTAATAGATTGATGTAACGATCGTCTAAGCCTGGTAACCATTTCTTTATAATCCGTGCTGCCGCCTTCTCTGATAATCTACTTCCAAAACCCATTAAAGCCATAAGTCCTGGTATCCAATACTTTATGGATAAACCAATGAATGCCAATAGGTATGTAAAAAATAAAATGGTTCTTAATAGAGTGTCGTGTAGACCTAAGAATCCTATCAGCGCAAATAGTATCCACAAACTCGCACCAATAGCAACAAACATGATCAATCCAACAATCGCCTGTTGTCCGTGATACCGAAGAATAAATAATTTCAGCTCCCTTTTTGGATCTCTCATACTATTACAAAGTTACCTATTGCAGGTTGGTAATTGTTCAAGCGAACCCACTGTATCTTTGTTTGCTTATTTAAACAAATATGGCTAATAAACCCCGAGTCCGTTTCGCACCTAGTCCTACTGGTTTTCTTCACATGGGTGGAGTAAGAACGGCTCTATATAATTATCTCTTTGCCAAGAAACATGGTGGTGAATTCATCCTCCGTATTGAAGACACCGATCAGACACGATTTGTTTCAGGCGCAGAAGACTATATAAAAAAATCATTGGAATGGTGCAATATCATTCCTGATGAATCTCCATGGAATCTGCCCGGTGTTGATTCCTACCGACAAAGTGAAAGAATGCATATATATAAAAAATATGCAGACCAACTCATTTCAAGTGGCAACGCTTATTACGCATTTGATACTACCAAAGAACTTGAACTTATTAGAGAACGTGCAAAGTCAGCAGGAAGTGTTAATTGGCAGTACAACCATATTTCTCGCACTCAAATGAAAAACAGCCTGACCCTTCCTAAACAGGAAGTGAAAGATAGGCTCGACCGCGGAGAAGACTTTGTAATTCGCATAAAGCTAAATAGGAACGAAGAGATTAGGTTAAACGATATCATCCGCGGTTGGGTTAATGTGAACACCAACAATATGGATGATAAAGTTCTATTCAAATCAGATGGAATGCCCACTTATCATCTGGCCAATGTAGTTGACGATCACCTGATGAAAATTACGCACGTTATTCGTGGTGAGGAATGGCTTCCATCTGCCCCCTTACACTTACTTCTTTATCGCTATTTAGGATGGGAAGAAACAATGCCCCAATTTGCCCACCTACCTCTATTATTAAGACCTGATGGTAATGGTAAGCTCAGCAAAAGAGATGGAGATAAACTTGGGTTTCCTGTATTTCCAACCGACTGGGAAAACACAGAAACAGGCGAAAAAGCAAGCGGATATCGTGAAAAAGGATTTTATCCCGAGGCTTTCGTTAATATGCTCGCTTTACTCGGATGGAACCCAGGAACTGATCAAGAACTCTTCAACTTCGATGAATTAATCCAGTCCTTTTCACTTGAACGCGTAAGTAAATCAGGTGCCAAATTTGATTACGAAAAGGCGAAATGGTTTAACCAACAGTATCTACGAAATAGAGATGAAGCGCTTCTTTGTCAAGATGTCGAATCGGAACTCCTCAAAAAAGGATTGACCGTACCTACGAACCTCAATTCCATATGTCAGTTGATGAAAGAGCGGGCTATATTCTCTGTGGATATTCTTGCCGAAGGCAATTTCTTTTTCGAAGAAATACAATACGACCCTCAATCTATTAAGAAAAAATGGAAAGTAGATTCTCCAGAACAATTAACTGCATTAGCCCACCGCCTTTCTGCACTTACTCCCTTTTTAGCCGCCCATATTGAAACCGCTTTTGCAACAGAACTAAAAGAAAAGAATCTTTCGTTTGGACAATTAGGACCTGTTTTTCGAATTGCTTTAACCGGTCGCTTCACCGGCCCATCTGCGTTTATGATAGCCGAAATTCTAGGAAAGGCAGAATGCCTTAGGCGGATTGATTTAGCTGTCCAAAACATAAAGTAATGGATACAATTAAAGTTGTTGGACTCCGATGTTTCTCCAATCACGGCTGTTTAAATGAAGAGTCTATCATTGGCTCTGAATATGTTCTGGATCTCTCTGTAAAGGCCGACATTGAAGCTGCTGGGCGACTTGATAGTCTCGCCAATACAGTAGACTATGTAGAACTGTACACAATCGCCCAAAGAGAAATCAAGAAGCGAGGCAAACTTATCGAGCACGTTGCTACACGCATTATTGACGCTATTTTCAAGGAGTTAAGTATTGTTCAACAGATTGATCTCGAGCTAAAAAAAATAAACCCCCCCATTAACGGTGACGTTTCTTATGTTTCTGTAGAAATGCATAGAAAAAGAAAAATGAAATAGTTACTTTTACCATTCATAAGAATGGTCTCGTGGCCGAGTGGCTAGGCAGAGCTCTGCAAAAGCTTCTACAGCGGTTCGAATCCGTTCGAGACCTCCAAAAACCCCCTTCATCTATGTTGGGGGTTTTTATTTACATAGGCGCGTATTGCCTATGTTTTGGTTTGTAAATCCATTTTTTTAGAACCCCATGTCGAGGATTCACAACAAAGGAAATTATAAATAGAAGCAGTGCAACAACGCACATCGTGGCAGCAATGGAAGAATCGAGCCATACAGCAATATAATAACCTGCAACTGCTGAAACTAAACCCACAGCTAAGGTGATAAAAATCATTTCATTTAGTCTCCGAGACCACAGCCATGCACAAGCAGGGGGTATGACTAAAAAGCCCACAACCAATATCGCACCTACCGCTTCAAACGAGACAACTGTTGCCAAAGAAACGCTGCTCATAAGCAAGTAATGCCAACCTGCAATTCCAACCCCTAAACTCGCAGCAAACTCTGAATTAAATGAAGTCAAATAGAGACCTTTATATGCCTTTATCAAGATCAGACTTACGACCAATAGACTAATTCCAATAACCCATAATTGTCGGGGTCCATAATCCACATCACCCCAGTATAATCTATCAAAAGGAACTAAGCCAATCTCTCCGTGCAAAACACAATCAGCATCAATATCTACACGTGATGCCAGCAAACTAACCAGAATAATACCTACAGAGAAAAAAAGTGTAAAGCTTGTACCCACTGAAGCGTCTGATTGCATTGCTGCTTTCTTCGTGAGTAGCTCTATTAACACTGTTACTGCCACACCGAACAAAGCCGCACCTATAAAAAGTAAAGGACTACTTCTATCACCGCTAACCAAATAAGCTATTACGATTCCTGGTAAAACAGCATGGGAAATAGCATCACCCAGCATGCTCAATTTTCGCAGAACAATAAAAACACCCAGAATACCGCAGAGCCATGCCACGAAAGTTCCGGTTAAGATGATATAAAAGGCATCCATGTTCATGCCTTTATATGTATTTCGTTTTGTGGACTAAAGTTCTCGCATAAATCCAATTCTATTCTGATTTCCGCCTCTAATTCTGGAGTTAGTATATGTTCAATAATCTCTGCCGAATGATGCACTTTTTCAAGCGGTGTATGTGCTTTTCTGGCCAAATAAATTTCCCATAATCTATGCAAGCGGTTCAGCTCTCTCCCTCTAATCAATCCTTTTTCTGTAATTTTCATTCCATCTACTACCGGAACAATCCAGCCTCTTGCTACAGCCCAACGAAGGCTTCTAAAAAAGGATTCTCTCTCATAAACCACATGCTTTAGAAACTCCGTTTTCGATATTCTCGCATATTGCTCCGTTTTCTTTTCTAAAATTTGATATAACTCCTTGACGAAGTTTTCGGCCGCTACTCGTCTATTCATACGCCTTTTTCTTGCCCAACGTGAAAACAGTCCCTTTTCTGGAGCAAATACCACGCTAATAGCAGTAATGGTCGCCAAAACAATAACAATAAACGGCCCTGTTGGTAAAGAGTGTGCCTGGAAACTTATATATGCACCCCCTATACCGGCTATAATACCAAAAGCAATCGCCAAGGTCAAGAGCCATCTTAAATTTCCCGTCCAATATCGAGCTGCTGCTGCTGGAATGATCATGAGCGCTGCCATTAAAACAATTCCAACCGCCTTAATTCCAGAAGAAATTGCAAGTATCGTTAAAAAGGAAATCGCGAATTCTAAAAAGCGAACAGGCAAACCCAATACACTAAGAAATTCCTTATTGAAGCATATTCCCATAAACTCCTTAAAAAGCAATAAAACAGAAATGAAAACAAAAATGGCCAATCCACCAAAAACACGAATATCATCAGGTTTCATAGCTGCTGCCCTACCAAATATATAATGGTCTAATCCACTGTGATCGCCAAATGAACCACGTTGTATATAGGTCATTAAACCTATTCCAATAGCGAAAAAGCCAGTAAGTGTTATGGCTAGAGCCAAATCGATTTTTATTGGTCCTCTGTTCGTGAGCCAATTCATAAATCCCATAGACATCCAACCCGTAATTACAGCACCTGTGACCAAAAAAATTGGCTCTCTCGAGCCAGAAATAATAAAAGCCAATCCTATACCCGGTAACATACTATGTGCAACCGTTTCCCCTACCAAAGATCTTTTTCGTAGAAATCCAAAAACACCCACCGTCGATGCGGCGGCGCCAAGAAGAATACAAGACAACACAACATACCGAACACTCGGTTCGCGCAAAGTCATAAAATCTAGAAAGTCTTCCATTCAATTCTGTAAAGCGCGACTTATAGTAATGGCGTTCATTCGAATCATGCCTTCGTAGGTGCTTGCCTTTGTGCTCTCCATACCCAAAGCATCTGTATACAGAGACCCCCCCAATTTCACTGCAAAACCCCTCTCGGCACAAGCTGCTTGTACTGCTTTTAAAGCCTGATCGCTAACAATATTTTCTACAAAAATGGCTGGCACTTCGCGCTCTATTATATAGTCTACCAAGACAGTGATATCTTTCAAACCAAAATCTGCTGCTGTAGAAAACCCTTGAAGACTTCGCACTTCATAATTATAAGCACGGGCAAAATAATTTAGCGCATCATGTGAAGTAATAATTACTCTGTTCTCTGCTGGAACTTTACTCAAAATACCCAGTACCTCTCTGTTTAGTCTACCCAACTTATTAATATATTCCTCACACTTTAAATCAATCTTCTGGCTGTGTTCTGGAAACCATTGAACCAAATCAGTGCGAAGCTTCAAAACACAATAACGAACTAGCTCAACATCCATCCACATATGCGGATCATTCCCGTCGGCAAAGCCATCGCTATTTATTATCTGTTCTTTTGGTAGAAAAGAGGCAAATTCCTGCACCTCTTTTTCCTTATCCAATCCTGAAATAACCTCAGCCATCTTTCCTTCAAGATGCAAGCCAGCAAGAACTATAAATCCAGCCTCCCTGATATGCTTATAATCACTTGGACTCGCTTTGTATAAATGTGGATCCGTTCCTGGTCCCATTAAATTGATAACCTCAATTTCCTCTGGAACCATATTGCGAAGTATATCTCCTAAAATGCTCGTAGTTGTTAGAATGCTATCTTTATTCGTTTCTGCAACTTCAGTATTACAGCTAAATAGAATCGCGCACATGGCGATCAACAAACCCGTTTTTTTCATATCACAAAGGTAACTAAGTGTGCTTTATTTATAATCATTCCAAATAAGACTTTTATGAATAATACGTATCACTCTTATGCTTGTGTAAGTTGTTCGGTTCAATGAATATGATTTCCCTTTAGGTATATAAACTGTGAGTCCCGTTTGGATATAATTCTATATAGAGTAACGACCCTCTCTTTAAAAACAGCATCGCTTCCTAAGTTTGATGTCCTGATCTCCATTTTGCTTTAAACAGCAATAATTCCTCCGTATTCTTAGCCTTACTAGTCCACTTATAAACGTATTACAACTTCTAGTAGCCTCTTTCCTAGCTGCTATAAGCATCCTGACCATGCCTGATTTGGATTTTCACTTTTCTTTCAAGTAATTCGTTCATATTCATTTTTTTGACTTCGTTTCTTTTTTTTGGTTGTTCGGGTATTATTGGCTTCCACTCTAGAGTATATAGGATAGCATTTTGTCATTTTTCAGTTGCGTTCTGAACTGTATAGGAGATCGTTTTACCAATGCTTTCCTTCTTCTTCTGACATTGTGATCCTTAACTGCAATAGTCTGTGAATCTACCCGGTTCTTCACTGTTCTATGCTGCCCAACATACATAAATCCATTTATTTCTCCTATTGTTGATCTTTCTACATGGGTATACGCCCACACAATTGGATAACTTCATTGAAGCATAATCACTGTTTTTAGATGTAATCTGAACTGGCTCAAATGTGTTCACTATATGGCCATTCTCAATCTAAATTAAATCGGAAATTCTAAATCCATTATTCGCTTCTTCCATCCTCTGTAAGCCTATTACCTTTGCTCCAAATCTAAGTCCACTTTTATGAAGGCAGCAAGTATAGATGACGTTCTGCGTAATCTAGGAATCAATGAGTACAATAGCGGTACAAGTAATGGAGAATGGCTAAAGGAAGAAACGCCCAATATCGTCTCTTCTTCTCCTGTAGATGGCCAACCAATTGCAACTGTATCTACAACTTCGAAAGAAGGATATGAAAAAGTTATAAATACCGCTGCTGAAGCATTTGTAGATTGGAAAAATGTTCCTGCCCCTGAGCGAGGAGAAATTGTACGCTTATTTGGTGAAAGCCTTAGAGATAAAAAGCACGATTTAGGTAGATTGGTTTCTTATGAAATGGGTAAGTCTTTTCAAGAAGGGCTTGGCGAGGTGCAAGAAATGATTGACATATGCGATTTTGCGGTTGGACTATCCAGACAACTGTACGGCCTAACCATGAAATCGGAGCGCCCTAATCATCATATGATGGAACAATGGCATCCTTTAGGTACCGTTGGAATTATTAGCGCTTTCAATTTTCCTGTAGCCGTTTGGGCTTGGAATGCTGCCCTTTCTTGGGTATGCGGCGATGTTTGCGTATGGAAACCCTCCGAAAAGGTGCCTCTTTGTGCAATAGCTTGCCAGAATATTATTCAAGATGTTCTTAAAAAGAAAGGTGTTTCTCCGGGTATTAGTGGGGTAATTACGGGTGACTATAAAGTTGGAGAATGGTTGACTTCTGATAAGAGAATACCACTTATATCAGCCACTGGCTCCGTTCGTATGGGCAAATTAGTTGGTGCTACTGTTGCGGCTAGACTGGGTAAGTCTATTTTAGAATTAGGTGGAAATAACGCCATGATTATAGCAGCCGATGCTGATATGAAAATGACAACTATTGCAGCCGTATTTGGTGCAGTGGGAACAGCTGGACAAAGATGTACGAGTACGAGAAGACTCATTATTCATGAAAGTCTCTACGACCAAATGAAACAAATACTTACCGACGCCTATAGTCAGGTTAAAATTGGCAATCCATTAGATGAAACCAATCATGTAGGGCCGCTTATAGATCGTAATGCTGTTCAAATATATTTGAATGCTTTAGACCGAATTGAGGCACAAGGTGGAAAAATTATTGTTCCTGGTGGAGTTTGTAAAGGAGAAGGCTATGAAAGCGGATGTTATGTTAAACCTTGCATTGCTGAAGTTAGAAATGAAGCAGAAGTTGTTCAAACAGAAACGTTTGCTCCTATTTTATATATCATGAAATATTCAACTGAAGAAGAAGCTGTAGCAATTCAAAATGGCGTTCCTCAAGGATTGAGTTCCGCACTTATGACTAGCGATATGGCCTTTGCTCATCGTTTTATTTCTGCTTCTGGATCCGATTGTGGCATTGCCAATGTAAATATTGGTACTTCCGGTGCTGAGATTGGAGGTGCTTTTGGTGGAGAGAAAGAAACAGGTGGCGGAAGAGAGTCAGGCTCTGATTCTTGGAAGGCTTATATGCGTAGGCAGACAAATACCATGAATTATGGTACTACTCTACCTTTAGCCCAAGGAATTAAGTTTAATCTATAATTAAAGTAAACCTTGGTCAATCATCCATTTGACCTTGAATACTGCGGCTACAGTCATACTATCATGAATTTGGTCGTTAAGAACCATTGATACCATTTCGTTAAATGGTATTTTCTTAACGACCAATTGTTCTGATTCTTCAGGCAAAGCAGTATGCTCTGTAATTCCTGTTGCAACATAAATTAAAGCCTCCTCATCGCTTACAGAGTTAGAGAGATCCATTTTTTGTACTAGTTGCCAATGAGAAGCTTTTAATCCACATTCTTCTAAAAGCTCTCTTTTAGCTGAAGCAATGGGTTCTACATTCAACAAACCCCCCCCTTCCGGCATTTCCCATGAATACTTTTTTTGTGGATAGCGAAATTGACCTACAAGCCAAGTATTGTAATCTTTATCTAGGGGAATTATTCCAATGGCAAGATTTTTAAACCGAACTACCCCATAAATTCCGTCTCCTCCTCCTGGTGTAATTACTTCGTGATGTTCCAATCGAATCCAAGGATTTTCATAACGTATGCTTTCGCTTTTAGTCGTCCAAGGATTCTTCTCTAAATCGTCTACCATATTGAATTTTAACTCCATTGTATTTTATCTCTTTCCCTTCTGAATCGTATTCTATTGTAAGGTACTTAGTAGAATCTTCTTTGAAGTACTCCCATATTCCTATTTTTATTCCGCCATTATAGTTTCCTCTGCGCTTTACTGCTCCATTCGGATAATAGAAAATGTGTTTTTCAATCTCTCTTCCATTCTCGTACTTCCCCTCAAATCGCAATTCCTCCTCTGGCTTCAAATAAAAATGCTTCCAAACACCATTTCTCTCTCCTTCAAAGAATTCTCCCTGTTCTCGATGATCGCCAGAAAGAAAAACCCAATACCCTTCTTTAAACCCTTCTATGTATTCTCCTTTTGCAAGTTCCACCCCTGAAGAATCATATTCTACAGACAAACCATCTTCTAAACCATTTAAGTAACTCTCTTCTCGCCAGACATTTCCATTGGGATAATACCAATTCCAATCACCATTTGGTTCATCCTGATTATACGATCCTTTCTGTTCGATCGATTCATTATTAAAAAAGTATACCCACGAGCCTGTTCGTAGACCATCTATATAGTTCCCTTCATGTCTACGTATACCATCTATATAAAAAGTCTTCCAATGACCTTGTTTACGACCTAATTCGTCCATTGTACCTCCTTCCTCCAATAGAATTCCAGCACTAAATAGTTTTGATGATATAATATTGCCATTGCCGTCATAGAAACGATGAACACCATTTTTCTTTCCATTCAAATACGAACCCTTAAAAACAAGTTGACCTGTTTCTGGACTTATCTCCTTACGAATATCAATTTTAGCTGTCTCAATACTAGGCTCTTGCAAAATACCATTTATCCAATACTCTGTTCTAATTAGACTTCCTCCCTTAGTGTAGTACTTAAAATAACCGTGTTTTAGATTATTGAGATAAGTACCTTCAATGCGTGTATTTCTATTGTTGTAGAATTCAATCCAAGTACCCACTTTTTTTCCGAGTCGATTGCTGCGATTAATCGGTTGCTTCTTTACTAATACACCCGATTTATATAAATTTAAATTAATAATTGTTTCCAAACTGTCAAATCCAAATCCTTGTCCTTGCTGCAGATCATTCACAAATGGAACCTCTTCACTTAAACGACCTTTTTGATCATATAAAACAGTTAAACCTTCTCTTTTGTCTATTGCAAAGAGTTCGTCTTTCTGCACAATACTATCCAAATAAATCAGTCTATGTCCTTGTTTTAAACCCTCTTTGTATTCAATAGAAAGAGTTAATTGCCCTTTTTCAGAATAAAATTTCCAGATACTATCTAACTTAAAATTCTTTCTATTTCCCTCCGTCTTTAGCAGGCTATTTGAATAATAGCTTTTCCAATAACCATCCGGTTCTCCATTGCGCAGGAAACCTTCAGAGCTTTTTGCTCCGCTTTCGAAATAGAAGATCGCAAACTTAGAAGAATCTTGAGCCTTCACTGAAAGCCCGAAGAGGAGACAGCTTATAATAAATATAGTATTCTTTATTATTTTAATTAAAAAGGTATATGTTGTTATTATTGTCCTGTTCACAGTGTGAATACTTTTTTGAAAGAGTTCATTGTTATTCCCGCTTTTTATTTCTATTAACAATTTATTAACGCCTTAAATAAATTTAAAGCCTTCTGAAGCAAAGATATACTTGTGTAATTGACAAGTTGAGAATTACTGTTGATAAGCTTTATGTTGGAATGTATTTGACTTCTATGTGCTGAGTACTTCGATTAAAACTGTTAGTAAGACGTTTAAACCTGCTCAAAAGTTGTGTGTTGTTTATTCAATAAATTTCCATAATGGAAATAATAATAGCAAGATTGGGAATGTATTTATTATTCTATTTCAACAATCATATTCAATAATGTTCATATCCATTCTTATAACTCTAACTTGATAATGAGAGTATTGAATAGGTTATTCACATTTATTAACAATGGCGCATCTTTACCTAAAATTTCACTCAAATGAAGATATCTATAGGAAATGATCACGCTGGACTTGAATTAAAAAATTCAATTATCGAACTTCTAGAGAAGGAAGGACATACGCTTGTTAATCATGGAACAAATAGCGCAGCTAGTGTAGATTATCCAGATTTTGGTCATCCTGTTGCAATAGATATTGAGAACAATACGAGCGATTTAGGTATTGTCATTTGTGGAAGTGGGAACGGAATTAACATGACTGTGAATAAGCATAAAGCCATTCGTTCTGCTCTTTGTTGGACCGAAGAATTAGCAGAATTAGCACGTATGCACAATAATGCAAATGTCTTGGCACTACCCGCCCGTTTCATTTCAGAAGAAGTAGCGCACAAATGCGTTCTACGCTTTATTTCAACTTCTTTTGAAGGAGGAAGGCATGAAAATAGAGTTAAGAAGATTGCTCTGAATCCTTGAGATAAGATTGTACTATTTGCAGGTAACTACGGCTAACTGGAACCTTAATATTTTCAATACCTAATTCCAATCGAAGGCCTTGAGCGTTTCCTTGAACACCTTCCACTTTTTCTAGGTTGACAATAAAACTGCGATGGCAACGAATAAGTTGAGGGTACTCTTGAAGTAAGTCTTCAATGGAGCTAAGTGTATTTCGAAGCAGCCTGGCTCTTCCTAAGGTTTTAGTTGTATATATCTCAACATAATTTCCTTCAGATTGCACAAAAAGAAGTTCATCTAAGCTTGTGTGTACTTCTTCATCTCGGTTATTTCCAATTAAAACAATGGTAGATTTCGGTGTTGCTGTTTTGTGTTGTACTCTAAGCTTGTTAAGATTTTTTGCTTCTTTAAGTGAGTTTCGCAGAAGTCTATTGTGTTGAAGTATGGTAAGAACACCAACGGGCAATGCACCCACAGCCAAAGTAGACAGCTGCATAATAAAAAAGCTGTTTAGTTCAAATGAAATCCAACCTTTCGTCCAACCAAAAATAAAATTTGCATTCCCTACCATGAAGAAATGAACAAGCGTCATGAATATGTCTTTACCAACAGTCCAATTCTCAGTCTTAAAGAAAGAAGGAAAAGAGTAAATAGATACAGTATGAGTGATAATAACAACAATAATTGTTATTGAGCCAAAAGTGAAGCAAATAGTTGCCCTTAAAGCTTCGGGCTGTATATTAGAAAGTCCAAAAGGCGCTGTTAAATAAAGAATTAAAGATATTAAGATGCCTACTGTGACTGCTTGTCGCAATTGGTCAAGGCCTTTTTTAACAGATGGATAAGGAGATAAAAATATTCTAGGTATAAAGCGTTCAAACGAATTCAATAGAAACTATTTAGGATGTAGGAAATGCATCTTTTACAAATAAGGCTTGCCATTCTAAATTTAAATAGGGTTGTAATTCTTGCCAAGAAATAAATAATTCTATTTGACCAACAGTATAGGGAGCTATTTCGTAAGAATTATAAATAAAGTGAAGCCCCAGATCGGAAATCTTAAAGTTCTCTGGTAAGTAGAAACCTTCTTCAAACCAAAAATCAGCGTCAGCCCAGGGAGTTTCTATTTTTATACGTTGACTTTTTCTAAATTGATTCTCAGAAAACGTAGCAAAAACACTTCCCTCTACATCCTTGATAAAAGTATTCAATTTCAATTCTTTTCCAGTAGTGAGATCATAATTCAGAAACTGCACAAAACTATTTCCATGTGCACCACCCGTATAACTGTAATCAAAAAGACTGATCCCTAGAATCCCTAGTTTATTGAAATTAATATCCGCAGATCTTTCCATTTCCCAGCGGGTAACATAATCGGGAAGCTCTGAAATGATTTGACTGAATTCATCTAAAAATCCATTGATCAATTGCTGCGAAGTATATATTTTAGAACTATCGAAATTAGAAAGATTAAGAAATTCTTTATCTACAGAATTTTGAATACTGTCTAATTCCCAAGCTGAACCGTGCTGAGTAATTTTCAAAAGTTGCAGATATACTTCTGCACAGGGATCCGCTCCTTCGGTATAGCAATGCCCCACGGACTTATCCACCGTATTAATAACGTATGAAACGGAATCCATTTCGGATCTTTCTTTATTCTCAATTTGAACGGATTCCTTTTGCTTGCAAGAGCCTAAAGCGATTACAAGAATTAAAGTATACGGAAGAAGTACTTTTAGCATAGTTTTAAAAACTGAAATAAAGATACAAACGTATGAAGTTGTTTAGTCTTAATACTGGATATTTTAAACTGGATGGAGGAGCAATGTTTGGCGTGGTTCCGAAAAGCCTTTGGCAACGAACAAACCCAGCAGATGAGCGCAATATGTGCACATGGGCTATGCGCAGTCTCTTAATTGAAGACGGCAACAAACTCATTTTAGTGGATACGGGCATGGGCAAGAAGCAGAATGAAAAGTTTTTTAGTCATTATTATTTGCACGGGGAGGATAGTCTAGATGGAAATTTAAAAGCCTTAGGTTATAATAAGTCAGACATAACAGATGTGTTTTTAACTCATTTGCATTTCGATCATTGTGGTGGGGCAATTGAGAAGAACAAGGAAGGAAATCTTCGTCCTGCTTTTGAGAACGCTGTTTTTTGGTCAAATGAGAGGCATTGGAAATGGGCAACAGAGCCGAATGCGCGCGAAAAAGCTTCTTTTTTACATGAGAATATTATCCCTATTCAAGAAAGCGGTCAGCTTCAATTTATTGATAATACAGTAGAGGGAAGAAATTCAACCCCATTGGGTTTTTCATTCGAATTGGTAAATGGCCATACAGATGCACAAATGCTTCCCCTTATAGAATACAAGGGAAAGAAGATTCTTTTTTCAGCCGATTTATTGCCATCTGCGGGTCATATTCCTCTACCCTATGTTTTGGGTTACGATACCCGTCCTTTATTGACCTTAGATGAGAAATCAAGAATTTTGAATCAAGCTGCAAACGAAGAGTATCTCCTATTCTTAGAGCATGATTCTGAAAACGAATGTATCCGTTTACAGCAAACAGAAAAGGGGCCTAGATTATTAGAAAAAGGCAGATTGATAGACTTTATTTAGTAGCAAAATGAGAATAAACCCCGCACACATACTGCTTTTATCCCTTTTACTTTCTTCCGTTTTATTTGCTCAGCAAAGGCCGTATTGGCAACAAGAAGCAAATTATACAATGGAGGTGAGTCTGGATCACACGCTACATAAAATCAATGGAAAACAGAGCATCCAATATATAAATAATAGCCCAGATACCCTGAGAAGAGTATATATGCACCTTTATTTTAACAGCTTTAAACCAGGCAGTAGAATGGATCAAAGGTGTGATCAGATTCCAGATCCAGATGGAAGAATCGCAAAGCGCATAAAAGATATGAGTGATAGCGAAATTGGCTATCAGAAAATTCAAGAATTGCGCGTCAATGGACGCTCGCAGGTATTCAGTGTAGAGGGATCACTTTTGAGAATGGACTTGGATCGTTTAATTCTTCCAGGAGAAGAAATACTATTGGAGACACAGTTTGAAGCACAAGTTCCAAAACAAATACGGAGGAGCGGAAGAAATAATTCGGAAGGGGTAGAATATACCATGACCCAATGGTATCCCAAATTAGCAGAATACAGTCCAAGGGGATGGCATACTCAACAATATGTAAATAGAGAGTTTTTTGGTGTGTTTGGAAGCTTTGATGTTAAAATTGATATCGATTCTAAATACGTTTTAGCGGGAACAGGGGAAATTCTGAATGCCTGTGAATTGGATAAGAAAGTAGCGTCTGCATATTGTGAGGAGGCAAAAAAGCAAAGAGCAAAGCGGCAGACTTGGCATTTTGAAGCGAAGAATGTACATGATTTTGCCTGGGCAGCGGACAGAGAATTTACGATAAACAAGACTATTAATAACGAAGGTACTGCGGTCTATTTTGTGCGAAAAAAAGACACAGATAAAGAAGCATGGACCTTATTGGAGAACTATACGCATCAGTTTTTTACTGAAATGAAAAATCGTTTTGGCGAATATCCTTATCCACAATTCTCTGTCATTCAAGGTGGAGACGGTGGTATGGAATATCCGATGTGTACAATGATACTGGGTAGGTCGAAGGTAAAAGACATTAAAGGAATGGTTGGATTGGTGGTGCATGAAGCTGCGCACAACTGGTTTTATGGCATCCTCGCTACAGACGAACAGCGGTATCCTTGGATGGATGAAGGATTTACCACATTCGCAGAAGACGAGGTTATGAATGTCCTGTTTCAAGAGAATCAAGCCAATACACACCTTTCTTCATTGCGAGGCTATCGATATTTAGTCGACAAAGGTTGGCAAGAACCCTTAACTACGCCAGCAGATCATTATCAGAGAAATAGAGCCTATGGCATTTCTTCTTATTCAATGGGTTCCTTGTATTTGTCTCAGTTGGAATATATTGTAGGAAAAGAGGTGTTCAGTAAATCCATAAAACAATTTTTCAATGCGTGGAAGTATAAGCACCCAAGTCCGGACGACTTGCTTTTTATTCTAGAAAGAAATTCAGGAATGCAACTGCACTGGTTTCATGACTTATGGATAGGTACTACTCAAAAAATGGACTATGAAGTGCTGAATGTAAATCAGGTAGAAGGAGGAAAAGTAGTTATAGTGCTTAAGAATGCCGGCAGTTTCCCCATGCCCATAAAAATTGAAATTGAATTAAAATCGGGTAAGATAGAGCAATACTATATTCCCACAGATCTTACAACAAAGTCTATGGAAACAGAAGCCATTACCCTAGGTGTTTGGCCCTGGACACAAATAGAGTATACTTTCGAAATAGATGCAAGCTTGAATGACATTCAGAGTATAGAGATCGATAAGAACCAGTCTATTGCTGACGTGAATGAAAAAAACAATCTTTGGCCCATGGCCAAAGATTGATGGAGTCTATTTAGCGGAACGAATTGTTTTTAGTAGCGCTTCAGTGGCTGAAACATCTTCGCCCTCTTCCTTACCAATCTGTATGGCTTTTTGGGCTGCTATGTCTGCTTTTTTGTTGTTTTTGGACTTATACAAAAGAGCAGCTTGAGTATCTAGATAGGCATAAGTTGGCTCGGATTGAACCACCCTTTCCATCCAAGAATTGGCTGTTTTAAGAAGTTCTAAATCTTCGCATTTTTCATATAAAGTCCAAGAAACACTATTTAACGTACCATTTCCAAGAACAGTTAAATTCTCATTTACCCAGGAAACGGTTTCAGTATAGTTTTCATTGATCATATAGAAATTCAAAACGGTAAAAATGCGGGTCTCCGCATCATCAGAATAGTGTTCTTCATACCGCTGTAATTCCATCTCAAGCTGATCGAACGTCATCTCCTTGAGTTTGCTTGAACTTAAATTTCGCTTTAACCACTTGCCCATCCACTCTTCGGCCAAATCTTTTCCAAAAAGGGCTATCATTTCTTTTTGTCTTTGCAAAAGGTCATTTCCTTTATAATCAGACATTCCAGATATAAAGGCCATGCTCATTCTAAAATAGACTTCATTTAAAGAATGCTCTTCGGAGAAATACATATCCATTTCACTTGGGCTTGGATACGAACGCTTTTCTACTTTATAGCCAAAATATTGGGTATACATACTTGGCCATTCAATGTTGAGTTCGCTCTTTATTTCTTTGCGATTAGGTGTTTCATTATTTAGTGTAGACTTCAAAGACTTGATCCACTCTTCTGGAGGAGAATAACCTGTAAGAATACGATGGAGCTCTCCCTTTTTATTTAGGATAATGAAAGATGGAAAGCTGCGAACCCCATATTTCATTGCAAGTAACTGACCGAGCTCTTCTTTTTCCATTTCGATTTTATAGTTCACAAAATTTTCATTCATGATCTGCGAAACAGAAGTTTGGCTAAAGGTTTTGTTATCCATCACCTTACACCAACCACACCAATCTGTATAGGCATCAATAAAAATGAATTTACCTGATGAGGCTGCGTTATTGGTGATTTCTTCCCAGCTAGCGTTTTTAGTAAACTCTACTTGGGCGAAACTGAATAAAGGAAGGACGAACAGGATTGAAAGCAAACATTTTTTCATGTAATTTTTTTGAGTTTTGAATGAACTCTATAGTAAAACTTGATAGTTATAACTCTACCGGACTAAAATCCATTTGCTTTTTATCCACATCAACGCGCTTCACAACAATACGAATTGAGTCACCGAGTCTATATGTTTTTCCTCGTGCCTCACCAATAATAGCAAAGCGGGCTTCGTCGTAAATATAATAGTCGTCCTTGAAGTCACGAATGCGAATCATTCCTTCGCATTTATTTTCTGAAAGTTCAATATATAGACCCCATTCCGTAACTCCAGAAATGACACCGTCAAACTCTTCGTTCACATGTGACTCCATGAATTTTACCTGCATGTATTTAATACTGGCCCTTTCGGCCTCTGCAGCCACTCTCTCCATTGCAGAAGAATGCTTGCACTTTTCTTCCCATTCAATGGAAGATGGCGACTTGCCATTATCCAAATAGTGTTGCAGTAAGCGATGCACCATCATGTCAGGATATCTCCTAATGGGAGATGTGAAATGCGAGTAATACGGAAATGAAAGGCCATAGTGACCAATATTCTGGGTGCTATATTCTGCTTTAGACATAGATCTTATGGCTAAAGTCTCGAGCAAATTTGCCTCTCCTTTGCCTTTTACAGCATTGAGCATTACGTTCATACTTCGCGTAAGACTGCTTCGGCTTTGAGGCATAATTTGATATCCAAAAGCCTTTGCCATTGTGCTGAGGTTTTGCACTTTCTCTGGATTGGGCTCATCATGTATGCGATAAATGAAGGTTTGACCACTTGGTTTCTCATCTGCTCCTTGACCAATGAAGCGTGCTACCTCTTTATTCGCAAGCAACATAAACTCCTCAATTAGGTGGTTGGCGTCTTTGCTAACCTTGAAGTAGATGCCTGTTGGAGTTCCTTTTTCGTCAAGTTTGAATTTTACCTCCTCTTTATCGAAGAGCAAAGCGCCATTGGAAAAACGCTCTTCACGCATTTTTTTGGCAAGAGAATCAAATAGAAGAATTTCTTGCTTGAGTGGACCATCACCACCTTCAATTATGGCTTGGGCATCTTCATAGGCAAATCGACGGTCTGAGTGAATTACTGTTCTACCAAACCATTTATGGTGGATGTTGGCATTTTCATCCATCTGAAAAACGGCTGAGAAGCAGCACTTATCTTCATTCGGACGGAGAGAACACAACTCATTACTAAGAGCCTCAGGGAGCATTGGAACAACTCTATCAACCAAGTAAACGGAGGTTGCACGATTGAAGGCTTCGATCTCTAATGCTGAGTCTGCTTGGACATAATGGCTCACATCGGCAATATGAACACCTATTTCCCAAAGACCATTTTCTAACTTTTGGATTGAAAGTGCGTCGTCGAAGTCTTTTGCGTCTGCGGGATCAATGGTAAAGGTTGTAACGGCTCGAAAGTCGCGTCTTTTGCTAATTTCTTCTTGAGAAATTGTTGTAGGAATGGCATCCGCCTCCTTTATTACCGCCTCTGGAAAGTCATAAGGCAGTCCGTAGTCGGCAAGAATAGAGTGAATTACCACATTGTGATCTTTCGGGTCGCCCAAAACCTTAATAATTTCGCCAAATGGACTAGACGCTTTTTTAGGCCATTCAGTCATTTTTGCAATGCACTTTTCGCCGTGCTTTGCTCCATTAAAGTTTTCTTGCGGAATATATAAATCGATCAACATCTTCCGACTATCTGGAACTAGGAAACCAAAGTGCCCATTTATTTGTAGCACACCAACAAATTCGGTTCGCTTCCTTTTAATAATTTCAACAACCTCTCCCTCAGGACGTTGTTTCTTCTTTCGAGCATACATTAATACGCTTACAATATCTCCATCTAAAGCATGAAGAAGTCGCTTCGGTGAAATATATACATCGTCTTCTTGTCCTTCTACAATCACATAGGCAGCACCCGATGAAGTCATATCCACTTTGCCGGTGAGCGCATTTCCAATATGGTGTAAACGAAACTTACCGGGAGCGTCCATTATAACAATGCCTTCGGCAGCCAAAGAGTTTAAAACCAGCAGTACCTTTTGTCTATCATTTGCAGAATCTAGATCTAATTTCGCAGAGACCTGTTTGTAATTTATGGCTGTATTGCCTGTTTCACCTAGTGTAGTTAAGATTTGATGTTTTAATTTTTCAGAATTTTTTTTACCTCTTGGCATATTTTGCTTTGAACTCATTTTAATACTATGTGATTGCAAGGTAAGGACATACAGACGGTTCTTTCATATTGTAGAGGCTCTGTCTCTGTTTAAACGTTTAATGGGATTGAAATCAAATAAAATTTTTGCGTCTGAAAATCAATAATTTAGAAATAAATTTGAAAGAGCAGGCAGCGTTTAAGGGATAAAAAGTGTGTATATAGATGTACAGCAATTAGAATGAAGTTATTCAGATTATACAGTAAAGAAGAAGACATCGTAGAACGGTGTAAGAAAGGAGAGCGAAAAGCGCAGCACTTACTGTATTCAAAACACGCTTCATTATTGATGTCTGTATGTTTGAGAATACTTGGGAATAGAGAAGAATCGGAAGAGGTTTTATCGAATGTTTTTCTAAAAATTTTTAAATCAATACACAGCTTAGATCCCAATGTTCCCCTAGAGGCATGGATGCGTAGAATAAGTATAAATGAGTCATTAAACCACCTTAGAACTAAGAGAAGTATTTTCTTAGAATGGGATGACGAGAACAACTCATATGAGCACCAAGTCTATCAAAATGAGGAAGATCCATGGGCAACAGATGAGATTCAAAAAATGATTGAACAACTTCCTTTAGGGTATAGAACCGTGTTTACAATGGTCGCAATAGAGGGATTCAAACACCAAGAAGTTTCAGAAATGCTAGGAATAAAGGAGACAACCTCACGCAGTCAACTTACCAAGGCAAGACAGCTTTTACAAAAGCGAATAACTGAAAGAAATTATATAGTAAAGAATGAAAGATCGACATCCATTTGATAAAGAGCTACAGAAGAGGGTAGCCGATCATAAAACAAACGTCTCTCCTTCTGTTTGGGAAAAGATTGAAGGAGAATTGGGTTCAGAAGAGAAGCCAGTATTTTATCCTTTCCTCCGTTGGGCTGTTGCAGCCGTCTTTTTAATAGGCCTAGGAACGTTTAAATTCTATCCAAGTACTCCGGCAGAATGGAAGATAGATGGACCAAATAAATCAAATGAAAACCGCTCCATTTCGTATGAGGATGACAATGAAGAAAAGCAAGGCATCATTGAAAACCAGAAGGAGGAACAAGTTCTTGAAGAGCTAAACGGAATGCGGGAAGAGTCTTTTGTGCAGAATAAAGAGCCAACCAAAAGGTCGGTATTGGCATTTGAAATAGAAGACGTAGAGGAAGATGCGCGTGCGTTTGCTGAAGTGTCTTTGGAAAGAGAAGAGTTAATTATATCGAAATCAGCCTACTTCAAAATAGAATTGGGGAATGCAGAAGAGTTAATCGCAAAACTGGAAACGCCAACTTCTTATGGAGAAGAATTGAAAATTTATGCGGCTAGGAGTGCAAATCAGGTTTTCGAAGGAAAAAGAATGCAAGCACCTCCTGCTCCAAAGACGAGTATAGAAGAATTAAAAGCAAAGTGGAATTCAATTACCACAGCCTTGCCGAAGGGACGATTCTCGGCAAAATCAACTCAACCTAAATAGTAATAAAATGAAAAAAGCAATTGTTGTAGCTGCGATTTCTATCGTGGCCAGCCTTTCTCTTGTCGGTCAAAAAGACACGGTAGTTGTAGACATAAACGGTACTCGAGTTGAGATGGTAACAAATGGTGAAGATCTCGCTGAGATGTTAGAAGAGATTCAAAAGAAAACCAGGGAGATTCAAAAAGTTATTTCAGAGCAAAACACAAAAATGAGCTCTGTTAACAGGCAGTTTAAAGAAGGTAAAATTTCAAAAGAGGAAGCAAATACACAAAGGGAGAAGATTGTTTCTCAGACAGAAAAACGCTTAGCTGAGCTGGAGGCAGAAATTGAAATTGCAGGACGCAGCTACGGAGATGCTGTTTCTAATAAGAGCAATCAACCGTCTTCAAATTCTGAGACTAGTTTTGAAGAGCAGTGGTTGGCTGAAGCCGGAGAGTACGACAGTAGAAATTCAGGCGATGATCTGGCCAATGAAGCCGGAGAGTCTGACATTGAATGGTTTGACTTTGACAATGAATCAGATGATATCGAAGACTTGGAATACGATTGGGAGGACGACTTTCAATGGGACAAAAAGAAGAAGAACGCCAAGACAACAAACTTTGTTTTCGACTTTCATGGGGGATGGAATTTCTTGATAGATGGAGAGGGAAACACGCTTTCAGACAACGGTGAATTGGACTACTATCGGTCGAATGTTTGGGATTTAGGCTTTAACTGGAAGACTCGGTTGGGCGCTCCAGGAAATAAGCTTTATGTAAAGTATGGCTTCGGATTCTCTTGGCATGATTGGACGCTGAGAGGAGGTAATTATTTGAGCAAGCTAGATAACGGAGGAGATCCTAGAGTTGCCTTTATCAATGATCCAAGTCTCAATATTCAAAAATCAGAGTGGAGCACATGTTATTTTAATATTCCCCTTATGTTTCAACTTGATCTTAGCGAAAGAGGAATGGACAATGGCTTTACCTTAGGGGTTGGGGGCTATGGAGGAATACGACTAAGTTCTAAAAGTGAAGTAGAATATCTAGACTCCTTTAATGATGATGTATTCCAAAAAACCAAGGGAAACTTATACATGAATTCGCTGCGTTATGGCGTAATGGGGCAGATAGGATTCAACAGTTTTAAAATCACGGCTCAGTATGATCTTAACCCTTTGTTTAAAGACGGTTATGGACCGCTTGATAATGATGGAAATGAGATTGCGGGGCTAAACAATCTAAATGTTACTATTGGCTTTTCTTTCTAGAAAACAATACCAGATAAAAAACGCTCTTTTCGAAGGGCGTTTTCTATTTTCACCAAATGAAGTTAGAAGAGAAAAAGTGGTCTGAGCTGTGCTCCAATGAGCTTTATGCAATTCTTCGATTCCGTGAAGAAGTCTTTATTCTGGAACAGAATTGTGTCTATACAGATATAGATAATCATGACCAAAAGGCACTTCATATTCTAGGTCATTTAGAGGGAAGGTTAGTTGCATATGCACGTATTCTTCCTCCAAAAGAGCTTTATTTAGAGCCTTCAATTGGACGTGTTGCAATTGTAAAGGAAGAAAGAGGTAGTAAGTTGGGCAGTATTCTCATGGAATATTGTTTAAATACCATCGAAAAATCCTTTGGACAAACGGCCATTAAGATCATGGCTCAGTACTATTTAGTGCCATTTTACCAAAGATTAGGGTTTGAGACTATCTCAGAAAAATTTTGGGAGGATGAAATAGCCCACTTCTATATGTTGAGAAAGTAAACCAAAGGTTATGAATATCCGAAAGCAGAGCGCATTCTTAACAGTACAGAATTAGCCGTATCAGCGGCTCTTTCAGCACCAATTTTCAACATTGCCTCGAGTTCTTGCGAATCGTTTTGAAAATAATCAAAACGTTTTCTCTCTTCAGTGAAACGATCTAGAATGAGCCCTAACAAGGCGCTTTTAGCATGGCCATAGCCAAAACCACCCTTTCTATAGCTCTGTGCAATATCTTCTTTAGCACTTTGTGTAGCTAGCAATTTATAGATATTATAAACATTGCAAGTTTCAGGATCTTTGGGCTCTTCTAGAGGTATTGAGTCAGTAATGATGGTGCCAATTTGTTTTTTCAGCACCTTTTCAGTCGCGAAAATATCTATGACATTACCATAGCTCTTACTCATTTTTTGACCATCGGTTCCAATAACGGTCATAACATCTTCCTTAATGCTAGGCTCGGGTACAACGAGTAGTTCCGATCGCACATGTCTATTTATTGCATTTGCAATATCACGCGTGATTTCTAGGTGTTGTTTTTGATCTTTTCCGACAGGAACATATTGAGCATCATACATTAAAATATCTGCTGCCATGAGTACTGGATATAAAAAAAGTCCAGCATTTACATCCTTCAATCTGTCGCTCTTGTCCTTAAAAGAATGGGCATTAGCAAGCATAGGATAAGGCGTAAAACAACTTAAGTACCAGCTGAACTCTGCCACCTGAGGAAGATCACTTTGCCTGTAAAAGGTGTGTTTAGAGGTATCTAATCCGCAAGCCAACCAAGCAGTCGCCACAGCTCGGGTATTCTCCTTTAAAACAGAGGCTTCTTTGATTGTGGTAAGTGAGTGTAGATCAGCTATAAAATAGAAACAATCGTTGTCGGGATCATTGGCTAGATCTAATGCCGGCAATATTGCCCCCAGAACATTTCCTAGATGTGGTTTTCCAGAGCTTTGGATTCCAGTGAGTATTCTAGACATAAATTGATTTCAATAGACTACAAAGGTACGTTGGACCCTTTTGGTTTAACTACTTTTGCGTTGTGAAAGCAATTACAGCTCCATTTTCACTTCTTTGGAAGGTTTGGTTTTACACCGTCGTACTCTGCGTGATCATTGCTATTTCACCCTTTATTATTTACTACAGCAAAACGGAAAAGCAATATCCGCAGTTCTTCCAGTTTGCACGTGTTTGGGCAAGAGGCGTTTTGTTTTTGATAGGAACACCATTAAGGTTAAAAAACCCACTTCCAACCATACCCGATCAAGTAATAATCGTTGCAAATCATACGAGTATGCTCGATATACCTTGTACTTTATTCTTGGTTCCAAGAACCTTTCTGTTTATTGGAAAGAAGGAACTTACCCAGCTACCGATTTTCGGCTTTTTTTATAGACGAACGAATATTTTAGTCGATCGAAGCTCTTTGCGAAGTCGTTTAAAAGCTTTTGAAATTGCAGGTGAAAAGTTAGATGAAGGATTGAGTGTTTGTATTTATCCAGAAGGAGGGGTGCCAGACTCGTCCGTGCGTTTGGGAAACTTTAAAGACGGAGCATTTCGTTTGGCAGTAGAAAAAAAGGTTCCAATTCTTCCCATTACCTTTGGAAACAACAAGAAGCGCTTTCCATATTCTTGGTTTGAAGGTGGTCCAGGCAATTTAAGAGTAACGGTTCACCCGATAATCGATAGTGAGGGAAAAACGATCAAAGAATTAAGGGAAGAAACAAGGAAGGTAATCGATGAGGAATTAGACTATTACGGAATAAAAGAATGAAACTAGAAAGAGATCAAATCGAAAAGCTAGCACACTTGGCTAGATTAGAGTTTTCATCATCAGAAATGGATGAAATGATGGATGACATGGATAAAATGCTAGGCTTTGTAGATCGAATTTCTGAACTCGACTTAAAGGGCGTAGAACCGCTTATTTATATGAACCCTGAGTTGGATAAACTCAGAGAGGATAAGGCAGAATTGAAAATTTCAAAGGATGAGGCATTAAAGAATGCACCGAATAGAGATTCTGATTATTTTCGTTTCCCAAGAGTTCTAAAAGACAGCTAGACCTATTTGCTGTTAAACTTGTTCATTGCATTTGAGAGCCCCTCGAGTGCAAAGCTTTTAATACAATCAGTAGATTTTGCAATATGGGTAGCAAGATCCTTGTTCTCAAGTTCATCCCATTCACTTAATACGTAGTCGATCTGTTTTCCTTTTTGGAACTCATTGGAGATACCAAACCGCAATCTTGGAAACTCAGTAGTAGTTAACTCTTGTATTAGACTTTTCAATCCATTGTGTCCGCCATCGCTTCCCTTAGACTTAAGCCGAAGTCTGCCAAATGGAAGAGCAAGGTCGTCTGTTACAACTAAGAGTTCTTTGGACGACAGCTTGAGAGCATTGAGATGAAATCGAACGGCTTTACCGCTCAAATTCATAAAGGTATTTGGCTTGAGGAGAAAGAGTTTTCGACCTTTAATGGAAAGTTCTGCCATTTCGCCATATCGGGTGCTAGCAAAAGAAATGCTAGACTCTTTAACTAAAGAGTCTAGCACCTTAAATCCAATATTATGTCGAGTTTCAGAATACTCAGATCCCGGGTTTCCAAGACCTGTAATCAAAAACCGCTTCATAACTATAAATTATGCCTCAGCCGCTGCTTCTGTAGCTTCAGAAGCACCTCCTGCTCCTTCAATCTCATCTTCAGCAACTACCTTACGAGAAGTAGCTACGCTCACAATTACAGCGCCTCCCGAGTTTATAAACTCAAAATCGCCACTCTTGCTTAAATCTTCAACTTTAATGCTGAAACCAATTCGCAGCTCTGTAATATCGACTTCAATATGAGCGGGCATGTTCTTCGGAAGGGCTTTTATAGCCAGCTTACGTAAGTTTTGTTTCAAACGTCCACCATTTTTGACACCTCGAGAAGCACCAATAAGGGCAATCGGAATATCCACTTGAACCGCCTTTCCATCTACCAACTCCATGAAATCAACATGAAGAATGGCGTCGGTAACGGGGTGAAACTGAATGTCCGTCATAACCGCTTTTACAGACTTGGATCCTTCCAAGTTAATTGTAACGGCATATACATCAGGGGTATACGCCAATGTGCGAAATGAGGTTGAGTTGGTTGAAAAATGAATAGGATCTTCGCCTCCGTAAACCACACAGGGAACGAGTCCTTCTCTGCGTAAACGAATGGCATACTTTGTCCCTAGGTCTGTGCGTATTGCACCTTTGATTTCTAACGATTTCATGGTATCGAATTTGTCCTTGTGTTCTACATTATAAAGTGCGAGCTGATCGATTCATGGTGATGAACCTTCCACATTACTTTAGCAAAATGATCGGCCACAGAGATCACTTTGATCTTTGGGCTCTGCTTTCGCAAAGGTAAGGTGTCGGCAACCACTAATTCATCAAGCTTCGACGCTTCAATTTTATCATATGCACTTCCAGAGAGCAAAGGGTGTGTGCAATATGCACTCACACTTGACGCTCCTTGATCTATTAACATATCTGCTGCCCGTGTAATAGTTCCAGCAGTATCTATCATATCATCCAAAAGGATCACATTTCTTCCCTGTACGTCTCCAATTACGGTCATGGAGTGAATTACATTCGCGCTCTTGCGCTGCTTATTACAGATAACCATTTCAGAATGTAACATCTTAGAATAGCTATTTGCTCTTTTGGAACCACCGATATCTGGGGAAGCAATCACCAGGTTTTCAATGTTCTTAGCCTTTATATGCGGAACAAAAAGCGAGCTCACATACAGATGATCAACGGGCATTTCGAAAAACCCCTGTATCTGATCTGCGTGAAGATCCATTGTCATTATGCGCGTTGCTCCTGCAGACCTCAATAAATTTGCAACTAGCTTTGCTCCAATGGGCACTCTACTCTTGTCTTTTCTATCCTGCCTAGCCCAACCAAAATAAGGCATTACTGCTGTAATATGTTTTGCAGAAGCCCTTTTAGCGGCATCACACATTAACAACAACTCCATTAAGTTGGAATCAGGTTGATGCGTACTAGCAATTAAAAATACACGTCCACCCCTTACGGTTTCTTCAAAAGAAGGCTGAAATTCACCATCGGCAAACTCGGTGACAATTACGTTACCTAATTCTTGACCATACGCCAAAGCAATCTTGGAGGCGAGCTCCATTGATCCTCTGGCAGCAAAGATCTTAGCTTTTGGTTCCAATGTATTCTTTAATCTTTTGTTCCTCTTGACCTTGGGGTCTAAAAAAGGTGTGCAAATTTAGTGAAATTATTGTTTAAAACTAAGGGAAAAATATCTCAATTGAACAGCTTTTTATTTCAAGAACTTGGTGCTACTTTTGCGCAACGCTAATGACTAGCGCCCAGGTGGCGGAATTGGTAGACGCGCTGGTCTCAAACACCAGTAGGGCGACCTGTACCGGTTCGACCCCGGTCCTGGGTACAATTGAAGTGCTTTCGTGTATATTGCTTACATGAAAGCATTTCTTTTTTCCAGCCTAAGCATAATTAGTATGCTCAGCTTTTTTCGGTCAGAAGCACAGATGTACATAGAAATTAGATCTATTCCGTCTAATACTCCAACTCAGTCCCAGATCTTTTTAGCTGGAAGCATGAATAGTTGGAATCCGATGAATTCTACTCATGAATGTATATACGATTCCACTCAAATGGTTTATCGAGTGGAAGTAAATACCACGGGTGCTTTTCAGTATAAATTTACTCGAGGTAGTTGGCCAACGGTAGAAGGAAATGTGTCAGGAGCCTTTATTCCAAACCGGAACGCAACCTATATACAGGGCGACACATTGGAAGTAAATATTTTAGGCTGGGAAGGCATGGGAGGCGGTGGAAGTACCGCAGCATCTAATGTGTCAATTATCCCTCAATTTACAATTGATCAACTAAATAGACAAAGAGATCTTTGGATTTACCTACCCCCAGATTACAGTACATCTACTAAGGAATATCCATTATTTGTTTTGCAAGATGGACAAAATCTTTTCGATGATCAGACCTCTTTTTCAGGAGAGTGGGAAGTAGATGAAAGCCTAAACGACTTATTTACTCAAGGAGATTATGGCGCCATTGTAGTTGGAATTGAGAATGGAGAAGGGCTCCGAATAGATGAATATTCTCCTTGGGCGGGAAGCCAGGGTGGAGGAGAAGGCTGGGATTATTTAGAGTTTCTGCACGACAGCTTGATGCCATTTATGAAATTGAATTACCGTATAAAAACAGACGAAGTATTTATTGGTGGAAGCTCTCTTGGCGCGCTTATTAGTGTTGCGGCCATTGCAAAGTATCCAAACTCTTTTGCGGGGGCGCTGCTCTTTTCACCCGCGTATTGGTATAATCCACAGATTTTTAACTATGTAGGAAATCACAATTCAAATACAGCAGGAACAACTCATACATACTCTATTGCGGGATCCACAGAGGGTTCAGGAAGTGTGAAAATCAATATTCTACGAATGGATAGTATGTTATTGAATTCAGGCTATACCGATAATAGAACCAAAGAATGGATTCATTCAGACGGTCAACACTCAGAATGGTATTGGGCTAGAGAGTTTGCAGCCGCTTATATTTGGTTAACACGTGGCTGGGTAGGTATGGAAGAAAGTGAGCCAAATCAACTCCAACAGATAAGTTATAATCCAAACTTAGATCGTTGGAGAATTCAAAGTGAACGAAACATAGACGATATGCGTTTGTTTAATCTAGAAGGCAAGGAATGCGTTAGGATAAATGGAATCCGCTCTAAAGAATGGCAAGGTGTTTTACCCCTTCAAAAAAACAAGACCTATGTTTTACAGCTTCGTTATGAGGATGGATCGATAAGCGGAGATACCTTGCGGCTTCCTTAAGCAGTTGAGTTATTTATGAGTAAACAGGAGAAATACGATAGAGCATATTTAAGAATGGCCACGGAATGGTCTAAACTTTCTCATTGCAAAAGAAGAAAGGTGGGATCATTGATTGTAAAAGGCCGGATGATCATTTCAGATGGATACAATGGAACGCCAACAGGCTTTGAAAACCATTGTGAAGACGACGAGGGCTATACCAAATGGTATGTCCTTCATGCAGAAGCAAATGCAATATTAAAAGTGGCATCGTCTAACCACAGCTGTGATGGGGCAAGTCTTTATCTCACTCTTTCTCCTTGTAAAGATTGCAGTAAACTTATTCATCAGGCGGGTATTACGCGGCTGGTGTATATCGAAGAATATAAAGATAGAAGTGGATTGGATTTTCTAGAGAAGGCCGGCGTGGAAATAGTTAGAATTGATCAATGAAGTGGATTAAAACCGTTTATGCACCCGTTGTTTTGGGCTTAGTGCTTGCCATGGGCTTATGGATAGGACACATAAGCGCAGATCGAGTTTCGTTAAGCAACTTGGCAAGACAGTCTCCTGAAGAAGCAAAGGTTAGACAGCTATTACGACTTATTGAAGAACAATATGTTGATCAGGTGAATGCCGACAGCATAATGGAAATTGCCATCACAGAGATACTTCATAAGTTGGATCCCCACAGTTCGTATATTTCAGCTGAAGAAGTTCTTGAAAATCAAGAAGATATGCAGGGCTCTTTTCAAGGAATTGGAGTAGAGTTTAAGATGTACGAGGATACAATGACGGTTGTGCGAGTGATAAAAAACGGACCAGCATATAAAGAGGGAATTAAAGCGGGAGATCGAATTTTTAAAGTCAACGACACTATAATGGTTGGTCCGAAACTCAACAGTCTTCTAATGGTAGGCTTGATTAAAGGCCCAGAAGGAACGACGGTTACACTCGGAATCCGTTCTCAGCTGAACAGAGTGGTGAAGGAAGTGAAGGTTAAAAGAGACTATATTCCACTACCCAGCGTAAATGCGTTCTTTATTATTCAAGATTCAGTTGGATATATTAAACTCAGTCGATTTTCAGAGCAAAGTAGTCGTGAGGTTCATCTGGCATTGAAGAGCCTAAATAAGAGTGGAATGAATAAACTCATTCTTGATTTGCGAGACAATCCAGGTGGCTTGATGTCTGCCGCTCAGGAGATAGCAGATGAATTTCTCGAAAAGGGTAAAACCATTGTTATTACAAAAGACCGAGCCGAAAAGTCAGTAGAGTATAAAGCGAAGAAAAGAGGCTTGTTTGAAAAAGGAGAGATGGTTATCCTTATTAATGAGGGCTCTGCCTCCGCAAGTGAAATAGTTGCTGGAGCTCTTCAAGATCACAGAAGATCACATATTGTTGGAAGAAGAAGCTTTGGAAAGGGACTCGTGCAAAGAGAAGTAGAATTAATTGACGGCTCTAGGATACGACTTACAAGCTTTAGATATTATACTCCCAATGGAAGGAGCATTCAAAAACCCTTTTCCAAGGACTATGAGTCATATATGCGAGAAGCTTTTCAAAGACCTATTGGTGATTCCACAGAAAAAAGAACAGTAGAAGAGGCACGAAACTTAGAGGAAGGAGGAATTGCTCCTGAGTTTTTGGTGCAGCTTGATACGGTATTTGCAGATCCCTGGATATATCACCTACTTCCACAGGGGGCAATGGATCAATGGGTTTTCGGATTTGTAGATAAAAACAGGAAGCAGTTTTCTGGAATGGACAGCAAGGAATTTAAGAGAAACTACAGCACGGACTCTTTAGTTGAGAAAATGACTGTTGATGTTCTTTCGGGATTGTCTCATCCAGCTTGGTCAGATAGTTCAAGGAGAGAAATAGAGTTAAGATTAAAGGCATTGTTTGCGCGTAATCTTTTTGGTGATGAAGGGTTCTACCCCGTTTATTTACAAGACGACCCCTTTATGATTAAAGGCTTACAAATTGTTACAAAATAAAAAAATCCCGCCTAGGCGGGATTGGATCGTTTAAAGAAACCTCTTAGTGAGCACTGTGACCTTCTACAGCCTCAGTTACTTCCTCAGTTACTTCTTCCATAACTTCCATAGTAGAGTCAGCTACTTCCTCAACAGTTTCAGTTACTTCTTCAACAACTTCTTCAGTCATTTCTGTTGTATCATCTATTGCCTCCTCGACAGGCGCATTATTACATGCTACAAATAGACTGAAAGACGCCGCGATAAGGAAAATATTGAACTTTTTCATTTTTTTACTTGCTTGATTTAAAGCGGCAAATGTATAAAAAAAATCGAGCATTACAATAAAATCGAAAACAAAAAAAGTGTTAGAGCTTTAATAACATCGATTCAACAGAGCACTCAGCTAAAAGTCTGCTTTTTAACTCGCTAACGCTTAATCGTTCTTGCTTCATTGTATCTCTTTCACGTATTGTTAGCGTTTTGTCTTCTAAGGACTGATGGTCAATGGTGATACAAAAGGGAGTGCCAATGGCGTCTTGCCTTCTATAACGTCTACCAATGGCATCTTTTTCATCGTACTGAAGGTTGAGATGAACCGCTAATTCTTTTTGGACTTCTCTCGCCAATTCAGGCATTCCATCTTTTTTTACTAAGGGAAGTATAGCTGCTTTAATAGGGGCAAGTGCAGGAGGAAGGCGCAAGACGGTTCTTTGTGACCCGTCTTCAAGAGTCTCTTCATCGTAGGCACGGCTAAGTACAGAGAGGAATAGTCTGTCGAGACCAACACTGGTTTCTACGACATAGGGGACATAAGATTCGTTCAGTTCTGGGTCGAAATATTGCATTTTCTTGCCAGAAAACTCCTCATGACGTTTAAGGTCAAAATTAGTTCGTGAGTGAATTCCTTCCAGTTCTTTAAAACCAAAAGGGAAATCAAACTCAATGTCTGCAGCGGCATTTGCATAATGCGCTAACTTATCATGATCATGAAAGCGGTAGAAGGATGGATTAATACCTAAGGATAAATGCCACTGAAGTCTTTTTGCTTTCCAGTGTTCGTACCATTCTAGTTCTGTTCCGGGCTTGACAAAGTATTGCATTTCCATTTGCTCAAACTCACGCATGCGGAAGACAAATTGCCTAGCAACAATTTCATTCCGAAAGGCCTTACCCGTTTGGGCAATTCCGAAAGGAAGGCGCATCCTTCCCGTTTTTTGAACATTTAGGAAATTGACAAAAATACCCTGAGCGGTTTCTGGCCTTAGATAGAGTTTCAAGGCCCCATCTGCTACAGAACCAAGATCGGTGGAAAACATCAAATTGAATTGACGAACTTCTGTCCAATTTTTAGAACCGCTTACGGGGCAAACAATGCCTTCATCAATAATAATTTGCTGCATTTCCTTTAGGTCCTCGGCTTCTGCCGATGCGGCAAAGCGAAGTCGAAGGGTTTCAGCTTTCTTGAAATTTTCTAATACACGCGGATTCGTTGTCCGAAATAATTCGGCATCAAAAGTTTCCCCGAAGCGCTTGGCTGCTTTATTTACTTCCTTCTCCGCTTTTAGACGGTACTTCTCTATCTGATCTTCTATAAGAACGTCTGCGCGATAGCGTTTTTTCGAATCCTTATTATCTATTAATGGATCGTTGAAGGCATCTGCATGACCGGAAGCCTTCCATACGGTTGGATGCATAAAAATGGCAGAGTCTAATCCCACGATTTCATCATTCATCTGAACCATTGCCTTCCACCAATACTCACGCAAATTCTTTCGAAGCTCTACGCCGTTTTGACCATAATCATATACAGCTCCAAGGCCATCGTATATATCGCTACTTTGAAATACAAATCCATACTCCTTACTATGAGAAAGAATCTTTTTAAACAGGTCGTCCATCACTAGGTATTAAATGGCCGCAAAGATAGTTTGAATGCTCTTGGAGCCATAAAAAAGCCCGACCTACGAGTGGGAGATGAGGTCGGGCAAGAAGATCGATAGATTATTAAAGGAATGGAAAGAACGGCTGTATATCGATTTCTACGACAAACGTATGCAAGACAGTTTAGACCTGAAATACCCTGATTATGGTATTTTAGGTCCAAATTATAATCGATGTCCTTCTTTAGTCCAGATTTCCAGCAATTTTTTATTGATTTAGCACCCAACAACAACAAAGATTGGTTTGATGAGAATCGAAAGAGGTATGAACACAATGTAAAGGAGCCCTTTAGAAAGTTTGTAGAGCACATGATTGCAAAGCTCTCAGAAGAGGAACAAGCATTAAAAGATGTTCAAGTGAAGGATTGCATTTTTAGAATAAACAGAGACATTCGATTTTCGAAAATCAAGGAGCCCTATAAAATGAATGTATCGGCTGCTATTGCACCGAACGGACGAAAAGACCATCGATATCCCGGTATTTATTTTGAATTAGGACCAGAGAAAGTGGTAATAGCCGGCGGAGCCTATCAAATGGATAAAGAGCAGCTGCTAGAGTTGCGTCAACATATTTTCAGGAATTCAGAAAAGTGGACAGCAGCAGCAACGGAAAAGAACTTTAATAAAAATTTTGGTGGATTAAAAGGCGCAGAAAACAAAAGAATTGCGGCCCCCTTTATGGAAGCATCGAAAGAGCAGGGACTCTTGCTGAAGAAACAACTTTACTATTGGACAGAACTAGATCCATCTTGGGTATTAAACAAAAAGCTCGATGAGGAAATCATTCGTCTTCATCGAGCTTCTACTCCCGTAAGGAACCTATTAAAAGAGGTGTTTATTTAGAGCGCAACTGGTAGCTCAGTCCCACACCAAGACTTTGACGAAACTGTGTTCTTGGTCCCGTTCCATCGGCATCGGTGAAGAGAATGTCATCATCGTATATAACATGAGCAACCAAGTTAACCGTGATGTATTCGTTGACCTTCATGAACAAACCATTCTCCCAATTTACATCGATGTTTTGTGGATTGTTTAAGTAGTTCGAAAACAGATCTAGTTTTGACTCGAAGGTGATATTCTTCATTATTGGCGTCTTAAAGTAGGCGTTGAGGTAGGCACCAATTTCAGCACGATTCTTTTTGCCGGAGGTAATAATATTTCCAAGCGTATCTACTTCTGCAGCATCCACTCCATAAGAACCCAAATCGGCCAAACGCTGATCGTTTACCATGGTGTGCTTCATTGTTGCGGGCGAAAGAAAGAGACTAAACTTATCGTTCGGACTAAACGTGAAACCGAGACCTACAATGGTATAGGCTGGCGCAAGAAATCCACTAATAGGCACTGCATCTTCGGGTTTTTCAAATCCATCTTCAAATTGTGTTCGGAAGTTAAGATTCAAGGATGCGCTCCAATTCTTGCTGATGATTCTGTCTGCTCTCGAGTTCAACTCAAAGCGGTCATCCGTTTTAATTACTTGATCGTTGGCCCATTGCTTTCCATATCCAATATCTAAACGATTGGCCCAACGCCACTTTTTATGGTAATAATTGGCAAAAAAGTTTAAGCCAAGGTTACCGCTTATAGAGTTTTGACCTCCAGCCTGCCAATTACTCAAAGTGACTTGATTCATCAAAAAGGTTCCTTTAGCTCCTTTATCCCATAAAGGCTCTTCTAGAGTTCCAAGCCTTGCCAGCGCTAGCTTTGAAGAATCGCGAAGCGCTTTAGCATATTGCTCTACTTGAGCAAATGAAGCGGTAGACAAACAAAGACATAAGATGAAAAGATATTTTTTCATTCCGTTAAAATTTTTGTAGCAAATGTAGTTTCATTAGCCGAAAAGTTGGGCTAGTGCCTGATCAACTCTATTGATAAGAATAACATTGATATTTGTGTGCTTGCTTTCAAGTCGAGCGAAAGATGAAATCATAATGTTTTCATACCCCAATTTAGCGGCTTCTCGAATACGTTGGTCCATTCGGCTAACGGTTCTTATTTCCCCCCCCAAACCTACTTCGCCGCAGAAGGTGTACTTCGAGGGAATAGGAATATCTTCTGACGAAGAAAGAATAGCACAGACCACCGCAAGATCAATAGCTGGGTCGTCTACGCGGATGCCCCCTGTTATATTTAAAAAAACGTCTTTTGTTCCCAATCGAAAGCCACAGCGTTTTTCTAGAACGGCAAGGAGCATATTTAGTCTTTTACTGTCAAAACCGGTTGCGCTTCGCTGAGGTGTTCCGTATACAGCGGTACTAACAAGTGCCTGAGTTTCAATGAGCAATGGCCGAGCGCCCTCCATTAGAGTGCCAATAGCTACTCCACTTAGCGAATCGTCGCGCCTGCTGATAAGTACTTCAGAAGGATCTTCCACCCCCCTTAAACCACTTCCATGCATCTCGTAGATTCCAAGTTCAGCAGTAGAGCCAAAGCGGTTTTTCTGAGAGCGAAGAAGGCGGTAAACATGATTTCGATCGCCTTCAAACTGAAGGACAACATCTACCATATGTTCCAGCAATTTTGGGCCAGCAAGACTTCCCTCTTTGGTAATATGACCAATAAGTATCATAGGGATATGATTCTTTTTGGCAAATCCAATTAATTCATGGGCGGCCTCACGAATCTGTGAGACAGTTCCAGGAGCAGAGTCTAAATTCGGACTTTGAAGAGTTTGTATAGAGTCTATGATGCATAGACCGGGTTTTAAACTTTCTAATTGAGACTGAATGGTAACTGTATCGGTTTCGGCTAGAAGCAAGACTTCTCCTTTGGGAGTGCCAATACGGTCGGCACGCATTTTAATTTGTTCTATGCTTTCCTCTCCGCTTATGTATAGTACGGGCCTTCCGGTAAACTCTAATGCCAGCTGAAGCATAAGAGTGGACTTTCCAATTCCTGGTTCTCCACCTAAAAGAATGGCAGAACCGGGTACTAGTCCGCCACCAGTAACGCGCTGTAGTTCTTTATCAAGGAGTTGAGTTCGACTGTATTGAGCAGATTGAATTTCTATTAAATTGATGGCCTTCTTGCTGCCTGTTGATGCCGTTTTGGCTCGCTTTAGTTGCTCTGTACTTATGCGCTCTTCAACAATTGTATTCCATTCGTTGCAGCGACTGCATTGGCCCATCCATTGGTTGTGCTTACTGCCACAGCTTTGACAGATAAAGACGGTAGTGGATTTCGCCACCTTTAAATTTGTGTTGTTTCGAATTCAAAGGCAAGCGCATCTGAAACACCGGGCTTTTCAAGAACGATATCCGGTTGTAAGCGCCCCAACCAGTCTTCATTATCTACTGCGGAAATAACGGCTCTTACTCCATGAAGAGAAGCAATTAGATCGGCGAAAGATTGGCTACCGTTTATAGCCACAACCAATATATCGGCATGGTCGGCAGAAAGATGTATACTTTGTAAAAGTGCCGCATCAAGCGCCTGTTCAGACACGAGAATAGCGGCAACGCGATAATTGTAAAAACGCCACATATTGCGCCTTTTCTCGAGCTCAGGAGCGCTTAAAACTTTCGATTGAATAATTTCAGATAAAATCATGAGGCAATAAGGCTATTCCGTTTTCGGTAGTAAATATAGAGCATAGCAATAACCCCAGTAATGATGGCCATTATGGATTGCCCGCTGTGCACTAAGGTGGCGAAACTTAAACCTACGGTATCGGAAACGCCCAATAAGCCAAGGCTTAAAACAACCAAATAATGATATGCACCAACCCCACCCGGTACGGGAATTACCATGCCCATTCCCGCGGCCACCATTACAAATAGCATATTGGCCGGAGTTAAATGCTGTGTTTCTGGAATGGCATAAATAACCACATATACCATTAGGTAGTACATTGTCCAGATGAAGAATGTGTGCAAGAGGAAAAGCGCCTTTTTCTTCATCTTAAATACCGCTTTAAATCCTTCCCAGACTCCTGCTAAAAACGAACGGATTTTAGCATAAAGGGGCAATTGGGTTAGGCGGTGACGGAAGACAAATAGCAAAATAAGCACAAGGCCTCCAAGCAAAATAATATAGAAAATGGGGGAGCTAAAAAAGGAGGTCTCACTGGTTTTATTCGTCCCCGTTGCTTTAGAATATAAGGCAGTAAAACTTGAATAGGAGGTGAGCAAGGCACCGGTAATAAAACTGGCCAACATTAGGAAATCTATGGTTCGTTCGACGATAACCGTTCCGAACAACTTAGAAACAGGAATTACTTCAAGCTTATTCAATGAGGTGCAGCGGGCAACCTCTCCGGCTCTAGGAACGGCCATATTGGCAAAGTACCCAATGGCAACAGAATGAATGGAGGCCCATTTGCTGGGCTTATAGTTCATGGTTTCTAAAAGAAGCAACCAACGCATTCCTCTACTAATGTAGGCGGCATAGCCCATCAGCATGGAGAGAAGAACATAACGATAATCGGCTTTGCGAAGGGACTCCCAAAGCTCAGTGGGGTCTGTCTCTTTAAAAGCCAACCACAGCAATACTATTGCTAAACCTACAAAGAGGAGGTACTTCAGTATTTTGGATGTTTGTGAAGCCACTTAGTGAAGAGAATTATTAATCTCGTTGGGAAATATCACCCTTGGTTGGAAGGCTTTTGCCTCCTCAAAATCCATTTGAGTATAGGAGATAATAATAACCACATCGCCTTTTTGAACCCTGCGTGCAGCAGGACCATTCATGGTAATATCGCCACTTCCTCGCGCGCCAGGAATGGCATAAGTTTCAAGGCGCTCTCCATTATTAACATTGACAACGGTTACTTTTTCTCCGCCAATTAAATTCGAAGCATCCATTAAATCTTGGTCAATAGTTATGCTTCCGATATAGTGTAAATCGGCACCAGTGATACTTACGCGGTGTATTTTCGACTTTAGAATTTCTATTTGCACGCGGCAAAAATAGGCATAACGGCTCCACCTTCCCATCTATACCTTTGGGCCATGATTCAAATAGGCAGCACTCTTGTCTCAGAGGAGCTTTTTACAAAACACTTTGTTTGCGATCTCGATTCCTGCAAGGGGGCGTGCTGTATAGAAGGAGATGCTGGCGCACCATTAAGTGAGGAGGAGAGGAATATTCTAGAGAAAGAGTACCCCAACGTTAAGCCGTATTTGCGGTCAGAGGGAATTGAGTATTTGGAAAAATTGGGAACAAGTGTAATCGATGTAGATGGCGAACCGGTTACTCCTCTGCGCGATGGTAAAGAATGCGCCTACACTGTTTTCGAAGGCGGCAAAGCGATGTGCGGAATAGAAAAGGCTTGGAAAGCAGGTGCAACCTCCTTTCGCAAGCCACTTAGCTGTCACCTATACCCAGTACGCACCAAGGAGTACGTAAGTTTTGAAGCAATAAATTACGATCGTTGGGATATCTGCTCTCCGGCATGCGCTTTAGGGAATGAGCTCAAAGTACCCGTTTATGTTTTCCTTAAGGAGGCGCTCATTAGAAAATACGGAGTCGAATGGTACGAAGAACTGCATCGGGCCTTTATTCTCTATAAAAAGACCTACTGACCCGTATCGGTTATCCACAATTTGTGTGAATTAGTAATTCTATAACAGGGCATTAATGTCTTGTGAAATCCCTTTGTATACCAATTTGACGGTATAGCGCATTTTTAAACAGATCGTGTTGATAAAAGAGGGCCTTTGTGTAAAAAGAACTCTTGGTAGGGAACGAATGATTAACAAAATTTGTTGGTCTAGTGGAAATGCACTCTTTTGCTCTCTTCGAGTACCATGCATTTAATGATGAAATAAACGGCTGATATTCATGAATTTGTGATCTTTTTACTGAGTCACAGACAGTTCGTATCGCCAAGAATTTGTAGATAAAATAAGACCTCATGCAGAACGAACCTATCTTAAGCGAGAACAAAAACCGCTTTGTACTTTTCCCGATAGAACACCACGATATTTGGGATTGGTATAAAAAACAAGAGGCTAGTTTTTGGACAGCAGAAGAAATAGACCTTCAACAAGACATTAGCGATTGGGACAATAAGTTAAACGAAGACGAGCGTTACTTCATCAAACATATACTGGCCTTTTTCGCTGCTAGTGATGGCATTGTGAATGAAAACCTAGCTGAAAACTTCGTGAACGAAGTGCAGTATACAGAGGCAAAGTTCTTCTACGGTTTCCAGATTATGATGGAGAACATCCACTCAGAGACCTACTCTCTACTCATAGATTCCTATATTAAAGATCCGGTTGATAGAGACCGCTTGTTTAATGCGCTGGAGAATTTTCCGGCCATTCAGAAAAAAGCTGATTGGGCTTTGCGCTGGATCGATTCTCCTTCCTTCGCTGAGCGAATCGTTGCGTTTGCAGCGGTAGAGGGTATCTTCTTTAGTGGATCCTTTTGTTCTATCTTTTGGTTGAAAAAGAGAGGCCTTATGCCTGGACTGACTTTCTCAAACGAATTAATTAGTAGAGATGAGGCTTTGCATTGCGATTTTGCCTGCCATCTTCACAATGAGCATTTGGTTAATAAGGTGCCGAAAGAACGCATCAACCAAATTATTACAGAGGCCTTAGATATAGAAAGAGAGTTTATCACCGAATCGCTTCCTGTGAGGCTTATCGGAATGAACTCAGACCTTATGATTCAATACCTAGAGTTTGTAGCAGATAGACTGTTGGTAGAACTGAATTGCGAGAAGCACTATAATTCTACTAATCCGTTTGATTTTATGGAGATGATCTCACTCCAGCGCAAAACAAACTTCTTCGAGGGTAGAGTGGCAGAGTACCGCAAGGCATCTGTTAAAACCTCTACCGATGAAGCAGACACTGAGATTTTCGAGTTCAACGCAGACTTTTAAGCAGTAAAGAAAAGAATATGTCAATGCACGTTTTAAAACGCGACGGTAGAAAAGAAGCCGTAAAATTCGACAAGATAACCGCACGCATCCAAAAGTTGTGTTATGGTCTTAGTGAGATGGTAGATTCTACTGCCGTAGCTATGAAAGTAATTGAGGGTATCTATTCGGGGGTTACCACCACTGAGCTCGACAGTTTGGCAGCGGAAGTTTCCGCTTCCCTTACCACTCGCCACCCCGACTATGCGCAGCTAGCTGCTCGCATAGCGGTTTCAAACCTTCATAAGAACACAGAGAAGTCTTTCTCAGAAACAATGCGGGCGCTGAAAGACTATATAAATCCTAGAACCAACCTGCACTCGCCCCTTATTGCAGATGACGTAATGGAGGTAATTGAAGCCAATGCGCCGCTATTGGATAGCACCATTATCTACGATAGAGACTTTGGCTACGACTATTTTGGATTTAAAACACTAGAGCGTTCGTATTTGCTTAAAATGAACGGCAAGATTGCCGAACGTCCGCAGCAGATGCTTATGCGCGTTGCCATTGGTATTCATAAAGACGATATCGATGGGGCTATAGAGACCTACGACCTTATGTCGAAGCGCTACTTTACCCACGCTACTCCTACGCTCTTTAATGCAGGTACTCCCAAGCCACAGATGTCGAGTTGCTTCTTGATTTCTATGAAAGACGACAGCATCGACGGTATCTACGATACGCTGAAGCAATGTTCTAAGATCTCACAGTCGGCAGGTGGAATAGGACTAAGCATTCACAATGTGCGTGCAACGGGTTCTTATATAAGAGGTACAAATGGAACTTCGAACGGAATTGTTCCTATGCTGCGCGTGTTCAATGATACAGCTCGCTATGTTGATCAAGGTGGAGGAAAACGCAAGGGTAGCTTTGCTATGTACATTGAACCTTGGCATGCCGATATCAATGACTTCTTAGATCTGAAAAAGAATCACGGAAAAGAAGAGATGCGCGCACGCGATTTATTCTATGCCCTCTGGATTCCAGACCTATTTATGGAGCGCGTACGCGACAATGGAGAATGGACCTTAATGTGTCCCAATGAATGTCCTGGATTATACGATACCTATGGTGCCGAGTTTAATGCGCTCTACCATAAGTACGAGGCAGAGAAGAAAGGCCGCAAGGTGATTAAAGCGCGCGATTTGTGGCTTAAGATTATGGAGTCGCAAATTGAAACAGGCACTCCCTATATGCTCTATAAAGATGCAGCCAACGAAAAGAGCAATCAGAAAAATCTAGGCGTTATTCGCTCTTCGAACCTCTGCACCGAGATTATGGAATACTCTGCCCCAGATGAGGTGGCAGTTTGTAACCTAGCATCTATTGCTCTTCCTATGTTTATTGAAGACGGGAAGTTCGATCACGTACGCTTATTTGCAGTAACAAAGAAGGCAACACACAACCTGAACCGCATTATAGATCGCAATTACTATCCTGTAAAGGAAGCGCGCAAATCGAATATGCGACACCGCCCTATTGGATTGGGAGTGCAAGGATTGGCAGATGCCTTTATTTTGCTTCGCTATCCCTTTACCTCTCCAGAGGCCAAGCAATTGAACAAAGACATTTTCGAAACCATCTATTTTGCGGCCATTACGGCTTCTATAGAAGAGGCGAAGGAAGATGGACCCTATGAGACTTTTCAAGGAAGTCCTATGTCGGAAGGCAAGTTTCAATTCGATTTATGGGGGGCAGACTCTAAGAACTTCAGTGGAAGGTGGGATTGGAACGCCCTGCGCAAGGAGGTAATGGAACATGGAGTGCGAAACTCTTTGTTATTGGCCCCTATGCCAACTGCTTCTACTTCACAGATTTTAGGAAACAACGAATGTTTTGAGCCCTATACATCCAACATCTATACTCGTAAGGTATTGAGTGGAGAGTTTGTGGTTGTGAATAAGCACCTATTGCTAGACCTAGTGAACCTAGGCTTGTGGAATGAAGGACTGAAGAACGACATTGTACGCAATAACGGATCCATCCAAAACATAGACATCATTCCTGAAAACATCAAAGAGCTGTACAAAACAGTTTGGGAGATGAGCATGAAGGATATCATAGATATGGCAGCAGACAGAGGGGTATTTGTAGATCAGTCGCAGTCTATGAATCTATTTGTTGAGGCGCCGAATATGGGTAAGTTGACCAGTATGCATATGTATGCTTGGGAGGCGGGCTTAAAGACCGGTATGTATTACCTCAGAACCAAGGGCGCATCAGATGCCATTAAGTTTACGGTAGAGAAGCAATCGAAGTCGCAAGTAACCCCAGTTGTAAATAGCAAGGATGAGGTAAAAGAGGTTTCAGGAGTAAGTTCGGAAACCTTAAAGGCTTCTGCAGCGAGTTTCGAGAATGGAGCCGCTGAGATAAACGCTAATTCTACGGCAGCATCAGTGCAAAAGCAATATACCGAAGATGAAACCATAGCGTGTTCGATCGACAAACCAGACGATTGCGAAGCTTGCGGTAGTTAAGAGAGAAAAGACCACTTATTAAAGCGGTTTAACTATTGGCCTCTCCGATTGTTTGAATGACAATCGGAGAGGCTTTTTTAATTTGAGCCCAAGCAATGCGAAATAGGAACCTAAGTGATTCTCTGCCAATTTTGGCCCACAGACTCTTTGCTATGGAGCGTGATTTTACCGCATTGGTCTACGGATGGAGTATCTACAAACAAAGGATAGGGGACGTCGTAAAAATGCTTTAAGAATAGGGTATAAGAAGCTAGCCATCAGATTAGTGGATGAAGAGATGGGCACGGTCTACTCAAATCCTCCCGATTCAAGATGTTGCTTTCTCCATAGCATCTCCAGAAAACCATTTCATATTTAAATCTTTAAGACTAGGAAACCAGAAAAAAGGACCATTTCAAAATCATGCCCTCGAAATGAATACGCCAATACATTTTTCTCAATCCTTTTCTTAGTCTAAGCGGCGTTTTGAAACAGCATGCTTTGTGAAACAAGCAGTACTATGATACTTAGATTAAACAATTTTATAAAAAAGCATCATTGGAGCTAGAATTATTGTCTTCATTTACCTTACTCCCTTTATCTGCAATGGTGTTAGCCATAAAGGTCTATTGAGGATTAACACACATTTTCTTAATGACTTATAGCTAGAAATACTATGAACATTTTGAAGTTAAAAAGTGAAGGTTTTAAGACCGTCTGACGCCAAGGATATGAAGCAGCGCATCCCGTAGTGCATTAGGACTTCGCGTAACGCCCTAACTCCTTGTAATTTTTTTACTACACCATATTTAAACCCAAATATTTCACAATCTTGTTACGTAGGCGATTTCTTTATAGCCTACTAAGAAGGTAATAAATAATGCCCAAGGCAATGAAGAATACCCCAAGAATCAAGAAGGACAGATCATATTCGGTAATTGATACCGCTTTTAAGGCAATAACAACACTCATAAAAGTAGATATAATGGCAAATATGGGTAAAATAGAATTTGGTTTTACTTGTAGTTTTAGCAAAGCCCCTTTTTCTCCTTTTGTTATTTTACCGCACAAATAAGCCGCTTTTCTTTTTAAATCGGGCATATTTCAACCTATTACAATCCAGTTATCAGAAACTGTAAACGTATTTCTGTTTGTAAGCGAACCTGTCAGTCGTAAAGCTTTTTTGTTCAAAGAGGTCTTTAATCTTTCTCTTTAAAGTCTCTTCGCTCAAATCCGAAGAGTAACTTACTTCCTCAACATTTAGTATTTTTTGTATCATTTCCAATTGGTGTTAGAATTCTTCTTCAGCATAAAGGCGAACGGTTTGCCAAACTGTGATTCAAGGCAGTTTAGGTTTTCTTGTAGTCAGTTTATTTTTACTTTTCGTATGCTTCTATTATCCAACCTTTCAATTCAGCATCAATTTCTGTAGAATCTGAGATTCTCACTCTATGAGTACACATCGTTCCAAAAGGCCCAGACTTTTCGAGTCTCTCGCTAAGAGGTTTGTCTTTTAATTTGAGCCCTAAATCGATTCTTGTTTTGGTGGCAGGTTTAATTAAAACAAATTGCCGTTTACGAATAATGCTGACAATTTTTTCCGTTTGCTATTGCGCAGAAATTAGAATAGGGGCGGCTTTAAGCGGAGGCCTTATTGGCAATGTTTATGAGCGCCACAACTCGCAGCCCAGGAATAGGGTTTACCCGCCGCCTTAAATCCCAATGAGCTAATCCAACCCATACTGGCATCGAATAGTTGATGCGATTTAAAAGCAGGGTTTGAGTTAATATCAATATGCACTGTGACATCGCCCAAAGAGCGTAGTTTTTCTGCTACTTCAACCGCAAGTGTTACTTCGTTCCAGAGTCTGCTGTATCGATCTTTGGGTTTGGGTAAACAGATATTTCTATAAATCTCAGAAACACCCCGCCCCACATCCCATAGGCAAATGGCAGTAGCATACTTTACAATTTCTCCACGAACCTTAGAGTCGGCTCCAACATAAATCTTTCCGTTGGGGTGTGTGTCGAGCCAATTTTTAACATAAGAGCACACATTATCTATTCTTTGATAATTGGGACCCATGAAACCGTTTAATAGAGCGTGGTCTTTCATCTGAGATAGAAAGATATGCATTTGGTCCAAGAGTCGAAGGGGAGAATATATTTGGTAACATTAAAAAAAGATAGAGGGGACCGAAATCCCCCCTACCAACCAATCAAGATAAATAACCAAACCTATTCTTTAACGCAACTAGAAGACAAATGGTTCAACTTAAACGTTAAAGTTTTACAAAGTTTGTTTGTTAAAGCGCTTAACAAGTCTTTGTCCCTCTATTTCTAGAGACAGAATATAGCTTCCAGTGGCTAGGTCTTTGGTATCGACCTCAATGGTATGTAAGCCTCTTTGAAGTTTGCCTTTCAGCGTAGCCTCCAGTACTGTTCTGCCCATAAGGTCTAAACATTTCCATTGTACTTCTTGAGGAGAAGATAAGTAGAACTGCATATTTAACTGATCTGCAACCGGATTAGGAAAAAGGCTAAAGCTGGCCTTATGGAGCGAAAACTCCTTGCTACCCAAGCTGCTCTCAAGCGAAATGTTTTCGTCCCCACTTTGATAATCGAGGAGCTGCAAAATAATGTAAAACATCTCATCTTCGGTACCCTCGCCCCAAGTCATGGTAAGCGGGGGGCTATTCGGGTTGGAAGGATTTGAAGCGGTATTATCATAAACACAGGTAGCAAAGAAGATAGATCCCGCGGGAATCTTAATCATTTTTGTAGGCTTGTACATTCCCTGCCAATTAAAGTCCCATTCAGGAATTGAAATTACAGGAACCGTATCGCCTTGCAGATTGCGGAAAAAGAGCTTCCAAGAGCTGCCAATAAGATGCGAATGTGGAAGGAAACCAATTAGGCTTTTGTCGCTCTGAACTGTAAAGGAACGGGTAACCGTTTTTACTTGACTAGGAGGAATGATAAGTTGTACGAAAGCGTATTCGAGATTTTCGACTTCTCTCGATATCGGTTGCTGGCGAAAAAAGACATTCACATACGAACTGTCTTTTTCAGCGGTAGGGTAGGGAGCATAATGTATTTGAACCAATAAGTTTGAATTGGCCTTTAAAATTTGGCCCGTACCATCAGGGAAGAAGTCGGGAACCAATCCAGGAGCCCATCCACCATGAAACTCATCTACAAGAGAATTGGGCACTCCAAATCCACCAAAAGAGGTATAACCATATCCGGGATCTTGGTTGTCTAGGGTTTGACCGATACCCGTAGATTCTGAAATCATAAGAGCGTGGTGCACGATCTTGCTATTGCCTGCACGGAACTCGATGGCGGCAACTTCTTGGTCTTGGGTAAGACCGGTAGGAAGAACAAAAACGCGGTAATCGTCTTGATTGTTTCCGGCAATAGTATAGGCTTCCGACATTGGGAGTACTAGATCGGGAACACCCAAAGCAGAACCCGATGGAAAAACGGGCACATTGGGCTCTAAGCTAGGGTCGCCTTGTGGGGCGCCGTTTACAACCCAATCGTGTATGAGTTGTTTTTCTTGTACCGTAAGAACTCTTTCGCCTACCAGGTTTGAGTATTCCGCATCGGGAGGCCAAGGCGGCATATAGCCAGACTGAGTTACGGCATCAATGGTAAGAGCAAAGTTGAAGACCTCGCTGTAATTGGTAAAAGGCATCGGCCCAATTTCGCCCGCTCTATGACAGCTGGTGCACTTTTCATAAATAATAGGTGCAATGTCTTCGCTAAAGTTTATTGTTTGAGCGGAGAGACCCATACCCCAAAATAAGGATAGAAAAAGGAAAAGGGATTTATTCATGATTGAGGTTTTTTGGTGGGAATAAGGCATCCAATCGGAGGCGTGCTCTCGAAACTGCGGAAAGGGGCGGAATTGAGTTCTGTCAAGATGAGGTAGAGCTCTCTTTCTATGCCTGCGCGACGGCGTTTGCCTAGGGCAACGAAACTATTGTCTATCCTTCCTCTATAGGCGAGGCGCTCTTCTTTAAAGACAAAGACCTCAGGCATGGTGGTGGCTTTGAGTTCTTGTGATTTCTCCCAGGCTTGCGTGCCAATGGCCTTTTCATTTAAGCCCATCTTCACTAAGAATTCGCGGTTCTCGCCCTTCTCTTTTTCAGAAAGCGGAAAGTAATATGTAAACTCAACCTGTGTTTTGAATTCTTCTTCTAGGGCCTTTAGCTCAAGCGACTGACTGATGGATATAGGACAATCGGGAGACAGGAAAACAAGAACAGCGATAGGCTTTGTCTCTTGTGCTATTGAGATCAAAGGCAATGAGAGAAGACAGAGAGTCAAACAGAGAGATCGGAATGAACCGAAGTTCGAAAAGAGTGGGTTGGAAGACAATGTACTGGGATGAGCTAATAAATATACGTAGTATTGAGGTCTAATGTAATCAAATAGAGTTAAATATGGAGGTTGAGGCCCAAACTCCAGATGAATATATATCCAAACTAGACGAAGTAAGGCAAGAGCCTATGAGGCGTTTAAGAGAGAGCATAAAAACGCATTTGCCTGTTGGGTTTGAAGAAAGAATGAGCTTTGGAATGATCGGTTATGTTGTGCCGCATTCACTTTATCCAGCCGGATATCATTGCGATCCTAGCTTACCCCTCCCTTTTTTGAGCATTGCATCTCAAAAGAATTTTGTGGCCGTCTATCATATGGGAATTTATGCCGATGCAAAACTGCACGAATGGTTTGTAAGCGAATATCCAAAGCATATGAAGACTAAGCTCGATATGGGTAAGAGCTGTATTCGGTTTAAAAAGCCCGAACTCGTGCCACACTCCCTAATTGGTGCATTCTGTGAAAAGATGAGTGTACAGCAGTGGATAGAGATTTATGAAACCAATTATAAGTGATGAAAAGCATTGTCTTTTTGTCAAGAGGGATTAATGTATGGGTCACAATAAACTGCCTATGGCACAATTGAAAGAAATTGCCAGTGGAATTCAAATAGAAAACATAAAAACCTACATACGGAGCAGCAATTTAGCAGGAACCTTATTATACAATCGAGAAGCAGTGCGCAATGGTCGGAAGAGTTGTCTAAAGTTCTGTTGGAGCATATAGGAATGAAGCTACCAATAATAGCTTTTTGGGCGGAAGATTGGAAGGCCGCGATAGAAAACATGCCCCTTGAAGTAGACGAGGAGAAAATGTAAAATGTGAGCCTAGTTGCAGCAGAAATTGGAGAAGAAAAGCAGGGCTGTCTCAATGCTAATCTCAAGGGCAAGGATCGATTTTTCTTTAAAGGCAGAGCATTCTATTTACATACTCCGGAGGGATATCGGAACACTGGATTTACCACCTAAAAACTAGAGAAGTGCTTGCAACAGCCTACAACGACTCAAAATTGGAGAAGTTGCAATGCAATAGCCACACTGTTAGAGGCTTATCAATAATGAAAGCCCGCTTGAATACAAGTGCAATCAAAGCGATTTGGAGGTTTAATGACTAGGACGATTGCCTTACCTTTAGGCCCTTAATATTATTGTACTTTTATTACGCATGTTAACAAATATCATAGGCAAGGTTTTCGGAACTAAGTCGGAGCGGGATATCAAAATACTTCGTCCAATTATAGATCAAGTTTCAATCGTTTATCCTCAAATCGCATCGCTTTCAGATGATGGGCTTCGTCAGAAAACAATTGAATTTAAAAACCGCATCAAAGAATCTATTTCCGAGCAAAGCACTCAGTTAGAAGAAATAAAAGCGAAGCTAGAGGCAGAGCAGGAGATAGATGGAAAGGACGTGCTCTATGCAGAGCAGGAGAAAATCAACAAAGAGGTATACGAGATTACAGAGAAACTGCTAGAGGAGATTCGTCCGGAGGCTTTCAGTGTAATTAAAGAAACGGCCAAGCGCTTAGCGGAGAATGGAGAGCTGGTTGTAACACCCAATGAAATTGATGCAGAGTTTGATAAGAAAGAGTTTGTTGAAATCCGCGACGGCAAGGCCCATTGGAAGAATAAATGGTTGGCAGCAGGAAACGAGATCACCTGGGATATGGTGCACTATGATGTGCAGCTTATCGGGGGAACCGTTTTACATCAGGGTAAAATTGCCGAGATGGCAACAGGAGAGGGTAAAACCTTAGTAGCCACCCTTCCAATGTATTTGAATGCATTATCTGGTAGAGGAGTGCATTTGGTAACCGTAAATGATTATTTGGCAAGACGAGATAGTGAATGGATGGGTCCGTTGTTTCAGTTTCACGGATTGCGTGTAGACTGTATTGACCGTCATCAGCCCAACTCACCCGAAAGAAGAAAGGCCTACCAAGCTGATATCACCTACGGAACCAATAATGAGTTTGGTTTCGATTATCTCCGAGACAATATGGCTCGTTCGGTAGATGATTTAGTGCAGCGCAAGCACAATTATGCCATTGTAGATGAGGTGGATTCTGTATTGATCGACGATGCGAGAACGCCTTTGATTATTAGTGGTCCGACTCCAAAAGGCGATATACAAGAGTTTGATGCCCTCAAGCCACATGTAATAAAGCTCATGAATGCGCAGAAAGCGCAAGTGCAACAAGAGCTATCAGAGGCAAAAAAATATATTGAGGCTGGAGATGGAAAAGAGGGTGGATTTCACCTTCTTCGCGCCCACCGTGGACTGCCCAAGAGTAAAGCCATCATTAAATTCCTTTCCAATGAAGGAATGAAGAGTTTGCTTCAGAAAACGGAGAACTTATATATGCAAGATCAGAGCAAGGAAATGCATAAAATAGATGCAGCCTTGTTCTTTGTAATTGATGAGAAACAGAATCAAGTAGAACTTTCTGAGCAGGGTCTCGATCTATTAGCTGGCGATACTGATCCATCCTTCTTTATACTTCCAGACATTTCAACAGAGATTTCGGAGATAGAGAAATTAGAGATCGATGTTAAAGAGAAAAGCGAAAAGAAAGAAAGTCTATTGCGCGATTTCGGTGTAAAAAGCGAGAGAGTACACACCATGAACCAGCTACTGCGCGCCTATGCCCTTTTTGAGAAGGATATAGAGTATGTAGTAATGGACAACAAAGTTAAGATTGTAGATGAGCAGACTGGCCGAATAATGGAAGGCCGCAGATATTCAGATGGTCTGCATCAAGCTATAGAGGCAAAAGAGAACGCAAAGATTGAAGCGGCAACGCAAACCTATGCTACCGTTACATTGCAGAATTACTTCCGCATGTACGAAAAGCTTGCCGGTATGACGGGTACTGCAGAGACAGAAGCTGGTGAATTCTGGGATATATACAAATTAGAGGTGGTGGTTATTCCAACCAACCGCGCGATTCAACGAGACGATCGTGAAGATTTGGTGTATAAAACCAAGAGAGAAAAGTACCATGCCGTAATTGAAGAAATTGTAAAACTGACCGAAGCAGGAAGGCCTGTATTGGTTGGAACAACCAATGTGGAAATATCGGAGCTATTGAGTAGAAGCTTGAAACTGCGTAAGATTCACCACAATGTTTTAAATGCTAAACTGCATCAGCGTGAGGCAGAAATAGTGGCAGAAGCAGGAAGTCCAGGAACAGTTACCATTGCTACCAATATGGCCGGTAGAGGTACGGACATTAAGCTTTTGGCAGAGTCGAAAAAATCGGGTGGACTGGCCATTATAGGTACAGAGCGACACGACTCTAGACGAGTAGACCGTCAGCTAAGAGGTCGAGCAGGTCGTCAAGGAGATCCAGGAAGTTCTCAATTCTTTGTCTCATTGGAAGATAATTTAATGCGACTGTTCGGATCGGAGCGCATAGCTGGATTAATGGATAAAATGGGTCTAGAAGAAGGTGAGGTGATTCAACACCGCATGGTTTCTAAGAGCATAGAGCGGGCGCAGAGGAAAGTGGAAGAGAACAACTTTGGAGTGCGTAAGCGTTTGTTGGAATACGACGACGTAATGAACAGTCAGCGCGAGGTAGTATACTCACGCAGGCGGAATGCACTTTTTGGAGATAAACTGGCTTCTGACCTGGCGAATATGGTTTTCGATACGGCCACAACCATCGCGAACCAACATCAAGATAGCAAGAGTGTAGAAGAGCTGAAGCTGGAGGCATTTAGAGTCTTTGGAATAGAGTGGGCCAGTGATCGGTCTACAGAGAAAGTGAGTGCGGAAGATCTTGCAGATCAGCTTTATACAGAAGCCATGGAGGTGTATAAATTGCGAATGCTGCGCATGGCGGAATCTTCTATGCCCGTTATAAAGAAAGTATACGAAACGCAAGGATCACAGTATCAAAATATTGTGGTTCCCTTTACGGATGGAGTAAAGGTATTGCAGGCAGTAACCAATTTGGAGAAAGCATATGAGTCGAATGGAGCCCAGGTAGTTCGAGACTTTGAAAAGGGAATTTCTCTAGCATTAGTAGACGATGAGTGGAAGGATCACTTGCGTAAGCTAGATGACTTGCGCCAGTATGTTCAAGGTGCCGTATACGAGCAAAAAGATCCCCTACTGATTTATAAGTTTGAGAGTTTCGAATTGTTTCGAAGTATGATGGAGAAGTTGAACAGGGAGATTCTCTCTTTCCTATTCAAAGGAAGCATTCCACTTCAGGAAGGAACACCCATTCGCCAAGCCACCAAGCTTAGGAGACCCGACTCGGTGACTACCAGTGGACCAGGAGCGCCTCAAGAAGGAGGCAAAAGACCTACTCCTCAGCGTCCGCAAACCATTATTAGAAATGAGAAGAAGTACGGCCGAAACGATCTGGTGAAAATCCGCAATGTGGCAACCAGTGAGCAGAAATCGGTAAAATACAAAGTGGCACAACCCCTAATTGATACCAATCAGTGGATTATAGAAGATTAATAATTGGCTTTCTATTGCTCGGCTTGCTTTCTTGCTCCAGTGAGAAGAGAGCTTGTTATGATGCGAATTCGAGAGACGTGTTGCGTTCAGCTAGGTATGAGGCGGCGGAATATCGCGGTCAAATTATTCGAACCATAGAAACTTCAGAGGCAGAGCCGACCTACTCATTTGAGTATAGGAATGAAAAAAATCAGATGATCGTAAAGGTCGAATCAGAGGAGTATTGTGGCTACATTATAGTTGATGTGGAGACAGAAGACGATTTAAGCTCAAAGTTGCAGAATAATAAAGGCTACTCTGGAGCCGTATTGCAAGGCTTTAGGTATAGCAATAATCAAGGTGTTCTATCTTATATAGGACTTGAGGCCATTGCCATGCTAGAATAATACAAGGAGACTGGAAGAGAAGAGATTGTATAGTAAATTTCGTGGAGAATAGTGTTCTGAGGACTATTAGAATTGCGGAATGGAAAATTAAAAAACCCCCAAGCACTTTAGTGCTTGGGGGTTTTTGATTCAGTTGAAAGCGACAGCTTACTCTACCGTAACAGATTTTGCCAAATTGCGAGGCTGATCTACATTACAGCCGCGTAAAACAGCAATATGATAAGATAACAGTTGCAAAGGAATGGTGGTAAGTAAAGGAGTAAACACATCCATGGTATCTTCTACTTCAATTACGTATTCTGCAGTAGCTCTAATTTCTTTATCTGCTTTATTTACTATGGCAATTATTCTACCGTTGCGTGCCTTAACCTCCTGTACATTGCTCACAATCTTCTCATAGTGAGAGATCATAGGAGCAATAACAACTACAGGCATATTAGAGTCTATAAGTGCAATAGGACCGTGCTTCATTTCTGCAGCAGGATACCCTTCAGCATGTATATAGGAGATCTCTTTTAGTTTTAAAGCGCCCTCTAAAGCAACAGGGAAGTTATAGCTTCTGCCTAAGTATAGGAAGTTTTGAGAGTCTTTGAATCGTTCGGCGATTTCACGAATGGTTTTATCGCTTTCGAGCATGCGCTCAATTTTACCAGGTATAGCGTTCAACTCTATCAGCATTCTCTGGAAGTCGGAAGACTTAATAGTGCCTTTTTCTTTAGCGAGGTATAATGCAAGTAAGGATAATACAGAAACTTGTGCAGTAAAAGCTTTGGTGGAGGCAACGCCTATTTCGGGTCCGGCATGCGTATATGCACCGGCATGTGTTTCACGCGCAATACTGGATCCAACTACATTGCAAACACCAAAAATGGTAGCACCTTTTGATTTAGCCAATTTAATTGCAGCAAGAGTATCTGCCGTCTCTCCGGATTGAGATATAGCAATAACCATATCCTTCTCACCAATAATCGGATTTCTATATCTAAACTCTGAAGCATATTCTACCTCAACTGGAATTCGGGCAAGGTCTTCAAAAATGTATTCAGCAACTAAGCCAGCATGCCATGAAGTTCCGCAGGCAACAATAATAATTCGATCGGCATTGAGGAATTTCTCTTTGTACTCTTCCATTCCTGCCATTTGAATCATACCGCGATCGACTAAGAGTCTTCCTCTTAAACTATCGTAGATGGATCTGGGCTGCTCATAGATCTCCTTGAGCATAAAGTGCTCATAACCACCCTTCTCAATGGCCTCTAAGTCCATTTGAAGCTTAGTTATATATGAGTCTACAAGCTTATTGTTGTTTAGTGATCGAACTTCAAGAGGAGCGCCTAGCTGAATAACAGCCATTTCATCCTCATTGAGGTAGACTGCGTTTTTGGTGTATTCTATAAAGGGAGTAGCATCGGAAGCAATGAAATACTCACCCTGGCCGATCCCGATTACCAAAGGACTTCCCTTTTTAGCAACTACAATACGATCGGGTTGTTCTTTGTCTACAACGCAGATGGCATAAGCGCCAATAACTTGGTTGAGGGCAATACGCACACCCTCTTCCATGCCAATTCCCTCGCCGATCATTATATCTTCAATGAGGTTTACTAATACTTCAGTGTCTGTGTCACTATGAAAGTGAAAGCCTCTGCGCACCAACGCTTCCTTTAAAGAAGAATAATTTTCAATGATACCATTGTGAATAAGAGCTAATCTTCCGCTCTGCGAAATATGTGGATGTGAGTTTAAGTCACTTGGAATGCCATGTGTAGCCCAACGAGTGTGCCCAATTCCGATGGTTCCACCAAGATTCTCACCAACAGTTACTTTTTCTAGGTCGCTTACTTTTCCTTGACATTTATAATGGCGTAAATCACCATTCAGTAGTGCAACACCCGCACTATCGTAGCCACGGTATTCCAATCTCTTAAGGCCTTGTATGATTATAGGATAGGATTCTCTATGGCCTATGTAGCCAACAATTCCACACATAATTTGATTTGTTTAAAGGTTTTGACTGAAATAAATATCTAGTGTTAACGGATTAACAGGATGAAGATTTCCGTTCAGCTTAACTTGATTTGAAGTAGAGGCTCCGCCGCCTGCAACGAGGAACAATCGAGTACCTGAATTCTCTTTATTAATGCGATCGAAAATATGTCTAGTAATATTGAATCGATACTCCTTCTGTCGATACTCACCTCTAATAATAGTACCTCCAATTCCCGCACTTGCTCCTAAATTATAATCTTTGATTAGCACTTTTGTGGAGTCATCGCCCAATTCTAATACCAGTAATTGTTGAGGAGCATTGAGTCCGTTGGCATCGGCGCCAATTTCTACGGACAATACCAATTCGGCCTTGTTTATAAGGAATGCGGAGTCTGCCAAATTACCAAGATCTGGAAATTCGATAGCGGTAAGAACCCCGCCCATTGCTTGAACATAGGTATAGAGCTCTCCATTTAAAACGTCTGGATTATCTACATTGAAGCTTGCGGTTGTATAGTCGTGTTCAAAGTGATTCACTGTTGTTCCACTGTTGTCTGTTTCGAGCTGGAAAACATTCGTATCTGTATCGTTGTGATAGAATAGCTGCATTCTACTAACACCGGTCACCGCATCTAAATACAAGAAAGAGCCATCTTCACCTCCAGACTCAACCAATAAGCCATTGAAGTATTCTATAAAGACATCATTATCTATGAATTCAGCAGAAGAGGAACTTGCTCCATCTATGATTTTTTGCTGCAAATAAGTCACATCCATTGGGATGATCATTCTAGGTGAAAGGGTGTCGCCTGAAACGGAAACAAAAGTTCTAGGATAATGAGATACGGCACCTGTTTCGCCAAGAAAGGTTCCTTTATTCCAAGTTTTGTTTGAATAGTACAGTTGGTCTTCGTCTGGGTCCATGTACTCATCCAAAGCATAAACCTTCACATTCATTGGTTTGAGGGTATCTCCGTACGCTCCAACATAGCGGAGGAAAAGACGCGCAGAGTCAAGAATAGGATTTGTTCCAAAATTGGGTTGAGCAGACTCCAAAAGTAAGTGAGTAACAAAAGATGCCTTATGATAGCCAATTTCAGGATCTTGAACAGAGCCTACAATTGCTCGAGTTGGGTTTGTAGTAAGAATAGAGTCGTCTGCAAGATTAAAGCTCACAGCTTTGAATTGCTTTAGTACTCCAACTCTTCCTCGAGATTCACTTAATGTGTCTAAGCCAATAAGCCCGCTATCCTTCTCGCAAGACAACAAGAAAGCCACCCCGAGGATGGCTCCTATTAAAATTTGAAATATTTTTTTCATTGAATGGTTAGGCCGCAAATTATAGGGCAATCGCCTCTTGGGTCACTTGCTCATAGAAACGTTCTATTTCTGCAATTTCGTCTGCAACGTTTCCAACAGTTAATGCATTTGGGTGTAGCTCTTCGATAAGACTAGCCAAACTACCATTCACATTTTGATGACGCATTACAGCATCGCTGTAGCGAATTCCTGCTTTTGACAGACAATCAACGTCTGCATTTTCAAAATGCTTTATGTGATCGTTATGTACTCCATCGAAGTTCAATCCATTGATAAGCTTCTTACTGAATGGCTCACAATAATCAAAGCTGTATACACTCGAGATAACTTTCGTATCCGTAAATAGAGGATCGTCAGAATGAAATTCCTTGAGGTAAAGAGGGAGTAAAGAAGCCATCCAACCATGCACGTGAATGATGTCTGGAGACCAACCCAACTTTTTAACCGTTTCTATAACTCCTCTGCAGAAAAAGAGCGCTCGTTCATCATTGTCTTCATGAAACTTGCCCTTATCATCGAAAAAAACAGATTTTCTTTTGAAGTATTCTTCGTTATCAATGAAATAAACCTGAATCCGGGCCGATGGAACAGATGCAACCTTAATAATTAAGGGTTGATCCATATCATTCACTACAATGTTGATTCCACTTAAACGAATGACCTCATGCAGCTGATGTCTGCGTTCGTTAATGACACCAAAGCGAGGCATGAAAACCCGTACTTCGTGTCCTTTTTCATTCATTTTCTTGGGAAGAGTGAGCGCAACTTTGGATATTTCAGATTCGTCGAGGTAAGGTGTGATTTCCTGTGAAACATAGAGTATTCTCTTCTTTTCCATCGTTGATTTTTTTCCAATTAGTTGCGTTTGCAAAGGTAGTGATTTTTCGGCTTGGTTGGGCTCTCAGAACCCTTTAGCTTTGGGCTCACTACTCAGACTATGCTTCATATACTTCGAAACAGGATAGATTTAATAGATCATTTGCTTCAATTGAGGGCCAATGGATTAAGTCTTGGATTTGTACCCACTATGGGTGCATTGCACCCAGGGCATATCTCTTTGGTTCAAACGGCATATGAAATTACGAACCATGTTGTGGTAAGTATTTTTGTAAACCCCAATCAGTTTAATAAAACGAAAGATCTAGAGCTTTATCCTAGAGATATTTACGGAGACATTGAGATGCTCGCCAACTCACATTGCCACACGCTTTATATTCCGTCGGTTGTAGATGTTTATCCACCGGCGTATGTACAACCCTATTATAATCTAGGGCAGAGTGAAAATCGTTTAGAGGGGAGTTCTAGGCCTGGGCACTTTCAGGGTGTTGCAGCAGTTTTAGAAAGACTCTTTATCGATATAACACCGGAGAAGGTCTTTTTAGGGGAGAAAGACTTTCAACAAGTTACCGTTGTTCAAAAGCTAGTGGAATTAAAAAATCTGCCCGTAGAAGTGGTTTCCTGTGCAACCCTACGTGAAGAGGATGGACTAGCAATGAGCTCGAGAAATCGCCGCTTGCCTTTAGCACTGCGACCAGCAGCCAAACATATATATCAACAAATGCAGAAGGCTTCTTCTGCCAAGACGGTTCAAGAGTTACAGCAACAGTTAGAAGTGTGTATTGCATTCTTAAAAAGCCAACCTCATTTTGAAGTGGAGTACTTTGAGGCCGCCAATGTAAACAGCTTCGAATCCCTTACAAATCAGCCTTCTTTTTCCAGAGAGCAATGGCGCATCTTTGCGGCAGTTAATGTAGGTGGGGTTCGACTTATAGACAATTGTGCCCTTTTGCCAGAGTAGTAGTGGAAGATAAAAGTAGTGTACTTTGAATAAAGATATTTTAGAGAAAGCCTTCATGCTCATGAGCCAAGCGAAGGCTATGACTGAGTTGTATGAGGCAGAGCGCGAGACAACATCGAAATACGTTCATGCAACCTCTCGAGGTCATGAAGCCATTCAGTTGGCCTTAAGCCTTCAACTCAAGCCACAAGACTGGGTTTCTCCTTACTATAGAGATGATAGCATTCTACTGGGTATCGGCATGCAGCCATACGATTTGATGCTACAATTATTGGCTAAGAAAGACGATCCGTTTTCAGGCGGAAGAACGTACTATTCTCACCCTAGCTTAAAGGATTCAGACAAACCAAAAATAATCCATCAGTCTTCTGCAACGGGAATGCAAGCGATCCCTACTGCGGGCATAGCAATGGGAGTTCAATACCGCGAAGCCAAAGGTTTAGATTTTTGGGAAAAGGGCCAAGCGCCAGTGGTTGTTTGTTCTATAGGCGATGCTGCAATGACTGAAGGAGAGATTTCGGAGGCCATGCAGATGGCGGCACTTAAACAACTTCCCTTAATGATGTTGGTGCAAGACAATGAATGGGATATTTCTGCCAACGCGAAAGAAACGCGTGCTCAAGATGCTTCTACTTATGCCAAAGGATTTAGCGGTATTGAAGTTCGAAGTCTAAATGGAAGTTCATTCACAGAATGCTACCAAGGATTGCAAGATGTTTTGGAGTTAATGAGACTTGAGCGCCGACCCTTTTTGGTACATGCCAAAGTTCCATTATTGGGTCATCATACTTCGGGTGTTCGCAAAGAATGGTACCGCGACGATTTGGAAGAACATGCGCTGAGAGATCCGTATCCCGTATTGCGAAAGGAAATGAGTACGCATGGATTCTCGGAAGATCAGATTTTACAAATAGAGCAGAAATCAGTCGAGAAGGTGGCTTCTGATTATAGTCGTGCCTTAGCTGCTCCAGATCCTTCACCAGAGGACTTGTTTAAACACGATTACGCACCAACGCCTATTACAGAGGAAAAAGGAGAGAGAGAGCCTAAGGGAAAAGAAGCTACTGTAATGGTAGACTCAGCGCTTTTTGCCATTCAAGAAATAATGGCAAAACATCCAGAGGCTTTGCTTTACGGACAAGATGTGGGTAGACGTTTAGGGGGTGTTTTTCGCGAAGCGGCTACTTTGGCGGAGAAGTTTGGAGACGATCGCGTTTTCAATACACCAATACAAGAAGCCTTTATTTTAGGAAGCACGGTTGGTATGAGTGCTGTTGGATGTAAGCCCATAGTAGAGGTGCAATTTGCAGACTATATCTGGCCTGGATTGAATCAACTTTTCACGGAAATCAGTAGATCGTATTATTTGTCAAATGGCAAATGGCCAGTAAGTGCCGTTTTGCGCGTACCCATTGGAGCCTATGGTTCCGGAGGGCCATATCACAGCTCTTCAATAGAGTCTATTGTTACCAATATCAAGGGAATAAAAGTGGCTTATCCAAGCACGGGGGCCGACCTGAAAGGTTTAATGAAGTCTGCTTTTTACGATCCCAATCCTGTTCTTATTTTGGAACACAAAGGCCTTTATTGGAGTAAAATAAAAGGAACCGAAGGAGCGAGAACGGTAGAGCCAGACGAAGACTATGTAATTCCTTTTGGAAAGTCAAGAATAGTGCAAGCAGCCGAAGTGGTTCCCGAAAAGAAGAGTCTGTGCGTAATTACTTATGGAATGGGCGTTTATTGGAGTAAGAGTGCATCTAAAGGATTTAAGGATCAGGTAGAAATATTGGATTTACGCAGTTTGGTTCCAATCGATGAGGAGGGAATGGAGGCAGCGGTAAAAAGACACTCTCGCTGTTTGATTGTGACCGAAGAACCCCTTTTAAACTCTTTTGCGCGAAATCTTGCAGGCTTTTTACAAGAGCGCTGTTTTCGATTCTTAGACGCTCCCATTCGTGTTGTAGGTTCAGAAAACCTTCCCGCAATACCCTTAAATACAATTCTCGAAGCACGCATGTTACCCAATGCTGACAAGGTAGAAAGGGCGATGAAAGAATTACTCGAATTTTAAATTAACATTTATTTCACATGCAACAGATTAAACCTAAGCTTAATAAAAGGTTCAAATAGCCAGTTAAAACAATTTGAAATTATGAAGAAATTACTGATCACATTGGGCGCCGCATTATTGTTTAGCTCAGCCGCAATAGCGCAAAAAAGCAGAACCATTGATCCTGTTAAAGCAACAGAAAAAATGACTGAGAAACTCGATCTGAATGATGAGCAACAGCTTGAAGTCTTAGCTTTAAATAAGGACTTTAAAGTGCAAATAGATAAATTGAGCTTGAGTCAAGAGACCAATAGAGAGTCTATGAAGGAAGCATATATGGCTCATAAAGCAAAACTGGCCAAGGTTCTCAGCAAAGAGCAGATGGAAATTCTTGGGAAAGAGGAGTCCAATCGCAAACAAAAAATGAGTAGGGGCAAAAGAGCGGAGCAAAGTCGCCGTATGCCGGAGGGAGAGGAAATGGATATGGATTAACAGAAAAAGGCTGCCCACGGGCAGCCTTTTTTATTTTACATAAATCAATTCAGACTGATCATTGAATAACCGAAGTCGCGAAGGACTCAATTCAATTGCAAAGCTTTCTCCTTTAAGCGCTTCTCTGTATGAGTCTTGCCATGGAGCAAAATCACAGGCCATTAAAGTACTTCCAAGTGAGTTGCCAATATATAGAGTGTCTCGCTGAATTTCCGCATTGCCAAAGAAAGAATTACATCCGTCTGTACCCCTTATCTCGCAGACTTGAGGATGAAGAGTCAGTTCTAGCATAGAACCGGCTTCTTTCAGATTTATCTCCTCTCCATTTAAACTTTCTAATTGCCAAGTACCGTTTAATTCTGGATTGGAAACGAAATACCCACAACCATTCAATTCTTTTCCATCAAGAGAGATATGAATAGAGTAACCGAATGCATCGTCCGACATACTGTCATTGCATTTTTCCCTGCGGGCTTCAATTATTAGATGGTTGGCTTCGGTTTGAATATCATACTTAAACCCGGCACCATCTTCTAATGGCATTGAAAAAGGACAGGGCGTGTTGACTGCGTCTAGTCCCCTTTGTTCTAGTCGAACGCTTTCACCTATTATAATTTTTAAATTCCAATAGGGCTCGTTTCCGTAGGCAACAAAGTCTGCGTCTAAGGCGGAAGTATTGGATGAAGCAACTGAATGAGTGCGCTCTTGTTTGTATTTTAAAAGACTATAATTTCTAGCGAGACTACCTCTAATCCGCTCGTCCTCTTGGTCTAGATAAAAGAGACTATCCTTCGTCCAAAGAAAACCATCGATGCGTTTTCCCTCTTCGTTCAAAAGATGAATAATGGAGTCGGATGATAGCGTCCAACCTCCAAACAATGTATTGCTATCTCCTCTTTCTAGGTATTCTGTTTTAAGTTGGAATTGTTTGGTTTTTCTAAGCCTTAACTCGTATGAAATTCCAGGGCAATCTGCGCAAGGGAGTGTGCCATACCAGTTTGAGTCTACCGCAGAGTAAAGTAAACCATGTGTGTTGGAATTAATGTGGTTCGAACAACTCAGTAGGCAAAAGCTCAGAAAAGAAAGGAACAAAAGGTGTAAACGCACTATTTGTTGTATAACCATGGCTGTGGATTTTGAACATTCTGATTCAGCCATACTTCGAAGTGTAGACTCGTTTTACCATCCTTAGTATCTGTGAAAATAAGTCCAATTTCTTGTTTCGTTTTTACAACATCTCCCTTCTTCACATAGACTTCCACCAAATTGTCATAAACGGTAAAATAGTTACCGTGTCGAATGAGAACGGCAATGTTTCCGTATGGAATTCGAATTACACTACTGACCTCTCCATCGTAAACAGCGCGCGCTTTGCTTCCGTTTTCCGTTGCTATATCAATACCATTATTATTCACCACCACTCCTTTTGCTACCGCATGTGGATGTCTTCCAAAGGAGCTTGTAATAATTCCGCGCGCAACAGGCCATGGCAAGCTTCCTTTGCTTTTGGTGAAATTATCGGCTAGCTTTTGAGCTTCTGGAGTAAGTATATAGGGTTTAGATTCCTTGGATGTAGCAGCTAATTTAGACTCGGCTCTTTTCTTTTTAATCCGGCTTTGGAGCTCATCATTAGAAGTATTGCTACTAAAGTCTTTCCCTCTAATTAGTCCCAAATCAATAGCCTCATCCTCAATTTGTTTTCTTTCTGCGGCAGCCTTTGCTTTTTTAATTTCTTCGATAATAATGCGTTGAATTTCTTTTTCTAATCGCTCAGACTGCGTTCTCTTGGTTTCTATTTGTTGAAGAATATCCTTTTCTTGAGTGTTGAGTTGTCCAATGGCTTCTTCCGTTTTTTTCATATCAGACTGCATATTGGAGATTTCTTTCTCTTTATTCTTTAGCAGGCTGAGCTTTTCTGTTTTCTTATTATTCAGCTTAATAATTTCTTCTTCTAGCAGCTCCTGTTTTTCAACTATTTCCTCTACTTGAAGGCGTCGGTGCTCGGCTATTTGTTTCATATACTCCATTCTTTGAAAAGCTTGATTGAAACTTTTCGACGATAGAAGAAACATCAATCGACTGTAATTGCTATTGCTCGTTCGAGCGGCCCGAATCATTTCAGCATATTCCTCGCGCATCTTGGAAATCTGCTTTTCTTGATCTTTGTTTTGCTTTTGAAGCACTTCGATTTCTTCAGACATTAAATCGATTTCCTTCTGCATGGTACGGATGAGCCTTTCACGGATTCCGATTTTTTGAATAAGCGCCTCTACTTGGCCTACAGATAGGTCTTTATCTTGACGTGTTGCGGCCAATATTTTATTTGCAAGCGCAATTTCATCTTGAAGCTTAATCTTCTGAATTTGTAAACTCTCCTTTTTATCGGTTTGGCCAAAAGCGAATACTATGCATAATAGCCATCCAACCAATACCATTGTAATCTTAGCATTCATGGTAAGGCTTTATAATTTGCGGGAATTTTAAAAGGAAGAGGTTTTTTCTCTGTTGAGTAATCAGAGATTTCAAGACTCAAACTTACATTCGAGGGGCCTCCCACTTTAAAAAATAATTTTGATGGATAAGAAGAGTTGGAATTTTCTTTGCTTCGTTCGAAACGAGAATGAAGCGAAATGGAAGAACTCTCAGGAACGTAAGTATAAGAAAGCGGACGGACACTGGAAATATGAATCGCTGCATTTGAGAGGGTCCCCATGTCGGGCTTTGAGGCCTGTTTTGGAAAAATAGACAGCTTTTCATTTTCCCTTGGCACGATGCTATCTATTTTTGGAATAATTGGAAAATTTGCCCAAAGTATTTCTTGAAGCTGAGCGAAGTTGAGCCCAATTCCGGCCATTTGAGTAAGGCTTTCAAGATCGCCCTTGAAGTAGGTTTTATCTAATTTATTTACCATGAAGGCACTGTCTGGACGAACAAGCACACGAACTATACGAAGCCCAATAAATGGATCGGCAATGTCGATCCAAATGGTAGAATCACTTTTCATTCTTAGCTCAAGTTTGAAGTCAGTACTCTTGGGGCCTTGAATGAACTCTGCCTGCGCTTTTAGGGTAAAGAAAGAAGGACGATATTGGGTTAATAGAAAGCTCTCATTTGGCTTGTCGAGACGGATTTTCTTGCCAGAGTTATTGGTTAAAGTATTCTTACAAGACCCAAGGATTAAGCTTATTGAAAGAAGGAAGATCAGGGGATTAATTCGCATACCATCTCCTTTTTTCAATTTTCTTTAATAAAAGAGGACTGTCCGATCCCAGTGACTTAGCCTTTTGCCATTCAATTACTGCTTCATCTATTCTATCGATTTGAGAAAGAATATCTCCTTTATGCTCATAAAAACCAGGAACGCTTTCGTTGGAAAAAGCAATAGCACTATTTATTTTCTCGAGGGCTGAATTGTAGTTGCCTTGCAGAAAGAGAATCCATGCCCAGGTATCTAAGAAATTAGGTTCGTTGGGCTTTAAGGAGTTGCTTTTTATGCTCATTTCCAGAGCCTTAGACAAGTCTTTGTTTGCTAAAGAAAGGTAGTAGGCAAAATTATTGAGTGTGGCGGAATTATTGGGATTAATATCCAAGGCCTTCTGGAAGTAACGAAAAGCCGGAGTCAAATTGGAGTTTGAATACTCGGCCTCTCCTAAAAAGAAATAGAACTGTTCTTGAAGTGCCCGGTTTGCAAATGCCAAATCTAGGCCACCTTCTAACCACTCTATTGCATCTTCCCACTTGCCCTGATTTAGCGAAGTCATACCTGCATATAAATAAGGAAGAGGTTGGCTTGGAAATAATTCGACGGCTTTTCTGGAGTCTGGACCAAGCCAATCGGGTTTGTTCAATTGAGAGTCGATGAACAAAATTTGTTGCCAAATCTCATATCGTGCTCCTTCGGGTAAAACGACGGCTTTCAAATAGGCTTCTCGAGCCTCAAAAAAGCGCAAATCTCGAGTGAGAAAATCGCCCTTCATGGCATATACTTTTGGGCTAGAGGGAGAAGATTGAATGACTATTTCTAATAATTCATAGGCTTTTGAAAGAAGAGTACTGTCTCTTTCAGTTTGCTCATAGAAACTCAGAAGCAGGCCTATCTTTTCATCAATATCTAAGGAAGGACTTCCAGCAGCAGACTTTAAATAGCGGTATGATTTTTCATATTCCTTAATAGATTGGTACCATTTGGCAAGACGAAGATTAGCTGTTGCCTGACTGGGAGACTTTAAAAGAACAGACTTCCAAATTCCAACTGCTTCCAAATCACGGAGGTTGGCACTGAATAAATCTGCTTTTTGCAATTGCAATTCGAGGTCTGAAGGAAACGAAGAAATGAGTTTATCCATTTCATTCAGAGCCAAATCTAATTTATCCTGGTAGAGGTATATTTTAACTTTTTGTCGAGAGACTTCTTTATCAACTCCTCTAAGCCCTTCTATTCTATTGAGACATTCCAGTCCTTCTTCCCACTTAGATAGATCGAGATATAGACCGGTAAGAGCAAAGAGCGGTTGCGCATTTCCAGGTTCTAAATCAGACACCTCTTCTAAGACTTTAGATGCCTCTAGAATCTTTCCATCTGCAATGAGAAGATCGGTATAGAGGAAGCCATACCATTTCACACTCGGGTCTATTTCCCAAGCCATAGCTGCGTAGGCTTTGGCCTCGTCAATGGATTGTTTTTCAGCGTAGATTTTGGCTATTTCTACTTTAATAAGTGCGTTTTCTGGATCAATACTGTCGCAGCGCAAAAAGGCGTTAAGAGCTTGATTTTCTCTCCCACTTATTTTATACTCCTGGGCTTGCCAAAAAACCGCATCGAAGGAAGGCTTATTCTTTGAGTCAACGGTTGGCTGGCTCAAAGAAATAAGGGGAACAATAAGGCAAGCTAAAAAAAGCTGTTTGAATTTATTTTTCAAGAGTTGAGTAATCGCCAATGCTTAAATTGGTATAGTTTCCATCCATCTTAACGTGATTTCCTATCATAGAATTGTTAAGGTTGAAATTAGAAACATGAGTAGATTCACCAATAATGCTATTGCTAATAGTTGAACTTTCTATCGTGGTTCCAGGACCTATTGAAACTCCCGGACCAATGTTGGAATTTCTAAGCACTACATTTTCTCCAATAAAGCAAGGAGGATGGATGGTACTATTCTCATTTTGGACAGAGCTAGCAACTAAGGTTTCTTTGTCTTTGATGAATTCGAGAATGCGTGAATTTGTGTCAACGGTAATGTTCTTATTTCCACAATCCATCCAATCTGAAACAGTGCCAGAACGAAACTTTAAGTTTTTATTTTTCATGTTTTCAAGCGCATTGGTGAGTTGGTATTCACCCTTGTCTTGAATGTTGTTATCTATGAGATACTGTAATTCTTTTCTAAGATTTTCTCCGTCTTTGAAGTAATAGATACCAATTATGGCTTCGTCTGAAACAAATTCGGCGGGCTTTTCAACAAAGTCCGTAATAAATCCATCTTCATTCTTTTTCACCACACCAAATTGTCTGGGATCATCTACTTTCTTGGTCCAAATCACACCGTCTGTAGAGGTGTCTAAGACAAAGTCGGCTCGGAAAAGGGTGTCTGCAAAGGCAACCACTACAGGTCCGCTTAGGCTTTCAGCTGCACACAAAATGGCATGGGCTGTTCCGAGCGGTTGAGTTTGATGGTAAACACTTCCTTTCGCACCTTCTTTTTCAGCCACAGCAATAAGATCTTTTTCAACGGAATCGCCGAAATCGCCAATAACAAAAGCGACTTCATCTACCGATTGACCACATACGCCAACAATATCTTCAACAAGTCTTTGAACGATGGGCTTACCTGCGATAGGAAGTAGAGGTTTGGGTACAGTTAAGGTATGTGGTCTCATTCGCGACCCGCGACCCGCCATGGGTACAATAATCTTCATTCAATTAAGGTTTTAATTATTTATTCGTGCTTCCAAATCCACCGTCACCTCTTTCGGTAGATGACAATTCTAAAGTTTCGGTCCAATTTACAATTTCATGCTTTGCAAGCACAAGCTGTGCTATGCGTTCGCCCGGTTTGAGTAAATATTTTTCGGAGGAAAGGTTTATTATTATCACTCCTATTTCTCCGCGATAGTCCGCATCAATAGTACCGGGACTATTGAGCACACTAATTCCGGATTTCAAAGCGAGCCCACTTCGGCTGCGTACTTGTGCCTCAACTCCCGCCGGTAATTCTATGTACAGTCCTGTGGGAATTAGCTTCCGCTCAAATGGATTTAACAGGATAGCATCTTTTAAATCGGCATGTAAATCCATACCAGCAGATTGCACTGTTTTGTATTCTGGAAGAGGTTGATTGCCTTTATTCACAATCTTTACATTTAAGCTTTGACTTGTTTCCATAGGAGTAAAATCGATTTTTTCTCGAAAACGTATAATGTAAACAAATAGGGAATCAAGGTTATAAGCGCCCATAGTCCCATTGTTTCTTGCATTTTCCATGCAAAGAAACCCAAAAGCAGGGAACCAAAGAAATAGATTGAAAGATGTTTCCATTCATAGGGTAGCGGAGCGTACCTATTTCCTAAGTATAAATTCAAGCTCATGCTACATGCATAGGAGCAAAGAGTAGCGATGGCTGAAGCCATAATTCCATAAGTAGGGATTAACCAGATGTTCAGCCCTACTGTAACAAGCAGTCCGGCAAGGGTAATAATAAGTGCGAAATAGGTGCGACCAGATAATTTGTACCAAATAGATAGATGTGTATTGATTCCAAGAATATAATTGGCCGCAAAGAGCAGGGGTGCTATGGAAAGGCCAACCCAGAATTTCTCATCAATAAATCCCTTCAGAACAGGCATGGCGGCATTTAAGAATATGAGTACCAATCCTAGAATTGCAGTAAAAAGTCGAAGAACCTGCGCATTGGTTTTACCTGAGTCGGAAGATGACTTTAGTCGAAAGAAAAAAGGTTCCATGGCATATCGATAGGCTTGAACGAAGAGCATCAGGAAAATAGAGAGTTTATAGACAGCGCCATAGACTCCCAATTCCTCTAAGGAGGTTTCTTCGGGCAAGAGATATTTGAGAAACTGTCGATCGGCAAGTTCGTTGGCAATACCGGCTAAGCCAGCCAGCATAAGGGGAAAACCATAGCCAATCATTTTCTTCAAAAGAGCGGAGTCACTCTTCCATCCACCTTTAATTTTCCACTCAGGCAGAAGCATTATAAGCATAACCGAAGAAGCAATTAGGTTGGATATTAGCACAGCAGACACTCGGTTTACATCTGCAAGTCTGGGCCAAAGCTCTAATAAGCCACTGCAATTGGGAAGAATAAGAAAAAAGAAAAAATTCATAAGAATGAAAACACCAATGAGCGACATTTTCACAATTACAAATCGAATGGCTCTTTCTTCAAAGCGCAGTTTAGCAAACGGAAGTGCAGAAACAACATCCATACAAAGAACCAGAACCATCATTCTCAAGTATTCGGGATGGTCTTCATAGCGAAGAACCTCAGCAATTGGGACCTGAAATAATTCAAAGAGCAGATAGAAACTGGCCGTGGTTAGCACCAAGGCTTTCATACCCACTCCGAAGGACTTATTGGCGCTCTTTTGTTCGGATGCTGAATTAAAGAAGGAGGTTTCCATTCCGTAGGTTAGCAATACAATAAGCACCGCAATTTGAGAGTAGAGGTCAGTAATAATTCCAAACTCTCCTTTTGTCATGGCGGTTGTATGCAAGGGTACAAGGAGAAAATTGAGCAATCTACCTAAGATGCTTGGGAGACCATAAATCGCTGTTTGACTAGCAAGTTTTTTAATAGACGACATACGGGCTTAAAGGTATATGCGGCAGGGCGGTTTCAAGCGGCCCTCAGCGTTTATCTTTGAACTTTAAATTTTAAAAATCATTGTACTATGCAGAACTCAATGCGCAAGGGCTTGCTCTTTCTTTTAGCATTTAGCTCAATTCTTGTTTTTTCTCAGAATGATTGCGGCCCATTGGAGGGAGGAGTGGAAGATCGATTAAGCAATCACATCGAATTTTTGTCTAGTGACGACTTAAAGGGAAGGTACCCGGGTACGGAGGGTGAGCAAATGGCAGCCGAGTATATCGCAAGAAATTTTGAGGAATGTGGTCTTAATGGAGGGGCAAATGGAAGTTTTTTCCAAGCCTTTACCATTCCAATCAGTATCAATCCAATGCCAGGATGCGAGCTGAAGATTAAAAAGAAGGTGTTGGTTTTAAATGAAGACTATTATCCTGTTCAATATTCTGCATCTGGAAAGGTTTCGGCTGAATCTATTTTCGTAGGATTTGGTATAAGTGCCCCAGAGTTGAACTACAACGATTTGGGAGAGGTCAATTTAAGGAATAAGATAGCGGTAATGGATATTGGTTCCCCTGATGGAATTCATCCACACTCAAAGTATTTAGCGTATCACGATCTCAAAACCCGGATAGATGCCTTAGTAAAGAAAGGAGCGGCAGGAGTGGTATTGATCAACCTGAATGACACAGAGGCTCCCACAAATAAGTTTACTCGATGGTTGCCCAGTAAGGTGCCAGTAGTTTATTTGAAGAATGCAAAGCGCGCTAAAAAGCTAAAGAAAAAGGCCAGAAAGCTTAGCCTAAATGTGGAGTTGGAAAAGGAAGAAATAGAAGCAAAAAATGTAGTGGGTTATCTAAATAACAATGCTGAATTTACAGTTGTAATCGGAGCACATTACGATCATCTGGGAATGGGAGGAGAGGGGTCTTTACACCGCGGCGAATTGGCTATTCACAATGGAGCCGATGACAACGCAAGTGGAGTAGCGGCACTTATGGAACTGGCCTATTCTCTTTCTAAAAGATATTCAGAGTATTCTACCAATTTCTTATTCATTGCCTTTTCTGGAGAAGAGAAGGGCTTATTGGGCTCAAATTTTTTCGCCAAGAGTATGCTTTATATTCCTGAAAACATGAAGTACATGATTAATATGGATATGATTGGAAGACTCAATGAAGAGCATGTTCTAATGGTCAATGGTGTCGGAACTTCAAGGGCATTTAAATCGAATATTCGCACAGTGCCTTGTGCAGAGCTTTTAATTCGAACTACAGATGGAGGCACCGGACCTTCAGATCACACTTCTTTCTACAATATAAATGTACCCGCAATTCATTTTTTCACTGGTGCGCACGAAGATTACCACAAGCCATCAGATGATTTTGAGAAAATCAATTTCAGGGGCTTAAAAGAAATAACAAAGTACTTAATGCACACCATAAATACATTAGATAATGAGGAGAAAATGGAATTTACGCAGACCAAGAGCGAAGAGAGTATGAAGGCGCCAGCCTTTACGGTCACGTTGGGTGTCATTCCTGATTATTTATTCGACAAAGAAGGCATGCGTATAGACGGAGTTACTGAAGGTAGGCCAGCCTCAAAGGCAGGCCTGTTAAAGGGAGATATTGTCGTTCAGTTGGGCGTCATTCCTGTTCGTGATATGATGAGCTATATGAAGGCTTTGGCTTCTTTTGAGAAAGGAGATAAAACCAAGGTGGAGTATTTGCGAAACGGTACAAGAATGGAGGTTGAAATTGAATTTTAATGAGTGATTTACCCAAAGTTGCTGTCATAGGCGGAGGTAGTTGGGCTACGGCAATTGTTAAGATCCTAACTGAAAACCTCGATTATGTTGGATGGTGGATGCGTTCTGAAGCTAGCGTAGATCATGTAAAGCGGTTTTACCACAATCCAAAGTACTTAACGGGAGTTGAACTCGTCACAGAGTGTATCGATGTTAGCTCAGATTTGAATCACATAGTAGAAGAGGCAGATATTCTCATCTTCGCTACTCCCTCCGCATTTCTAAAAGAAGCCCTGAAAGCGTTAACCGTGCCCTTGAAAGGCAAGCAAATAATCAGTGCTATAAAGGGCATTGTTCCAGATGAGAGACTTATTGTTGGTGAGTTTTTCAATCAATTTTATGAAATTCCGATAGAAGATATTGGAGTGATAACTGGGCCATGCCATGCAGAAGAGGTGGCACTTGAAAGGCTATCCTATCTTACAATAGCATCTCAAAACCTAGATTTTGCCAATAAAATGGCCAAGATCATGGAGTGTAAATATATCCGAACAGAAGTAACCGATGATATTTATGGGACCGAGTATTCCGCTGTATTAAAGAATATTTATGCCATTGCAGCTGGAGTTTGCCATGGATTGGGATATGGGGATAATTTTCAAGCTGTATTGGTGAGCAATGCCATTCGTGAAATGAAACGCTTTATTAAGAAGGTGCATCCCATAAAACGAGATATTAATAATTCCGCCTATTTAGGCGATTTATTGGTTACCGCGTATTCGCAGTTTAGTAGAAACCGATTGTTTGGAAATATGATAGGGAAGGGATATACTATTCGATCGGCGCAATTGGAAATGAACATGGTAGCAGAAGGCTATTACGCAAGTCGTCTTATTCAGAGCATTCAAGATGAGTACAATATAAATATGCCTGTGGCAACGGCAGTAAATAAGATTTTGTTTGAGGATAAAAATCCCTCAAAAACCATGTTGAAATTGGCGAAACGAATTCGTTGATATGGAAGGGGAACACATTCCATATAGCTTTGAAAAGTATACTTCTTCTGAAGTACAAGAGCGTTCAGAAGCTTTTAGGGATGAAATGCTGAAAAGAAGAAGCCTGCGTTTTTTCTCTGAAGAGGAAGTTACAAAGGATACTATAGAGGCTATTTTGAAGGTCGCAGCATCAGCACCTTCGGGGGCAAATAAACAGCCTTGGACCTTTGTTGCTATTTCAAATCGAGTTTTAAAACAAAAGATTCGAGAGGCTGCTGAAAAGGAAGAACAGGCCTTTTATGGTGGAAAGGCTTCCGATTCTTGGTTGGCAGATTTAGCCCCTTTTGCCACCGATTGGCAAAAGCCTTTCCTAGAAAAAGCGCCTTGGATTCTGGTTGTTTTTAAAAAGACCCTTGCAGACGATGGAAGCAAGAATTATTATGTGCAAGAGTCTGTTGGAATTGCCTGCGGATTTCTGATTGCAGCCATTCACCATGCAGGATTGGTTACCCTTACTCATACTCCAAGCCCAATGAACTTTCTTTCTGACATATTGGAAAGACCAGCAAATGAGAAACCGTATTTGCTTTTACCCATTGGCTTTCCAGCCGTGGATGCCACCGTTCCGAATATTCAGAAAAAAGAAGATGCTGAGGTTCAGATTTATTTCGAGTAATTGAGCTCTTTCGGTTTTAGAATCTGAAGTGTTTTTCGGTCGAATTGAATAATGTCAGATTCACGCCATTCATTCAACTGAGTAGTGACGGTTTGTCTACTTGTACCAATTAGGCTAGCAATATCTTTGTGCGTTAGCGGATTGCTAAACACTTTCCCTGATCCACTTTCAATCAAAGATTCTTTTTCAAGGTCGAGAATAAATTCAGCTAAGCGCTGCTTAACATCTTTAAAGACTAATGATTCTAACCTTCTTTGGAGTTTCTTAATGCGAATTCCAATAAGCTTGTGAATCTTGAGGGCAAACTCTTTATTGTCCTTCATTAGATCGTTAATGTCATCTACATTAACCGGACAAATCATTGTGTTCTCTTCCATGGCTTCGGCCACTTCGTCTCTTTGTACCTCCCCTAAGATGGCCAATTCACCAAAAACCTCTCCTCTTCCAAGGATATGCCGAATGACCTCGTGGCCATCTTCTGTATAATTAACTAAGCGAACTTTTCCGTTTGCTATTAAGTATAAAGTGCTTGCCGGATCATTGTTAAAGTAAATGGTTTCGCCCTTTTTATAGGTTCGAAAGTGCTTGTCTTTTGCAAAGCTGCTTACCTTATGCGGGCACATCACCTCAAAAAGGTTGACATCGTGTAATACCCAAAATCCCTCTGTGCGCGTCTCCATTTTTAAAACCAAAAACCTAAGTTAACATAAGTATAGATATTCGCATGATTGGTAGAACCCATTATTGTAAACTGCAATGGACCTAAGGGACTTAAATAAGCATACGATATTCCATATCCATCGAGTAAAACATCGGAGTTAAATAGCTCATCGAAATTACTTTCTAAGGTGGCGAAATTCGCTTTTCCCACTATATAATGATTGTTTGAAAACTGCCAATTGTAATCAACTCCAGCAACAATAGAGTTCCTTCCCACTAACTCTTGAAAACGATATCCAACAAAAGGGGTCATATAATTAATGTAGTTCTCGCCAAGTCCGCCTAGAAAGAGATTATAGGGATAGTCTAAATCAGGTCCAATGGTATTCATAAGGGTTCCTTTGAATACTATGGTGTGATTTTTTTTAAGCGGTAAAACATGCTGATACCGAATATTAAGAACGGAGCTGAGTTCTAAGTTTAAAGCGTACGATTCGGGCTGGGTTATGAGTCTATAATGGCTGCTGAATAAAATACCTTTGGTTGGAAATATAGATCGATCGAGAAGGTCGAGTTTAAGCGAGGCGAAATAGTTTAAGTAGTTGTTGTTTAACTCTGGAGTAAGACCAGATGAACGGGTGTTGAGGAGTTCTACATTTTCTATTTGTACCCCCGTGCTTAAGAGAAAGCGATTGTAAACGGCAGATTCGAGTGCGATTTCTCCAGAAAAGTCGAGATAAACTTTTTCATCTTCAAGGTCTTGATTGACGTAAACTTTAGATTTGAATCGATGAGATCGGAATGAAAGACGGACTGTTGGAATGAATTCTCGATCAAATGTATAAGACGCCCAAAAACGTGGGTTTACTCCTATAGCTGCGTCTATAGAAAGCTTAGAATTCTTTAAAAGAAGGTTTCTATGGGTGTAATTTAGGAGCACCGCTGTCTGAAAGTCATCATCATAATGAACACCGAGTCTAATATGAGATAGGTAATCGAGTTCATTCAGGCGCAGGTTTAGTGTATACGAATTTGAGTCGAGTGGGATAAGCGAATAGTCTACGGTTCGAAACAATTGACTTCCCCAGATTCTATCTATTCCACGCTTGATATCGTCTAAACTCACTTTAGTCCCTTCTTTTAAACCCAATTTGCTTTTCAGGTAGTTTGAGGAAGACAAATCGGACTCGGGTAAATTGATTTTGCCAATCAGAATGGTGTCTTTTCTGTAGGGTTCGGGTTTTAGCTCTTGCAAATCTATTTTGGCCTTCAATTGCGCGAGTTTTTTAATCTGGGGACGATACTTTTCGGCTGCTCGATAGCCAACGTTTAGTATAGTGTCCATCATTTCAAAAGAGGTGATTCCCGCTCCTAGGACGATGGGTCGAACTAAGAATTCAGCCTTTGCAGAGTCTTCGATGAAGTTTTGCGCATTGACAAATCCACTCAATTGCTCCATAATTCGAAGGACAGAAGTGAGGTCTTCCCGCGTATAGAGAATGGTCTGAACATCGCTACCGATGAGCACGTCCATTCCTTTGTCTTCCAATAAGCTGAGAGGAAGGTTTGAAACCAAGCCACCATCTACAAGGATGTTTCCATTTAATTCATAGGGACTAAAAAGTGTTGGAAAAGAGCTAGTTGCACGCAGAGCGTCAGGTAAATAGCCGCTATCTAATACTACGCCTTTACCCGTCTCTAGGTTGGTAGCAATACAGACAAAAGGTGTTTTGAGTTTAGAAAAATCGTGGACATCATGAAATCCAATGGACAAGCGATCCAATTCATTTAGGATATGATGGCCATAATTTATTCCATCAGGCAGCAGGATTTTTCTTTGAGAAACAGGAAAGCTCAAAGTATACCGACCTTCTGTTTGCTTGTCTAGAAAGGAAAGACTTCTTCTTGGTCGGTCGTTTTTGGTTGCTCTACTCCAGTTGATCTGGCGCATTCTGTCTTCAATTTCATTAGCGGAGTACCCCATGGCATACATAGCGCCCAAAACAGCTCCCATACTTGTGCCCGCGATATAATCGGGTTTTAAGCCCTCTTCATCCATTATTTTGAGAAGACCTAAATGCGCCATGGCTTTTGCGCCTCCACCGCTAAGTACCAATCCTACTTTAATAGGGGGGGTTGAGAGGGTAGAATCTATCTGAGCAAGAGTGTTAATGTTAAACAAAAATAACAAGCTAATGCTAAAAATAGATCTACTTTTTCTCCGCTTTAGCATTGAAATAATTCTTAATTATTTGAGCCTTAGATATCCCAACCCATTCGCTCAATTCCTCTAAGGTAGCCGATTCCAAGCGCTTTATACTTTTGAATTGTGTTAAAAGCTTCTGAGCTGTTGAAGGTCCAATTCCATCAATATCTTCAAGCTCATTGCTGAGCGTATTTTTATCTCTTTTATTCCTGTGGTGCGTAATTCCAAAGCGATGCGCTTCATTTCTCAGTTGTTGCAAGACCCGAAGGGTTTCGGAGCGTTTGTCTAAATAAAGGGGAATAGAGTCTCCTGGGAAATAGAGCTCTTCCAAGCGCTTTGCAATTCCGAGCACCGCAACCTGGCCCTCTAATTTGAGTTTTCGAATACTCTTCATGGTTGCCGAGACCTGCCCCTTTCCTCCGTCAATTAAAACGAGTTGAGGAAGCGCACTTTTTTCATCCAATAATCGCCGATAACGTCGAAAAACCACCTCTTCCATTGTTGCAAAATCATCGGGCCCCTCAACTGTTTTAACATTGTAGTGACGATACTCTGATTTTGCCGGCTTTCCATCTTTAAAAACCACACAAGCTGAAACAGCATCGCTTCCTTGGAAATTAGAATTGTCGAAGCACTCGATATGCCTTGGCTCAATTTTGAGTCGAAGGTCGAGTTTCATTTGCTCCATCAGGCGATTTGTATGTCGGTCTGGATCAGTAAGCTGAACATTCTTTAATTTTTCTAGTCGGAAATAGCGTGCGTTTTTAAGGCTTAACTCCATTAACCGCTTCTTATCCCCTCTTTGGGGAACGTGAATTTGAACACCTTCTAAGTTTAGATCACACGCATGACTCAATAGAACCTCCTTGGCTTCAGATCCAAATCGCAGACGAAGTTCTGGAATCGCAATTCGCAACAACTCTTCTTCCGACTCTTCTAACTTTCTTTTAAATTCAATGGTGTGCGAACGCAAAATGGCACCATCTACCACTAAGAAGTAATTCACATATCCATAGGTAGCATCGGTCATGGCAGAAAAGACATCTACATTGGTAATGCTCGGATTTACAACAGTGCTCTTCGATTGGTACTGATCTAAAAGCGAAATTTTTTCTTTTAAGGCTTGTGCCTCTTCAAAATGAAGCAATTCAGCGGCACTTTGCATTTTTTCGAGAAGGAGTTTCTTAACGGAGCTAAGTTTCCCCGTTATAATTTCTCTGGCTAGGTGTACCTCGTGATTGTATTCTTCCTCCGACTGAAGTCCCTCGCAAGGACCAAGACAATTCCCTAAATGATACTCTAAGCAACGCTGAAACTTTCCCTTTTGAATAGATTCCTCCTTTAGGTTGAGCGAGCAGTTGCGAATGGGATGAATTTGACGAATCAATTCCAATACGGCTTTCATAACTTTTACAGATGGATAGGGCCCGAAGTATTCTGAACCATCCTTCCACTTTTGTCGAGTATAAAAAATCCGAGGGAATCGCTCTCGTTTTATCACAATCCATGGATAGGTTTTATCGTCTTTTAAATTGATGTTGTACTTCGGCTGATGCTCCTTAATAAGAGAGTTTTCTAGAAGAAGCGCATCCAACTCAGTTTCGGTAATAATGGTGCGTATATCTACCACCTTTCTTACCAAAATCTCCAATCTATGGTTTTGTAGGGTCTTGTTAAAATAGGAAGAAACCCGTTTTTTTAAATCCTTTGCCTTCCCGATATAAAGAATCCTTCCCTCTTTATCGATGTGCTGATAGATACCGGGTTTATTCGGCAAACTCTTGAGAATGGTGGCAATGGTTTCAGAAGGCATGGCAACAAAGGTAATGGAGCCAATTAATCAGTGGACCAATTGAATGAGAGTCCGTTCCTTTGTGGTAATAAATGGAAGAGATGAAAGTACTGTTATTAGGAAGCGGTGGAAGAGAGCATGCTTTAGCAGAAAAGTTGGCTCAAAGCAGTCTGTGCGATCAATTATTTGTGGCTCCAGGAAATCCAGGCACAGCTAAAATAGCAGTGAATATAGCAGTAGACATACTAGACTCTAGTCAGTTAGCGCATTTTATTGAAGGGAACGAGATTGGTTTAGTTGTGGTAGGTCCAGAGCAGCCATTGGTAGATGGAATGTATGAGAAACTCAAAGAAAAGGGCGTTTTAGAGAACTGTATTTTCTTTGGGCCAGGAAAACAAGGAGCTCAATTAGAGGGAAGTAAAGATTTCGCCAAACAGTTTATGCAACGCTGGAACATTCCTACCGCAAAGTATAGAACCTTCCAAGCCAATGAAATAGAAGAAGCAAAGCAATATTTATCCATAAAAGAAGGTCCGTATGTACTTAAGGCAGATGGTCTTGCGGCAGGAAAGGGCGTGATTATTACAGAGTCAAGGGAAGAAGCAAAGCAGGAGGTGCAGACGCTTTTAGAAGGAAAGTTTGGTTCTGCTTCTGCCACAGTAGTAATAGAAGAGTTTTTATCGGGAGTAGAATTTAGTGTGTTTGTAGCTACGAATGGCAAAAGTTATGTGGTATTGCCAGAAGCAAAAGACTATAAACGGATTGGAGAAGGAGATACCGGATTGAATACAGGCGGGATGGGAAGTATTTCTCCGGTACCGTTTTATACTGAGAAAATAAAGAATAAGGTAATCCAAGAAGTAATAGAACCTACTCTTAAGGGCTTAGAAACAGAGGGTATAGACTATGTTGGATTTATTTTTGCGGGTCTCATTCTCGTAGGAGAAGAGATATTTGTAATTGAATACAACGTGAGAATGGGCGATCCAGAAACGCAGTCGGTATTGAGTAGAATCGATTCTGATTTCCTAGAATTATTGATTGCGCTTGGGAAAGGAGATGAACTACCTGAATTGCGCATTAAAGAAGAAAGTGTTGCAACCGTGGTATTGGTTTCAGAAGGATATCCAGGATCGTATCCAAAAGGGAGACAGATTTCAGGGCTGAAAGAGATAGAGAAAGTGCATATTTATCATTCAGGTACAAAAGAAGAGTCTGGAAAACTCTTAACTTCTGGCGGCCGGGTGTTGGCTCTTACAGCTTTAGCTAAAAGTGCAGGCGAAGCCTTGGCTTTTGTAAACGAGGCCGCAGACCGCATTCAGTTTGAAGGAAAGTACTTCCGAAAAGATATTGGAAAAGACTTATTATAATGCTTTACAGCTCTCCAGCGCGACTGTGTTTTCTCATTTGACTCATCCAATAAATGAAATACCCAACTAAAACACCAATAAACAGGAAGTTTGGAAGATTGCCAAGTGAAGGAAGGATCTTAAAGGTCCAAACAAAAAAATCGCCCAAACCGTATATTAAATCGTTCATCGAAGTGGAATTTGTGAGCACAAAGGTATTTAATTCTATATGTTTTACCGAATAATCCGAAAGGGAGTACCTGCATTAATACTCTTGGTTTTTTTTGCTGTTTTTTTTGCTGTTTTAGACTGGCAGTATGCCTCGGTTCGTGCTGAATTTGGCTTGTTGGCTGGTCTCGGGGCAAAACAACCCTTGTATATGGCCATTGCAGCAGGAGTGTGGATTGCATTGGTGAGCTTGTTTTGGAATGAGGTTTTTTCTTCGGAAGAGCTCATTAGAAGTAATTTAACGCCGGGAATCCTGTTTGTACTGCTCTATTTCGCCCTATCTCCAATGAGCTTATTCGAGCCTATTTTAATGGGAGGCCTAGGAGTCATTTTAGCCTTCAGAAAGTTGCTTTCTTCTTTAAACGCAAATAGCAACACCTTTTATTTCTGGTTCGATGCGGGTTGGATTTTGGGATTTGCATGTCTATTTAGTTCGAGCGCTTTTCTTGTGTTCTTTATCGCCATTGCTATTTTTAATCTCATGGGAGGCAACCTACAATGGCGTGCTTTTGTAATTCCAATGGTTGGTCTCTTATTGGCAATATGGGGGTCTTATGCAGTCACGGATGTTCTTGGATTTCAAAATATTGATTTGTGGAAGCTATATGACTTAAAAGAAATGATAGGAAAAAATTCGTTTCGCTCGCGTGATGCGCATTATTGGTCAAGACTTTTGGCAATACTGATTCTCTTGGTTTTCAGTTTGCAGGCCTACTTCAATATTCTAAAATCAAGCACCGCAAGAAAAAGAAGAGCCTTTAGCGCTTTGGTTGGATTAATCCCCTTGTTTTTCCCTCTTTATCTCTTCTTTCCATCCTTTGCGAGTGTTTGGATTATTGGTCTTTTAATGCCAATAGCTCCCTTATTATCAGAACGCTTAGAAATGTTTAATAAGTCTTGGAAAAAAGAGGTGTTCGCCTTGTCGATTCTTCTTGCAACTATTATAGAGTCTATTATGTAAAGTGTATTGGTCTCTTGGTCAAAGTACTATCTTTGCAGCCCTCAAATTGAAAGGTGAAAGCATTAGAAGCACGTGAATTCGTAATTCCTTTTACAGGATTGAGTCTTGGAGTACACCACTTCGAGTACGCATTCTTGTCCACGTTTTTTGATGACTATCCAGAGCAGGATTTTAGAGAGCCGCAAATGACTGTGGCGATCAGCTTAGAGAAGAAATCAAACAATACGATTGATGTTTTCTTTTCATTGAAGGGTTATGTAATAGTAAATTGTGATCGTACAGACAAGGAATTTAAATTAGCCGTTGAAGCTGAACGCAGATTGTTGGTAAAGTTTGCGGATGAATACGACGATGAAGATGATGAAATTCTTTTTCTGACCCATGGGGCGTATGAACTAGATTGTAGGCAATATGTCTACGAACTAGCCGTATTAAGCGTTCCAACAAAGAGGCTTCTTCCTGGATTGGAGGATGAGACGGAATTGTACAGTACTGAAATAGAAAACAAAGGAGAGCCAGACCCGAGGTGGAATGGTTTGAAGAATTTAAATAGTGAAGACTAAAATTAGATAAAATGGCACATCCTAAACGCAGACAATCAACCAGTCGTAGAGATAAGCGTCGTACCCATTATAAAGCAGTTGCTCCAACCATAGCGATTTGTGCAACAACGGGTGAATCTCATTTATACCATAGAGCTTATTGGTACGAGGGCAAGATGTACTACAAGGGTAAAGTAGTTATAGACAAAACTGCAGTAGCAGAAGCATAAGTCGCTCTTAGGCAGAAGGAAAGTAGAACACCTTTGTTATAGGTGTATTCACTATGCCTTTTATACTTCCAAATCGACCTATGAATAAAATTAGAGCAAGCATAACTGCTGTTGGAGGCTATGTTCCAGACTTCGTTTTAACGAATGAGGTGTTGGAAACAATGGTTGACACTTCAGATGAATGGATTATTAGCCGAACAGGTATCAAAGAGCGCCGCATTCTCAAAGGAGAGGGTCGTGGAACTAGCGAAATGATGATTCATGCAGCAAATCAAGCGCTCGAAAAAAGAGGGATAAAAGGATCTGATATCGAAATGGTTATCGCCTGCACGGTAACCCCAGACATGATGGTTGCTTCTACAGCGGCCAAAGTAGCTGAGGTAATTGGCGCAAATCAGGCAGCGAGTTTTGATTTACAAGCCGCATGCTCGGGCTTTATTTATGGCCTTGTGACAGCCAGTCAGTTCATTGAGACCGGAAAGTATAAAAAAGTTTTATTGGTTGGAGGCGATAAAATGTCTTCCATTTTAGATTATTCCGATCGCACTACTTGCGTAATCTTTGGCGATGGCGCTGGAGCGGTAATTCTTGAACCAAATACAAGCGGTGAGGGATTGCAAGATTCTATTTTGAAAAGCGATGGAGTAGGTAGACAATTCCTGCACATTAAAAGTGGTGGATCTATGTATCCATCTACTCAACGAAGTATAGATCAACGCGAGCATTTTGTTCACCAAGAAGGCCAGCCTGTTTTCAAATTTGCCGTAACCAATATGGCGCGGGTAGCGGAAGACGTTCTAGGTCGCAATAATCTCACAGGTGAAGATGTAGATTGGCTTGTTCCACACCAAGCGAACAAGAGAATAATAGATGCTACAGCGAATCGAATGGGATTAGATGATTCAAAAGTAATGGTGAATATTCATCGTTATGGCAATACCACAAATGCAACTCTTCCCCTTTGTTTATGGGATTATGAGAAGCAGTTAAAGAAAGGAGACAAACTTGTATTTGCTGCCTTTGGTGGTGGATTTACATGGGGCTCTGCCTATTTGATTTGGGCGTACGATCCCAACTGAGTTTGATTAGATTTGTAATTCGCACAACTTCCTACACATGGATATAAAAGAAATTCAAAACCTTATAAAATTTGTTGCTCGCTCTGGAGCGACGGAGGTTAACCTTGAAACGGAAGATTTCAAGATTGTAATTAAAACGACTGCTGAGGTGGCGAATATGGATCATCCCATTGTGCAGCATGTTGCACAAGTTGTTCCAGGTCAAATGCCCTTACAAGCAGCACCTCTTGTTCCCGTTCCTCAAGCTGCGGCACCCGTTGCCATAGAGGATGACAGCAAGTATGTTATTATTAGATCGCCCATGATTGGCACTATGTACCGTCGTCCGACGCCAGACAAAGAGTTATTCGTTCAAGTGGGATCTGAAGTTCACAAAGGAGATACGGTTTGTATCATAGAAGCAATGAAACTTTTCAATGAAATCGAATCTGAAGTCTCAGGAAAGATTGTGAAGGTTTTGATAGATGATCAATCTCCAGTTGAATACGATCAACCACTTTTTGTTGTTGACCCAGCCTAATAGGCCTAAAACATAATACAAGGATGTTTAAGAAAATACTCATCGCCAATCGAGGGGAAATCGCCCTGCGCATTATACGCACCTGCCGTGAAATGGGTATAAAAACGGTTGCGGTTTATTCTACTGCAGATAGAGATAGCCTTCATGTACGCTTTGCAGACGAAGCAGTTTGTATCGGCCCCCCTCCCTCAAAAGATTCGTATCTCCATATTCCGAATATCATGGCAGCGGCAGAGATTACCAATGCCGATGCTATTCATCCAGGTTATGGTTTTCTTTCTGAGAATGCCAAGTTCTCGCGTATTTGCCAAGAAAATGGATTGAAATTTATTGGTGCTACGCCTGAGCAGATTGAGCAAATGGGCGATAAAGCAACGGCTAAGGAGACAATGAAAAAGGCTGGTGTACCCTGTATTCCAGGCTCTGAAGGCTTGATTGAAAGTCTCGAACAAGCAGAAAGGCTTGCCGTTGAAGTCGGATATCCAATCATGCTGAAAGCAACTGCTGGAGGTGGTGGAAAAGGTATGCGTGCGGTTTGGAAAAAAGAGGATTTGAAGAAATGCTTCGAGGATGCTATCGCCGAAGCCGAGGCTTCTTTTGGCAATAGTGGAATGTATATGGAAAAGCTGATAGAAGAACCGCGTCATATCGAATTCCAAGTAATAGGAGATCAATACGGAACGGTTTGCCATCTATCAGAGAGAGACTGCTCTATTCAAAGAAGACATCAGAAATTAACGGAAGAAACGCCCTCCCCTTTTATGACACCTCAATTGAGGGATGCAATGGGCAAAGCAGCCAATAAGGCTGCAAAGTATATTAACTATGAAGGTGCTGGAACGGTTGAATTCTTAGTGGATAAGAACCAAGACTTCTACTTCATGGAGATGAATACGCGGATTCAAGTGGAGCATCCAATTACAGAGCAGGTAATTGACTATGATTTAATTCGTGAGCAAATAAAGGTTGCGGCAGGAGTTCCCATTTCAGGAAAGAATTACGAGCCGGAACTGCATTCAATAGAATGCAGAATTAATGCCGAAGATCCATACAATAACTTTCGCCCTTCGCCAGGAAAAATTACCAGTCTGCACGCCCCAGGCGGTCATGGAGTAAGATTAGACACGCATGTTTATGCAGGCTATACTATTCCTCCGAATTATGATTCTATGATCGCAAAGTTGATTACAACTGCTCAAACACGCGAGGAAGCAATTGATAAAATGAGACGCTCTTTAGACGAGTTTGTTATTGAGGGAATAAAGACAACGATTCCCTTTCATAGACAACTTATGGATCATCCGGATTATATCGCAGGCAATTACACTACAAAGTTCATGGAGACCTTTGTATTGAAATAACAAAAAATTTAGTCGGTTTAAAAAGCCCTTAAAACACAGTTTTAAGGGCTTTTTTTATGATATCAATTATGAGATAGTCCAATGATTTTTACCTTGTAACAAGGAATCTAAATCACCTACGCCTTTAGATTCAACAGCTGTATGTAGCTGTTTATCCATCTCCTCTTCATAAACCAATCGCTCTTCTTGATAGAACACACCAAAGGGTCGAGGAAGAGCCTTTTCACTGTAAGGATCAAATAGTCTACTCAGTAAATGTGCTTTCATGGGATCTTTAGAATCGTGAATCCAGAGGTCTTCTTTAGAGATAGATTCTAAAGGAGCAGAAAACACCTTCATATTCTTTATGTATAATGCCTCTTTTTGAGTATCCTCACCATAGGTTAATGGCATTCCTTCTTCCAAGAGAAGACTGGATTGTTGTCGACTTGATTTTTCAGAATACGGTGCAAAGGCGCCGTCATTGAAAACATTGCAATTTTGATAAATCTCAACTAAGCTAGTTCCTTTATGAGCATGTGCCCTTAGCAGTATATCTCTCAGACCTTTTGTATCTCTATCTAGTCCACGAGCAAAGAAACTGGCATCTGCACCAAGAGCCAAAGCAGCGGGATTAAAAGGATGATCTACTGTTCCCCATGGACTGGACTTGGTATTCTTTCCAACCTCAGAAGTGGGGCTGAATTGGCCTTTAGTCAGACCGTAGATTTCATTGTTAAAAAGCAGAATATTTACGTCAAGATTCCTTCTAAGTAGGTGTATAAGGTGATTTCCGCCAATAGAAAGACTATCGCCATCTCCCGTTATTATCCACACACTCAAATCTTTGCGCATCATTTTTAAGCCGCTTGCAATAGGTGCAGCCCTTCCGTGAATGCTGTGCATTCCGAAAGTATTCATATAATAAGGAAAGCGTGAGGAGCAACCGATGCCGGAAATAAAGACAATGTTTTCCCTCGGAATACCCAATTCGGGCATGACCGTTTGCACCTGCTTTAGAATGCTGTAATCTCCACAACCCGGACACCATCGAACATCTTGATCGGTTGCGAAATCTTTCGGTTTAAGTAGACTTGTTGTTTCCATCTAATTATCCTTTAAGTTGTTCTTGAACAGCATCTTCAATTTCGGCAGACAAGAAGGGTAATCCTTTTATTTTATTTAACGGAATGGCATCGATGAGGAATTTCTCCCGTATAATTTTCACTAATTGGCCATTATTTAATTCGGGAACGATAACCGTCTTAAAATTGAGCAGATGTTTCTCCAAATCTTTTGGAAAAGGAAAGAGATATCGAATGTGCAAATGCGAAACAGAAATGCCCTGTTTATTCATGTTTTGCACTGCGGTTCGAATAGCGCCATAGGTAGAGCCCCATCCAACAATCAAAACATCTCCTGACTCTGGACCACTATCTATTTCTTGAGAAGGAATGTGGTTTGCAATTTCATCCACCTTTGCTGCTCTTGTTAGCACCATTTTCTGGTGATTTTCTGGCTCATAGCTCACGTTTCCAGTGGGTTCTTCTTTTTCTAGTCCACCAAGACGATGTTCATGGCCTGCTGTTCCAGGAATAGCCCAAGAGCGAACTAATTTGGCATCCCTTTCATAAGGTAAATAGGCCTCTTCTATATTGGGGTAGTTGGGCTGAATCTCTTGTAATTGATCTGCTTTCGGAAAACGCCAAGGTTCTGAGCCATTGGCTATATAGCCATCGGAAAGTAAAATGACAGGAGTCATATGTTCAATAGCTATACGGCAAGCTTCGAAGGCTACAGCAAAGCAGTCTTTGGGAGATCTAGCGGCAATAACAGGAATTGGCGCCTCACCATTTCGGCCATAAATAGCCTGAAACAAATCGGATTGTTCTGTTTTCGTAGGCAGTCCAGTAGATGGTCCTCCGCGTTGAACGTTTATAACTACCAAGGGAGTTTCAAGCATAAAGGCCAAGCCAAGAGCCTCTGTTTTTAAAGCAATGCCTGGGCCAGATGATGCGGTAACCCCTAGGCTGCCCGCGAAAGAGGCGCCTATTGCTGCTCCAATAGCGGCAATTTCATCTTCAGCCTGAAAACTGCGAACCCCGTAGTTCTTCCTATTTGAAAGTTCGTGCAATATGTCGCTAGCAGGGGTAATCGGATAGCCTGCATAGTATAAATCTAAGTGCGCCTGCATTGATGCGGCAATAAGTCCAATAGCAGTGGCCTCGTTTCCCGTTATATTTCTATATGATCCTGCAGCTAATGAAGCCTTATTAACAGTAAATCGATTGCTGAATAATTCTATGGTTTCGCCGAAGTGGTACCCGGTTTTAAGCACTTTGATGTTGGCATCAAGCAAATCGGGTTTTGATTTAAACTTATCCTTTAAGAATTGTAGACTCGGCTCAATATCTCGGTTATACAACCAATAAACCAATCCTAAAGTGAACATATTCTTAGACCGATCACGCTCTTTGGTACCAAGGCCACTCTCTTTGAGAGCTTCCCTTGTTAACTTAGTTATTTCAATCTCAATAACCTGGAAACCAGAATTCTTGGCTTCTGAAATCAAGTCACGAGTTTCATTTAGTCCAGCCAAGCGTAGGTTGCGCTTATCAAAACCATTTATATTGGCGATAATAATTCCTTGCGGTTTTAAATCCGCACGAAACTTAATAAAAGCAGCGGCATTCATAGCCACAAGTGTGTCTACTTTACCACCGGGTGTATTGATTTCTACACTTCCAAAATTTATTTTAAATCCGGAGACCCCGGCAACAGTTCCAATAGGAGCGCGGATTTCGGCTGGAAAGTCTGGAAAAGTGCTTAGATCGTTACCATGTAAGGCAGAGGTATTTGTGAATTGGAATCCTGTAAGCTGCATTCCATCTCCAGAATCGCCTGCAAAAAGAACAGTTGCTTTTTCTATTATTTGATTCATGCTTTTGCTGCCAAATTGACCTCTACCACAGACTTTATCTCTGGAGCCAATCGGCGAATCGTCATTTCCACTCCATTTGTTAGGGTCATTTGATTCACCCTGCAGTCAATACATGCTCCGTGCAGTTTCACAAGAACATTCAGTTCCTTATCAATATTCACAAGTGAAATATCTCCTCCATCCGACTGAAGAAATGGGCGGATTTCATCTAAGGCTTTTTCAATCCTCATTTCTAAATCATTCTTTTCCATCAATTCTTTTTATTAACTGCGGCGCAGCCAGCCATATTTGTTATGCGTACAATTTCGGAAGGGGGCAAATCTTCATTTCTGCGCAAGACTTCTTCCACAGCCCTTCGAGTCATTTCTTTAAAAGCTTCAGAGGTCGCAGTATTGCTTTGCAGTACCGCAGGCCTTCCCACATCTCCCGCCTCCCTAATGCTTTGAACCAGAGGAATTTCACCTAAAAAGGGAACTTTAAGTTCTTCTGAAAGGTGCTTAGCACCTCCCTCCCCAAAAATAGAATATCGTTTTTCAGGCATATCTGGCGGCACGAAATAGGCCATATTCTCCACAATTCCTAAAACAGGAACGTTTATACTATCCATTTGAAACATGGCTACACCCTTGCGCGCATCTGCCAAAGCAATAGCTTGAGGGGTGCTAACAACAATGGCACCTGTTACAGGCACTGCTTGAACAAGACTTAAATGAACATCTCCTGTGCCTGGAGGCAAGTCAATTATCATGAAATCGAGTTCGCCCCAATGCGAATCTTTTATGAGTTGATTTAAGGCTTTTGTAGCCATTGGACCTCTCCAGACAACAGCCTGATTGGCTGCGGTGAAAAATCCAATTGAAAGAAGTCGAACTCCGTAATTTTCTACGGGGTCCATTTTGCGTACGCCATCGATATCAATGGTTCCGGGTTTCTCATGTGTAACATCGAACATCATTGGCATTGAGGGTCCGTAGATGTCAGCATCTACCAACCCTACTTTGAATCCCATTTCAGCCAAGGCTACAGCTAAGTTTGCGGTAATAGTAGACTTACCCACCCCTCCTTTTCCACTGGCCACAGCGATAATGTTCTTTACTCCGGGAAGTGCGGGACCTTTTATCTGAGGTTTTTCAACAGGCGTTTCGGGCACTGAAAGATGCACCTTCACCTTTGCTTTTGGATGCACTTTATCTGCAATGGCTTGCAGAATGTCTACTTCCAGTTTCTTTTTAACCGCTAGGGCAGGAGATGCGCAGTAAACATCTAAGTCTATTTCTTCACCAAATATTTGAATATTCTTCACATGATTCTCAGCCACAATACTCTTGCTGCTGTTGTGCGCTTTAATGCTTTCTAAAGCGGAAAGAACTTTTTCCTTATCAATTTTCATAGTGTCAAAATTACGTCTTCCTCTCTTGCGAGATATAAGGAGTCACAAGTTCGAAATCAGTTGGATTTAAATGATCAGAGGGATCCCAATGGTGATTTTTAAAATCAATTATTTGATTGTCGATCACCTCCATTCCTTCCTCGGTTAAAAGATCCTGCATTAAGGTGCTTCCGTCGAAATGGTGCTTGCCAGTAAGCAGGCCCGCTCTATTTACTACTCTGTGAGCAGGAACGTCTAATAAATGCGAAGCATTCATAGCATATCCCACCACTCGGGCAGACTTACCACTTCCCAAAAAACGCGCAATGGCTCCATAGGAAGTTACTTTTCCTTCTGGAATAGTGCGAACAACGGCATATACTCTGTGGAAAAAGTCGCTCATATTTACGGATAAAATGAGAGATAGGTTATCGCCTTTCCTTTGGCCCTAAAAATTTGTTCATAATGCGTCTGCACTTTGTGCACCAGATGGGTTCGATCTGGCATTTGATCATCAATGTCGTAATAGGCATCATTAACTTCTAATCCTAATACAGAAATTAATCCTTGCGTATAACCATGCAAAAATTCGCTATCTGTTTTTAGGTGGATAAGACTTTTTTCTTTCAAAAGCAATTTGTACTTTTTTAAAAAATCCGGATGAGTTAAACGATGTTTTGAACGTCTATACTTTATCTGTGGATCTGGGAAGGTGATCCATATTTCACTGATTTCAGCGGCGGCAAATGCTTTGTCGATCCACTGAATGGGAAGCCTTAAAAAGGCAGCGTTTTTGAGGTTTTCTTCTTCCACCGTCTTAGCACCACGCCAAATTCGAGCCCCCTTCACGTCTATTCCAATGAAGTTCTTTTCCGGAAATTCACGGGCCATGGCTACGGTATACTCTCCTTTTCCGCATCCCAATTCTAAAGTAATGGGATTGTTGTTTTTGAATACGTCTTTGTGCCAGTTTCCAACGAGGCTTAGGCCTTTTAAGATTTCTTCTTTGGGAGGTTCGATAACATGCGAAAAGGTCTCATTTTCTGCAAATCGCTTCAGTTTATTCTTTCCCACTTTATGATGCTTTAGAGCCCTTTTATTTCGAATGAGGCGCTACCTTTTTCCCCAAATTCATTGTAAAAGTCTACAAAACGCAAAGCGTAATAACCACTTTGACCTGTGTTTACAATATAGATCATCTCGGGCTGAACAATATAACGAGCAACATCAAAGCTATAGACCTTCCAGTCGTATCCGATTTCATTCTCTGCGCTAGAAAAGCGCTCGTTTAGAACATCAGACAATTGAAGGCTTTCCCAATTAAAGAGATCGTCGGCAAGAAATACGGTATGCCGCTTGGCATCAGTTTGCACACCCCGCACTAAATAAATTAGCGTATCTCCAGCGGTTGTAAGATCGTAGTCGGTATACTGTGTAAAGCACATATCCCATGAATTTGCAGGAGGTTCAATATCTTCAATACGGTGACTGCGCATATCATACATAATGCGTCTTTTATTGTCCTCTCTATTCAACCTCACTACTCTTGAATCGCTTCCATTCAAATTGGCATAACGAAAGGTGTATCCATTTAAATCGAAATTTAGTAATTGAAATTTTCTATACCCAAGCCTGTTTCCACCAGCATCGAAACCGAGGTCAAGAACAAACACGAGTTTGCTGGCTTTTTTAGATGCATTGAGTGTTGACTTTAGCGCTTTCCTATGTTTTACACCAGTCGGGAAGTCATACTTCCACGGTATGCCCATGAGCGTATCTACCACTGCGTTGAAGTTTGTATCTCCACTGTTTTGCGCAAACATGAAGTTGCCTGTATTTAAAGACAATAGAGTATCACCATCGTCAGAACTGAAGGAGAGTGTCCAGAGATCGTGTTCAACACTTTGCACAAAATTGCCTTGTTCAATATTAAAATAAACAGAATATTGATAGTTTCCTCCCATCTCAGCAGAGAGTGTTCCTTCTGTGGAAGGCGGATAGATGGGATCTTCTTTTTCGCAAGAAAAAAGAATCAAACAAATTGATAATAAAGTAATTAAGCGTGTCAAAGTAAATTAAGCTTTAATCCAACAAAAAGACTCCTTCCCCATGCTAAAGGCATAGATCCTCCTGATGAATGCACTCCACCGGAGGCATTTCCAATGAGTTGAGTAACGTTAAATAAGTTTCTTCCTCCAACAGTTAAAGACAATCGGTTTTTCCAAATTTTCTGATTGGCAGATATATCCATCCAATGGTAATCTTCTAAAGATCCGACCACCACGCGATCGCCTACCAACTGAGCTTGAGGAGTTCTTCCCACATATTTATAACTGAGTTTAAAGCCGAAGTGTTTAGAAGGCCTCCAATATTCAAACCCAAAACTGACCTCAGGGCTGATAAAATCGGCCGAAGAAGTCTCTATAGTATATTGTTGATATAGGCTTGAAAACCCAACTTGAAATTGAAAATCGGGATGAATATTGTATTTGAAATCCGTTCGTAGCCCTGCAGTTTGTGCCTGATTGATATTGACATAACTAAAGCGGGTTCCACTCACAGCGGCTAGTTCAATGAGGTTATTCAGGCCATTAAAAAAGAGCATTGGCTCTATTTGATAGCGATGCACCATACGCTTATCTCCCCATGAAAACGAAGCACTTATATCGGCATGATGCGAGTATTCCGCAATCAGATCAGTATTTCCAACAATATTGTGATTGGCATCAATGAATTCGAGATACAATTCTTTAATCGACGGAGCTCTAAAACCTCGTGCATAGGAGGCACGATAGCTGTAGTTTTTGTCTTTTGGCTTAAAGTTCAGGTGGACTGAAGGAACAGGCTGAGAAGCATATACCGTATTATAACTTACTCTAAGTGCTGGCTGAATGGTTAAGGACGGATCGAGTTTCCAGCGAAGACTTCCAAATGCAGCGTAGTCGCCAATAGATTGGAAGTTTCCCGCAATTCGTTTCCCGGAGCCTACTTCATAGGCCAATTCATAGCCCAATTGATAAGACAAAGTAGCCTCTTTGCCTGCGGAGCTGTACGTACCTCTTGACAAAAAGTTTTTAGCAAAGGTTGTGTCTGCCGCACTGGGGTCGGAACTCAGTTCTTGGGTGCGATCAACTAAGTTTGTATTATAGGTAACATTGTCTCGGCGGAAGAGATTATAGGCAGCAATCAACTCAAGGTTTTTGTCGTTTTTCAAATTCCATTTGGCATTAACAGAATTATCTATACGATAGGTAGTATACCAACGATCAAAAGCAAAATCTGAGAATATACTGCGTCGATCGCCTTTGTCTTTAATAATTTCTTTAAAGGCTGAAAGCGAATAATTCAGTTGGAAGTTGTTTTTCTTCAATCGGTATTTAGCGGTGCCAAATAGCTGTTCTTTTTGATTCCAGTCTTGGGCTCTTTGTCCGCTATCTAGGGCACTCCATCCATCAAAAAAATTTCTGCCCGCATTCAATTCTAATTGTTGATTTTTATTAAAAGGGATGGAAACACCGCCATCCAAATTATATGCTCCCACTGATTCATAAAAGCTAGAGAAGTGGTAGCTAGGCTTTTCTCGGATGTCTTTTTTCGTTATTAAATTGATAGCGCCTGCCAATGCATTGGAACCATAATTTACCGAAACGGGACCTTCAATTATTTCAACCCGCTCTATGGTGCTCAGATTTATTTGGTTGAGGTCAAGCTGTCCGTCGAGGCGACCAATAATAGGAACGCCATCTATCAATATTTTCACGTTTTCACCTGAAAGACCTTGCATCTGAATTCCAGATCCTAGAATCCCATCTCCTTGAATTCGAATGTTCAATTGGTCGTTTAGGAGTTGGTTTAAGTTAACAGCGCCTTTCGACTCAATGGTTTGCTGATCGATTACTTTTACTCTTAAAACCGATTCAGAAGAAGTGGTTGGAGCGTACTGGGCAGTAACTACAATATCGTCTAAATTGTAACTTCCCGGATTCAGTTGAATATCTCTCTGAGTTCCTGGATTAATGCTGTCTTTAATTGATTCGTAGCCTATGTAGGTTACTGTAATAGCAACAGGATTACTATGTTGGATTGAAAAAACGCCTAAAGCATCTGTTATGGCAAGGGATTTATTTTCACCATTTTGGATAAGAACGTGCGCATATTCTATAGGCTTTTGCGTAGCGGCATCTATTACGCGCAAACGAGAAGTTTGCGCGTTAATAGAAACGCTAATCAGTAGCGCAAATACTAGCCTTGCCAATGCAATTGGATTCAAATCTTAATGTGCTAGAATCAAGCGTAGATGTGAAACCTTGTTTTCGCTCGTTATCCGAACAAAATAGCTGCCAGAAGGCAAGGAGGAAACATTCAACTGTGTTTGAGTCTGATTTTCAACTTTCTTTTCGATAAGCGTTCTTCCACTGATATCCAATAGAGCGATTTGAAAAGAGCTGTTTTTAGATTGTATAGTGAAGAAGTTATTTGCTGGATTTGGGAAAATTGAAAATTCTGAGGTGGCTTCTTCTTCCATTCCAATAGATGTTCCTCTATTTTGGCTAAGGCTGATGTCTCCTGTAGCACTTCCTCCAAAGGCTGAGAAAAAGAGTTGATACACTCTACCTCCCTTACTCGTTACAAAATAGCTAAGAGAATCCGTGAGATTCCATTGGAAGGTAGCCATACTGAAGTTTTTCCAGTCGGATCCAATTCTTGAGATATCTGTATTATCGAGCGTATAATTCACAGAATCAGCCGCCGCAGGGATAGCACCTTGAATACGCGCAGAACGAATACCAAGATTTGTCTGGGCACCCATCACTATGTAGTTTATAATCGCAGGTCCAGCTTGAATGGGTAAAGAATATCTTCTGAAAACGATGTCCCATTCTGAGCTAATCGGTTCACGATCTAAGAATTGATCGTCGGCAACGCTATAATAGAAGAAGTTTTTCCCTGCATAATCTGTTTTGACACCAGATTTCATAACTTCATTACTTCCATCTAAATCGGCTAAGCGAAAATTGAATTCCTGTCCGGTAGCAGTCATTTCATCAATGATGAGCTTTTTATACGAACCGTCTGCAAGTTCGAGAACAAATATTCTCTTCGCATTTACATTGTGTGTAATCTGATTGTACTCTCCCCATCCGTAGTCGGGATGTGAAGTGCCCATATTCGATAGAGCTCCGAATTCCCAAGATTCTGTAGAATTGTGTAATTCTCTCTGACGCATTCCAGATGTGTCAATGGCGTTCCAATCGTTTATGCCGTCTGAAACGACATACACGCTTACTCCTTTGCCCTCGTTAATAATAATACTAACATCTAGCGGACGAACAGTGAATGCAAGATCCCAATTGAGAGCAGGTTCGGTTTTAATTTCCCCTCCAGCAAAAGAATAATAGATGTCGTTTGCATAGGAAGCACCCATGCTTAAATTTACCGTTTGCTGCGCTTGTGCAAAAAAGGCAACAGCTGTGAAAAGCGTAATTAGCAATTTTTTCATTTTGAAAAGTTCATTTTTGTGGTTTTTATTTAGAATCATTCTAAACAGGGCAAAAGTAATACACAAAAAAGTTGCGGCAAAACTAAGTTTGGCAAATTGTGTGTCTTACGACAGAAATCATGAATTCAACTCAATCTCCTAAAGTTCTTGTAGCCGTATTAAATTGGGGTATTGGCCACGCAAGTCGCTGTGTACCCTTAATTAATGAGCTGCAAAAGGCTGGAAAAGAGGTCGTTGTTTTTTCAGATGGCATTGCTTTAGAATTTTTAATTCAACAGTTTCCCGGAATAGAATATAGTCGTATTCCTTCCTACAACATTCGTTACACCGGTAAGGTTTTGCTCTTTGAGATGTTCTTTCAGCTTCCAAATATTGCTTGGTCCGCATTTAAAGAAAAACAAATGCTTCGAAAATGGCTAAAGAAGAACCCTTGTGAGCTTCTTTTTTCAGATAATCGCTTGGGTTGCTTTTCGAAATCAGTACCCAGTTATTATATTTCGCATCAGCTCAATATTCAAGCGGGTTTTTTTGGGTCATTCGCTTCATTTTGTCATTTTCTCTTTTATCGAAACTTCAGACTTATTATAGTTCCAGATCAGAGAGGGGAGGGCGGGCTATCTGGAATTCTTTCTAAGCCCTTCAGCAAGAGTACAAAGACGATTGCTTGTGGAATATGGAGCCGTTTTGAATCTCAAGAAGCCCCTACAATAAACACAAAAAAGCACATTCTTATTCTTTTAAGCGGACCAGAGCCTGCCCGAAGCCAGTGGGAACAAGAGATTCTGTCTCAAATTATAAAAGAGAAGAGCGATCAATTTATATTGGTAAGAGGCACAAAAGGGAATGAAATAAAAGAGATACCAGAGAACCTATTGGTCTATGACTTAATTGGAAGTGCTGTTTTGCAGAAGTTGGTTCTAACGGCAGAAGGTGTTATTTGTCGTTCGGGCTATTCAACCTTAATGGATTTAGCTGTTTTAAAGTCGAAAGTGTTTGCTGTTCCCACCCCTGGCCAGACAGAGCAGATTTATTTAGCACAATATCACGCCAAGCAGAATCACTTAAAAAGTGGAAATCAAAAGCAATTTTCTTTAAGAAATGCAGTGAATGAATTAAGAAACGGGCAATTTGGCTTTCCGGAGGTTCAGAAAGCAAACTTTAAGGAACTCTTATCGAGCCTTTCTCAAAGTAAAGGAGACCGTTGAGCCCACGTCTTCAGCCGAGCGAACATTAATGGTTTGCCTATGTGCCTCGATGATATGCTTTACAATGGCCAATCCAAGACCAGAGCCGCCCATATCTCTAGCCCTACTCTTATCTACCCGATAAAAGCGTTCAAATACCCGAGGGATGTCTTTTTCAGGTATACCCAGACCATTGTCTGAAATCTCTACGAGTATATTTTGATGCATATCGTAGAACTTAACTTCAACAAAGCCTTTGCTGTGCTTGTTGTATTTGATAGCGTTGTTGAGTAAATTAACGAGTACTTGCTCGATTCGTTGCGGATCACCATCCACCCAAAGGGCTTGTTTAGTGCTAGGAAGACGTACCTCAACGGATCTTTTATGGGCCTTTTCTTCTAATAATTCAGCGGCCTCTTTTACAACTTGGTTGAGGTCAAACTCAACCATCTTCATATCCATTACTCCAGATTCTAGCCGGGTAATGAGTTCGAGATCATTGATGATACTAATCATTCTCTCTACGCTCTTTGAGGCACGAGTTAGGTAGCGGGTGTTTATTTCAGGATCATCAATAGCGCCATCCAATAAAGTGAGTAAATAGCCTTGAATATTGAAGATTGGCGTCTTGAGTTCGTGGCTAATGTTTCCAATAAACTCTCTTCTGTATGTTTCTCTTTCTCGGAGTTCTGTTAGCTCTTGGGTTCTTTCGGAATCCCATTCGCCCACCTCTTTACTCACAGCAGAAAGGTCTGTTGTTCTCTTCGACTTGGAACCCTTGTCTTCCCCTCTTTTTAATTTGTGTATGTTTTTATATATCAACTTCACCTTCTCATAGATGAAGCGATCGGTAAGCCTCCATATTAACAGAAAGCAAAGAAGTAAAACAATGGCGTGAAGCGACAGAAAAAAGGGCCAAGAAAAGGCCATTCCTGACATCCAGTAGGCTATATAGAATAGCATATAGGAGGCAATACCAATGATTGTCGTTATGAGTAACGACAGCAAAAGTGGATTATCTAATCTAGATTGGCTCGACATTCTATTTGTGATTTAGGCTTCGAATTTATAGCCTACTCCCTTTACGGTTTTTATGTATTTCTCTCCAATTTTCTCCCGAATTTTTCGAACGTGAACGTCAATGGTTCTTCCTCCCACAATTACTTCATTTCCCCAAACGCGGTCCAGAATTTCATCTCGACCAAAAACCTTCCCTGGTTTAGAACAGAGCAGGTAAAGAAGTTCGAACTCTTTTCTGGGCAACTCTACTTTATTCTGTTTAATATTAACTTGATACTTCTCCTGATCGATAGATAAATCTCCAAAATGGAGAGCGGCTGCTTCGCTTGTCTCGCTTGCGCTTGATGAGCGTCTTAATAATGCCTTAACACGGCTCACCAAAACTTTGGGTTTTATGGGCTTAGTGATGTAGTCATCTGCACCCGCATCAAATCCGGCAACTTGAGAATAGTCCTCTCCACGCGCCGTGAGAAAGGCAATAAGGGTATCTTTAAAACTATCGTCTTTGCGCAAACTATCGCAGGTTTCAATGCCATCCATCCCAGGCATCATTACATCTAATAAAATCAAGTGGGGCCTGTTTTTACGGGCTTTTTCTAGGGCTTCAGTGCCATTGGAAGCGGTGGATACTTGAAAACCTTCCTTCTTTAAATTATAACCAACAAATTCAAGGATGTCTGCTTCATCATCTACCAATAGAATTTTGAAATCACTGTTCTCCATTTCACTAATTTGATTCAAAAATAGACAATGCAAATTTGAGCTCTGACAATAACTCAAACTTCCATTTTTCTTAATTTCCAGATAATATACGGACAGAATGTAACCTTCAATTTTGCAGCATTAATTTAACAGGGTTCTACATACCAACTGGAATTCTGAAAACAAAAGAGCATTATGAAGACAAACATTTTTAGATCAGCCATTCTTGCCGCTTTTGTTGCGGTTGCATTCAATACCTCTTGCACTAAAGATGAGGTTAACAACAATGCAGGTCCAACGAATACAAATGTTGTGAAAACAGGCCAGATTACAGCCAACGAGACTTGGACTGCCAATAATGTATATCAGTTGAGAGGACGTGTTACTGTAATCAACGGCGCTACTCTTACTATTGAGCCGGGAACCATCGTGAAAGGAGAGGCGGGTCAAGATGCCAATGCTTCTGTTTTAATTATAGCTCGTGGCGGAAAAATAAATGCGGAAGGAACGGCAACGTCTCCCATAATTTTCACTTCTGTTGCAGACAATATTGTTTCAGGTCAGATTGAAAGTCCAAACTTAAACGGGTCTTTTAGCGGTATTTGGGGAGGCATTTTAATTTTAGGAAAAGCGCCTATCTCTGTACAGAACGGAATACAGGCTCAAATAGAAGGTATTCCACCAACAGATACCAATGGCTTGTACGGAGGGAGTATTCCAACCGATAATTCAGGTGTTTTACGCTATGTTTCTATCCGTCATGGAGGAACACTGATAGGCGATGGAAATGAAATAAATGGCCTCACTTTAGGGGGAGTTGGTTCAGGTACTACCATAGACCACATTGAAGTTCTAGGCAACCTAGACGACGGTATTGAGTGGTTCGGTGGTACAGTAAATGCCTCCAATCTTTTGGTTTGGAATACAGGCGATGACGCCTTTGACATCGATCAGGCCTATTCAGGATCGATCAATAATATCATCGCTATTGCAGGCGCTGCACAAGATCACGCCATGGAAATAGATGGTCCAGAAGGTGCTTTGAAAGCGGCCTTTACTTTAACCAACGGTACTTTTATTGGATACAATGACAACGGTACAGATGGCGGTGAATATGCCGACTTCCGCGATGGCGCTGAAGGAAACCTTAGCAATCTATTCTTCAAGAATTTCTCTGAAAATTCGGATGTGGAATTAGACGACGATGTGAGTTCTACCAATTACAAAAGTGGAGTCTTGGCTTTCGGATCTGCTTGGCAGTTTGATGTTTCTCACCTTTCTTCTGGAAACACAACAGTCGATGACATCTTCGCAGATAAGTCTACTGCTGGAGACGCATTGAGTGACCTTAGCTTTTCTTCTATCGTAAGCACTTCAAGCGTAGGAGCCGATGCTTCGGAATTTGTAGGCTGGACTTGGGGCGATGCTTTAGGTGCCTTAAACGAACTATAATTTCAACAAGAACAACAAGATTTTTATATCAAGAGGCATAGGTTTTTCCTATGCCTCTTTTGTAATTTCAAACCAATCGAAATGAAATGTAGCTTTTTCTGGAGCCTACTGGTTCTTTCTTTATTGCTCAGCCTAGACGTCTCTGCCCAAAACGGAAAGATTCGCGGCAGCATTATCGAAGCCGAAACCAATGAGCCCCTTTTTGCTGCCAATGTTATGGTAACCGGAGTTCAAGCCGGTGATGTCACTGATTTTGACGGAAATTTTGAAATCAGCCTGCCTGCAGGCACCTACAATTTGCAAATCTCCTTTCTAGGATTAGAAACGCTTACCATTACAGGCGTTCAAGTAAAAGCCAATGACATTACTGTTCTTGAAAACATCCGCCTAAATCCGGCGATGCAAAAAGAACTGCAAGAAGTAGTTGTAACGGCAGAAGCCATCCGCAATACAGAGTCGGCTATGCTTTCTATGAAGGCGAAATCAGCCAATGTAATCGACGGTTTGTCTTCGCAAGCATTTAAAAAAGTGGGCGATAATACCGCTGCATCTGCGGTTAAAAGAATCCCCGGGGTTTCTATTCAAGGAGGTAAATATGTCTTTGTCCGCGGATTGGGAGATCGGTATACAAAGACCACATTACACGGATTGGATATTCCGGGCTTAGACCCAGATCGCAATTCCTTGCAGATGGATATTTTCCCAACCAACATCATCAGCAATATCACGGTTCTAAAAACCTTTACTGCCGAGCTTCCGGCTGATTTTACAGGAGGGGTGGTAAATATTGAAACCAAAGAGTTTCCTTCTAAACCAAGCCTGAATGTATTTGCGAGTCTAGGATTTACTCCGGGTATGCAATTCAATAGCGATTACCTAAGTCAGAACGCGAGTGCAACGGATTTTCTTGGATTCGATAGTGGAGATAGAGACGAGCCGCTCGGTATGAGTGCGAGCAATCCAAAGCCAACCGGAGGTGTTGTTGCAGATCCTCGATTCATTCCTGGAAGCGAGGAAATAACCCGTTCTTTCAATCCAGAATTGGCTGCGAGCAATGGAACCGCTTTACCCAATATCAGTTTCGGAATTTCAGGCGGAGATCAGATTAAAAAAGACGAGAGAACCTATGGATATGTGGGTTCTTTCAGTTATAAGAATTCAACCGATTTTTATGAGGGATGGGAGCAAAACTTCTATCGAAAAAGTACGGACGCAGATGTCTTCGAATTAAGAGATGAGCGCTTGCAGAAGGGAAATCTCGGAATAAACAATGTTCTTTTAAGCGGAATGCTTGGTGGCGCAATGAAAACCTCTCGATCTAAGTATAAAGTATCCTTATTGCACTTGCAAAATGGAGAGTCTAAATCGGGATATTTAAACCAATCCGACTTAATTGCGAGCAACAACCAATCGGTAAGAGATAATTTGGAATACTCTCAGCGCTCTATCACCAATTTGCTTTTGGCTGGAGAGCATTTGTGGGACGGGGGCGATTGGAATGTTGAGTGGAAGGTGGCACCTACTCTTTCAAACATCCAAGACAAGGATGTTCGATTTACTCCCTACCTTATAAACAGAGATGCAAGTGGAAATATTACCGACTATTCTATCGATGCGAGTGAGATAGGCTTTCCAAGTAGACTTTGGAGAAATTTGTCTGAAATCGACTTGGCGAATCGCCTCGATTTCACAAAAGAGCAAAAGATTTGGAGCCGTAAAGCGAAGCTGAAGTTTGGTTTGGGCTATACCTTTAAAACGAGAGAGTATGAAATCTTCCGTTATGATCTTAGACAAACAAGTAATCCGGTTAGAAACCTTACTGGAGATGCCAACGAATTATTGAGCGATGATTTTATATGGAGCGCAGCGAATCCAGATGCCCCTGGAATGTTTATCTACGGTGAGTTTCAAGGCAACAACACCTTTTCTGGCACTCAAAGCACCCTTTCGGCCTATGTTTCACAAGAGCTCTATTTTAGCCAGCGCTTGAGAGCGGTTATTGGTGTGCGCGCAGAGAAATACGATCAAACCTATACAGGACAGAATCAAGTTGCCAATACTAGTCCAGAAGATCCTCAGGCCCGTGTATTTGACAACACAAAAATGTTGGACTTACTCGATTTATTTCCTTCTGTGAGTGTGGTTTACGCCCTCAACACTAAGACCAACCTTAGGGGATCGTTTTCTCAAACAACTGCCCGTCCCTCCTTCAAGGAAATCTCGGCTGCGGAGATAGAAGACGTGCTTTCTGGTCTGACCTTCATTGGAAATGTAGACTTGGTTCAAACAGACATTCAGAACGTAGACTTACGGTACGAAATCTTCTTCGAAAAGCAACAAACACTTTCGGTGAGTGGATTCTATAAATCATTCGTAAATCCAATTGAAATGGTTTCCTATCAAACAGAGTCAAGTAGCATACAACCTCGAAATGTGGGTGATGCCCGCGTTTTGGGAATTGAACTAGAGGGAAGAATTAGCATGGGAACCTTGGTTAAAGACTGGGATAACTTTTTCCTAAACACAAATTTTACCTTGATCGATGCAAGGGTGGCCTTTGACAAGAGTCCGAACGGCGATTTTGATGGCAAAACGGTTGGATTGCGCACAGGAGAAAGCTTGGGCGATTATAGAGATATGCAAGGACAAGCACCCTATATTATTAATGCTGGATTGAGCTATCAAGGCAAGGAGAATGGAATTGAGGCCGGAGCCTATTATAATGTTCAGGGTCCTAAGTTGGTGTCGGTTGGAGTGAATTATACGGCAGACGTTTATTCGGTTCCTTTTCACGGATTAAATGTGAACGTGCGCAAGAGCTTCGGAAAAGACAAAAGAATGCGCTTAGGTCTTTCAATCGATAACCTATTAAATGATGTAATGGAAATGGAAACGCGCTCTTATAATGCAGCGGATAAGATTTTCAGTCGCTTTACGCCATTGAGAACGATCGGAATTAACTTTAGCTATCAGATTAAATAGAAGGCTTCACATCAGAGAAAATCCCTTTAAATGCTAGGATAGAAACCAATGCATTTAAGGGGATTTTTCATTTCCAATCTTCGGGCCTGTTAAAATCTCTTTTCACAAAGAACAATTATTAATACCTTCACATAAGAACACGCAGGTTCTAATACCTTTGCAATGCACAATAAAAAGCTGAAAAGCACTGAAAAACTAGGATTTATGAAGAAGAAGTTACTCGTTAGTATTGGAGTGGTATGTCTCTTAATGACCTTTTTTCAAGCAAATGGTAATGAGGCTGGTGCTCAGCCTGGTTATTCTGGTTCGCCTCAAAGCAGCGGCGAAGATTGCTTAAACGGTCATTCTGGTCCCGGTATTTCTACCGAAACCCTGAGCATAGTAACCGATATTCCAGCCGCTGGTTTTGCAGCAAACACAACCTATAATATTACGGTTACGGCCGATAATAACGGCGCTAATTCAAGCAAAATTGGATTGAGTGCAAGTGTTGAAGACAACGCAGGTCACCAAGGCATGCTCAGTGAATCTTCAGCAGAATTACAATTGGCAGGCACCAATTTTATAACACATACCTCTACAGGTACTGCTGCCGCAGTTTCTAAGAGCTGGACTTTCCAGTGGAATTCAGGCAGTGCTATTTCGGGAACAAGCATTTATGCAGCAGCCAACTTTACCAATGGCAGAAATATCACAGCCGGCGATGTAGTGGTTACATCCAACTTAATGCTTACAATGGCTCCCGTGGCTGTTCCTTCCGATCTAATTATAACAGGTATTGTAGATGGTCCATTGCCAGGTGGTACACCAAAGGCAATAGAGATTTATGTTGCCAATACTGTTGCAGATCTGAGTGAATACTCAATAGCAAATGCAAACAACGGAGGGCCTTTTACAGCCACTCCATTCACTCTTCCCGCTATAGCAGCCAGTGCAGGCGATTATATTTATATTGCTTCTGAAGCGCCAAACTTCTCTGCTTTCTTTGGCTTCGCTCCTGACTATGTTACAGTTAATCTGAACGTAAATGGCGACGATGCAGTAGGCTTATTTAGAAATGGTGTTCTAGCCGATGTATACGGAGTAGTGGGTCAAGATGGCAGCGGCATGCCATGGGAATATTTAGACGGTTGGTGCTACAGAAACAATAGCACAGGTCCCGATGCAACTTTCACTCTAAGTGAGTGGATTATTGGAGGTGTAAATACACTAGACTTCGAAACGCTAAATGCTACCGCAACAAATCCTTTCCCGATCGGAACCTATCTTACAGGAGGTGCATTGCTTCCTCAACTGGAGTTAACGGAATTAATGCCAAGCAGTGCTTTGCCTAGTCCGTTTGATGAAGATTGGTTCGAAATTGCCAATACAGGCGCTATCAGTGTTGATCTAAATGGATGGTCTTGGGATGATAACTCTGCCATTGCAGGAACGCATACTTTCGGTAGCTTAACTATACTTCCAGGCGAGCGTATTATTATTGCAGATATTCCTACATCGGATGTTGCGGGTTGGATTGCAGAATGGCAGCTAACAGGTCAAGGTCTTCAGGTAATTGGAAACGATGCTTTCACAAGCATCGGATTTTCAGGATTGGGCCAAAATGGCGATGGAGTATTTCTTTATGATACCGCGGGACAAGCGGTAGATTCTGCAATTTATGCGAGCGGTACAGCAGGTACTTCTATCACTTTTGCTGGCGGAATGCTGGTTGGTCCTTCTGTTAACGGTGTAAACGGAGCATTCACTTCTTTAAATGGAGCAGATGTTGGCTCTCCGGGTGACTTAATGCCACCACCACCACCACAGGCCATTCCAACCTATAGCATCGGTCAATTGAGAGGTGTAGATGCAACCGGTGTGACCGATTCCCTGAACGTATATGCGCGTATATATGGAACGGTCTTTAGTATCGACTTTAGAGCAGCAGGAGGGTATTCTTTCTGGATTAAAGACAATCAAGAAGGAATTGTAATCTTTAATTTCAATGATGTAAATGGATATAATGCTCAGGTAGGAGATAGTATTAAGGCCGTGGGGACAGTATTGCAATTCAGCGGACTTACACAGTTTACTCCAGACACTATTGTAACTATCAGCTCGGGTAATGCGGTTTCTTCTCCCCTTTTGGTAAGTGCCCCATTGGCAGAAACAGATGAAGGAGACCACTTGAGAATTAACAATGTAACCATTGTTAACGCTGCCCAATGGCCCATAGCTGGCAATAGCGCCAATGTGGATCTTACAGATGGTACCAATACGTATTTGGTTCGTATTAATTCAGCAACAGATATAGATGGATCAGCCCCTCCAACGGGTCCTTTCGATATCGTGGGTGGTGGTGGTCAATATGATGGCAGCAGTCCATTTGATGCAGGCTATCAGCTGCAGCCGAGTAGCTTGGCAGATATAATTGTAACGGTTCCTACCGTGCCTACAGTTAACTTTTTGAGCGCAAGCCAGTCTTCACTCGAATCATCGGGAACAGTAACCATTGGTCTTTCTATTAATCCACCGGCAACAAGTGCAGGAACCATAGAACTCATTCTTGCCCCAGGGGCAGGATTGACGCCGGCAGATGGTTCTACAAATCCGGCGGTAGATCCAATAACAGGAATATTAAGCCTTTCATATGCATCAGGTGCATCAATGGTTTCATTCGATTTTATTATTATAGACGATTTAATAATTGAAGCCAATGAAAGCGCAACCGTAGATATCTCCACCACTGGAACCAGTGTTAGTGTGGGCACGCTCAATCAGTTTATATTCACCATTATAGACAACGATACACCCATACCTTCTTATAATATTGCAGATGTCCGCACGGTAGACACAGATGGTTTGCCAGACTCGCTGAATGTAAATTGCAAGCTGCAAGGGGTAGTACATGGCTTTAACCTTCAATCTCCAACAGGAACCCTTGTTCAGTTCACGATTATAGATAATACAGACGGTATATCTGTATTTTATAGTCTTGCAGATGTGGCTTATAGTCCATTGGAAGGAGACCTTGTTCGAGTGGTTGGTGTAATTAATCACTTCAATGGTCTAGGCCAAATCAATGCCGATAGTATTGTGTTGATTTCAGGCGGAAACACGCTTACTACGGCGGCTGTTGTAACCGCTTTAGACGAGTCTACAGAGTCGAACTTGATAAGCATTAACAATGTAACCTTAGTAGACCCTACACAATGGCCTGCTCCAGGAAACAATTCGAGTGTAGATATTACCGACGGTACAAACACCTATATTCTTAGAATTGATAGAGATACAGACGTAGACGACAATGTTGCCGCTCCTACTTCTACATTCGATGTAACCGGTCTTGGAGGGCAATTCGACAATTCGGTTCCGCATACAGATGGGTACCAGATTTTGCCGCGCTATGCTCAAGATATTTCACTTCCTGCTCCGCCTACTTTGGCGATCACAGAAATTATGGCTGGATCGAATATCGCAAACGCAGCAATCAATGGAGATTGGTGGGAATTAAAGAATACAGGAACAGTAGATATCGACTTAGCCGGATTCTCTTGGGATGACAACAGCTATATCTCAGGCACATCTCAGTTTCCTTCTATTATGATTGCAGCCAATGAAGCTATTGTTATTTGGCAAGGTCTCTCTGCAGATGAGACTGACTTTATGAACGAATGGTTCATCACTTCTTTAACCACTGTAATTAGCTCAGATGAGCTAACAGGTTCGTTTCCGGCACTGAGTCAGAATGGAGACGGTGTGGCTATTTATTCTCCCACTGGCGGAGAGATCTGCCGCGCGGAGTATTCTAGTGCTGTCGCTGGAGTTTCGGTAGAATTCGATCTAAACTGCGGTCTTATAGGAGATGCAGCAGTAGGAGTGAATGGAGCCTATTCAAGTGGTTCAGGAGATATTGGTTCTCCGGGCGATAGGTCTGTCTCTATTGAGGAAAGTGGCTTGCTAAGCAGCAAGATGTATCCGAATCCGAGCAATGGAAAGGTGAAGATAGAACTTCCTTCAGGCGATAGTGCAGAGATTCACATTATAAACACCTTGGGTGTTGAGGTCTATTCAGGAATACTTGAGAATGGAAAGACTTCATTCGATGTGTCCGCATGGGCCAAAGGCTTTTACCTCGTGCAGATTAATAAGAATGCAAGCAGTCATTCTATTCGTTTGTTGGTGAACTAGACAAACATTTAATAGGTTGTAAAAAGGGGGCATATTGCCCCCTTTTTTATGCTTTATTCTTTAATTATGCATGATTAATAAAGTGGATTTTAGTTAATTTGAAAAACCTAGTGCTTCTAATAAAAAAACTTCAGTCTAAAGGGGGGATTCGTTCAACAATGTATAGAGCGCAATAACGCGCGCGCTTTACTAGCCAGTAGATATAATATTCAAGGACTTAATATCAAATCAAATGAGCAAACATGAAACTTGGAGAACTAGAAAATACTGGGAAAAGGTAGGTGGCTTATTGACAGAAGAATTTATTGCAGTACCCGGCACTAAAAACCAGGGTAGAAGGTTGGTCGATGGTCTAATAGTATTAAATGAGAAAAAAGCTATTAATGATAAAAATACATACAATATTGAAGGAAAAGATGTTGTAGTCATTCAAACGAAAGCAGGGCGTATTGGAATGTGTTTATTAGGACAAGCATATTTAAGTAAGTTGCTCATTGAAAAACATAATCCTAAAAGTGTAAAGAGTGTTGCTATCTGTGAACGAAATGATATTATAATGCAAGAGTTTGCAATTAAACACGGAGTTGAAATTGTTGTAATTAGTGAAGAAGATAAAAACAAACACTAAAAAACTAGCTGCAACGGATTATTCTTCCTACCGAAAAAACAAGCATGAATATGTTGCTGACGCATTCGTGAGGATCATTTCACGACAATGGGAAAAGCGATTTTGGTATTCTCGGATTTATTCTAAAGTTGAAGAAGGTCGTTCCTAGGCTCAGATTACTTTCCTCAAAAAATCAGACCTTTCATCCTCATTCGATTTTTTAAGAAGTCTTGATGCCATTTCCTTTTGAGTGAGTTGGACGTAATTATTAAAGGTCGATTCTTTCTTATGCCCCGTCATAGCCATTACAGATAAGGTATCAAATCCGCTTGCAATAGCATTGGTAGCAAATGATCTTCGAAGTGAATGTGAGCAAAGAAGTTCATGCTTCGGATTAATAAATTCTAGTTTATTGCCGCCTATGGTACGGTAAGTCTTTATTCGCTCATTGAGCTTTGCGGCAAATCCTTTGGCCTTCTTGATTCCATTTGAAGGACTCAATACTTAATCCAGTTCCGATTTTTAATCGTCTGCCTTTATTCCGTACTATAAATTGGATTGATGTTTTCTTCTGATCCTTTCGAGCTACTAGATTTTCACTTTCGGGATTTCTTAGAACAAATGTCGCTGCTGCCATTTCAACTTAAATTTTGATTAGTAGTTGAAGACTTTTGAAAGGGGACGCTTAAGGGGACGCTTTTTCCTTATTGCTTCTTGTTTCTCTTTTCTTCGTTTACTAAGTTAAGTCAAAATACAGATCGTATTCAATTGATTTACAGACTAATTAAAGCCAAATATTACCAAGCCTAAAAAAGACTCGGTAAGTAGTGTGTGGTACTGGATTTTATATCCAATGAGACCTTTTTGGATCGGCACATCCAATGCCCTGCGGCTTGCGTTGCAATCGCTTGGGGCATTTTCTTTTCTGGTTTTCTCGTGCAAGCGCGAGTCACCAAAAAGAAAAAGCCCCAAAGTCAAAGACTTTCAGGGCTTTTGTAGTGGGTGGTACTGGATTCGAACCGGCGACCTCTACCGTGTCAGGGTAGCGCTCTAAACCAACTGAGCTAACCACCCGAAAAGAGGGTGTAAATTAACACCATTTGTCTTTTCAATTATTCTATTCTTTATACTGTCTTTTTACGCAAGACAATCTTGGTGACTTCGGGCCAAATACCTACTCTGCCCGGAAAGGCAAGATAGCCAAATCCGCGGTTTACATATAAATATCTTCCTAAGTCTTCATACAATCCAGCCCATTTAGAATACCGCCACTTTACAGGACTCCATTTAATCAGTCCGGGAATCTCTATTCCAAACTGCATTCCGTGTGTATGTCCGCTTAGGGTTAGCTGTATTTTTTTTGGATGTTGTTTTACCTCCAAATCGAAATGGCTAGGATCGTGACTCATTAATACAGTAAAGCCGTCTTCCGGAATTCCATTCAGTGCTTTCTTTAGATCTCCATGCTGCGGAAAGGGTGGTTTGCCCCAGTTTTCTACACCCGCTATATAGAGTTTTTGTCCGTTGCGCTCGATCTCAATATGCTCATTGTTGAGCATCTGGAAGCCCATCTGCTTTTCTCTTTCTTTTAAACTCTCCAGATTCTGGACTTTCGCTTGCTCAGAGGGCCAAGTCATATAGTCGCCATAATCGTGATTGCCGAGTATCGATAACTTAGGACCTTTCGACTGCATTGTTCCTACTAAGTCTTGCCAAGCATCCAACTCATCGGCAGTATTGTTTACCATATCTCCTGTAAACAAGAGACAGTCTCCATTCTGAGCACTCACTAAATCGATTCCGTATTTCAATTTCTCTGCATTGTCGAAACTGCCCACATGGAAATCGGAGATCTGTACAATGCTAAATCCATCAAAAGCTTCGGGCAGATCTTCGAAAGCCATTTCAAGATCAATAACCCTAAAGCGGTATCGTCCTTTCCAAACACCAAAGAGAATGGCAGCAAAGGGAATGGCAGCAATGCTTAAGGCCAGTATGCTTACAAAACGTCTTCGAGAAGGAAAGCTACTGCCTTCATCAGAAGAAACAAAGAAGGAAAAAATCCAACCTACAATGCGTAAAAAGTCCTCTATAAGGAGAGGAAGTGCCGTCACCATTTTGGGTATGTATACCAAGATCATTAGGGCTAAAGACCACATTATAGCTGAGTTTGCTTTTGCCCGCCCCTCGTTGCTCATGATAATCATCACCCAGATCAAGGCTACGAATACCAAAGCAGAAGATCCCCACCAGAGAACCTTCCAAATCCATTGCTCTTTTGCCAATTGCTTCACTGCCTGGTAAGCGTAGATATCTATGAAGAAGAAGAAAGCAAGAGTGATTAATAGGCGGATTATAATGCTCATAAATTCGGATGGAAAGAGGGGCGCAAGTAAGCAAATGTTCTTGGTATGATTACCTTAGTCGGCAAAGCTTAATTTCATGTCGCAACCGACCAAGAATCTATACTTATTAGATGCCTTTGCTCTTATTTTCAGGGCCTATTTTGCCTTCATTAAGAACCCGAGACGGACCTCTGAAGGATTGGACACCTCGGCTGTGTTTGGATTTACCCTGAGCCTGATGGAGTTATTGGAAAAAGAGAAACCCACACATATTGCGGTGGTTTTCGATACCCCAGCTCCTACCCAAAGACATATTGAGTTTCCACAGTATAAGGCCAATAGAGATGAAACACCGGAGGCCATACGTTTATCGGTGCCTTTGATCCATCGAATTCTGAAAGCCTATGGCATTCCTGTTATTTCCAAAGATGGATTTGAAGCAGATGATGTTATTGGAACCTTGGCCAAGAAGGCCGAGCTAAAGGGATATAAAACCTTTATGGTTACACCCGATAAAGACTTTGGTCAACTGGTTTCTGAGAATATTTTGATCTACAAACCCAGCCGTGGAGGAAATCCCATTGAGATTATGGGCGAAAAAGAAGTGTGTGAGAAGTTTGGGATTGAAAGAGTAGAGCAGGTTATCGATATGCTTGGAATGATGGGCGATGCGGTAGACAATATTCCTGGATTGCCCGGTGTGGGACAGAAAACGGCCCAGAAACTCTTGGCGCAGTATGGCAGCCTAGAGACGGTTTTAGAAAATGCCGTAGATATAAAGGGAAAGCTGGGTGAGAAGATTCGAGACAATGCCGAACTCGGCATTCTTTCTAAAAAACTCGCTACTATTATTCTAGACGTGCCCGTAGAACTCGATGAAGAGAACCTTATTCTTTCTCCTATCGACGAGAAAGCCATGGAGGAAATCTTTCAAGAACTCGAATTTAGGACCTTATTGAGAAAGGTGCTTCAGAAGCCAGCAGAAGCAGCCGTTTCAAAACCTACTCCTACTGCTGCTGCCCATAGCGGACAGGCTTCGCTATTTGGGGAAGAGGAAATGACGGAAGTAGAGAACGGCCTTCGCACATTGGAGAATTATGAGCACCTCTACCAATGTGTTAATACGGAGGAAGAAATAAAGCATTTCTTGGGCTTACTCCTGAAACAAAAAAGCGTTTGCTGGGATACCGAAACCGACAATCTAGATGAGCATAAAGCACAGTTGGTAGGCATTGCCTTTAGCTGGAAAGCCGGCAGGGCGTTCTATATTCCCTTCCCTGAAAAGTGGGAAGAGCAAAAGGAAAGGCTGCAACTTCTGGCTCCCTTCTTCTCAAATGAAACCATTCTAAAGGTGGGTCAAAACCTGAAGTACGATATAGGTGTATTGCAGAATTATGGTATGGAGGTGAAGGGACCTTTATTCGATACCATGCTTGCGCATTATCTCCTGCAACCCGATATGCGCCATAATTTTGATGTGCTTTCGGAAACCTATCTCAATCATAAAACCGTTGCTATTGACACATTGATTGGCAAAAAGGGAAGCAAGCAAGGCAGCATGCGCAATGTGGCGGTAGAGCGAGTAGTAGAATATGCAGGCGAAGACGCCGATCTAACCCAGCAACTCCAAGAGATCTTTAATCCGGAGCTAGACAAATACGAATTGCGCTCGGTCTTTGAAGAGATTGAAATCCCCCTAATTCAGGTTCTTTCGAGAATGGAAAGGGAAGGTATTGCCATAGATACAGACGGATTAGGTCTGCTCTCTAAGAAAATGCACGAGGAGCTTATTGCTCTAGAGGAAAGCATTACGGCAGAAGCCGGACTGTCTTTCAATATTGCATCGCCCAAACAATTGGGAGAGGTTTTATTCGACCATTTGAAGATCGGCGGTGCCAAGGTGAAAAAGACCAAGACAGGCCAATACGCCACCTCGGAAGATATTCTTCAGACTTTGGTCGATTCGCATGCCATTGTGCCCATGATCTTGGAGTTCCGACAGCTGCAAAAATTGAAAAGTACCTACGTAGATTCACTTCCCAACTTGGTAGATGAAGACACAGGACGCATTCATACTTCCTATAATCAAGCAGTAGCTTCAACGGGTAGATTGAGTTCTAATAATCCGAATTTGCAAAACATCCCTATCCGAAATGATAGAGGGAAGTCTATTCGCGCGGCTTTTATTCCTCGCAATGAAGAATTCACTTTGTTCTCGGCTGACTATTCGCAAATTGAGTTGAGGTTGATTGCGGAATTGAGTGGAGACGAAGCCATGACGGCTGCTTTTCTAGCCGATCAAGATATTCATGCCGCTACGGCAGCCAAATTGTTTAATATTCCCTTAGAAGAGGTTAGCAGAGAGCAGAGAGGAAATGCCAAAACAGTGAACTTCGGAATCATCTATGGAGTATCTGCCTTCGGATTGAGTCAGCAGACGAAACTTTCGCGCTCCGAAGCGGCCGATATGATTAGTCAATACTTTATTACCTATCCGGGGATCAAGGCTTATATGGATGATCAAGTGAATTTTGCTCGTGAACATGGGTATGTAAAGACCCTTTTTGGCAGAAGACGCATACTTCCAGATATTCTTTCAAAAAATCAAACTGTGCGGGGCCATGCCGAGCGCAATGCGGTAAATGCACCCATTCAAGGCACCGCCGCCGATGTTGTAAAGAAGGCCATGATTAATATAGATGCCATCCTGCTGAAGGAGAACTACCGCTCTAAAATGCTCCTGCAGGTGCATGACGAATTGGTATTCGATTGCCACTTAAGTGAGAAGGAAAAATTGCAAAAGATGGTTACGCATGAAATGTCGAAAGCAGTGGAAACAAAGATTCCGCTTATCGTTGACTCAGGATTTGGAGCCAATTGGTTGGAAGCGCATTAAAAGCATTTATAGTGAAGACCATTTATTACTCTGGCTTAAACCTTCTAGACAGACTATGCCTTTTTGACAAATTCAGACTTCAAAGCCATCGATCCAAATCCGTCGATTTTACAATCGATATTATGATCGCCGTCTACCAATCGAATATTCTTCACCTTGGTTCCCGCTTTAATGGGCTGAGGTGATCCTTTTACAGGCAGGTTTTTAATTACCACTACCGTATCTCCACTTTCCAATGAATTTCCATTGGAATCCAACACTTTAAGTCCCTCTTCTTCAAGAACAACATCAGTAGGGTTCCATTCGTGTGCACATTCCGGACAGAGGAGTAAACTATCGGATGGATACGCATAGGGCGATTGGCATTCTGGACAAGGAGGAAATTCACTCATTGGACGAAGTTGATGCATTTTTACTCTCGAAGGCCAAAAATATTTTTACTTCCAATCAATTATTGGCTCTTGAACTTTCTTTCCACTTCATGATACCTTGTGCTTTCAATCGGTTCGGCATTCGATATTAGAAGTGATTTATTGGAATAAGGTCTTGGCATCCTTGAATTTTTCCGCTATCGTTCTAGTGCTCTTTTGGATATTCAAAGAAATCGGAGATAATGGAAAAAATACGGATACTCGGAGGCACCCAATTCTTGGGTTGCAATCTGATTGCAAGCATCTTAAAGTTGAATCGATTTGAAATGAAATGCCTTGTACCAGGGCATTTTCAACAATAAAGAGAAGTGATATGCGTAGAATTTTTTTGCTCATAGACAATTGTAATAGAATCTTAAACAAGCTTCAAAGTCGCACGAATGCAATTGAAAGTGCAATAGACCCTCCACCTAAAAACGGATTGAAAGAAAGGCATTGCAGCGGCTTGAAAAACGAGAAAGGAGTATTGCTATTCTAAATCTTCGGGATTCGAACCTGCATTACGGAACCCTTGCCGAGTTCGGTAGAAACCAATGTAAGGGTACCACCGTGGTATTCTTCTACAATGCGTTTGGCGAGAGTAAGGCCTAGTCCCCAGCCTCTTTTCTTGGTAGTAAATCCTGCGCGGAAGATTCTTCTTCCTTGGGCGGCGGTCATTCCCTTACCGGTATCGCGGACAATAATTTTATAATAGGCACCCATTTCGCTGAGTTCAACGTCTATTTGCCCCACACCATTCATGGCATCGATGCTATTTTTGATGAGGTTTTCCAATACCCATTCGAAGAGAGGAGCATTGAGGAGGACCAACCAAGACTTGCTTTCATCTTCTGGCGTAAATCCGATGTGAATTCTCGAGGAGGTGCGCTTGCGGAGGTAATCTAAGGCACGTTCGATTAGTGGAGTAAGTGCCTGGGGTTTCTTTTCGGGAATGGAACCAATTTTACTAAAGCGATCCGTGAGCAATTCGAGGCGCTTTACGTCCTTATCCATTTCGTCGACAATCATTGCTTCCACGTTTTGTTCGCGCAAGAGGTGTATCCAGCCCATCATAGAAGAAAGTGGGGTGCCAATCTGATGCGCCGTTTCTTTTGCCATTCCGGTCCAGACTCTATCTTGTTCTGAGCGGCGAGAAGCGGAAAAGGCGAGGTATGCCCCAGTAACCAGCAGCCCTATTACTCCGAGAAGGATAAGCGGATAGAGCCTCAACTGCCTCAGAAGGGTAGAATTGCGGTAGTATAGATAGTTTACTTGAAGGGCATCGATGCGTATTTCAATCGGCTCGTTCTCGACCTTCATCCGCTCAAGCTCCTCCTTCTGATAGCTTTCGTCTTCTTCTTTATTTGGATCTAGATTGCGATAGCGAATAATGTTTCCGCCCTCGTCTGTCATTATAATTGGAATGGTGGTATTGGATTCTATGAGCATAGAAGCCAAATTAATCTCGGTGTCAACGGGAGAATTGTTGATTGTATTCACCGCTTCCGCCCAAAGGAGCATTCTCTTTTCCTCCTCCAGTCTTAGTTTTTGCAAGAAGGTCTCAGTGTAGAGAAGGGTAATTAAACCAATACCTGCGGCACAGATAAATAGGAAGAATTTCCAAGTGTTCTTCCGGTTGTAAACGTCTATCTTCATCTTTTCTGAACTAGCTAACGTTGCGAATATGAGGTAAATTGTATTATCCTATATTTCTGCTTCCAGTCCATAGTTCGTTTGGCTATTTTTGCAAGCTCAATTTAAGGCACTTTTGAACACCTATCTCGTCATAATTCCAACCTATAACGAAAAGGAGAATATCCGCTCCATTGTGAATGCGGTTCTCTCCTTGGAGAAGGGATTCGACATGCTTATAGTGGACGATGGTTCGCCAGACGGAACAGGCGCAATAGTAAAGGAATTGCAAAGCGGATACGGAGAACGATTAAATCTCATTGAGCGCCAGGGAAAGCAAGGCTTGGGAACAGCTTATTTGGCTGGATTTAAATGGGGCTTGGATCACGAATACGATTTTATATTCGAGATGGACGCGGACTTCTCTCACGATCCCAAAGACCTGCATCGTCTATTGGCCGTTTGTGAAAATGGGGAGGCAGACTTGGCAATTGGCAGCCGATATTGCGAAGGAGTGAATGTAGTTAACTGGCCAATGGGAAGGGTTTTACTCTCCTACTTTGCCTCAAAATACGTGCGTTTCGTAACGGGCCTACCCATACACGATACCACGGCAGGATTTAAATGTTATAGTAGAAAGGTGCTAGAGACTATACGCTTCGATAAAATCCAATTTGTCGGTTATGCCTTCCAGATTGAAATGAAGTTTAAAGCATGGATGCACGGATTTAAAATTAAAGAGGTGCCGGTTATTTTCACCGATCGACGCCAAGGACAAAGTAAAATGAGTCAATCTATCATTCGCGAAGCCATTATTGGGGTTCTGCATATGAAATTAGTTGGTATTTTTAATCGCAAAGAGTACAAAAAAACATATGCCCGTTGAATCTAAGATTCTCATTCGCAATGCCGTTGTTTTTAATGAAGGCAAAGCCGAAGAGAAAGATATACTCATTGAAGGAGAACGTATTAGTCGTATTGAAGACAGTTTAAGTCAGCGCAGTGGAGAGCGCATTATAGATGCTCAAGGCCTTTGGTTATTGCCGGGCATTATAGACGATCAAGTGCACTTTCGTGAGCCGGGTTTAACGCATAAGGGAGACATCTATTCAGAGTCGAGAGCGGCCGTTGCGGGGGGAATAACATCCTATATCGAACAGCCCAATACATCGCCACCAGCTACAACCATTGAAAAGCTAGAAGAGAAGTACAGCATTGCATCCAAGCAGTCCTTTGCCAACTATGGGTTTAATATGGGGGCCTCAAATGATAATTTCGAGGAGCTTTTAAAACTCACACCTGGAAAATATCCGGGCATTAAAGTTTTTATGGGATCCAGCACAGGTAATATGTTGGTCGATGAGCCCAATACTTTAGAGCGAATCTTCTCAGAATTAAATCACCTCATCATCACGCATTGCGAAGACGAGACAACCATAAAGCGCAATTTAGAACAGGCATTGAAGGACTTTCCAGAGGGCATTCCCTTTAGTCAGCATCCCTTAATTCGCAGTGAAGAAGCCTGTTATCTCTCTTCCTCTTTTGCCGTTGAAATGGCAAAAAAGCACAATGCACGACTTCATGTATTCCATATCTCTACGGCCAAAGAAGCAGCCATGTTCGACCATTCACTTCCTTTAGCTGAGAAGCGAATTACGGCAGAAGCATGCTTACATCACTTATGGTTCGACGACACACATTATAATACTAAAGGAAGCCTGATTAAATGGAATCCTGCAGTGAAAACAGCCCAAGACAAAGAGGGTGTCTGGAAGGCCTTATTGGAAGGCGGAATCGATGTAATTGCAACCGATCATGCCCCTCATACAATGGCAGAGAAGAGCAAAGACTATTTGAATGCACCCTCCGGAGGGCCATTGGTGCAGCATAGTCTTCCCGCCATGCTAGAGTTTGTACGTCAAGAAAAAGTAAGCGTAGAATGGTTGGTAGAAAAGATGTGCCATAATCCAGCTATACTTTTCCGTATCAAAGACCGTGGATTTATTCGCGAAGGCTATTATGCCGATTTGGTTTTGGTAGATCCTGCCAGACCATGGACCGTTAATAAGGCCAATATTCTTTCAAAATGTGGATGGTCTCCTTTCGAGGGCACTACCTTTAAATCGCGCATAGATAAAACCTTCGTAAATGGCCGAATTGTATACGACAAAGGTCAGTTTTTTGAAAAGGTGCGCGGAAAGAGGCTTACCCATCATGTGGATTAAATATTCCTCCCTATTTCTCTTTTTACTTATCGGATGCGGTAATCCGAGAGAGACCGTTTTTCCAGACGATGTCTTGAAACCAGAAAAGATGGTAGAAGTATTGGTTGATGTACATCTAGTTGAAGGCGCAAGAACGGGTAAGAATATCATGGGAGATACCTTGAGATTAGATGAGTACTATTCTGGAGTTTTGTATAAGCACCATATTAGTGCCCAGGAATATCAGCGAAGCTTTGATTTCTATAGTTCGAGGCCCGGAGAATTTGAGGCCGTCTTCGACAAGGTAATTCAGATTCTTGCCAAGAAGGAGGCAGAGATCGCTAAGAAAAATCAGACTCCTGAGTCCTAAAGGCTGCTATTTCTTTTATGCTTTCGGCCATCGGTCGAAATTCAACCTTTAAATCGCGCTTAATTTTATCGTTGCTGTAAAAGGATTTTCTAAGCGCACTTGCCACCGTTTCTTTGGTGATACTTGCTTTAGAACCCCCAAAGAATTCGCGGACTTTGTGAATAAGCGCCAGACTTGATAACATCCATTCCTTTACCGCTTTGGTTGGAAGAGGTCGTCTATACCCTTCGGCAATATGCTCTAGAATAGTTTTAAAAGGAAGACTCTCGGATACAGCAACATAACGCTCTCCGCTGCATTTTTTCTCGGCCATTATAAGCATAGCCTCCACTACATCACGCACATCTACAAAGCCGTTTGTTCCCGGAGGATAAAAAGGGAATCCCTTTTCAACTAGATGAAAAATAGCCATACTTCCTTCCTTCCATGGCCCGGGTCCAAATAGAACTACCGGATTAATCATGCAGGCTGAAAGTCCTTCTTCAATTCCTCTCCAGACCTCTAATTCTGCCATTCTTTTAGATTCAGAATAAGCTGAATTCTCAGGAGAATCTTTCCAAACAGTCCTTTCGTCATAGACATCATCTATGGTTTCATGTCCCAGAGCCGCAACAGAACTAACGTAAACAAGATGCTCAATTTTAGACTCCAAAGCTTGATTAATTACATTTGCCGTGGTAGTTGGGTTTACTTTTAAGAGGATTTTTCGGTCTTTTGAATGGAAAGAGACTAAGGCAGCACAATGAAAAACTTGTTTGATTCCTTCAAATGCCGATTCAACATCAATGATCTCCATAAGATCGCATTCTACCCATTCGATTTCATCAAAAAGCGATTGAGCATTGGAACTATAATATCCAAAAATCTTTAGGCAGAGACTCTTACGTGCCTCTGTACGATAGGTAGCACGGATTTTCTCGCCTCTTTCCGCCAAGCGAAAAAGCAAATGTGCTCCCAACAATCCAGTTCCTCCCGTAACTAATATCATAATTCAAAGATAATCGGCATAGATTCGCTTAGGAGACGAAATCAGTCCATTAAGGCCAGAACATCAATTAGAGAATCTATTCCAGTTTTAACTCACTTCAAATCAGCTGCTGCGCTTTGTTTTCTTTCTCACCATAGCGGGGCTCACCTTTTGAAACGAAACTTCCTCAATTTTTGTGATTTAAACCTTCATTGGGATGGCTAATGGATAATCTGGGCCGTAATTTTACGGCAAAATATTTCTGAGATGTCAAATTATATTGAGGAGTTAAGGTGGAGGGGCATGTTGCAAGATGTAATGCCAGGAACAGAGGAATTACTCCAAAAAGAAATGACCAAAGGCTATATTGGATTTGATCCAACGGCAGACTCACTTGGCGTCGGAAACTTGGTGCAAATAATGACCTTAATGCATTTCCAAAAAGCGGGGCATAAGCCAATTGCCTTGGTGGGAGGAGCAACAGGAAGGGTAGGCGATCCAAGTGGGAAGAGTCAAGAGCGCAATTTATTAGAAATAGAACAATTGCAGCACAACCAAGACTGCCAGCGCAAACAACTCGAGCGTTTTCTGGATTTTGATTGTGGGCCGAATTCGGCCGAATTGGTAAACAATTACGATTGGTTCAAAGACATGGGTTTTTTAGACTTTATTCGTGTTGCAGGCAAGCATTTAACCGTAAATTATATGCTCGCAAAAGATTCTGTAAAGAGCAGACTAGAAACAGGAATGTCTTTCACCGAGTTTTCATATCAACTGATTCAAGGCTATGATTTTTTCCATTTATGGAAGAATGAAGGAGTGAAGTTGCAGATGGGAGGAAGCGACCAATGGGGAAATATTACCACCGGTACAGAGCTCATTCGTCGCATGGCAGGAGGCGAAGCATTTGCTTTAACCACACCACTTATTAAGAAAGCAGACGGAACTAAGTTTGGAAAGTCGGAAGGAGGGAATATCTGGCTCGATCCAGAAAAGACTAGTCCGTATCACTTTTATCAGTTTTGGCTGAATGCAGCAGATAGCGATGCAGGAGATTTTCTCAGAATATTTAGCTTGAAGACAAGAGAAGAGATTGAAGCCATAGAGGCAGAACATATCCAGGCTCCGCATTTAAGATTGCTTCAGCGTGCATTGGCAGAAGAAGTTACGGAAAGGGTACACTCGCGTGCAGAATTAGACAAGGCCATTTTGGCATCGGATATATTGTTTGGAAAAGGAACCGAGGAAGGCCTTCGCAGCCTTAATTCGACAACTCTCATGAATGTTTTTGAAGGCGTAGATCAATTCAAGATTTCGAGAAATAAAATATCTTCGGGCATTGGGATTGTCGAATTCCTAACCGAAAGCACTTCTGTATTTCCTTCCAAAGGAGAGGCAAAAAAGATGCTTCAAGCCAATGGAGTTTCCATTAACAAACAGAAAGTAGGGTCCGATTATATCATCGAAACCAAAGATCTATTGAAGGATCAATTGATCTTGGTTCAAAAGGGAAAGAAGAACTATTATTTAGTGCACCTTAGTTAATTAGAGGGGCAAATAGCTGTACATCACATTCACGGCTTTCTCGTGATTGCGCTCATTGGGCTTTTGGAAATAGGAGAAAGTATAACCCGAAACGTCGCGAACTTCCTTGAGTTTGGGCGCGTTGAATTTTGTGCCATTGGTAATAACGCAATAGGGAAGAGAGCCTTTCATAACCAAGATGAGTCTGAAGGCAGGCTCTGTTTCGAAATCGCAAAGATCTAAGCGTTTTACATAATAGTAGAATTCATCTTCTTCGCGCTTCTCAAAGTTCTCCTTTTCAAAAAGGGCGCTAAAACGCTCTGCTTGTCGACCTCTGTTTTTATCTTTCAATGTGTTTTCTATTTCCAATTCAGGAACAGAAGCGCTCACAAAACGTGTTTTATGGGCTATTCCACTAAGAATAACTTTAGAGTAGTCTCGTAGTTTTCTTTTAGTCAGTGCTTCCATTGTAATTCCATCCATATCTGAAAGAACTTCTCCAACCTTCTCTTTCTTCCAATTATAAAGACTTGTACCTTTTGCAACAATAGACTCGCCCACTTTTGCCGTTTCTACCAGAAAAACGCCATTTACAGTAAACCATTCTTCTTCCAGAGGCAAGACACAGAGTTGAGTAGAATCTTTCACTTCAAACAAAGTAATTCCTCCTGCTTTGGAGAGTACTTCTAAACGAGACTCTGCATATTGTGCGCTGAGTAGGTTTAAACCAAAAAGGGCTAAGACTAGAATACGGGTTTTCATATTGAGAATTGAATTAAATGAGAAGGTTGCAGCCTCGAATATCGGAAACATCCAACCGTCCTACAATTTCGAAGCCACTTTCTGTTTTTCTTCCAAGATCGTCCGTTGCAATAAAAGAGCAGGAATAGACATTGGCAAGATCGATGATGTTTACAACACCACTTTTGCGCATTCCAGTATGGTCGAGTGGATTCCTTGGATCTCGAAATAGAATTTTCATCCAAGGCGGACAGTCGAAACCGGCTTGTTCTTTATAATAAGCTTGAGACAACAACTCAGTCATTCCATATTCAGAATAAACCGTATCACATCCCAGCCTTTCTTTTAGTATAGCGTGTAATTCTTCGCGAATCATTTCGCGTCCCCGTCCTTTCATGCCCCCGGTCTCCATCACCTTTACATATTTCAATTGAAGAGGAAACGCATGAGCTAGATCCAATAGGGCATACGAAACTCCAATGAGCCAGGCAGATGTCTTTTCTTCTTCTAAGCGTTTTATTTGTGCGATGAGTTTGGATGTATCCTTTAGATAAAAACCCGAGGCGGGATGTTGAGTCTTTTCCATCCAATGCCTGCACATTTCAACCAAGGAAGAATCTCCATTTTCTAAATAATGCGGAAGCAAGGCCAAGATGGGGCCTTCTAGCTTACCGAATGCAAATTGATAGCCGGCTACACTGATATCGTGATACAGTTTTAAAGAATGTACAAAGTGTTTCGACCGTCCCTCAGAGCCTGTTCCGCTGCTCAAGAAAGTTGTTTCCTCTTTGGTATGAGGCGTGGCGTAAACGCTATGTGTCTTGAAAAAGGAAATGGGAAGGAAGGGAATAGCGTCTAGCGATTGAACGGCTTCTTTTTTAATCCCGAGGGCTAGACACCAACGCATATAAATGGCGTTGTTTTCGTACTGAAAGCGAAACACATTCAAAGCTAAGGCTTCAAAATTGCCACCCTTAGCTAATTCGAATAGCGTATTTTTGAATTCTTCCAAACCAAAAGGAAAAGCAGTGCGTTCCAATAATATGACTTCTTTCACAAAGGTAATGGCTCTCTTGCTCCTACTAGTATGTCTTTCATGTACCAAGGAACAAAGTGTTTCAAATATCCCTTCTCTAGAATGGACGGATTATGAGTGGATTAGCACGGAAGTACCAGGAAGTGGAACGGTAGATCGCATTCGTATTCAGTTATACTTTCAAGATGGCGATGGCAATATTGGTTTAGAAGAAGACCAAACCAGCGCACCCTTTGATACTTCTTCGGCATTCTATTATAACCTTTGGGTGCGGTATTTTGAGAAGCAAGCTGATTCTATAGTTGAGATTATAACCTTGCAACCCTATAGCACGCGTTTGCCGAATCTAACTCCAGTTGGTCAAAACAAGATCTTAGAAGGCATCATAGAATACGACATAGACGTTACTCAATCTCTGAGCGATTCCGTACAATTTTCTTTTCGTATTGCCGATCGCGACTTAAATCTCAGCAATGAGGTTTTCTCTCCCAAATTGTCAAGCGAACGTTAGATTCTGATTTGGTAGGGACTTGCCACTATTTTTTTGAGATCAAAGGAGCTAAGTTTTAAGAGCGTCTATGTAATCAACAAGAAAATGCACATTTGAGGTATTTTCAATGGTCTAAATAGGACGGCTATTGGCAACTCATAGAAGACATTAGAACGTTGGAGAAAGAAAATTAGGAAAGTATTTAAACCTAGTAAGTAGGTTTCTATCGATTGTTGTAAGTTCATCCGATATGAAAAAGACTTTCAGTTTTTGCTTGTTAAAATCAATGCTCTGCATTTTCTTGCTCTCTGCTTGTCAATCAAAGGAAGTAGTGGAGGAGGATAGCGTCCTTTTTTTGGAGCAAATAGACCTTCCACCCAAGGTATTCCAAAGTATAAGGAGCACATTTTATGTAGAAACGAGGCTGATAGAAAAAGCAGTTTTTCAAGGGTATTCCATCGAGAAATACAATCGTGAGGGAAAGCGACTGATGAAGAAAAGGTTCAGATCAGACTCGATGCTTACAAAAACAGACAGTATTATTCTCAAGGGCGACAGCAGCATTCATATAGAGTATCATTTCCGGTATAAAACCTTGCCGAGTGTATTTATTGACAGCAGTGTGTATTATCAGGGTCGCTTGATACGCTCCTACAGAAACAAAAGTTTTCGCGGCAAAACAGCTGCAGATGGAAGCAGTATGGAGATTCCAATTCCATCGAAAGTACGTGTGGAATACGATTCTCTAGGACGAATTGAACAGCGACGCGAATCGAAAGAAAATGTTCATTTCGACTGTTCTTATTCCTATGACTCTTTAGGGCACTTAGTTTTAAAACACTGTTTAGATAGCGCTCAAGCTAATCGACATTATAGGGAAGAATATCGCTATAATGCAGAAGGAAAGAAGCGACTTCAGCTGGAGCGAAGTTTTTCGGGCAAGGAGCAGACCGGGGGAACTAAGAGAAAGTATGCTTACGATCAGAACGACTCGCTCATTTATAAAAGTCATTATAGAGACGGAAAGAACTTCCTTATTTACAAGAGAGTGTTTAATACGGAGGGCAATTTAATTACGGAGAATGTCTATAATGACAGTTCAGGAGATTCTACCGCACTGGTGTTGCAGTTTTATTACGATTATAATTCAAGTGGACTTTTGAGAACAAAAACGATTATAAATTCGGAGGGAAACGTAATACAATTGATACACAACAGTTACTTCTCAGACGGAAACATAAAAGAAGCGAAAGAGTATACAGGTTTTTATGATATAGATGGAAAATGGATTCAAACGAGAACGATACATTCTTATTTATATGAATATTTCGACTAATTAATGAGTTGATTAACAGTTTGTAATCCCTCTGCCCATATCTTAAAAGATATCTTTGTTGTTCACCTAATTTGAATTCCATGAAAAAGTGGCTAATTTTTTTACTGACCTTAATGATAACAAATGCCTACGGTCAAGAGAACCTCGAGTTCCAGAAGCCACCCAAAGAAATTTTAGATTTAGTAGATGTTCCTAGAGCACCTAGTGTTCTTCTAAGCGACGATAAAGAATATATGATTTTGCTTTCGCGCAATTCATATAAGACCATAGAAGAGCTGTCGCAAACGGAGCTTCGCTTAGGGGGTCTGCGCATAGATCCTAAGACCAATATTGGCAGTAGAGTTACGTATGTAAACAATGTACAAATACGGAGGCTGAATAAGAAAGAATCGGAAGTTATTCAAGTATCCGGTTTGCCTGCCAATCCGAAGCTTGCGAACTTTGGTTGGTCTCCAGATCAGTCTAAAATAGCGTTAACAAATACGACCCCAATAGGGGTTGAATTGTGGATTCTCGATCTAAAGAAGGCCAGTGTTTTTAAATTATCAGACGCAAATATCAATGCCAATTTGGGTGATGTAATCAATTGGTTTGAGGATGGAAAGTCGGTATTGGTAAAAACAATATCGCCTAATAGAAAGGATTTGATAGATACCAAAAGTGCCATTCCAACAGGACCCACTGTTTCTGTGAACGATGGAAAGAAAGCACAAAACAGAACCTATCAGGATCTGTTGAAGAACTCAGCAGATGAATTCAACTTCGAACAATTGGCAAGTTCCGAATTACATAAGATCTCGATGGATGGAGAGAGTATGGTTTGGATGGCTGATGCGATGTACGATAATGTACGCTTCTCACCAGATGGAAACTACATTATGGTTACCACAGTAGAGAAACCGTTTTCTTATCTCGTTCCGTATTCGCGCTTTCCTTCGAAATCTATTATTTACGACAAGGATGGAAAAAGTGTGAAAACAGTCTTAGAGTCGCCACTTTTAGAAGATTTACCTCAAGGTTTTATGTCGTGCGAAAAAGGAAAAAGAAATTTTGGATGGAGAAGCGATAAAGGAGCAAGTTTAATTTTTTGCACAGCATTAGACCAAGGAGATCCAGAAGTTCAAGTAGATTTTAGAGATGAAGTTTTTGAGTGGGAAAGTCCTTTTACTGCGGAACCCAAATCATTGTTAAAGACCATCAATAGGTATGCGGGAATTCTTTGGGGGAAGAAGGACTTGGCCATAGCATATGATTATTGGTGGAATACGCGCAATACGAAAACCTATGCTTTTGATCCATCTAATTCGTCTAAAAATCCGTCTATTCTTTGGGATAGAAATTACCAAGATATATATAATGACCCAGGCGACTTTGTGAGCGAACGTTCAGATTATGGCACATCTGTTATGGCCATGAAAGGCTCTAAGGCTTTTTTAACAGGTGCAGGCCATACAGAGGAAGGCCAGTTTCCATTTTTAAGCGAATACGATTTCACTAAGCGCCAAGCGAAGAGACTTTATACCTCGGAGCTAAAGGAGAAAAAAGAAGGTATTGTCGAATACGATCCGAAGCAGAATGAGATGTTGGTGCGGATTGAGAGCCCCGTAGAATACCCTAATTATTATTATCGTTCAGTAAAAGGAAATGAGCTGAAGCAAATGACTGCTTTCGAAAATCCCTTTAAGAGCATTCAAGATGTGCAAAAAGAGGTGATTCACTATCTGCGTGAAGACGGATTGGAATTGTCAGGCACACTTTATCTGCCAATGGACTATGACAAGAATAAGAAGGAGAAAATGCCAATGGTAATGTGGGCCTATCCAACTGAATTTAAAGATAAAGCCAGTGCGGGACAAAGTGCTCAGAATCCAAATGAATTTACCTATCCTTATTATGGCTCTATGATTTATTGGGTAACAAGGGGCTATGTGGTCTTAGACGATGCTTCCTTCCCTATTGTGGGCGAAGGAGAGAATCAACCCAATGACTCTTTCCTACCTCAATTAGTAGCCAACGCAAAGGCAGCTATAGATGCTGTGGATGAATTGGGATACATAGACCGAAATCGGGTAGCGGTTGCAGGTCATAGTTATGGAGCCTTTATGGTGGCTAATTTGCTGAGCCACTCTGATCTTTTCGCTGCAGGAATTGCTCGAAGTGGAGCGTATAATCGGACATTAACTCCTTTTGGTTTCCAGAGTGAGGAGCGCAACTATTGGGAGGCACCTGAAATTTATAATTCGATGTCGCCTTTTATGAATGCAGAAAAAATGAAGTATCCATTGCTTTTGATACATGGAGAGGCCGATAATAATTCTGGAACCTATCCCATGCAAAGCGAACGTTATTTTAATGCCTTGAAAGGACTGGGAGCAACGGCTCGTTTGGTTATTCTTCCAAAAGAAAGCCATGGTTACAGCTCAATAGAGAACATCCTTCACCTTTTGTGGGAGCAAGATCAATGGTTGGAGATACATGTAAAAAACAAGGGTAAAGAACAAGCTTCTAATTAGGGAGGTGGATTTAGAACAATAAAAATCAAGAGTATGAAAGAGGTTTTACTGGGCATATTGGTGTTAATTGCAATTGCAATGATCTTTTTGGGCTATAAGACTGGAATACTGCCTCCCGCCTTAACAGGAATTGGATTTATCATTATTGCATTCCTTTTGCATACTTCAGAAAAAAAGCACCGTAGCTGAAAAGGAGTAGAGTTTAAAGTGTGAATTCATGGGTTAGAATGTGCAAAATGCACTTGAAGAAAGGCATTGGCACCTAGAGCAATAGAATAGGTATAAAAAAACGCCCTGTAGATTTGAAATCTACAGGGCGTTTTAATTGGAATTTGATAGTTCCTATGGTTGAAGAATGACCCTCTCAGTCATACGCATTCCATCTATATGTGCTTCAATGAGATAAACGCCAATGGGAGTATTTAGAGGGAAATCTGCTTTGTATGAACCATTGGAGACCTCTGTGAACTGAAGTTCAAAAGACCTTCCCGCAATGTCGCGAGCGACAATAGACTCAAGGGATTTGCCATTTTGTACTCTTAAAGTGAAACTACCTTGATTCGGATTCGGAAACACTTCAAGGGCAGAAATCAATTGATCTTCTTCCTGTCCAATAGTCCCCGAGATATTAATATCGTCTAAGTATACGTTATTCCCTCCTCCAGAAACAAACTCCCAGCGAATTTGAACCGGACTTTGATTTCCTGCAAGGGCATTTAAATTCACATTTTGAGCAACCCAATCGCCATCTGTATTAGGAGTAAAAGGAGAAGTGGATGTTTTTCCAGAAGACATGGTTTGAACATTCAGGATGCGTGATAAAGTCCAGGTTTGTCCACAATCTGTGCTTGTAAGAATTCGGAGCGCATCTGTATTGGAAGTGGTTTTGCGAGCAAAAGCTATTCGGAACTGTAGGCTTAAATTCGAATAAAGTCTAAGGTCTAAAGATTTAGAATTGAGCCAGTCTCTTTGTCCATCGGTAGCATTAAAGTTATTTAGCATAACAGAAGAGCTACTCAAATAGCCTGCAGTGCTGGTTTTATGGAAGTCTATATAGTCGGCATCTCCGAAAACATTCCAATCCATTCCAGGTACTGAAGTGCTTTCAAAGTCATCCATTAATTGATTGCTTGCAGCTGCATTTGCTTGTTCGACCAAAATATATGCTTGAGCGGTAGAATCTGTAGAACCCGCATTATTGGAAGTAGTGAGTGTTACAGCGTATGTGCCAGGAGTATTGTACGTAATAGTGGGATTTGCCTGAGAACTGCTTGCAGGGGTTCCACCCGGAAACTGCCAAGCATAATTTGTGGTGTTGCCCGCATAGGTTCTATCAAAGAACTGAATACTTTCCCCTCCGCATATTTGTCTTTTATCTGAGATGAAATGTGCTTGTGGCGTACAAATCGTTCCTGTAATACCTGAAGTAATAGCACTGGAAGCCGCGGCAACGTCTCCTCTAAGAGAAAAGTTTGCAATTGCTGCTTTCATCACAATTTTTTGGCCCTCCGTAAACACATTCATACAGTCGCTATCGGAATAGTCCATATAGTTTTCTACCATATCAGGTAGATCAGGAGTTTCATTCGTGCAGCTATTCACTCCTAAATCACAACCGAAATTCTGGGCGGCTACTTTTGGAGTATCAAAAACGCCATCCCCATTTCCACTGCATCCATTCGTAAAAGGATGACTTAGGTTTAAATAATGACCAACTTCATGGGTCACTGTTCTACCTGCATCGTCTGAAGTTCCAATAGTTCCAATTTGGTCATGTTTTACAACCAATCCATCTTGCAACGGGCTTTGGTTTGGGCTTGGACGGTAAGCATACCCCAGAACATTTGAACTGCCCTGAAGCTGTATGTTATTCACTACCCAGATATTCAAATAAATAGTATTAGGCCAAGAATTAGCAACGGCTTTCACATTGTCGTTTGCGGTAAGAGAAAGGTTCGATTGGGTACGTGTTACGCCATTCGTGCAATTGCCATTTGGGTCTCTTGTGGCTATTTTGAATTCAATTTCTGAGTCTGCAGCAACACTTTGGAAGATAGTGCGGGTATTTACCGCATCGGCATTTATTCTTCTAAAGTCTTCATTTAAGACTCTAATTCCATCTACTAATTGTTCGCGACTGATATTGTCTTCTTCTGTTGCATATACTACATGGAAAACAACGGGAATGGTATGAAGTACTCCTTGACTTTTGAAGGCTTGAGGATTGGCTTTGTATTGTTGCACCATTCGTTCCACTTCTATTGCATTGAGTGAATCAGAAAGGCGATATTGTTCTCTTAATTCTGGATTTTCAAGAAAAGCAGCTTCGAGAACTAGATCATGGCCACAAGGCTGTGAAGTAGAATTTTGAGCGACTAAAGCTTGTGCAGCACAGAGAAGTACAATAATAAAGGAGCGAATCTCGTATATCTTCATGGGGATAAATTTTTGCAAAACGCAAATTTAGGACTTAAATGGCATAGATTGGGGCTGACTAATCAACCGATGGTTCGGAACTCTGAAAAGACTTTTAAAAATATTCCACGATCTCTTTATGAATTTTCATATTAAGTCGTACTTTCGCAGCCCGTTTTGCGCTTGCAAAACATTTGACCTTTAATGTAGAATCAAGTGGATCATATTAGTTACAAAACAATTTCTGCCAGTAAGGAAACTGCCGACAAGCAGTGGATAGTGGTAGACGCCCAAGGACAAAGACTTGGAAGAATGGCAAGTAAAGTGGCAAAATTGCTTCGTGGAAAGCACAAGCCAAATTTTACTCCTCATGCCGATTGCGGTGATAATGTGATTGTATTGAATGCATCGCACATCGAATTAACAGGAAATAAGGCTACAGACCGCTCTTACGTTAGACATACTGGTTACCCAGGGGGCCAGCGTTTCACTACTACTGGAGAACTGATGGCTAAAAGCCCTTCGAGATTAATAGAGACCTCTATTAGGGGTATGTTGCCGAAGAATCGTCTTGGAAGAGAGCTTTTCAGAAATCTATATGTATATGATGGCACTACCCACAAGCATGAGGGTCAGCAGCCAAAATCAATAAACTTGAACGAATTCAAATAATTCCATGAGCATACTTCACAGCTTAGGTCGCAGAAAAACAGCAGTAGCGAGAGTGTATATGAAGCCAGCTGCTAATTCAACACCTGTTATTACGGTTAATAATCGCGATTACAAAGAGTACTTTGGTACAGAAGCGCTTCACTATAAAGTAGAGCAGCCGCTTAGAATAATAGAGTGTTTTGAGAAGTACGATATTAAGGTAAATGTAAATGGAGGCGGTATTACTGGTCAGGCTGAAGCAATTCGCTTGGGCATTTCTCGTGCATTGTGCGAAGAGAATCCAGAAAATCGTATCGCTTTGAAGCCAGAAGGATTGCTTACCCGTGATCCAAGAATGGTGGAGAGAAAGAAATTTGGTCAGAAGAAAGCACGTAAGAGATTCCAGTTCTCTAAGCGTTAATATTTCGTTTAGCATCCAAATTTTCTTGACCCATATACGGCTACTTGAAAATTGTTAATGAGAAAGTAAACAAAAAATATGTCTAAAATAGAAGTTAAACCTCTACTCGATGCCGGAGTACACTTTGGTCACCTGACCCGTAAGTGGCATCCAAATATGGCACCTTATATCTTCATGGAACGCAATGGTATTCATATCATTGATCTACACAAGACAGCTGCCAAATTAGAGAAAGCGCAAGAGGCACTTAGGAAAATCTCTTCGCAAGGAAAGAAAATCCTTTTCATTGCCACTAAGAAGCAAGCAAAAGATATTGTGGGTGAATATGCTGCAAAGATGAATATGCCTTACATCGTGGAGCGTTGGCCGGGTGGAATGTTGACAAACTTTGTAACCATTCGCAAGGCGGTTAAAAAGATGTCGAACATCGACAAAATGAAGGCAGATGGTACTTTTACTACCTTATCTAAAAGAGAACGCCTTCAAGTAGATCGTCAGCGTGCAAAGCTTGAAAAGAACTTAGGTTCGATCTCAGATATGACTCGCTTACCTGCTGCAATTTTTGTTGTAGATATTAAGCGCGAGAATATTGCTATTGCTGAAGCACACAAGTTGGGGATTCCAACATTTGCTATTGTAGATACCAATTCAAATCCTTTAGAAGTAGATTTTGCAATTCCTGGTAACGATGATGCTTCAAAGTCCATCAATGTATTGATGAATTTTGTTTATGAAGGAGTAATGCAAGGGTTGAACGAGAGAAAGGAAGAGAAGGAGAAGCCAGGCCGTGAGAAAATTGCGAAGAAGGCAGCTCAAGTTGTTACAAACGACGAATAAATAGACCTAAATAGGTGAAAACATAACAGGGGTTTAATCTTTGAATTTTTCCCCTGTTTTTTATTTGTAAATCTTTAAAAAAATAGTAGAAAATGGCGAATGTAACTGCAGCGGATGTGAATAAGCTTCGCAAAATGACCGGCGCGGGAATGATGGATTGCAAAAAGGCTCTTGTAGAAGCTGAAGGCGATTTGGAAATGGCTATAGATGTACTTAGAAAGCAAGGCCAGAAAGTAGCGGCAAAGCGCGCAGATCGTCAAGCAGGAGAGGGTGCAGTTTTAGCAGCTTGCAATGCAGACAATACACGTGGAACCATCATTAGTCTTAATTGTGAGACCGATTTTGTGGCAAAGAATGACAGTTTTGTGGCTATCGCTTCCGATATTTTAAAGGTAGCAGTAGACCATAGTCCAGCAAGCCATGCAGATCTATTGGCTCTGCCTTTCGATGCTGTTATGAGCGTTAATGAAAAGTTGATCGAACAGACTGGTGTAATTGGAGAGAAGCTTGAAATTTCTTTTTTCGAAATGGTAGAGGCTCCTTTTGTCGCTTTTTACATACATGCAGGCAATAAACTTGCAACTTTGATAGGTTTGAATCATACGGCTGAAGAGGCAGGTAGGAATATTGCAATGCAAGCTGCAGCAATGAGTCCTCTAGCCTTGAAACGCGACGAAGTCTCTCAAGAAGCAATCGATCGTGAATTGGAAGTTGGTAAAGATTTGGCACGCCAAGAAGGCAAGCCAGAAGAGATGCTAGAGAGGATCGCTCAAGGGCGTCTGAATAAGTTCTTTAAAGAGAGTACGCTTGAAGAGCAAGAATATATCAAGGACAGTAAAATGTCTGTAGGTCAATATTTAAAATCTGTGAACAAAGATTTAGGATTGACCGCATTTAAAAGAGTGGCGCTACAGTCGTAATTTTAAATTTTTTATTGAAAAGGTCAACTTAAGTAGTTGACCTTTTTCATTTGTAAGTGGTGGGGAACGAAATAGTGCGTAAGAACCAATCAATACTTAATTTTCCAAATATTGAAACATATATGGAGAGAAAATTGGAGGTTCAAAACTCTTAGTGTATCTTCTACACCGATATTGTAAATTAGCTGCTAACTAGGTGAATTTCCCTCTATGATCCTCATTGCTGAAAGTGGTTCGACCAAATGCGATTGTATTCTGCTCGATCCGAACGGAAAAGAAGTCGATCGCTTTTCGACTATGGGCTTTAATCCATATTTCCATAGTTCCGAACTAATATATAACGAGTTAAGCTCTTTAAAGCCGCTCTCTTCTTATGCATCAAAAATTAGCTGGGTCTATTTTTATGGTGCCGGTTGTTCATCTGCTTCACTGAACGCAATTGTGAAAAAAGGCCTTACAAACGCTCTTCCAAATGCGGTTATTTCTGTTCAACATGATTTAATGGCTGCAGCTTATTCAACTTATCGAGGCGAGCCTCAGATTAGTTGCATTTTGGGAACAGGTTCGAACTCGGTATTTTTCGATGGTACTACGCTTACAGAGGAGGTTCCTGCCTTAGCGTATATTCTTGGTGATGAAGGCTCAGGTAGTTTCTTAGGAAAGAAATTATTGTCCGCCTTCTTATATAAAAAGCTTCCAGCCGAACTGAGTGATGCATTCATTACAGAATACGGTCTGGACAAGGATTCAATTTTAAACGCGGTTTACAATAAGCCAAACGCGAACGTCTGGCTTGCGTCTTTCTCTAGATTCTTTGGTCAGCATAAAGAGAATGCCTGGGTTAGATCAATTGTTAAAGAAGGCTTTACCCTTTTTCGGGATACTCATATTCTTTGTTTTTTAAATGCAAAGGAAGTGGAGGTGAATTTTGTTGGTTCGGTAGCCTATCATTTCAAAGATATTCTCGAGCAAGTATTATTAGAAGAGGGATTGAATTTTGGTTATGTCTTGAAGAGGCCACTCGATGGCCTAGTAAATTACCATCTAAATTTTCTGAAGATTCTAGAGAATCGAAGAGAATCCAAGACGCAATAAGACCTAAAAAACGGCAATCAGTTTTAATATATTGTCAAGTATAAAATGAGAGCATACGACGCATTGATTTTTGATTTAGATGGAGTACTTGTCGATACTGCTAAATACCATTTTCTAGCTTGGCAGAGATTGGCAAAATCTTTAAGTATTTCTTTCGATGAAGAAATGAACGAACGACTGAAGGGGATTAGCAGAGTAGAGTCGCTTCAACTTATTTTGAAATGGGGAAACAGCAGTTTATCGGAATCTGAATTTTCAGATTGCATGAATAAAAAGAATAAATGGTATCTCGAGTATATTGAAGAAATGGGTCCAGATGAAGTCTTGCCTGGCGTGCTCTCTTTCTTGAAAGAAGCAAAGAAAGCAGGATATAAAATAGGTCTAGGATCTGCGAGTAAAAACGCGCTTATTATCTTGAATAAAGTTTTATTGACTTCCTTTTTCGATACTATTATCGATGGAAATAGAACTAAAAAGTCGAAGCCTGATCCAGAAGTCTTTCTTCTTGGCTCCATAGACTTGTCTGTCACTGTGAATAGGTGTGTTGTATTTGAAGATGCACAAGCGGGTGTTCAAGCAGCACGAGCAGGAGGAATGCTCGCCATCGGCGTAGGAGATGCCGAAATACTCAAGGAAGCCGACTATGTTATTTCTGGATTTTCTGACTTTACCATCAAAAAACTGCTCTCTCTCAAAGTTTAAAATCGCATTGTTATGCATACATATCTAGAAACCCACGAGTGGAAGATAATAGAACGAGGTTTCAACGAAGAGAATGTTGAACGCTCCGAAGCTCTGTTTTCCATCGGTAATGGAAGAATGGGTCAGCGTGCAAACTTCGAAGAATCTTATTCCGGTAAAAGCCTGCAAGGTAGTTATGTAGCCGGAGTTTACTATCCAGATAAAACCCGTGTTGGATGGTGGAAAAATGGATATCCAGAGTATTTCGCAAAGGTTCTAAACAGTTGTAATTGGATTGGAATAGAGGTTCGTATTGAAAATGAATTACTCGATCTGAACCATTGTGAAGTCTTAGATTTTTATCGTGAACTCGATATGCAAAAAGGCTTGCTGATTCGTCGTTTCACTGCGAGACTTAAAAGCGGAAAGGAGGTTAAAGTAGAAGCGATACGTTTTACTAGCGTTGCTCGAGATGAAATTGGAGCAATTAAGTATTCCATTACTCCCTTAAATTTTTCATCAAAAGCAAGTATCACTCCCTACCTAGATTTTGATGTTCAGAATAAGGATAGCAACTACGACGAGAAGTTTTGGGAACATCTAAGCTCTAGTGTTGGCAAACAGAAAGCGGTTGTTACATCCAGAACAAAGAAGCTCGATTTCCAAGTATCAGTTGGAATGGAGTATAGTTGGCAGCAAGAAAATAAAGAGATAGAATTATATCCTTCAGAGATTGAGCGTCCAAAGTACGTGGCTAATTCATTTGAGACAGAACTAGTTGAAAACAAAGAAAGTACGCTCTATAAATATGTGGGAGTATTGGCTTCTTTGAATCATAATACTAGCGTTATTCAGAGCGCGGCAGAGCGTGTTGCGGCGGAAGCTAAGACCTTAGGTTTTGCAACGCTATTAAAAGAGCACATTGCAAAGTGGGCTAAAAAATGGGAAATGAGCGATATTCGCATCCAAGGAGATGCTGCTGCACAACAGGGTATCCGATTCAATATTTTCCATCTCGATCAGACGTATACGGGCGAGGACGCTCGTTTGAATATTGGTCCAAAGGGTTTCACGGGTGAGAAATACGGTGGAAGTACCTATTGGGATACGGAGGCGTATTGCCTTCCATTTTATATGTCTACGGCAGAACCTGAAGTAGCAAAGAACCTTCTAACGTATCGCTACAAACAATTAGATAAAGCCATTGAAAATGCCCAGAAATTGGGCTTTAAAGAGGGTGCGGCACTGTACCCAATGGTGACCATGAATGGTGAGGAATGTCATAACGAATGGGAGATTACGTTCGAAGAAATTCATAGAAACGGCGCTATCGCATTCGCCATTTATAATTATATACGACATACTGAAGATTCCAATTATCTAAAAGAAGGGGGACTCGAAGTATTGGTTGGGATTGCACGTTTCTGGAATCAACGTTTTCACTTTAGCGATGACAAGAAAATGTACGTAATGCATGGCGTTACGGGTCCTAATGAATACGAGAACAACATTAATAATAACTGGTATACGAGCTATATCGCTCAATGGTGCATGCGCTATGCTGCAGAGTGCAGTATTTGGGTGAAGGAAAATCATGCTTCTGATTTCGATAGCATTTCCAAAAAAATATCGCTTAGCATTGAAGAAACGGAAAAATGGGAATTGCAATCCAACAATATCTATTTCCCAGAAGATAAATCCAGAGGAGTCTTTCTGCAACAAGATGGATTTTTGGATAAGGAACTGAGAAAGGCATCCAGCTTAGATCCAATTGAAAGACCCATTAATCAGCATTGGTCTTGGGATCGAATTTTGCGATCTTGCTTCATTAAACAAGCAGATGTTCTTCAAGGCTTGTATTTTTTTGAAGAGAATTTTGACCTTCCAACCTTAGAACGCAATTTCGATTTTTATGAACCCATGACGGTTCATGAGTCTTCATTATCTCCCTGTGTGCACTCTATTCAGGCGGCCCGTTTAGGAAGAATGGATAAGGCATATGAAATGTACCTCCGTACTTCACGGCTCGATCTCGACGACTATAATCTAGAAGTAGCAGAAGGCCTGCATATTACAAGTATGGCGGGAACATGGATGAGTGTAGTTCAAGGTTTTGGTGGCATGAGTTGGAAGGGAAGCGAAGTACATTTCTGGCCTAGAATTCCATCTCAATGGACGAGTTACAGCTTTACGATTCGATTTAGAGGAGCCAGTATTCGAATTACTGCCAATAAATCAGAAGCTATCCTAGAACACCTCAACGGTGCAGGGGTAGAACTGTATGTATATGGATCTCTCTTAAAATTAAATCAGAGCTCAAAAGAGCGTTTGGCAAATCCTAATTTGAAATGAAAAAGTGGCTTGCTCTCCTAGTTTTCCCAATGGCTTGCAACTATTATCAAGCCTATGAACCCGCTATTCACGGATTGGGATCTCCTATTCAGCTAAATCCAGAGCAAACGCCCATTTGGCTGGGCGACTATTTTCCAAAGGACTGGAATGCGCTAGACAGCATTCGATGGCCATCTGGATTGCAATCTGAAACAACAGATAGTGGCGTTGTTTGGTTGAGCGGAATTCCATCCAATCGAATCAATACAGCACAGTTTTACAATAAGGGAATTCGATACGATATTCCAGTAATAGCTTCAGCTAAAAAGCCGGTAAAATGGGTGGTTGAAGGCTTGGATGTGAAAGGAGAAAAGGTAAATATTTTCGGCACTTTTAATGCCTGGAATCGGGAAGCTTTGACAATGGAAAAGGACGCTGATGGTCGATATTCCACGGTATTGTATCTCCAAGAGGGAACCTATGAATACAAGCTCTGGGTGGATGGCAAGGAATGGATAGATCCAAGTAATCCGGATTCATTATCGAATGGTATGGGTGGATATAATTCCATCATCCGAATAGAGGCAAAGGGTGATGCCCCTGAAATGGTGTATCCAATAAGTCATGGAAAAAACTTTGTCTCATTAAGTGCAGTGCCAGAAAATCAAGAAATAATAGCTTTTTGGGAAAATCATAAAATTAGAGCGAGAGCCAGTTATGAAGGGGGTAAAGTAGTGTTTAACCTTCCCATTCCGAACCCGGCTTTCCGCGTAGGAAGAAGTCATATCCGTGTATATTCTACTAGAAATGGACAAATAGGCAACGATTTATTAATTCCATTGGAAAGAGGACAAGTTGTAGAGAAGGCCGAAGATCTAAATCGTTCCGATTGGCATATTGCTCAAATGTATTTTTTGATGATCGATCGTTTTTCGAATGGAAAGAAAGAGAATGACCGCCCAGTACAAGATGCAAGTATTCATACTAAGGCAAATTATTATGGCGGGGATATTGCCGGCCTTACAGACCAATTGCAAGCGGGCTACTTTGATAGTCTAAACATGAATACCATTTGGATTTCGCCTATTTCAAAAAACCCAGAAGACGCATGGGGACTTTGGGATAAGGGTGGTGTAAAGACAAAATTCTCAGGCTATCATGGCTATTGGCCCATTTCAAACGTAGTACCTGATTCTCGATTTGCAACCGAAAAGGAGTTAACGTACTTCTTGGATAAGGCCCACGAGAAAAACAATAATGTATTGCTAGATTATGTGGCCAACCACGTGCATCAAGATCATCCAATCTACAAGCAGCACCCAGAATGGGCCACAGAGCTATACCTTCCAGACGGCAGTCTAAATACGGAAAGGTGGGATGACCACCGTTTAACTACATGGTTTGATACTTTTATGCCAACTCTCGATTTAAGAAGGCAAGAAATAGTAGATCCCATGACGGACTCTGCCCTCGTTTGGATCACCAAGTTTGACTTTGATGGCTATAGACACGATGCAACCAAGCATATTTCTGAACGTTTCTGGAGAACATTAACTGCCAAAGTGAAAGACACCCTTCCAGACAAACATATTTATCAAATTGGGGAAACGTATGGCTCGCCGGAATTGATTGCCTCTTACCTTGGAACAGGGATGTTGGATGCACAATTCGACTTTAATGTATACGATGCAAGTGTTAGCGCTTTCTCAGGAGTTGAACCACCCACAGAATCCTTGAATAGGCTTATTGAAGTATTTAATACGAGCTTGAGGTATTACGGTCATCATAATTTGATGGGCTATATAAGTGGAAATCAAGATCGTTCTCGTTTTATTTCCATTGCGTCTGGGGATGTGTTGCTGAGTGAAGACCAAAAACTGAAAGGCTGGACACAGAATGTGCCCTATCCAAACGATCAGGCTTTTGATCGTTTGGCATTGCTGCATGCATTCAATTTTTCAATACCCGGAATTCCAGTTGTTTATTATGGAGATGAAATAGGTCTGCACGGAGCAGGAGATCCGGATAATCGTAAAATGATGCGATTTGAAAATCTGTCGCCACAAGAAATAGCGTTAAAAGAGAAGTTGTCTAAATTGGCTCGACTTCGATCGGGTAATATGGCAATGACCTATGGCACAACGGAGCTTTCGATAGTAGAAGATGGAATTATGCTCATTAAAAGAAGCTACTTTGAAAAGACAGTTTATATAGTTTTCAATCTTACTAAAGAGCTAAAACAGATTGCGCTGCCAAAACAGGAGTATAAAAAACACTTTTCTGGAAACTGGTCTTCCGAAATAGGAATTTTGAATCTGCCCCCCTTGCAGTTTGAAATTTTAACCCTTAATTAACATGGTAATGAAGAGATTGACACTCATGGCTTTTATTCTCGGAATGCTTGCATGTGGACAAGCCCCAAAAACCGAAACACAAGAAGTAGTAATGGTTGAAGAAAAAGTAGAGAGCAGACACCCAGAATGGGTAAAGTCAGCTAATATTTATGAGGTAAACATCCGACAGTACAGCAAGGAGGGAACATTTGCTGCTTTTGCCGCTCATTTGCCTCGATTAAAGGAAATGGGAGTAGATATTCTTTGGTTTATGCCCATCCAACCGATTGGTATAAAAAACAGAAAGATAGAAGGCGATGAGAATCTGGGAAGCTATTATAGTATTAGCGACTACACAGCCATTCATCCAGATTATGGAACAGAAGAGGAGTTTAAAGCGCTAGTAGAGCAGGCTCATTCTATGGGTATGCACATCATTTTAGACTGGGTAGCTAATCACACCTCCTTTGACCATCATTGGACAGTAGAGCATCCTGATTTCTACTCACATGACAAAAAAGGAAATATTAATGTTGCCCTAGATTTAGAGGGAAATCCAACGGATTGGACAGATGTTGCAGACTTAGAGTATAGCAATTTGGAATTGAGAGAGGCCATGTTTCAGGAAATGGCTTGGTGGGTTAAAGAATTCAATATTGATGGTTTCCGATGCGATGTTGCGGGCTTTGTTCCCAATGACTTTTGGGATGATTTACGTCCAAAGTTGGAGGAATTAAAGCCATTATTCATGTTGGCAGAATGGGAAGATCCTGCGCATATGAAGAGTGCTTTCAACATGAATTATGGTTGGGAGTATCATCATCTAATCAATGAAATAGCTCAAGAGAAAGGAGGAGTTGAAATTTTGGACTCCTATTTAGACAAAGTAGACACTTTGTATTCGAAGGATGACATCCGCATGTACTTCACCACAAACCACGATGAGAACTCGTGGAACGGGACCGTTTTTGAGCGTATGGGTGACCAGAATAGGAATATGTTTCTATTGAGTGCAACTCTACCAGGTATGCCTTTGATTTATAGCGGACAAGAGGCAGGATTGGATCATAGACTGAGTTTTTTCGGAAAAGATGAAATCGATTGGTCCAATAAAGAACCGCTCCCATTTTACGCAAAGGTTTTAGCATTAAAGCACAATAACAGTGCTTTGTGGAATGGCAATTGGGGGGCAGACTTTGAAAGAATAGATGTTTCGGTGAAAGGCATTTATGCCTTTACAAGAAAATCAAAGCAGAATGAGGTGATCGTTTATTTGAACTTGGGTTCGGAGGATCAGTCAATCGATATTTCTTCTTTGGGAAATATCGAGTCGTATACAGATCATCCTTTTGGTGAAGGAGTTTCAGTTACAGAAGGGAAGTTAAACTTACCCTCTGCATCTACTTTGGTTTTAACAAAGTAGATTTAGCCGAATATGCATATAAAGGCCTTTTACAAATTTGCAAAAGGCCCTTACTATTAAGAATAAAATTAATTTACTAAACATGCGATTTGCACTTATAGCACACGACGGCAAGAAAGCGGAGATGGTTGCTTTCTTGAAAGATCATATTGATTTGCTGCACCGTGTTGATATCGATTTGGTAGCTACCGGTACAACGGGTAAGCATGTTGAAAATGCTGGATTAAACGTTCATCGATATTTAAGTGGGCCCTTAGGTGGCGATGCGCAAATAGCCACAGAGGTTGCAGAAGGCAGAATTAGCGCTGTTTTTTTCTTTAGAGACCCTCTAGATAGGCATCCTCATGAACCAGACATCAATATGTTAATGAGATTGTGCGATGTTCATAATATTCCTTTAGCTACAAATCCTGCCGGAGCTACATTGATTTTTGAAGGCCTATTACGCTCTTAAATGGAAGACGATCCATATAGGAGTTTGCCCTGCTCTATTTATGACCTTTTGGAACTCTAGTCTATCAGGAAAACAAGAATAAAGGCAGAATGGAGAGATAAAAATATCGTTGGTAGGATTGAAAATCTCGTCGCAGATAAAGAAGGTAAATGGGCAATATGGTCTGAAGGTCAGCGCACGCGCCTAGACCATTTGAGGAATATAAAGGAGGCCTAATTTGCAATTGTCAGAGCTTCAGCTTCTTTGCTTTAAAGTTGGTTCTTAAGCTAACAAAGAGAACGACACTTATGGAGCTTAGAGGCATTAAAATGGCACTGAATACGGGAGAAAGCTGACCAGAAACGGCAAAGTATATCCCAATTAGATTGTAGGTGAATGAGAGCCCAAAACTCCACCAAACAATACGAATAGATGCTTTACTCAAAGCAATGAACTGAGGTAATTTGGAAATATTATTGGCATGAAGAATGGCATCACTTGCGGGTGTAAATGCATTCATTTCTTCCATAATTCCAATTCCAACGGAACTCTCACTCAACGCACCTGCATCATTTAAGCCATCGCCAAGCATTATACAGGAAGTGCCATTACTTTGCTTTGAACGAATGTAGTTGAGTTTGTTTGCCGGTTTTTGTTGGAAGAGAATTTCAATATCGCTTCCAAATAATTCAAAGAGTTTGGATTTATCTCTGCTGTTGTCGCCCGAAAGAATGGATATATCCCAATTTAAGACCTTCATCTCTTGTGCGAAATGTTGAAGTCCTTCTCTGAATTTACTTTTAATGTGAAAATGACCAAGAAGCGCTCCATCTAAACCCAGATAAACATTACTTTCTTCTTCGCGATCTATATCTGGAACACCAACAAAATTTGGACTGCCGAGTCTAAAAAGCGCGCCTTCGATAAGGGCTTCCAATCCTTCTCCCTCATATTCTCTAAATGATTCGATTGTTGCACTTTCCGAGTTACCCATTGCTTTATAGAGTATTCTGCTGAGTGGATGTCCACTTTGATAGGTTAGTGCCTTAATAGCGGATTTAACTTTTAAATCCAACACCCCGGAAAAATGCACTTCTCCCCCCAAAGACTCTGTAAGCGTTCCTGTTTTATCTAGAACCATATGATTGGAATGCGAAAGATTTTCTATTGTATCCGTATTCTTGAGGTAGAAATCATTTCTTCCAAAAATCCGGAGCGTATTTCCAAAAGTGAAGGGTGCAGAAAGCGCCAGCGCACAAGGACAGGCTACAATAAGGATCGAGCTAACTACTTTCCAAACTTGATCGCTATCTGCATTAAACCAATACAGAGCTGAAAGGCCAGCAATGAGTAGCACTATAAGGGTAAAATGACGACTAATTTTATCAGTAATATTTTGGAAGTGAGCACCTTCCACTTTTTGATAAACGGGATTATTCCACAATTTAGTCAATCGACTTTGATCCATGGGTTTTAGAACTTCCAATTCAATGGCCCCTCCTTTTTGTCTTCCACCTGCAAAGATTTTGTCGCCTTCTTTCTTGTTTATTGGTTCAGATTCACCCGTTGCAAAGCTGTTATCAATTAGGCCTTTTCCTCTTATTAAAATAGAATCGGTAGGAATGAGCTCTCCATATCTCACAATAATCCGATTTCCTTTTGAAAGCTCACGAACGGGCATTGGGGTTTCGAGGCCATTTCCGCTTAACATATTTACAGACAGTGGAAAGAAAGAGGTATAATCTCTATCGAAACGCAGAGAGTCGTAGGTTTTGAGCTGAAATAGTTTTCCAAGTAAGAGAAAGAAAACCAATCCATTAAGGCTATCGAAATAACCAGATCCAATACCCATTGAAACTTCATAGACACTTCTTAGAAAGAGCGCAGCAATACCGAGTGCAATGGGTGTGTCAATATTAACAAATCCCTTTTTGAGGCTTTTGTATGCCGAAATAAAATAGTCGGCTCCAGCATAGCTTACAACGGGGAGGCTAAGTCCCAGCAGGACAATTCTAAAAAATGGCAAGAAACGTTGGAGCTGCAGATCATCCCAATCGAGATATTCTGGAAGGGCCATCAACATAGAATTTCCAAAGGCAAATCCGGCAATACCTATCTTAATTATAAGGGAGTGATCCATCTTCTCTCTTTTCTTTTCGGAGGAGTCTAGACTGAGGTCTGGGGGGTATCCAATTTTATTCAAGAGTTGAGCCAGATCAGATAGTTTCAATTTCTCATTATTGAAATGAATGGCAGCATTTCTTGCAGTAAAGTCCACTTTTAAATAGTCTATTCCTTCCTCCAATTTCGGGAGATTCTCTAATAACCATATACAGGAACTGCAGTGAATACTAGGTAGTGCCAAACGAACAATTGAAGTGGAAGCTTCTTCAAATTCAACAAAGTGTGAACGAATCGTATCGTCATTTAGATATGAAAAGTCCTTTCTATCTGAACTTTGTTTTGATCCCGGTTTTTCTGAGAGCTCATAATACAGACTCATTTTATGGTCTCGGAGTAATTCTATATACTGTTTTACATCCACGGCAACAGAAGTCTTTGCTATCGGCTTGCACATTGTCAGAACAAACATCGCCACAGTGGTAACAATGCGTCTTGAGATTTTTACGTTCTACCTTTCGCATGTTCAAAAGTGTTTCCTTTTTATGGAAAGAGGTATGATAGAAATCAGTCTTTTAAGAGGATGTATCTTTGATTTAAGACCCCATACTCCAATCTTGCCATGATAAGAAACTGTACCCGTAGCATGTAATTTCTGTAATAAGTTTGCCGTCTCTTCTTTTCAAGATCTTACTCAGACTGAAATAGAAAAATTGAGTCAGAATAAGATGTGTGCTTTCTTTAAAAAAGGCCAGGTTCTAATGCATGAAGGGGCTCGAGCAACAGGAGTATATCGTATACATAATGGGAAGACCAAATTGTACCGTATGGGTACAGAAGGTAGAGAGCAAATAATACGGTTTGCCCAAGGTGGAGATCTCATTGGCTATCGTTCTGTGTTAAGTGGAGAGCCATTGTCTGCTTTCATTGAAGCGCTAACAGACACACATGCTTGTTTTATTCCGAAGTCTTTATTTTTTGAGTTTATACACACAAACCGAAAGTTTTCACTTGAAATGATGCGCTTGGCTTGTCATGAACTTGGGGAGGCTGGAAAGCTCATTACGAATCTTGCACAGAAATCAGTTCGAGAAAGAGTTGCTGAAGTATTAATGATATTGAAGAATACTTTTGGAGAGACCGAAGAAGGATACTCAGATATATCCCTTACAAGGGAAGAAATAGCTTCAATGGTGGGAACAGTGACTGAAACAGCTATTCGAATTCTAAGTGGATTTAGAGAGTCTGGCCTGATAGTTTTGAGTGGAAGAAAAATCCGAATTGTAGAACCAAGAGAGTTATTGCGGATTGCACAAATCTTCGATTAAGCTCTTTTAGACGGAATACGCTTCTCTTTTTCGTCGTACATATATCATCTTCTTTGTTGACGAATGTCATTATGTGACTGGTTGAGGTTGAATACTTTTACCTCTTGTCAAACAAGAATGAATTCTAAACCAGAAGATTTTAAGCTCGATTTTTTCAAAAATATTTTGAAGATAGCGCAGCATCTCTGCATACCGACTTTAGGTCAAAGGCACAGCATCATTTTCGATCAGAAGGTGACTTGCTCTTTCAGAAAGGCGCAACCCCAAAATCGGTCGTTCTTATATTGAATGGTTATGTGCGTTTACAGGTTGAAAAGCCTGAATCGGAAGAGGTGATTCTTCAATTTTTTGGTGCTGGCGATTTAGCGGGAATGATTGATCTTATGCAGTCACGGAGTTATGGAGCAAGTGCTATTGTACATTCTCAAAGTGCAGAATTTTGTGAAATTGATAAAAAGAATTTCTTAATTATTTTAAGCAAACGACCGAATCTTGCCTTGATGTTAATTGAACAAATAGATAAAGATATCGCCGGTATTGAGAGTAGAGCGGCCTTTATGAATTCACGGAAAGTTACCAGTCGCATTTCAGGGGTTATCCGAGTTTTGGAAAAGAAGTTTGGAAAGAACGCGCAAGGAGAAATCAATATTGAAATAAGTCTTTCTCATATTGCCCAAATGGTAGGAGCAACACGTACCTCCGTTTACCGCGCTCTAAAAAAACTTCAAGAACAGGGAGAGTTGATATTTGAACAACACAAAATTACTGTTCCATAATGCTGTTCTTAGGCAAACATTGAGGGAGGTTCTGGCTTTGTGTGTGCGGAACTTTGAGGATATCTATCTAGACTCAAAGATTTTACTAAATAGTGAATGGTTTGCCGCAGTTCGTCCAAATTTTCTTTTTGAACAGCCGAAACAAACACAGCTTGATTGAGTGTTTTAGCCATCCAGGTTTGCTTTAAATCGTTGAGAGACCACTCCTGTTTTTCCAATTCATCTAGTTCACTGGGGACGTGTTCTTCAACCTTAAATTGGTCAATTTTATTAAAGACAATCAAGGTTGGTTTATCTCCAGCACCTAGTTCGGCAATGGTTTTTTGAACAGTAAGAAAGTGTTCTTCAAAGGAAGGGTGAGAAATATCAACGATGTGCAAAAGCAAATCAGCTTCACGAACCTCATCTAAAGTGCTCTTAAAAGACTCTACCAATTGGGTAGGAAGCTTACGAATGAATCCTACAGTATCTGTCAAAAGAAAGGGTTGATCTCCAATAACAACCTTTCTAACCGTAGTGTCTAAAGTTGCAAAGAGTTTATTCTCTGCAAAGACATCAGCTTTACCTAAAACATTCATTAAGGTTGACTTCCCAACATTAGTATAACCAACAAGAGCTACCCGAACAAGATTGCCACGATTGGCACGTTGCGTGGACATTTGCCTATCAATCTTTTTAAGATGGTCTTTTAATTTACTAATTCGATCTCGAACAATACGTCTATCGGTTTCAATTTCTCTTTCACCCGGACCCTTCATTCCAATTCCACCCTTTTGTTTCTGCAGGTGTGTCCACATTTTAGAGAGTCTAGGAAGTAAGTATTCGTACTGGGCAAGCTCTACCTGAGTTCTAGCGTAACTTGTATGTGCTCTACTTGCAAAAATATCGAGGATTAGGTGAGTTCTATCCAACACCTTAGCCTCTAGTTTGTGTTCGATATTCTTAAGCTGAGAAGGAGTCAGTTCATCATCAAAAATGACAAGCTCAATTTCATTGGATTTTATAAAATCTACAATTTCCCCCATCTTACCCGAACCAACATAGGTTTTTGGATGTGGGACGTCGATGCGTTGAGTAAAAGTTTTAATGCAATCGGCCCCGGCTGTATCTGCTAAAAACGCGAGTTCAACTAGGTATTCTTTACATCGATGTTCTTCTTCACGGAATTTAAATGTTCCTATTAGAATAGCGCGTTCACGCGAATTGGATTTCTGCTTCTTTTCCAGCAAACTTTATGATATAAAAGGCCAGCGATCCCAAGGAATGCGACTGGCAATTAAAATTAAGGTTAGCATCCACAGAATGGCAGAACCTTTGTGGCTCGCTGAGTTTGCATTTTCCTTTTTCCACTTTCTTCGTGCTAGGGTTGCAAGAATAACTGCAATAACCATTGTGAGCAGGTGTTCAACAGAGTAAAATCGCAGATGAGCCTCTTTCATTACCCCTTCAACTTGAAATAATGTATAGCCCATATTTCCAGCAAAGTATAGATAAAGTCCGATAAGTAGTTGGGTGTGTGTTCCAATCATTGAAAACAGCCCCAGCTTTCCACTCAATTTGGAATGCGTAAATGAGACTATAATAGTTGCTGGAATGAGCAGTAATATAGATAATGCTAAAAAGGCATGTACAAGCAATAAGGAAGAATACATACTAATTAAATCGGGTCCACAAAGTTAAAGTGCCAAGTCGGGCTTAGGAAGCGTTCTGTTTCTGTCGGTAATTCTCTTCAAGGAAGAAACAACCTTGGTAACATCTTTTTTTGGAATGAAAGTCATGTCAATGGTTCTGACCTTCTTGCTCTCGGACGCATAATTCTCAAGGTGAAGTACTAATGTGCGATAGATAAGTCTATTTTTCACTTCAAAATCAACGACTTTTCTTTTTGGAAAATCATACCGTTTATTCAAATCTGCACCTCCCCCAATGAACCATAAGGATTTGGATTTAATCTGCAGAATTTCATAACTATCGTCGTAGTGAAAGTAATTTACCCGAATGAATGCGAAAAATACAAGAACAACAAAGGCAAAAATGGCAATCCAATGTCCTTCTGTAAACTTTGCAATTGAGCCATCTAGTTGGCCAAGAAGCAAATCTGCGATTATAAGTGCGAGCATAACGATCACAGTGTATCTCAGGAAGGTAAAAGTCTTTCTATTATCAACTTGAATGAAACGTAAGTCGCTCATTAATTTCTAGAGGGGTTAGACAAATTTTAATGCACAAACGTAGTAATAGGGCAAAGGTAGTAATATGAGGACTAGTAAGAAATACCTAAATCATGGTACTCCATACTTTAACATTTATTTCTTCATTTTTTGAAGGTCAAGAATTAATCTTGAAGTGATTGGGTCGCTGTTTTCAGTTTTATTGCCGCTCATTTCAGATAGTACTTCGGTAGCAATTTTTTTACCCAATTCCACTCCCCATTGATCGTAACTATAAATATTCCATGTCCAGCCTTGAACAAAAATTTTGTGCTCATACATGGCAATAATCCGCCCCATTTGATTAGGATTAAGCAGTGGATAAATCAGAACATTGCTTGGTCTGTTGCCTTCAAAAGTTCTATAGGGCGTTAGCGTATCAATGTTTGTCTCATCCTTGCCCTCTGCACGCATATTAGTTCTTGCCTGATTGGAAGTCAGGCCGTTCATAAGCGCTTGGGGTTGAGCTAGAAAATTGGCTAATAGCAATTCATGTTGACTGCCAAGTGGGAATTGTGAATTAGCGGCAGCAAGAAAATCAGCACTTATCTTAGGCGTACCCTGATGCATTAGTTGATAGAATGCATGCTGACCATTTGTGCCAGGCTCACCCCATATTAGCGTACCTGTTGGATAATCAACTTTGTTGCCATTTCGGTCTATAGATTTACCGTTGCTCTCCATATCTGCTTGTTGCATGTATGCCGCCAAGCGCGATAAATTCTGATCGTAGGGTAAAATGGCGTGAGAGCTATAACCAAGAAAGTTATTATACCAAATGCCTATTGCAGCTAAAAGCATAGGTATGTTTTCTTTGAAGGGAGCCTCTTTAAAATGATTGTCCATTTCTTCAGCACCACGCAGCATTTGCTCAAAAGAGTCAAATCCCAATGTACAGCAAAGAGACAAGCCTATAGAAGACCAAACACTGTATCTTCCTCCAACCCAATCCCAGAAGCCAAAGATATTCGACGACTTAATTCCAAACTCCTCAGCAGCAGATATGTTTGTAGATAGTGCGGCGAAATGACTTTGAATATCATCTTCTTTTGCCCCACTTTTTAAAAACCATGTACGAGCTGATTGGGCATTAGCCATGGTCTCCTGGGTTGTAAAGGTTTTGGAGGCAACTATAAAGAGCGTTGTTTCCGGATTAATTTCCTTTAGCGTTCGAGCCAAATGAGAGCCGTCGACATTTGAAACAAAATGAGCTTTGAGGTTTCGTTTTCTGTACGCATTCAGCGCTTCATAAGCCATTAATGGACCCAGATCCGATCCACCGATGCCAATATTAACGATATCAGTGAACTCTTTTCCGGTGAATCCTTTTAGTTGGCCATCAATAATTTGGTTCGAGAATTTTTTCATACGCTCCAAAACACCGGCAATATCTGGCATGATATCATGGCCTTCTAGTATAAAAGTATTTTGAACATTTCTTCTTAAAGCGGTGTGAAGAACCGCTCTGTTCTCTGTTTTATTAATCCGTTTCCCGCTGAATTGATCGTCAATTCCTTGATATAAACCAGTTTGGGAAAAGAGTTTTTCAAATGAATGAAGAACACGGTCATCAATGTGATTTCGGGTGTAGTTTAATTTGAAGTCTTTGAGATGGGCTTCATAGCAGTGCCCTCGTTGAGTATCTGAAACAATATCAACTAAGTGCTTGTTGTGTAATTCCTTGGCAAGGAGTTCAAGTTCTTTCCAAGCACTCGTTTTTGTTGGATTTATATTCGTCATGAATCAATTCGGTATAAAACAATAAAACTAAGACATATTATATGGTAACTTTGCAAACGATGACAGAATTTCCAAATTATAAGCGTAGAGACCCCTCTGGTTTCCAGCGCGTAGTAAACCAAAGGATCGAAGAGTATTTTGTAAAACACAAGCAATTTCGGGGTGCGAGTGCGCGTTTGTGGCTGAAGGCTGCTATTCTATTCGCGGCATATTTAGGACCCATCTTGCTCATTGTTAATGGAGGTCTTCCATTATGGGCATTTTACGGATTATGGATTATAAGTGGATTTGGCATGGCAGGTATTGGCATGAATGTAATGCACGACGCCATTCATGGAAGCTGGTCTGAAAAATCTTGGTTGAATAAATTGCTTGGTAGTAGCATCTACTTATTAGGAGGCCATCCATTTACTTGGAGAATACAACACAACTTTTTACACCATCAGTATACCAATTTAAAGGGCTTAGACGAAGATGTAGAAGTTCGAGGTTTGGTTCGCTTACACAGAGAAGAGCCTTTGAAACCAATGCATAAATGGCAATCGGTCTACACTCCGTTTTTATATGGTTTGTTAACCTTGAATTGGTCTTTTACAAAAGACATTACCCAAATAATTAGATATAAAAAATTGGGATTGTTGAAGCGTTTTAAAATGAACCCATCAAAGGCATGGAGAACACTTATTATTGGTAAGCTGGTCTATTTTACTGTCTTTTTGATTATTCCTCTAGTTTTCTCACCGTTTGCTTGGTACCTGATTATAACAGGATGGCTCTTAAAGCACTTTATTGCTGGAAGTGTGCTGTCATTTGTGTTTCAACTAGCACACATTGTCGGTGAAACAGATCAGCCAACATGGAAAGGCGAAAACCTAGATACTGGTTTTATGGAGCATCAACTTAGAACAACGGCTAATTTTTCTCGCAAAAGCTTTTTTGTCACTTGGTATACAGGTGGATTGAATTATCAGGTAGAACACCACTTGTTTCCGCACATAAGCCACGCACACTATCCAAAGATTGCCCCCATTGTTAAGGCAACGGCTGAAGAATTTGACTTGCCCTACAATGAGCAGTCTACCATTACGGTAGCCATAATAGATCATATTAAGACACTGCATCGCCTCGGCACAGTGGCATAACAGTTTTTTATGCAAGAAGGGCAGAAGAAGGATGTCAGAAATACAAAACGAGAAGAGCTAGTTGTTTTCTTTAATGAAATTTCTGAGCCAAGCTTTCGAGTTAATCAGTTGCTAGAATGGATTTGGGAAAAGGGAGCGCTTGGGTTTGAAGATATGTCAAATCTGCCTCTTTCACTAAGAGCAAGACTCTCAGATTCTTTTGAATTTAGGGCTATTACCATAAATGATTTCCAAAAGAGTGAAGACGGTACCCTGAAGAATGCCGTTCGTCTGTTTGATGGCAATGTGGTTGAAAGTGTATTGATTCCAACAGATACCAGAACTACTGCTTGTGTTTCCAGTCAAGTGGGATGTAGTTTGAATTGTCATTTTTGCGCGACAGCGCTTCTAAAAAGGATGCGAAATCTAAATCCTGACGAGATTTTTGATCAGGTGTTCTTAATCGATAAGCAGTCAAAAGAACAGTTTAATCGTCCCTTGTCCAATATCGTTTTTATGGGTATGGGTGAACCCCTATTGAATTATCAAAACGTTTTAACGGCAATTGATAAAATTACGAGTCCAAGAGGCCTCAATATTTCTGCAAAGCGCATAACTTTATCCACAGTCGGTCTTCCAAAGATGATTAAGAAATTGGCGGATGATGAAGTGAAATTCAATTTGGCTGTTTCTCTTCATTCTGCAATTGATGAAAAGCGAAGTTCTATAATGCCCATCAATAGAATAAGTCCTCTTAAGGAGTTATTAGAATCTCTACAGTATTGGTATGCTGCCACTAAAAGGAAGGTTACTTTCGAATATGTGGTTTGGAAGGGATTGAACGATAGCTTGGAAGATATTCTTGCACTTCGTGATTTTTGCAAAAAAATTCCGAGTAAAGTAAATCTGATCGAATACAATGCAATTGGTGATGCTAGATTCGAGCAGGCGGACTCAAAGGTTCTGGATGAGTATCAGAGGATACTGGGTCATGACGGTATAGTAGCAAAAATTAGAAGAAGTAGAGGTAAAGATATCGATGCTGCCTGCGGACAGTTGGCTAATAAGAATGTTCTAATGAACTGAAAGTGATGATTTGTGTTAGATATTTGAAACAAAAAAAGACCAGCAATTGCTGGTCTTTTTCTATGAAAACGTATCGATTATTGAATAACATCACATATGACCTTTCTTTTGGCTACAAAATCGTAGTCTAGTTTTGTCACGACAATAGTTGTATCGAAATTCGTATTTCCTGGTAAAGGAACTCTAAAGTCATACGAATTTCCAAGAATTAAACTAGCCGTTGCCTGGCCAGCAGTGATCGTAGCGAGCTGCGTATATGGACGATCAGGCGGAAGGTTTGCATTTGTGTTACGAGAAAAAACAGTATACCCTGTAGGGATAACAATTATGTTTGGATCTGATGGACATACAGCTGTTAAGTTCATATTAACCGGTGCTGGAGGAACTGGAAAAGTGAATGACATTGGAAGAGCTGTACCGCAGTCCGATACTACAGAAGATGCATTAGTAGGTTGAGATCCGTCTGGAGCAATATAAGTTAACTCTACGTTAATCTCCAGTCCAGTAGGCACAGGTATGTTATACAGGATATAACCATTGCTCATTACCACATTTTGAACAGCGATTGGATAACCCGCTAAATCAATTCTGGCATCGAAAGTACCGGTGCTTACATTTGGCCACCCAACAAATTCAAATTGTAATTCAGAAGCGACAAAACATGGACTAGCTATTCTACCACCAGCACTGTGCGCACTTAAGTGTGTAGTAGTAAATTGAACCTCGAGACCATTTTCTCCTACTTGTACTGTATCTGTAGTTTCTTCAGTCCAAAAGCCATCTACCTCATCGAAGCTCCAAATATCTATTAAGTCACCTGCAACATAAGCAGTGTTAGGAGAGGCCATTTTGGGATTAATAGATCCAGCGGCAATGTCCATTGATATAGAAATAGGATCAGAGAAAGATTTAACTTCCTCACCTCCTAAAGTCATGTCGATATTAGAAAATCCAATGGGCAAAAAGAATGCGTCCTCTGTAGTACCGTCTGCAAGCATGATGGTTTGGTTTAATCCTCCAGGGAACTCTTGCATTCCATCTGAGTTTTCAGATGAGAAATACGCTACGTTAATATCTAAGTTCGCTCCTGAAATTGTATTTCCTTGGCGATTAAGGAAGCTTACTCCAGCAGGAACGATCATATCCATAGTGTTTGCACCTGTAGTTGGAATAATCTCTACAACCGTAGGAGTGCTTGTAGTGTCTCCAACAACAGTCCCAGTTCCTCCACCAAATCCAACTCCAGGAGGTGGAGTGACGATATTAATCAAATTGACACTCACAAACTCTTCTGTCTTCTCTGCGCTAAAAGTAACTCGCATCCTTCGTGTTAAGTACCCATCTGCCGTAATAGTAATAGGAATTATGGTAGGTACTCCAGGCATAGGGTTGGCGCGGGGGTGTAAACCAATGGCTAATATACCGTCACTAATACTAATGTCTTGAGAACCGAAAACATCGTAAACGTCGTTTGCGTTTGGACCTTCAATTACAATTGCGATATTCGGCGGCCGCCTTCCCACATCTTCAGCATCCAAAATTTGGACAGTAGCGGTATGTTCCATCAACTCTGGCGAAACACGTATCTTAAAATCACTCACAAAGTCTGTGTCGCAACCCGATAGCATGAGTCCAATAGCTGGAATAATAAAGGAGAGTATTCTTTTCATTTCTAGGTAAGATTCATTTCTGTAGGGCTAAGATACAACGAATTAGTATTGGAAACCTTCGAAAAGACAGGAGTTACTAGAAATAGGGTATGTGATTTCAAGAGAAATGTGCTAGAACAATTAAGACCGTTGCAAAACCCCGTAATTCTCTCCAATCCATTATTTAGATAAACTTTTACTTAAAGTTTTATCAAGACAGGTGGTCTTTCACTCTATGGCTTTTGTCTCGAGCATTCGTTCTCTAGCTTTCTACCCGTATTATTTTTACAATTAGACGCAATTAGCCCTGGACTTCTATACAAATTATAACACATGGCCTCCATTAGGTTTTGGGTGTGCATCTTTTCCATACCCCGGTACCTGGCCAATTCTCTATAAAACCATCTTTCTATTCCTCCAAATGTTCGTTCTACTATGAATTTTGTTTTACCATTTAATTTACTGAACTTTTTCTTTCAATAGATTGGCGGTTTTTTTTGCCGTCTTTAAAGGATATGATTTTTTAGACTTCTTTTTTTCAACAACTCCATATTTCTCTTCGATTGATAGCCTTTCTCCGCTTTTAATGGGATGTCTTTTGGCAAGTCTATGTTCACTGCTTCTAGTACTTCTTCTAAATTGGATATCTTTTTTTTACTTGCCGTGGTGGTCAATACTCCTAGAACAAGTTCCTCTCAATCTTTAATGTGATGCTTTTTAAAACCAAAATGATCTCCCCCTCTTTTTCTTTAGCCAAGCACTCTCTCTATCTATACTTTCGGCAGACCCCTTATTTTACTAGCCTCTCTTTTTCTGTGCGATCTTCACTTACCTTAAGAGTCGTTTTCCTTTTGGCCGAAGTGGTGTGACTACAACACTCACATCCACTATAATTGCTTTTTTAACAATGATGTTGTTAGCCTCTAGTTGTCCATTGATCGAACTAAATAGCTTCTCGAAGTTCTTCGTTTTTGTTAATGCGGTTCTGAATCTAATCAAGGGACTATGGTCTGGAGCAACCTCATCTATCTTCATTCCACAGAAATAACTAAATGAGATACTATCGTTCAATCGGTCTTCTACTTTATGAATACTCAATCCGTACCAACTTTGTAAAAGGCACGTTTTACATAATAACAAACCGCTTAAATAGAGCTTACTAACAGCACTTTTTTTAGAGTAATCCGCATCCATTAATTTTTCAATTTTATTCCAATCGATTAATGCGTTTAATTGAAAAATGTTGATTTTATCTTTCTTGACCGCAAATCACAAATGGTATCTGCTATTGTGGGCAGCCTCTGGAATTTCATGCCTAAAACACAACTTAACTACATGAATAAAAGGCTATTAAATGCTTTTTAAACTATAGTTTGAATCCGTTTTTACCCCGCAACGTCTTCAATACTGACAGTTCCCAGAAAGAAAGGCTTTGAGAAAGAAAGCCGTTGGGAAGTGTGTGTTGGAAAATTTGGAATTGATGAAAGATTAATTATGAATTATTGATGCGTTGCAGAGTTGCTGAGAGTATGAATTTTGTATGAAGTAGTAGCTTTTAGACAATAGAGGTGAAAATACGTTGGTGGTAAGTTTTCAGGAATCTAATTTTAAAAACTGTTGCAGATTTTCTGCAGCGTTGGCGGAGGTTAGCCAAGTTAATAGGCTCAATGGCCTAGATCTCTTTGGCATTAAGAAAACAAAAACGGAATGGAGGCAGGGCGTTATTTGAATGAGAGTGAACATAGAAAACCATTCAAATGACAAACTAAAAAGAGCCTCCTACGGAGGCTCTTTTTTAAAGAAGACATAATTGTTGTTGAATTAAGATTTATTCAATCTATATGTTTAAACCTAAAGGCGGTAGGAAAGACGAAGGTTAAGCTGAGGCATCCAAGCAAATTGCTCAAGGTCTGCTTCTAAACCAGCTTCTTCCTGAGAGGTTTCAGAGAGCATTCCAGTAGCGTCTACATTAACGTCCGGAGCACCTGTGTAGTAGGCACCCAATTCAAATCCAAATCCCCATTTTTTATTTGGAACAGCTCTACCAAATCCAAGACCCATATAAGGAACGATTTTACCCCATTCAGAGGAAATCTCAACCGTTCCGATATCATCTGGATAAAAAATGAAATCACCTAGATTATCTGCATCAGATCCATCTTCACCAATGTAGAGAGTATCATTAATAGTTATTGTCGTTCCGAATTTATTGTCTACAAAATAAGAAAGGCCTACCATCAATTTAAACGAACTAGACTCGAATGGATAATAATCTGCAACAACTCCAATTTGAGTGAAATTCAAGGTTGCATCAATTAAAACATTCTCTCCATTTAATTCAAAATCAAAATCATTCAATTCGTATGGAAGGGTTTGAAAGCGAAGTCTCGCTGAAAAAGTAGGATTGATTTTGTAGGCGAAATCTATACCTACACCAGGCAATCCGAAATTCAATCCAAGTGCCATAGAGCCAGGAGCAGCAATAGAAATTGTTTCGCTTGCTGTTTCAGTGGCTGCTTCTGCTGAAGGTGCGTCTTGAGCAAAGACTGAGGTGCACATTGCAAGAGCTCCTGCGAAAGAGATCGCCTTCAAATTACTGATATTCATATAGATAGGTTTTTATTAAGCATTACAAAGATACCTAAAATTTCAAACTCTGATATCATGAGGTTTGGCAGAATTTGAAAATACCCGAGTTTGATGTATACGGTTTCCGTATAGTCGCCTTTATATCTCATAATATATTATGAATATTGCAGAATAATACTACAACATGAAGCGCAAAATTATTCTTATTCTACTTTCCATTATTTCTCACACTTTCCTCCCTGCGGAAACTATTTTGAGTCCTGGAGATATTCAATTTCTTTCGTTTAGGTCAGATTCTCCAGATGCTTTTTCAATCGTTATCTGGAAGGAGATATCGGATTCCACACAAATTGGTTTTACTGACAATGGTTGGGCAAAAAATGATTCCATTGGATTTTCAAATCAGTCGGAAGGGCTTCTAATGTGGACCTATTCAGGGTCCTTACCGTTGAAGCCAGGGTCCGTGGTTAACTTTAGTTGTTTAGGAAATACAATGTCGGCAAATTATGGTAATACCATAGGTTCATTATGTGGTCTGTCTACTTCTGGAGACCAGGTTTTTGCTTTTCAAGGACAATTGGATTCTTGCAAAGTCTTAGCTGGAATACACTTTGAGGGAAATGGATGGCAAACGGATCGACAGAATTCAAATACAAGCGCAGAACCCTATTCGATTATGGGTTCTTTATCCTCTCTTGCCATGGCGGAAACAGATAATGCAAGATGTATGAGCTTTCGAATGGCGCATCCTTTTTGGCAATATCAAATATGGAATGCGGATCTCTACAATAGTTGGATTTTTGAGAATGATGGATCCAATATGCCAGCACAGGATTCCACTTCATTCGAAATGGTTGGGGCGGAAGGAGAATCAGCGGTGAACATTGACTCAATTTGGATAAATACTGCTGCTCCACGTTCTATACGACTAGGTTGGAATGCCACTGGGAGTGACAGTCTTTTAACAGGATATTTTATTTGTGGAGTAGAATCTGGAAACAAATTCCGACCCTCAGACCTTTGGATTTATACAGTAGATTCTGACATGAGTGATTATTCATCTAGCCTTTCTTCAAATGACTCAAATGGAACAGTTCGCTTGAATAATATTCCTCCAGGAAAGTCATTCGTTTTCAGTGTAGTTCCTTATAGTTTGAAAGGTGGATTTCCGTTTTATCATCGAGAAAAGACAAAGCGCTTGCAATTTCATTCCTTAAATGAAACGATGAATAATCAACTTCTTTATCAGGATACGAATGCGCTACCACATCCAGATAATGGAGCCATTAATGGTTCCAACCTATCTCACTTGAAAAAGAGAATTATTTCAACCGAAACAGGATTAGAAGTTATTAATCTCGAGCAAGGAGATTTAGCTCATTGGGAAATTCGAAATACTTCTGGCCATTTGGTTGCTGAATATTTTGGCAATGAATTCTCTTGGAGTGGTGAAGAGTACGGGCTTATTTTGATCAATTTGAGTATAAATAATGAAAGAGTAGAATACAAAAAACTCTTTTTCCCATGAACTGTTTTTACCCCAAACTCAATTCTTTGAAAGCACTCAGAGTCTCTTCTAATTGAAATCCTTTTGAGAGTGCAAATCGAATACAAATCTGTTTTTTATCATTGAGGTCTTTTCCATTTTGACCATTCCATTTCTTCAGTAGAATTCCTTGAAGTATTGCAGTGTATTCGTCTGAGTTGATTGAATTCCATGCATCAGATCGAATTTCATCTTTTATTCCATGAAAGCTAAGACCTTGATTTATTTGGTAAAATCCCCATTTATTATGTAAAAGTTTGCTGCGGACATAAAGTGTTGCGAAGCGCGAGTCATTTAGAAATCCTTCTTCCTTTAGAGCCTCCTCGTATTCAGAAATTTTAGTAGATACAATATCTAGAGAAATGGCTTTTCGTTTCAATTCAGAACAGCTCCGTTCTCGAAAAGCACAAAATCTTCTTAAGGCTTGAAGGTCGTTTGATTCTGGTTTCACTTAGAAATTATTTAGTCATCAAATATTAAAAAAATGAATTTAACGGTTTTAAAAATTAAAATAAAAGCAACTAAAAACAAAATAATCAGCCAAATTTAAACGTAACTGAAAATTAATGTTTTGGAAACCGAATTGAATTTTTTCATCAAGACTTTTAGCACTTTTAAACAATTACATCCATGAAAGGAATTATTGGGTTACTAGCCCTCCTGTCTTTTACAGTGACTTTTGGTCAAACAACAATGTATACACAAGATTTCGAGACTGATTTATCAGGTTACAGTCATACTCCCAGTCAAACTCCATCTACTGATCCAGGTGATCGGTATTTTTACAGAGCAGAACCCTCAGATCCAGATGTATATGAAGGCAGTGTTGGTCCGTATACAAATGTTACAGGCTCTTGGCTCTTTGTTGGATCAAATCCGAACACAATTAATTCTTCTACTACAGGAGTATTATCCTTTGGTGCTATTGATGTAACTGGTTTTTTGAGTTTGGAACTTTCGGCAGATTTTGGAGCTGTACCGAACGATTGGGATGCAGCTGATCTATTGAGCGTAGAGTATTCTTGGGACAATTCATCTTGGTCAGAATTGTACAGTTTCAACAGTGGTGCAACCAATAATCCATTGGACCTTCAGAATAATGCAACTGGAGGAAATAACACGACCAATGGAGCAACTCTTGCGTACGCACTCCAAACTATTGTTTCTAGTAATTTTTCAGGTACAGGATCTACCCTTTACCTAAGAATCGTATCTGACGCAGGTGCTAACTATGAAGCTTTTGGTGTAGATAATCTAATTCTGACTGGAGTTTCTTCTTCCTCTCCATCTATCGGCTTTGACGCAGTTTCATCAAGTCAAAATGAGACAGATATTCTTTTCAACACAACGATATCAGTAACGATGTCGAATTATGTGGCCCCAGTTGTGGTAGATATTGAGGTAGTAGGAGGATCGGCTGAAATAACAGACTATACCTTGAATACAACTCAGCTTAGCTTCAGTGCCGATAGCAGTCAAAACATTTCTATAGATATAAATCCAGATGCCGGTTATGGGAATGAGACAATAGAGCTAAGTCTCACCATCAATTCTGGAACGGCCAACTTAGGAACCAGCACACATACTATCACTATAACAGATGATGAAGTGGCTCCGTTAGGTTGGCAAATTTCTGAAGCAGATCAAGTTTTTACTATTGACTTTGAATCGACTGTTTCCGGTGTGAATAATGGTGAATTTCAAGGGGCAGGGTTTTCACTTAGTCCATCAGTTGGTCAATTGAATTCAGATGCATGGATAGTTAATGGAAACTCTGATGGTGATTTATCGTTCGGGGCAACAGGGACTTCTGGAGATTATGCAAATGGAACGAATGCTGGCGGAACGTCGACGGGTGGTGTTTTTGCATTTGAAGTGATGAGTTCAAATTATGCTCTTGGATTTCAAGCTACTGAAGGTGATATGACACCAGGATCTTTCGTGCTCAGAGCACAAAATCAAACTGGGACAACTCTGACGTCCATTGATTTGGCTTATACTCTTTATGTCTACAATGACCAAGGCAGAGCGAATGACCTTGACTTTTCTTACAGTGAAGACAATTCCAATTATACCACAGTCAACAGCGTAAACTTTCTTTCTGTTGAAACGTCAGCTGGCTCCCCTATATGGGAGGCTCATAGGCGAATTGCACGTGTCACGAGTCTAAGCATAGCAAACGAAGAATATATTTATTTGCGATGGTCCTCTAACGATATTTCTGGCAGCGGAAGCCGAGATGAGTTGGCACTTGATGATATTCAATTTATTGCCAATAAGTCAACTTCAAAATTGTCTCTCGATAATGTTTATGCAGGCTTTGTAAACGACGGAAGCGACCTTATTTTAAATCCAAATTCCACATTAAGTGTATCAGGAGATTTTACGAATAATGGCTCATTTACCCTCAACGCCTCTGTATCTGGCTATTCCCAATTAAAGGTAGATGGCACAATATCGGGCAGTGGAACGGCTACAGTGGAGCAGTATGTTGCTTCAACGGGTTGGCATAATATGGGTTTGCCTGTAGGCACTGTAAATTTGAGTGAATTGGGTACGGTTGGAACAGATGTGCACGCGAACACCCAGAATATGTTTTGGTACAATGCTGCTTCGGAGACTTGGACGAATGTATCGAGTGGAACGGAGTCGAA
>Ga0222632_1000024_pt1 | contig 165183 bp, 145 predicted proteins | sample AntAcemetageno46_FD_179828 | JGI IMG/M metagenome (GOLD analysis project Ga0222632, IMG submission 179828) | Saline water microbial communities from Ace Lake, Antarctica - #46 | ecosystem: Environmental > Aquatic > Non-marine Saline and Alkaline > Saline | place: Antarctica: Ace Lake...
CCCATCTTCTCCACTCCAAAATCAGACCCAGAAAATCGCTTTCCCCATAGGAGCAAAATGGTCGCCCCGGATCCGTCAACAATGCATTCATTTTTGGCCTATCGGCAAAACGAATGCTTAGTTATTACCACACGTTTTTATTTTCAATTTCGTATTGATATGGATTTTCAGAATCTTGTTCTTTATTATGATAAATCAGAAATTCAGCTCCATTATTGTCAATCCGAACCGTTTCTACTTTGGTTATTCCAATTAAGCATTGATTGCTATCATAAAATATTTCTTTATCAAAAATGCCAAATTCCGTTTTTGTAATTCTGATAATTTCTCCGCAGGCTAAAAATCCTTCTCGACTAATAGACATATTCAATTCATCATTTATTTTAAAGCTTCCAGTTTTTTGATATAAAAGTTGAGTTGTTACAGTGATAATTATTAAAACTGTCAATAATGCTCCTTTCCAAATCTTGTTTCTCGTGTTTTTAAAAATCGCAAAATATATAATTGTTGAAATAACAAAGCACAATCCAATTGCTCTATATGCAAAAAAGATTTTCAGTTTATATCCGTTGAAATCGAAAATTATCGTTATCAAAAGTAAGATTGTCATAGCTATTAATATTCGTCCAACTACTTTCTCAACTTTCGGAAATGTCCTTTTAGTAAGAAGAGGAATGCAATTCAGACAAATTATAATTCCTATGAATATTATTATCGCAATCATTTTTTAATGTGTGGTAACGGGCTTGCTATGTGTTTTGCGGGTCATAGTAGCATCTCACTTTCAAATCCGTATTTAGCCAAATCTTTGATTTACATTAATTCAAATTTTAAATTGACAAATCAAAGATTTGGCGGTGTTGCAACGAAGAATTGCGGTTGATTTACCTGCTGAACCCGCATTACATATAGCTTTTGTTACCTGCTGGGCGTTTACTTCGTCTCATTTGAAAAGCTGTGTTTTAAAGTTTGCACTACCCTGATTTTGTTTTTAGGGTCGGCAAAAAAGCAATGGCAAACAGACAAGCTCTTTTGCAATTTTAGGTTGTGCGTTGGCTTGTGCGAATTACAAATGTGCTTGGCTGCGTGGGTTGCTATTCTCCAAAAGCTAATTTGTACACACTATTTTTATAATTTATTAAGTTATTATTGATTCTTGTCATATCATCTTTTAGGGCTTGATACTCTTCATATTTCTTTTGTATCTGCTGAGGTGTCAATTCTTTATTTTCTACCATTAGAATTGCAGAATCATACCATTTATGATATTTCGCTTGCCAAGATGTCAAATGAGGTCGTAAGCCTTCATTAAGGATTTTCGTAGATAATTCTATTAGTTCTTTGGAACTCTTATCATTTCTTAATTTTGTAGCGGGAAGCCCTTTAATCAATTCACGTGTTATTCCAAAAAATTGATACCAAGATTTATAGATTTCTACAATTACATCATTTTCAAAATCAATTGTCAATCCAATTTTTCTTGTGTTAAGTTCCACCCAAATTTTATACGCAATATCGATGTTCGTATAGTTTGGTTTAATTTTTATCTTTTGCCCCTGAATACCAATTTCAGCACTATCAATTTCAATGTTTTTATAAAACATCAATTTATTTTTAAAGGCTCTGTATATCCAGAATAATACTATAATAATAAGAACAGAATATAAAACCCAGTGCATCGAAAGAACTAAATTGCACTTATCATCAAAAGCTAACTTAAGTAAATCCATAATCCTATTATTTTATGTGTTCTTTCCAACTAATTGGATCACCATGAATGCCAATTGAATAATTCTGAGATAACCAATTAACAAAATCTACTTTTACGCTATCAGGTATTTTTCTCCACATCATATTTCTACCTTTACTACAAACCTTTCGTAGTTCAATAGGTATCTTAAAACTTGAGTCTCCAAAATAATAGAATTCTTTAGAGACTAAAACAAATTCTCCGCTTACATCACTATTTAAATGCTTAATATTTACGCCATTTGCTAGAGAATGTGCAGCATCTTCTTGAATCCATTTGTTAGTTTCTGGTTCTTTATGATAGAAGTTATCGCCATACAATTGAACTAAGCTTCCATTTATTTTTGGTTTTTTATATTTAAATCTTTCATCTTCCCAATAATTCTGAAAAGTAATTTTCTCTTCTAGTTTCATTGCGTAAATGAGATGATTTAGGTTGCCAAGTTTGACACTTCCTGTACCAATTATCCAATCACCGATTTGAAGATTTGCATTACTCCTGATGCCAGATTTGCATACGGCAAGAGTAAAATGACTACCAAAAGGATTTGGAGCTAATCCATAATCGTGATCTAATTTATAAGTAAATATATTCATATTATAAATTTAGCATTTGATTCTAATTATGTTATAAATTGGCTCACGACTATCTCCTGATGGAGTTTCAGTTGGGATACTTTCACCAGACATAACCTTACCTAGTTTATCTAACGAATTCCAACCAATTGTTGCTCCACCGTATTTCTTAAAAGCTTCGGGCAATTCAGCTGAATTTGCACAACCATGCTTGTAAATACCGACAATCTGTTTCCCTTGAAGGTGAGCTTGTCTTATTTCATAATTAACCCAAGGTCTTGTATGCGTTTTTTCACCAATCAAACAAATAAAAGTCCCTGCCCAGCTAATACCTTTTCTAAGATAACGCGCAACTACTGCATCACTTGGACGTGTAGGTCGATGTTTTGTGCTATCAATAGAACTATTCCTAATATTATATCCACTATCTTTTAAACGTTGCTTTAAACGCTGAACATGTTCATCATCTTTACCATGATGACTTATGAAAACATTATTAGTTTTAGCCATGAATCTTATCTTTTATAGTTTCATCATCAAGTATATGAAGACCAATTACTGCATAACCAATTATATCCTTTAGGGTATCTTCTAAGCTCTCGAAATTTGGATTTTGACTATCCTTTGAGATTAGGCTTTTAAATCGGCTAACTTTATCCCATAAGTGAACCATGTTTCCATTTAGACCTAAATCGAAACTTGCTCCGCCATAATCTTCATTCTTCTTCAGAAGAATTGCAGTCACATCATCTGTGATTTTTTTTATGCTTTTTTCGTTCATGCGAGTTGGTATTTATTAAATAGTTTTTTTAATTCTGGGTTCGCGAATTCAACTTCTTTTTTCATATTATAAGCATAAAAAGTTTTATACCAATCATTAAAGAAATCGTCTTCAAAATCAACTAATCCGTTTCCTTGACCTCTTCGTAATTTTTCTTCTTCTAATCTCAATTTGTTTGTGAGTTTGTCAAAATCGCCAAGGTTGTTAAAGGATTTAGAATACTTAAATCCGATATCATTTGTGCTTTTATCTTTTGAGATCGCATATAAATCTTTTTCAAACTCATCATAGTAATGGAAGTTGTTTACAATGTGATAATAACTTCCAATATCAAGGTTCAATATTTGAGCCATATATTCTTGTGTAAATGTGAAATTGAATATATTTACAGCACTTGCTCCCCACATAAAATCATTAGAACGCATGTAAACGGTGAGGTTGAGCTTATTAGTATTTGGTTGTTTTTGAAAATGCAAAAGACGAGTACAAGGGAAGTCTCTTGTCTCTTTTAAACAACCATTTGCATCAAAACAATCCTTTGGAGGATCGCCAATATTAATAATTGCTTGTCGTGTATTTATATCTTTTTTAAAACTAAGATCAATGTATTTAAATTGGTCAACTTCTGAGGTTTCTAGTTTAGAAAAATCAATATCAAATCGATTACGAATCTTATAATCGTTATTAATACCATTATAGTTTCTTAGCCTTGGTCCATATCCACCGCGAACAAAAAATCCATCATCTGAGAAGTTTTTCATATTCTTTAAGTAATGCCCAATCAATTCAAGATCATTTCTTCCAATAGCTAGCCATAGTGATTCTGCATAAGGTAGTATTGGATTCCATTTTCGTTCAGGTATTGTCACTATTCGTGCAGTCGGATTTTCAATCTTAAACATGAATGGTGCTGGCAATTCCTTACAATTCAAACCTCGTGTATTACGCTTAACGCCTTCTTTTAACAGAAGAGTCGAAGCGCCTTTTAAAAAAGCGTTGATCCCTTCGTACTCGGCTGTATACATGGTGAAGTTATTAGATGGTTAATATTCCATTTAGGAGGGAAAAACAGATTCAGAGGTTGATCCTTCTCTTTATATTTTTGCTTAATTCTTTTGTTGTCGACTTGAAGTTCTGGTATTTTTGCACGTAGATATTTATCTGTCTCGCAAAAACAATTTTGGATGTCAATTAAAGCTGGAGCTCTTCCAAACAGAGGCTTAAATTCAGTATAACCAAATTTCTCTTGGTATAATTCAAAGTTCTCTTGTGTGAATTTTATTGCATCCTCAAAACTATCTTTCTTATCTAATGGCTCAAAACATTTTTTTATTCCTCTTACTGCTCCAATCCCTGCTTTTACAAAAGAATCTTCACTAAAGTCTATAGCGGTGGAATAATTCATGTCTATTGTGTATTGATAAGCAAGAAAATCACCAATAAATGAACATCCTCTAAGCAATTCATATACTTTGGAGAGAGATTTTGAATCTGTAATCTTTTTTAAAATTGAGTTGCCTATCATTTCATTATTAACCATTTCAAGCCATTTCTCATGCTTAAACTGTAAATGATTATACAACGAATGTGTACCCGTCATCATATAAGCATTATTAAATATCGGAAGATCTTTCTTTCGTTCTAATAATGCATTATTGATTTTTTGTAGGTCAAAGTTCTTACAAGTAATAACTCCAACTTTCTTTTCAAGATATTCCCAAGTCTCTGGCTTATTGAAAATCTTAAAGACAAGAATTCTTAATAAAGTATCTTCTGGGGTAAATGAGTTTTCTTGATAAATTACATTTTTTATTAAATACTGGCTAACTCTGTCTGCTGCTCTGTAAACATTGGTGAATTTATGCTCACGTATTATTTTATCGTTAGTCCATGGTAACTTTTGGTCATACTTATTCCAAAAAATATTCATTCGTTCTTGAACAAAATAGAAATAGTATTGAAATATTTCTTCTTTAGGTTTTATCATCATTATATTTTAAGGAGTGTTGGTAAAAATTGCACTCTTTTGTAAATATTGGTCAGTGTGTCAGACTGCGCGATTTGCAAATGTGTGCAATGTGCGTAGGCTTCACTAACTGTCCCGAAGGGCAGAAGAGCGATGGCAAAACAAAATCTTTTCAGAGCACTCGGTATCTTTTCAATATTCATAGTTAGCTAATTCAATTCTCAGTCCGTTTTTCTTTTCGCCTTGCAGGTAACATCCGTATAAACCCAACTTCCCAGGTTTATTACGTTTATATCGTATATACCGTATATATACGTAGGTGTTTTTTTAATTAAATGTAATATTTGAATTTCATATATCCAAATCATCTATTCGACTTTTAATCGTTTCTATTCCCTTAGTATTATAGGTGTATACCTCAGTGGTCTTGCTGCTTTAATGGCCTAATAGTGTTTGGATATTGCGCAAATCTGTGCCGTTTTCGAAAAGATGAGTAGCGAAAGAGTGCCGTAGAGTAAGCACTGTAGCCTTTTTTTATTTTGGCTTTACCGCAGGCCGACCTAAATACGGACTGAATACTACTTGCTGAATATTCTGCTCTTTCCGCTTAAAAACTGAACCCCTTAAGCAGCAAATTTAAAGTTGTAAAATTCATTGGAAGTTTTCATACCCAAAACGGCCTTATAGCTTCAACTCAGAATATTCTTTAGATAATCTGGGTTCAAGACCATTAGAATGCACAACTCCTATATTTTATCTTTCATTTGTATTCCAATAACGCAAATTGGCTTTTGCCAATCTCTTGAAAGAATTCTCAACACTTTACGAGACCTATAAAGACCTTGTTTACAATCTCTCTCTTCAATATCTACAATCCAATGAAGATGCCGAGGAAGTGAGCCAAGATGTTTTTGTTCGGGTCTATGAGAAGCAATCGGAATTTCGGGCTGAAGCCCAATGGAAAACCTGGATTTATAGGATCACCGTAAATAAATGCCTCGATTTTATAAAAGCTAAGCAGCGCAAAAAGAGATCTTGGCTTTTCCCCGTTCAAGAGCATAGCCATAAAAACGAAGCCTCTCACTTCAATCATCCTGCTGCTTTAATGGAAAACAAAGAGGCTCTCGAGCAGCTTCTTAAAGCCATACATCAATTGCCCGACCGGCAGAAGGATACGGTAATCTTGCTAAAGATTGAACACTTGAGCCCAGAAGAAGTGGCCGAGATTCTCCAGATTTCAGAGAAGGCGCTCGAATCGCTCTTCCAACGTGCAAAAGGAAATTTAAAAAAATTGCTCTCCAACGAATAATTCAAATCAAAATATCGTCTAAAGAAATATGGAACCGAATTGGGATTTACTGAATCAAATGGAGCGCCTTAAGGCGCCCAACCATCTGCGCGCTGCAATAGAGGCCAAGATTGCACAGAAAAATAAGGGGTCGAATACCTTCAATGCTTTAATGATTGCCGCTTCCATTACACTGATTATTACCTTATTGAATCTATCTCAACAAAGTAGCTATTCAGCAATGAGTGAAACAAGCTCCAGCATTTCTCTTATTGAATCGCAACAACTTTACTATGAATAAGAATACACTTTTTGGAATTCTCATTGTTATTTTGCTGATTTCAAACCTCCTTCTTGCCTTGCAGATTTTCCGCCATCCGAAACCGGGAGGGAGAAAAATGGAAGGGCCTAAAAAGGAAATCATTCAGCGTTTAGACTTTAGCGAGAATCAAATTCGAGACTACGACGCACTAATCGAAATGCACCAGGCTGATATCAGAGAGTTGGAAGACCAACTTAGACAACAAAAGAATGTGTGGTTGAAAGGATTGAAAAATCCAGAATCCGAAATGAGCAATGCTGCCTTAGATAGTGTCGTATCTATTCAAAGGAAAATTGAAGGAGTGCACTTCAATCACTTTATGGAAATCAGAAAAATATGCACAGCCGCACAAATAGTGGATTTTGATCTGTTGGTTGACGACCTTTCAAAATTGTTTAACAAAAAACCCAAAAAGAGAGCTCGATGAAAAGAGCAGCCTTTGTCCTTTGTTTTTGTTTTCTTTGGATGCTTGGTCAAGCGCAAGACGCAGCCTACAGCTTAGAAATACAATTGCGTTGGAAGAAGCTACCCATCCAACTAGAAAAGAACTATTACTCCGAAAAACTGGGCGATAGCCTGCAATTTAAGCGCATTCGATTTTACCTCAGTCAATTTCAAACCATCGATTCCAATAAGGCCTCCGAACCTTTAATGGAAGCGCAATTGGTAGACCTTTCCGTACCCAAAAGCCTTTGTATTAACTGGAAATCCAAAGCCGACTTCGACTCCATTTGCTTCCTCTTTGGACTTCCCGATGAAATCCAATCTCAAGGCGCTTCTGGGGGCGATCTCGATCCGCAATTCGGTATGTATTGGACTTGGAAAAGCGGTTATATACTATGCAAACTAGAAGGTTCTTCTCCTTCCTTGGCGAGTCGTAAAAACCAATTTGTTTTTCATTTAGGTGGATATGAACCTCCTTATTCTGTTTCAGAAGAACTCCGCTTCGCATGGTCCGAAAATGCAAGCGCACAATATCTCGAAATCGATCTCCACCGTCTTTTTGAAAGCGTCGATTTAAAATCCAAATCAAGCATAATGAGTGCGGGGGTAGATGCCTTTCTTTTCTCCAAAGAATTCATCGCTGCTTTTCACATCGGGGAGCAATGAAAAAAGTCCTGCTTGGTCTTATTCTCTCTTTCAGCATAGGTTTTACTATTCTCAGCCCTATTTCTCTCCAACCCGCTCATTTTCCGGAGCCCCACTTTGCCCTTCCCACCACTGCAGACTCATCTAAACAAGAGCTGGGTAGATTGCTTTTCTACGATCCGGCTCTATCTCAAGACAGCACTATAAGTTGCGCTTCTTGCCATTCGCCTTATAATGCATTTGCCCATACAGATCACGATCTCAGTCATGGCATTAACGATCAGATGGGCCAACGCAATGCGCCTGCATTATTCAATCTCGCCTGGCACAAAAGCTTTATGTGGGATGGCGCCATTCACCATATTGAAGTGCAAGCCCTCGCTCCCATAAGTCACCCCAAAGAAATGGGGAGTTCCCTTCAAGAGCTGGTAGATCGACTAAACGCATCTTCATTTTATGCAGCCGCTTTTCAAAATGCCTATGGGCAAATAGACATTACAGGCGAAAAAGTGCTGCTGGCCTTGGCCTCTTTTCAACTCAGTTTGGTTTCATCGCATTCGAAGTACGATAGAGTGATTATGGGAATGGATTCTTTCGAGCCCATGGAAGCAAAGGGCTTTGAATTATTCAAAAACCATTGCCGTTCTTGCCATCAAGATCCGCTATTCTCTTCTTTCAAATTTGCTTCGAATGGACTCAGTCTAGACAACGAATTAATGGACCTTGGTCGGATGGGCATAACAGCTAAAGTGAAAGACAGCTTGAAGTTTAAAATTCCCAGTTTGCGCAATCTGAGCTTCAGTTATCCATATATGCACGACGGTCGATTTTCAAAATTGCGAGAGGTCTTAGATCACTATAGCGGGAGAGCGCTCATAGATTCAGATGGAAAAGAGATTTCCCTTCCCCCCTTCTCTTCCGATCAGAAAACAGAAATGATTGCCTTTTTACTTTGTTTGGATGATTTAGAGTTCATCCAAAACAAAGCGCATCAATTTCCGAGAAAAAGAATACTACTGCGAAGAGAAACTATTGAAAGGTCGTCTAAGAACTAAAGCCAAAACATGAAAAGAATCCTTGCCCTTATTATTTTATCCACCTTAACTCTCCCGCTTCTGCAAGCGCAGATGAGTCCAGCCATTACTTCTTGGCTTCAAAACAATACACAAACTGGAACCTATTATACGTCTGGCAACTCCAGCGTATTGCAAAACAACATTCTGGTAAACTGCCAAAAAGTTGAATACAGTGCCAATTTTGTATATATAACAGCTACAGGAATTCCTTCCTATCCGACTGGCCCGTTTCTAGATGGCAATCCATCCAACGCAAGCAATCAGAATGGCATCTATAAATTACCCTTGAACCCTCAGGCACAATCGGGCACTTTGCAATCTACTGTGGGAGGAAACATTGGCATTTTTAGCAATGGTGTTGCTCTTTTTGATTTTCGCGACGGTGTGGGATGGAATTCTTCGACCAATAGTCTTTGCGGTGGACCCGGAAATCCGCCTTGTCCTGGTGGACCAATGGCAACTACTGCATGGAATAGAGATGCCATTCCAGCAGAACAAGGTGGATTTGACTGCTCTAAAGGACATCCAGCCATGGGAAATTACCACCATCATCAGAACCCTTCTTCTTTCAAGCTCGATCTAAATGTGGTTTCAACTATTTGTAATTTATACGATGCCGATGGACTTTATACGCTCGATAGCAGCATGCATTCTCCGCTGATTGGTTATGCCTATGATGGATTTCCTATTTACGGCGGATACGGATTTAAGAATGCCGATGGCACGGGCGGAATAGCGCGTATTAAATCAGCCTATCAATTGAGAAACATCAGCAGCAGAACACATTGGTCAGATGGAACCGATGTTGACGACGGACCCAACGTATCTGCCACCTATTTCTTAGGGTATTTTAGAGAAGATTACGAATACGTAGCGCATCCAAATGAGGGCGACTACCTCGACGAGCACAACGGTCGTTTTTCTGTAACGCCAGAGTATCCGAATGGAACCTATGCCTATTTCGCGACGGTAGATGAAAGTTGGAATTCGACCTATCCGTATATAGTAGGACCTACATTTTATGGAGAGTATGCAGATCGCAAAGTGAGCACCGTAGACGAAACCACAACAACCTATACGTCTGGAATAGGAATAGAAGACAATAAAGGATGGAAGGGAACTTTCAGTCTATTTCCCAATCCAACTTCCGACATTATAGCTGTGCAATTCAGCGGACTAATTATAAGTGAAATAGAGCTCAGTTTATACAGCCTAGAAGGGCAATTAATTGAAAACAAAATGCTTGCCCCGGGAAGCACCATTGCCTACTTCGACCTTCAAAAGGTATACGACGGCACCTATTTATTAGAGTGTAAAACCGCCAAATGGCAAGAAACCCGACGCATTATTTTAAAGCGGGACTAGACATAACTGTCAATAATAAAAAAGCTTGCGTTACCCCCCGGTAGCGCAAGCTTTTTTATTTGCGAAATACAGCGCAGCAAACAAAGGCCAGCTAGTAAATGAAAGGAATTGCAAAGAAGCCAAAAAAAAGAAAACCACCTCAACAAGCCCTGAAAAGGCGCAATACCTCAGCCTAGGGTATCTAGCTAGGATTACCAATACAGAGGTTCAACCTTCATTCTTGAAACATATAAACCCACCCATATTCTCATAAAGACAAATCCAAAAAGAACCAATCCTATCATATATAAATGATTTACAAAACACATATACATCTATCAAAAGAAACGCAGGATTGTGGACTATTCCACTCCCTTTTAGTTTTACCCATTCATTGATGTGGTAAAATCCGTATTCTTGTATCTGCATACTATAAGTCAGAAATTATTTATAAATATGAGAGTGCTATACACACTATTCGTTCTATTTGCATTGAGTCTTGATGGACAAGCTCAGAAGGTGATTGTAAAAAAGAAATCCGCCTCGCCGAAGGTAATTGAACCTCATAATAAAAGCGCAACACCAGTTGCTAGCAGTGGAAGATGGGCAATTAAATACAATCTTACCACCCTATTTATAGGTGAGTTTCCAATAAGCGCTGAATATGCTCTTACAGATTATATGACGGCCGAAGTAGGCATAGGCTTATTGCATGCCAACTATTTAGGCAATGCTTTTGGTGGTCCATTTTCGACCTTTAGTAATTGGGGTGATTTTGAGGGTATAGGTTCTTGCAACGATTGCGACCTGTCCTACGGACTTACCGTAAGTTATACGGCACGATTGCGCTTTTTCCCAGACTACGACTATTTCGATGGAGGATTCATTGGTCTGGGATTCAACTATCGACCATATGAGGGAACGTATAGTTACGCAGGTAATACTGCAGAAGCAGAATGGTATTCAAAGGTTTCAGAACTCAACATTCTCTTTGGTTCTCAGTATGATAATGGCAGCAACTTTTTATTCGAATACTATTATGGTGCCGGAATACAATTTAAAAATATGCTGGTTCCAGTGGAGTATTATGACTTCGTAAATCCAGATATAACCACTATAATACCAACAAAAAGTTCGGGCACCAATCTTTCTCTTCTTTTCGGCATCATGATAGGTTTTATACCGAACTAGTAATTATTCATGGTTTTGATACAATCAAAATGGCCATAAGAGAAGAAAGATTCATATAGAAAGCCTAGCACCGCTGGGGTGAAAAACAAAATACAGCCATTGATTTGAAGAGCGTGAAAGTTGGATTGAATATTTCCGTGTTTAACTCTTTGGAAATAGAAGGATCATCTAAATTAGACCCAATAAAAAAGGCTAGGTTTCGCAAATTGCAAAACCTAGCCTTCTCTCTACAAGCCTCTTTTACTCCAAAATAAGTTCAATTCTACCCAGTCTCGAAGCACTCTCTTTTCTGGCAAAGAGTATTCCACTATTTGAGTTCTTGCCCAACATTCTGGACAATCTTGGCGAAATCATAAATTTTTCTATTTTGGTTTTCATCAATACATTATAGCTCAAATCTCCCCCTTCTGTTAGCGTAACCATTACTAAATTGGCTTTGCTAAAACCCTTATTTACCTTCTGATCTTTCTTCTTGTTACCCCAAAGAGCTTCATTCTTCTTATGATCGTTATAGATAAAGTGGAGTTTATTTTGATCTACTACCAACAAATAGCCGGAATACATACCACCATCATTTGTGGTCTGCTGATACTTCGGAATAAAAGCCGTCCATATAACGTCGCCTTCTGGAGAATAATTTTGCACAAAAACCTCATTGTATCTATAATGAAGATTTGTCCTGTAAGTCTTATTGAAAGTAGATGCAGTTTCCCATTTGTCATAATTCTCAAAGACAACCAAATGACCTCCATTTTCTTTTATAATAAAGTTCCTTAAATGCATACTTCTACTCTCAATCTGTTTCTTCTTGCCTTTATCGAGTTTCTTCTTTGAACCTCTTTTACTCGTCATCAACTCAATGAAATTTTGGTCAAACGGATTGAATTTTTTGTTCGAAATCTCATAATTCGATTGGTCTATGGAAATATAGAATGTGCCTGTCAATGTATAGCGATTTTCATCGCTATACATTCCAAACAGTACGGTTTTGTTTCCCTCAAAATCAGTTTTAAGAGCAATATTGGTAATAAATTTATCCTTTAAACCCAAATCGTATTCTATCAACTCTTCTGAGACCTGATCGTAAACGTACAGATAATACGTTTCATTCGATTCCTTCTTCTTCTTCTCCCCCTTTTTTCTGTTTGGAGTCTTATAACCCAGCATAAGAATTTTACCTGAATTAGTAACTCCTTGGGAAACTACTGAGAAGAAACGATCTTCAAAATCTAGCTCAATGCGGGCTTGGTAGAGCAAATCGTAATTATGATCTAAGACTTGAAATTCCATTGCCTCATTATCGTCTCCACTCTCCTTCTCGGGAGAGCCAACAAGCATAAGAATAGAATCGTTTTGAGACCACTTACAATCTATTGAACTCTTATAACTGCGTGAACTTTCTATCGAACCAATAACCTTAAAATCGCCAGACTTTCTATTCTCATCAATGATCTTGCGCACGAGAATGGATTTGAGATCCTTCTTTTTATCGTAATGTGTATAAAAACCATGCAGTTCTTCTCCTTTTACTTTATACCCTAATGATACGGGATACGCTGACTCTATTTTTTCAAACTCTTTGGTAATTTCAAGTTCCTTCTCTAGGTCTTCCACTCGCATTCTGCCGAATATTTCATCGTATTTCGTAAAGCCTGAAGAAACTCTTCCGGCATAATAAATACGCGCACTGTCTGAATAAACGATATTGACATATGTCTTTGGCATAGGACTAGACCATTCTACCGTGGCCAGTATATCATCTGCTTGAGAATAGGCTTGAAAGGAAAGAGCAAAAACAAGAATAGATAGGAGTAAGCCCTTTTTCATGTTTGGATATATTTATTACAAAAATGCAAAAAAATACTTTTAATTAATCCGTTCAAACAAAATGTCTTCAAACTTTTGAATATCAAAGATCACTTGTAATCATAGCCAATTCTCTCTGAGTAATACGTACAGTCCAAGCAAAACAAGCACTCTCTTACTGTCTTAAAAAAAAATAACTTTAATCCACCCATAATAATCCAATTCTGTTGTTTTAACTTTTTACTTACAAAAGGATGGTTCAAAAAACAAAACACATGCGTTATTACGAACCTCTTTCAATTATAAGAGGATTCAAATACAGCAAATCGAATTCACTGCAACTTGCGTTTTTGCAGAAAAAATTTAAGCAGAATTAGCGTCTACAATTCTATTGTTGCCCTATTCCCAACATCTGTATATACTCAGTTAACTTATCTTAATTAGTATTAATAAACTACTCGCTATCTTCTGGAAGTCATTGATACTATAATCTTTTAGCAATTTATACTATATTCGAATAAACCGACTTGCGATGATCTTACCTGAGAATTCAATTGAAGTATCGGCTCTCATTTCTGTTCCGGTCCAAAAGGCTTGGTCGATTTGGATAAATGAGGAGGACATTCAAATCTGGAATAGTGCGTCAGAAGATTGGCATACTCCAAAAGCCTTTAACGATTTTAGTTTGGGTGGAAGGTTTCTTTGGCGGATGGAAACAAAAGACGGTTCCATAGCATTTGATTTTTCCGGAACGTATACCGATATTGAATTGTATTCACTTATTGCCTATACCATTGATGATGGGCGGAAAGTAACCGTTCAATTCAAAAGAACAGATATAGGAACAAAAGTGATTCAGCATTTCCAGGCTGAAAACCAAAATACTCTTGCTTTACAAAAAGAGGGCTGGCAGTCTATTCTCAGCCACTTCAAACAGTATGCAGAGAATCACTAACACTCAAGAGTGAACATTCTTTCTTTCAATTGTTTTACTTTCGTTCAACCAACGAAATACACTCATGAAGAACTTCCAAAGCGCATTATTCTTAATCCTGTGTATGAGCACCACTGTTTATGCTCAACGGTATAATACAGAAGTCTTTTCTAATGTAGATGTTACAGCAGATGTAACGTACGGATCAGGACCTGCTTGGTCTACCTTTCCTGTTGCATTAAAATTAGATATTTACGAACCCAATGGAGATACAGAAAGTGCCCGTCCACTTATGATTCTAGCCCATGGCGGTTCTTTTACAGCAGGTTCTAAAACAGACGGCTATATGGTTGCTATCTGTGAAAGCTTTGCAAAAAGAGGCTATGTTACCGTTTCTATTTCCTATCGCTTGGGAATCAACTTTGCCAACCTTTCTGGACTAGATAAAGAGCTTCAAAAGGCAACTATTCGCGCCATTCAAGACTTCAACGCATCGATTCGATATTTCTATAAATCTGCGCGTACTGAAGGTAATCCCTACTCTATTGACACAAACAAAATTATTGTGGGTGGCTATTCTGCAGGATCTATTGCCGCAATTCATTCTCAATTATTTAAAGACCCAAACACTGCACCTGCCTTTATCTCACAATCCTTGGCTAATATGGGTGGACTAGAAGGAGGAAACGATGGAAGTTCCAATTATCCATCGAGAAGTGTAGGCCTATGGAATATGGCTGGGGCTATTTTAGATACTGCCATGGTTAATATTCCTGACGTACCAACTATTGGTTTTCATGGAGATGCGGATAACGTTGTGCCTTTTGGAATCGGATTTGCCTCATTCAACGGAACACCTATTGTAGAAATGAATGGAAGCTCTTTAATTGAAGCTAAGCTGCAGCAAATGGGTGCCACAACAGAGTTTAATGCGTATGCAGGTGCTGGACATGATTTGCTGAGCAACACTGTTCGTGCGGATAGTATCTTAACAAAATCAGCACGCTTCTTTTACAATAATGTAATTCAAAACCCTTCTATTGGTATAGTGGAAGATGTAATCTATCAAAATGTCTTTCCAAATCCACTACAACAAGGAGAAAGAATACACCTTGAACTCGCAACTCCAAGTAATTGGGAAATAATGGATATGAACGGAAGAAGAATACTAGAAGGCAAATTACCTATTGGCTCTTTTGAATTGGAAACAGAAAATTTGAATTCCGGAACCTATATTCTCCGAATTCAAAATAATACGGGTCGAATTCAGAATCAAAAGATTGTGATTCGATAAGAACAACAGACCTAAGAAAATGCCTCCCTGCTTAAGGGAGGCATTTTTTTTAATCCAAACTCGCCAAGTACATTCCTCTTTTTAACTTCACTTTACCTTAAAATTTATTCGCATACAACAATGAATCAAAACAGCTTATTAGAACCTTTTTACTTTCCCCCTTTCTCAGAAATTAATGAAGCCGATTTCCTCCCAGCCATTGAAAAGGCTATTGAATGGGCAAATCTTGAAATAGAAGAAATTGTTCAATCCAAAGAAGAACCCAGCTTTAAAAATACCATTGAAGCACTCGAATATTCAGGTCTTCCGCTCGGTAGAATAAGTTCTGTTCTTTTCAATCTGCATTCAGCCGAAACATCGGATTCTCTTGAGGCCGTTGCCATGCAAGTTTCGCCCCTACTTTCCAAGCACGGAAATGATGTCTTACTAAATCAAGCTTTGTTTCAACGCGTTGAAGCCATTTGGAATACGCGAGAAACGCTCAATCTAAACCCAATTGAAAGTCGTCTTTTAGAGCAAAGCAGAAAAGCATTTAGCAGAAATGGTGCTCTGCTGAACGATGTGCAGAAAGAAGAACTCAGAGCTATTGATACAGCTCTTTCAACCGAAGGACTTGCATTTGGACAAGCAGTTCTAAACGCTGCCAATGCCTTTTTTCTAGAGCTCACCGAAGAACAGATGGAAGGTCTTCCAGCCTCTGCAAAAGAAGCTGCCATAGCCGAAGCCAAAGAAAGGAAACTCCACTGTGAGGGTGTGATTACACTTCAACATCCGAGCTATGTTCCTGCAATGACCTATTTGAAAGACCGGAAGATAAGAGAGCGTCTCTATAAAGCTTTCTCCTCAAGAGCATTCTCTCAAGAAGAGAATAACAAAGAAAGAGTCTATCAACTTTCCGATTTAAAACGAAAACGAGCCAAACTGCTCGGATTTAAGTCACATGCCCATTTCACCTTAACAGAGAGAATGGCAAAAAGTCCAGAAAGAGTACAGCTCTTCTTGGAAGAATTACTGCAAAATGCCAAACCTGCTGCGCTAAAAGAAAAGGAAGAGCTCCACAAAAGAGCGGTAGAAGATGGATGCGAGGATCTCAAAAAATGGGATGTCGCCTACTACTCTGAAAAATGGAAACAAGATGCTTTCTCTTTGGATTCTGAAGCCCTGAAACCCTTTTTTCCACTTGAAAGTGTGCTCGATGGAGCATTTCAAACAGCCCATAAACTGTATGGACTTTCCTTTTTAGAAAAGAATACGATCGACACCTATCATCCCAATGTCAGCACCTATGAAGTTGTTAATTCAAAAGGCAAAGTGCTCTCTTGGTTGTATCTCGACTTCTTTCCAAGAAAAGGAAAGCGAGCAGGTGCGTGGATGACTAGCTTCTCTAGCCAAATGGAGCTAGACGGTAAAGAAATGCGCCCCTTGATTTCTGTGGTTTGCAACTTTACGCCCCCACAAAAGAAAAAGCCATCTCTACTTACTTTCAATGAAGTAACTACCTTATTTCACGAATTTGGTCATGCCTTACACGGAATGCTCGCCGAAGGAAAATACCCTTCAATGACAGGTACTTCTGTTTATTGGGATTTTGTTGAACTTCCTTCACAACTCTTAGAAAATTGGTGCTACGAATCAGAAGCATTGGCTCTATTTGCCAAGCATTATAAAACGTCTGAAATACTGCCTTTAGTAGAAGTTGAAAAGATTAAAGCAGCTGCAAATCACATGCAAGGAACCCAAACCCTAAGACAATTGGGATTTGGCATGTTAGATTTAGCCTGGCATGGTGAAAGCGAGCTTCAAAAACCACTTGAGGATTTTGAGAAAAATATTCTTTCCGAGATTGAACTCCTAGACCCCATAACAGACACGAGTATTTCCTGTTCCTTTAGCCATATTTTTCAAGGGGGATATTCTGCAGGATACTATAGTTATAAATGGGCGGAAGTATTAGAGGCCGATGCTTTTGAATTCTTCAAGGAAAAGGGAATTTTCAATAAAGAAGTGGCAGCTAAATTTTATACTCTATTGAGCAGTGGTGGACAAAAAGATCCCAACCTACTCTACGAACAATTTAGAGGAAGAGAAGCCGATCCAAAAGCCTTGTTGAGACGGGCTGGATTAATTACTGAATCATGAAAGGACCAGTAAGAGCAAAAAAACATCTCGGTCAACATTTTTTAACCGATCCTACTGTTTCAGAAAGAATGGCTGCTGCTTTGGAATTTGACAGCGAAACAAAGATTCTCGAAATTGGTCCGGGTACGGCTGCTTTCACCCAATTTCTGCTCAAAAGTAATCTGAAGTTGGTTGAGATCGATTCGGAATCTGTACTCTATCTCAATGAGAACTACCCTGAATTAGAGGGGAAGATTCTGGAAGCGGACTTTTTAAAAATGGATTTATCCAATGTTTTTGATAATGAGCCCTTCAAACTCTGTGGAAACTTCCCATACAACATCAGTTCTCAAATTCTATTCAAAACATTAGAGAATAGAGAGCTAATAAGCATGTGTGTCGGAATGTTTCAGAGAGAGGTAGCTCTTCGAATTGCTTCGCAGCCAAAAAACAAAGAGTATGGTATTCTTAGTGTTTTGGTTCAGGCCTATTATGATGTAGAATACCTTTTTACCGTTTCAGAAGGAAGTTTCAATCCTCCACCAAAAGTGAAATCTGGAGTGCTTAAAATAGTTCGCAATCAATCAGATTGGGCAGATGTTCCCTATTCTGAATTGAAGAAAGTGGTTAAAATCGCCTTCAATCAAAGGAGAAAAACCTTGAGGAATGCATTGAAAGGTACGGTAGCAGAAGAATTGCTCAAAGAACTAGGTTTTGATAAAAATCGGGCGGAAGAACTCAGCGTGGCCAACTTCTTGCTATTGACAAGAAAGTGGATAGAAACGCGTTAATCAACTATTACAATTTGTTCTATGAAAATATCTAAAGCACTGACTTTCTCCTTCTTAATGTCGATCTTTTTTGGCCTAAATGCACAGGAGGTTAAAACCAAAGTAGCCGAGCTTACTGCCTATAAAACCGAATCTAGCATTATGCGTAAGGGTTCTGCAAGTTTGATGGTTGGAGAACAAAAGATAACTTTCGTTGGCTTGCCAGCCGAATTCGACCTCAGCACAATACAAATAAATACAATTCCTCCAGTTCAGATTCTAGACATTAAAAATGCTCAAAGAATTATGGAGCATGACAGTTTAAAGTCAAAATCTATTGTATTAGAGGGAAAGATTCAATTGAAGGTTGAGAAGATTACGGACCAAGAAGCAGAATTGGATATTCTAACAATCGAAGAGAAAGTGTTGCTACAAAACACACAATTTGGAGGCAGCGAATCAGGGCTTCCAAACGACCGATATCAGCAGAATCTAGCCTTTATGAGTCAGAAATTAAAATCACTTCGGGCTTCAAAAATGCAGGTAAAGAAAGAATTGAAATCTTTAAGACAAGACCTAAACAAGCTCCGATTTCAGCAAATGCGAATCAGCTTAAAGCGTCAAAAGGTAGATCGTATAATAGAGGTGCAAATGGATGTTCCAAAAAATGGGAATTATAAATTTGAAATAAAATACCTCACACAAAACACCCAATGGCGTCCGACTTATGAAATTAAAGTAGATCGACTTACTGAGCCTATTCAGTTAAAAATGAAAGCCTTACTATTTCAAAACACCGGTGAAGACTGGATGGATGTGCGAACTGAATTAAGTACTGCAGATCCCAAACGAGGCAACCAGCTACCCACTTTAAATCCGCTACAACTGCAGTTTGGCATAGCGTATCAGAGTCAAAATCAAACGTATTATCCACCAAGTAGTCCCAATGAATATTTAGATGTACTCAACGGTCAGTTGCGGGATGCAAGAACAGGAGAAGCTATAGCCTTTGCCAGTATTGCACTTTTTAAAAATAGACAGCTAATCGCGGGAGGGACTTCAGAATTAGATGGAAGCTTTTCAATTCCAAACAAGCAGAATGCAGATTTAATGCAGATATCCTATTTGGGATATACTGCTCTAAACCTCAGTTTAAATAGAACCCAATTGTATTATGCTTTGAATATGCAAGCAATCAATTCACGATTAAGTGAAGTTGATATTGAGTTTGAGAGCGATGCTGCTTTAATGGAGTCTTCGAGTATAAAAGTTATGGAAGATGCCTACATCCAAAATACGCCGGGGCGTTCCTACGGTTACAATAAATCAAAAAAAGAAATGAGCGGCAAAAGCTTGTCTCTAATCCAGAGAGAAGAAACAAAATTGACTTATTCGATAAAGAGAAACCAGAACATTCCTAGCGATGGAAAAGAAGTATCTATGCCCATTCGCGATTTTGAGGTAAACGCTCATTTTACGCACTTAGCTCATCCCGAATTAGATGATAAAGCCTATCTATTCGCATCCATTCCCAATTGGGAGGATTTAAATCTATTGGATGGCGATGCTGGATTGTATATAAATGATCAATATATGGGGAAAACCCTAATTAACACACGCATAGTCTCCGATAGCTTGAAGATCGCTATGGGAAGAGATGAGCGCGTTTCAGTTAAAAGGGAGCCCATTAAAGTAGATCAAAAGAAGAGTTTCTTAGGCAGTTCTATTCGCGAGTTAAGACAATATAAGATCACCATAAAAAACAACAAGCTAGACGCAGTAAATATTGAAGTATTAGATCGCATACCCCTGAGTACAGATGCAGAGATTGAGGTCAAAGTTGAGAATCTACAGGAAGGAAAATTAAATACGGCTACAGGAATTATTACTTGGAACAAAGCCGTGGCCCCTGGAGCAACGGTTGAAATACTATTCTCCTACAGTGTAAAGTATCCGAAAGAAAAAACCATCAACCTACCCAGATAATGAAGGTGGTTTTTATTGACAAATGCCATGATTCAGTACGCGTTGAATTGAATGCTATAGGCTTTAATTCCGTTGAAGAATACCATAGCGCGTCTTCTGACATTGCAAAAATGCATTCTGATGCGATCGGATTTATCATCCGATCGCGCTTTCGTTTAGATGAAGACTATTTGAAGCAATTTCCAGACTTAAAGTTCATAGGACGTTTTGGAGCAGGAATGGAGAACATTGATGTTCTATGGGCAGAAGACAATGGTATTCACTGTTTAAGTGCAGCAGAGGGCAACCGCGATGCGGTTGGTGAGCATGCAATAGGCATGCTCTTAAGTCTATTTAATAGACTTTCATCTGCCAATTCCGAAGTGAAGAATGGCATTTGGCGTAGAGAAGAAAATAGAGGCGAAGAGCTGGCAGGAAAGACCGTTGGAATCATAGGATACGGTCCAATGGGACAATCTTTTGCTGAGAAATTAAAAGGATTTAATGTTCGTATTCTAGTATACGACAAATACAAATCAAACTTCAAACACAAGCATATTGAAGAAGTAGATTTGGCTAGCATTCAAAATAATTCGGATGTTGTATCCATCCATCTTCCCCTTACTCAGGAAACCCAAAACTACATTGATCGAGAATCTCTAGATCGGTTTAAAAAACCCATTTATATTCTGAATACATCCAGAGGAAACCAATTGAATACAAGAGCTCTGATTGATTCGTTGGAGTCGAAAAAAGTCTTGGGTGCTTGTTTGGATGTGCTCGAATTCGAAAGCAGTAGTTTTTCTACTTCCAACGATATACTTGAAAACCCTCAATTTCAATTTTTAGCACATTCGCCCAATGTGCTTCTCAGTCCGCATATTGCCGGTTGGACACATCAAAGTAATAATAAAATGGCTCAGGTTTTAATCGATAAAATCCGAAATCTTCGGAATTAAATCTCTTTTTGAATTTCAGCTTTCAGATAGATAAGTGCCTTTCTTGTTGGAAAAAGCTCCATTCCCATCTCATAATTGAGGATTTTTTTACTCAATTCTATGGCTTTGTCTTCCGCTTGGCATTCTGAAGCGCATTTGTTCACAATACCTACGCTGGCAGACTTTGCATGCACTATATGTCTCCATACCTCTTCAGAAATATAAATCTGTTGAGATAGATTATGTTCAAATTCTTGTCGAATGGTTTTGAGTAAAAGAGATTGATAAGAGGAAATAGATAGATTTCCAGCAGGAACGCGTACCATTAGACTGTGGGGCGAAATGCGCTCTAAAAAGAGGGCAATGCGTTCATATGCTTGCAACTTTGCTCCAATGCTCCCTTTTTTTATTTCCCTCCTCAGAAGAAAGGCTCGACGCTTCTCTTCGTTGTCTAAAAAACTACTTAGCATTAGATATGTAATCAGCACTACCAGGAGTGCTGGAAGCATGTATTTAATTATTTCTAAAAAGACATCCATATAGTCCCTATTCCTTTATTTTGAGCTCCAAATATCGCAAAAGCCTTTGGTCAAACTAAAGAATCCAAAATGATAGCTTTGCACATTAGCAGATAATTATGCATCAACTCTCAAATCGCGTCGTAAATATGGAGGAATCCCAAACTATTGGGATGGCCAGAAAAACGCGCGAACTTGCCGCTAAGGGCGTCAATGTGATTGGTTTAACTCTTGGAGAACCCGATTTCAACGTGCCCGATTTCATTAAAAAAGCAGCCATCGAAGCTGTGGAAAAAGATTTTTCACATTATACCCCAATTGGGGGTTATCTCGAATTAAAAGAGGCTATTTGCGCCAAATTCAAGCGCGATAACGGTCTAGATTATAGTCCGAATCAGGTTATTGCCTCTACGGGAGCAAAGCAAAGCATCGCAAATGCCGTATTGGCTTTGGTAAATCCAGATGACGAAGTTGTCATTCCCGCTCCTTATTGGGTAAGCTATTCTGCCATTGTTGAACTGGCAGAGGGCAAATCTGTTTTCATTCCCACAACGGCTGAAGTAGGGTATAAATTCACTGCAGATCAACTGGAATCTGTCATTACCGATAGGACCAAAGTTCTTCTCTTCAGTTATCCTTGCAATCCGAGTGGTGCAGTCTATACAGATGACGAATTAGAAGCTATTGCCGCTGTCATACGAAGGCATCCTCAAGTGTATGTAATCTCAGATGAGATATATGAGCTCATTCGCTTCGATGGCAAGCATAAGAGTTTCGCTTCTTTCCCAGATATGCTAGAGAGAACGATTACAATAAATGGCATGTCTAAAGGATTTGCAATGACTGGCTGGAGATTGGGCTATTTAGGTGCTCCTCTCGAAGTGGCTCAAGCTTGTGATAAACTACAAGGTCAGTTTACTTCAGCTCCGAATTCTATTGTTCAACGTGCCGCCATTGCTGCTCTGAATTCCGATCCGTCTTCGGTTCGATATATGGTTGAAGCTTTTGAGGTACGAAGAAAATTGATGTTTGATCGATTGACGAAAATCCCTGGGTTTAAACTCAGTTTACCCGGAGGTGCTTTCTATATGTTTCCAGACATTTCTTTCTGGCTCAATCGTACTTTAGGTGGAAGGAAAATTACAACTAGCAATGATCTGTGCATGTATTTGTTAGAGGTTGCTCATGTGGGATTGGTTTCTGGTGATGCTTTTGGCATTCCAGATTCTATTCGAATCTCTTACGCAGCTTCTGAAAGCGATTTAGATGAAGCAATGAATCGAATTGAAAAAGCATTAATGCCATGGCTATAGAGCGATTACTAGAAGAAGTAGAAAACCTCAACCGCGTCTTTGATCAATGTGTAACTGATTATCACCTTGAGAATTCAATTGACGGAAAAGAACCTGCCTTTTCAAATAAAGAATTGCTTCCCTTCTATTCTAAATGCTGGGTTGACACGGTTCAATGGCATTTAGAAGATGAAATTCGAATACCTGATATAGACAATGCATTTGCCATTGACTTAAAACGGAAAATTGATGCCTCCAATCAAGTTAGAACCAATCAGGTAGAAGGTTTAGATGATTTATTTTTAGAACGATTTAAGTCTGTAAAGCCAAAAGAATCGGGTCGAATTAATACTGAAAGTCCAGCATGGGCTATAGATCGACTGTCTATTCTGGCGCTTAAGTTGTTTCATATGAAGCAAGAGGCCGAGCGCAGCGAGGCCGGTCAGGAACATATTGATCTATGCCGCTTTAAGTGGAGCGTTCTTCAAGAACAAAGGCGTGACCTTAGCTTGGCGATAGCGCAGCTGTTTGAAGACTTACAACTGGGCAATCGCGTCATGAAAGTGTATCGGCAGATGAAAATGTACAATGATCCAACACTGAATCCGAGCCTATATAATTCAAAAAGCAAAGGATGAAACTCCTTATTATTCGCATGTCGTCTATGGGCGATGTGGCTCTTTGTGTTCCCGTTATAGAAAGCCTGCTCGAAAAATATCCTGATTTAGAAATCAGTTTTCTCACCAAAAAAGCTTTCAAGCCAATAGTGGAGATCATTCCTAATGTGAAGGTGATTACTGCCGAAACAAATGGAAAGCACAAGGGTTTTTGGGGAATTATCCGTCTTTTTAAAGAATTAAAAAAAGAAGAGCGCTTCGACTGGATCATTGATCTCCACAATGTTTTGAGATCCGAAATCCTATGCTCACTTTTCGATTGGTTCTCTAACGCACAAATTGCGCGATATGAAAAAGAACGATTCGGCCGGAAAGGACTTACTCGTCTTGAAAATAAGAATAGAACACCCTTAAGGCATACGGCAGAAGGCTATAGACAGGTTTTTGCTTCCATAGGACTCGATTTTGAATTGCATCATCCAAAAGAAAAACAAGCAAATCCTACCCTAAATAAAATAATAAAAATTGGTTTTGCCCCCATCGCATCCAATCGCCAAAAGACTTGGCCACTGGAGAAATCGCGTGAATTATTAGAGATTCTTTCAAAAGAGAATATTCAGATTGATTTGTATGGAGGCCCAGAGGAGCAAAGCGCTTTAGAAAAGCTAGAAAACAATTTGCCAAATGTGAAGCGGATTCAATTGGGTGGATTGAAAAAAGAAATTCATTCGATGAAGGACTTGGCTCTTATGATTAGTATGGATTCTGCCAATATGCATATTGCGGCTATTCAGGGAATTAAAACGGTATCTATTTGGGGAGCTACCCATCCAGATGCAGGCTTTGCCCCACTCGGCAATGGGCATCAATACGTTCAAGTTCCAGTAGAAGAACTTACCTGTAGACCCTGCTCTGTGTTTGGAAATAAAAGCTGTTTTCGGAAAGATTGGGCCTGCCTGAATTCTATCAATCCTAAAACAGTAGCCGAGCAAGTACGTCAACTACTTTTAAATAATTAGTTTGTCACAGAAGGCATTAAACTATTTCACACCTTTGCTCTATAACCTAGTTGCTCATTTCTTTGCTTCCAAATGAAGTTTAGCATTCATACCATTCGGGAATACGTAAATATTCGACTCTACGATCACAAAGAAGCGGTGATTCATGGACTGAGGATAATGAGTATTCTTATTTCTCTCATTGCGTCGGCAGCTTTAATTTATTACCACGGTGTTAATGTATCGGATCTAGAAAGAATTTGGATTGCACGTATAATTCGATTCAGCCTGGGGTTTTATGTTTTCAAGTATATTATTCGAATCTTTTATGACTTCCACCCAAAGCGTTTTATACGCTCTACTTGGATTGAAGCATTACTGATTCTCCTTATTATTATGAATGCTTTCTTTCGATATGCATTCAATTATTATATCATTAGCTCATTTGGAGAATGGCTTGGTTTTAAATCGCTGGATCATTTTTTACTCATTTTTATCCAGGCCTATTTGCTGATAATTGTTGCACTAGAAACAGGAAAAGCCAGTCAAATTCTTCCGAAATTAAACATTAGTCCACCCAAACTCTTCACCTTTTCCTTCCTCATCTTAATTGCAATTGGTACCGGTTTACTGATGTTGCCGGAGATGAATGCCCTAGGACAAATGACATCCTTTAAAACAGCCTTGTTTACCTCTATCAGTGCATGTTGTGTAACAGGTTTAAGTACCGTTGATGTTTCTCAGTTCTACAGCTCAAAAGGACATTTAATTATTATGTTATTGATTCAATTGGGCGGACTGAATATCATTGCGTTTGCTTCTGTTTTTGCCTTATTTACGAAAAACGGAATTGGAATTAAACACACCAGCTTATTACAGCAAAATTTCAATATGGAATCGTTGGATCAAACGGAAGCTCTTTTTCGTAGAATATTTACTTTCAGTTTAATAATTGAGGGAATTGGGACGCTCATTTTGTTTTTTAGCTGGGGAGATATGGAGTTTTCGCATTTTGGTCAGCGGCTTTTTTATTCCCTTTTTCATTCGATCTCGGCATTTAATAATGCAGGCTTTTCTCTTTTTTCGGATGGATTAGCAGAGCCCATATTGCAAATGCCCAGTCTACAAGTTGTAATTGCCTTGCTGATTGTATTTGGATCTTTTGGTTTTCCAGCCCTTGGCGATTTGCTCTCTATATCTATCCTTAAGGAACGCTATCAAAAACCTTGGGTTCATCTTAAGGTGCAAACTAAAATTGCAATCTACAGTACTGTCTTTCTGATCTTAGTAGGAGCCCTTTTATTCTTTGCAATTGAGAGAGAGGGCGTTTTGGAAGAATCAAACTACCTAATGCAAATTAGTCATAGCTTTTTCCAATCCATTACTGCAAGAACCGCCGGTTTTAACACCGTAGATTTCGGATTAGTAGGAACGAGCACCTTGCTATTAATGATTTTATTGATGTTTATTGGAGCCAATCCGGGTTCTACCGGAGGAGGAATAAAAACGACCACTTTTGCTCTGGTACTGCTTTCTGCCTATTCTACTATTCGAGGAAAAGAACGATTGGAAGTGTTCAAAAGCACCATTCCTTTTGATTTGTTGAACAAGGCGGTTTCCATCTTCCTCTTTTCCCTTAGCCTTATATTTCTTGGCTCATTTCTTTTGAGTTTAACCGATAGTCATATTGCACTCGATCGCCTTGTTTTTGAACAAGTCTCTGCCTTTTGTACTGTTGGACTTTCTACAGGCATAACCTCAGAATTGAGCCAAGGTGGTCAAATCATTATTATGTTTTCGATGTTTATTGGTAGAATTGGTACTCTTACCCTAGCCTTTGCTTTGAGCAATCGAAAAGAAAGTAACGACTATAAATACCCCAAAACCAATGTAATGGTGGGTTAATAAAAATGACTCATTAGAATAGAAGTTGCAATGGAAACATTGAGTGATTCCATTTTTGAATGCGCAGCTGCAGGGATGGAAATTGCATTTTGAACCTCCGCTTTCACTTTTTCAGAGATGCCGTTCCCTTCATTTCCTAGTATAATCCCGATCTTTTCTGAATGAGAATCTACTTCCTTAAAAGAAGATCCATTCATATCGGCATAGTACGGCCTTCTATTTTCAGACTTCCAAACTAGGATTAGTTCTTCAACTGAGATTTCTTCCACCTCAACCAAAGCCAATGAACCCATACTCGATTGAACCACTTTCGAATTAAATCGATCTACAGAAAAGGGAGAACAAAATATCTTTTCAATTCCGAACCAACTGGCAGTGCGTAAAATGCTGCCAAAATTGCCTGGATCTTGGATATCCTCAAGAAAGAAAGAAACCCGTTGTTCTGCTGCAACTTGATTGAATGTGGGCTTCTTAAAAACAGCCAATAAGCCAGATGGATGATCTAACTGGCTCAACTCTTTGAAGACCTTTGGATCGGCAAGTTTTACATCTGGAAGTTTTGAGTTCTGTCCAATACCAACCAAATGAACGGGAATCAATCCACTCGCTAAAAACTGCTGAATGAGTTTCTCTCCTTCGGCTATAAACCAACCCAGTTCATCGCGATTTTTCTTGAGTTTTAAACTCCGAATACGCTTTATATCCGCCTTGCTAAGAGTGTCTGACATAGAATTATCTTCGCAAGGTACTATATGCTTTTGCAAATTAAACCACATCGCTTTCTTCTATTAAAGACGCTTCTTGTCCTATGGACTTTAAGCTCCTGTTCTTTGGTCAAATGGGTGCCCGAGAATCAGCTTCTTCTCATGGAGAATGAGCTGCTTGTTGACAATAAAAAAGCAAGCTCAGATTTAGAGTCAATCATTAAACAACAACCCAACGAAAGATTATTTAATGGACCTCGAATTTCACTTCAGCTCTATAATCTTGGCGATCCGAATGCGAAAAAAGGACTGAATAAATTTTGGATTAATGCGGGTGCCCCCCCTATAATTATTGATTCAGCACTGGTACGTGCTTCTGCCCAGCAACTAGGCGCTTATCTGTTCAATAAAGGGTATTTCGAAAATGAGTCGCATTGGGAAGTAAATGTGAGTGGTAAAAAAAGAGCAAAAGTTCGATACGAGCTATACCGAGGGCCTCGATACTATTTAGATTCAATTTCGTACGAAATAAACTCACCTGAAATTAAAAGATGGGCACATTTATTTATGCTCAATAGTTTTCTATATGAAGGCATGCCCTACGATGCCCAAATTATTGATAAAGAGCGAGAAAGAATTGCTACTTTCCTCCGCGAGAAAGGCTTTTTTGCTTTCCCAGTAGAAGGCATTCGATATGTTGCAGACACTTCATACTTAAAAAAATCAGTTGAATTATTGATGCGTATCGACAATCGAATAATAGAGACAAAAGACTCGATTTTTAGAAGGCCCTATCTCCCATTCACCATCAATAAAGTTTTCTTAGACCCCAATTATAGTATAGAGAAAGAAAACGATCCAATCATAGATACTCAACATTTTGATGTCTATGATTACATCTATAGGGAGGAAGAAATTTTTATACGTCAAAGGGTTTCTGCGGAGGCACTGCATTTTAATCCAGGTGATATATACAAACAGAGTAAGATAAAGGAGAGTTATAAGCATTTGCTCGGCATGAAAATATTTCAATCTACTGAGATAACCTTTCGTCCTGATCCTTCTGATACTACCAAGCAAGGCCTATTAGCTGAAATTAGATTAAAGCCCCTGATTCCGAATAATTTTACAACGGAATTAACCGGAACCAATACCTCTGGTAACTTTGGAATTGAGGGCAGTTTTGGTTGGATAAATCGAAATTTATTTAAGGGCGGTGAAATATTTAATATTCGACTAAGAGGATCTATTGCCGCACAATACAATTCGCGATACGGAGACCAATTGTTTAATACAAAGGAGGCAGGAATCGAAACCAGCTTAGAATTTCCAAAATTTTTACTTCCATTCAACACTTTCGGTCTTCTTCCAAAAAGAATGAATCCGCGTTCAGGTGTAGCCTTTGATATTCTATGGCAAGAAAGACAAGAATATACACGTCTTCTCTTTAACCTTAGGCTTTATTATGACTGGACCGAGAGCAGAAACAAGCAACACACTTTTACTCTAATGGATTGGAGATACACCAATGTGCTCAATTTAGATCCGGATTTTGCGAATAGCTTACAATTTAAAACAGGCTTTGAATCTGTGGTTAGTATTGGTACGCGATATACATTCAATTATAATGGCAAGGCTGGAAACAAGAGCAAGAATTTCATGCTACTAACTATCAATGCCGAAACAGCGGGAAATTTGGCTGGAAGACTTATATCGAGTAGTTCACAAAATGATACTTCTGCCAATACTGTTTTCGGAGTTCAAGCTACTCAGTATGCCCGAATGGATGTTGATTTTCGATATTATTTCGAGTTGCCATCCAAACAATTTTTGATTTTCAGAGCCTATACAGGTGCCTTATTCGGATACGGAAATGGTTCTTATATTCTTCCATTCGAAAAATCTTTCTTCGCAGGAGGAACCGGCGATATCCGAGCTTGGCCTGCCTATAGATTAGGCCCTGGATCGTTTAAAGAGGGGGCTGATCAAATAAACATTGCCCCATTAAAACTGGTGGGAAACATTGAATATAGGTTCGAAATCTTTAAAGCACTGAAAGGAGCAGCCTTTTTAGATTTTGGAAATATCTGGATTATTCAGCGAAATTTACCGGTTTATAAAGAGTACATCTTAACTCCCGAGACCTATTTCGAATTCGATCGATTTTTAGAGCAAATTGCGGTTGGAGCAGGCTTTGGTATTCGATATGATCTGAATTTTTTCGTTCTTCGCTTAGATTTGGGTTACCCAATTGTTAGTCCTTACCTTCCAGAAGGTAAAACCAGCCGACTTTTCTTTAGACCTTTTAATTTCTCCGAATTCACCTATAATCTGGCCATTGGATACCCTTTCTAAATTTCTGTATTCCGACTCCTTTTGGTTCAATTTATCAAATCCACTACTATGAAAAACCTTGCGTTTATATGTCTATTCTTCTCTTTGAGCATTACCCTTAAAGGGCAAGATGCTGAGGATAAAATTATTCGATCGATTTACGATAATGCGTTGGAAAAAGGAATGGCCTATGAAGACTTAAGAAGTCTTTGTAAAGACATTGGAGCACGTGTTACAGGTTCTGCAGAAGCTGAAATGGCAGTGCTTTGGGGAGAGCAACGCCTTAATCGTTTTGATTTTGATACCGTCTTTCTTCAAGCCTTTAAAGCACCTCATTGGACACGAGGCACCAAAGAAGCCGCATGGGCAATTGATGAGGAAAATAATATTATAAAACTGAATATCATTGCCTTAGGCATGTCCCGGGGCACAGACGGACTATTAGAAGGTGATCTCATAGCCATGGAATCGCCAGACAATCTAAAAAACTACTCTCGTGCAGAACTCGAAGGAAAAATTGTCTTTTTTACAAAGTCATTCGACCAGAAAAACATAAATACTTTCGAATCCTATAGCGGCTGTATAGATCAACGTTGGAACGGAGCTGCAAAGTCCACTCAATTAGGCGTCAAGGCGGTTTTGATCCGCTCACTAGCACAAGAAATTGACGATCATCCGCATACAGGCAGTATGGATAATGACGATGGACTTGCCGTTCCTGCAGCAGCGCTTAGTACTCGAGATTCAGAAATGCTGATGAACTTAATAAAAGTTTCGAAAGTGCGTATTCGAATGGATATGGACTGTGAGATAAAAGAAGATATACTCACCTACAATGTAATTGCGGAATGGAAGGGTGAGAAAGACGGAATAATAACACTTGGTGGCCATTTAGATAGTTGGGATGTAGGCGAAGGTGCACAAGACGATGGGGCTGGCGTTATTCATTCTATGGAGGCACTGCGATTGCTTATGGTCGTAGGTCATAAACCCATTCACACCATGCGGTGTGTGTTTTTTATGAACGAAGAGAATGGCAATTTTGGTGGAAAAGCCTACGCTAAAGAGGCTTCTGATAAAAAAGAAGAACATTTGGCAGCAATTGAAAGCGATCGCGGTGCTTTCAGTCCAATTGGCTTTGATGTAAGAGGATCTGAAAAGCAATTAAAACGGGTTCGAAGCTTGAAGCCTAAACTCGTAGCTTATGAACTTCATCGCTTTGATCCTGGGTATAGTGGAGTAGATATTTCACCACTCATGGAGTTTTATCCTGCGATGTTACAATTGGGATTGCACTCAAACTCTCAGGAATACTTTAACTATCATCATGCAAAATCCGATGTATTTGAAACAATAAATAAACGGGAGCTCGAACTAGGTTGTGCTGCCATGGCAAGTATGCTCTATCTCTTAGACATCACTCTACAATAGACTTTTCTTGTAAGTAAATCAGTCTTAAGTTGCTGCTTACGAGAACCTGGCAAGCGCTCATCTACCTATGCTAGGTGAAATAGAAATTACAGAAGTTAGAGAACATAAAGTAACTCAGCTCTTGGAGCTGGATTTCCTCTATTATCGAAGTGTATAAACTTGAGAGCGGAGGCTTTTCATACTTATTCAACTATTCTATACCCCAGAAAAATGGGTTAAATCGTATTTGGGCGCTTCACTATATAAAATAATGTCGCCTTTTAGAATACGAATTCTCATTGCTGCCATTGCTTTGATATTCTTCAACTATGAGACTGGCAAGGAGACTATACAATAGACATTTGGTAGGGGTATAAAGCTGTCTGCAAATCTGAAACAGCAACTATTTTAGAGAAATTTGCAGATTGAACAAAAAGTATTTCAATTTAATTCTATGGTCTTTCATACCATTTGCTGCTTCGTTCAGATGGGTTTTCATAAAAAATAATTGGATTCAATTATGGAGGAAACAGGGTGTTTCAAACCTTCGTTAGTTGCATTTTCAACATCCTATTTATTCCTTTTTATTAATAGTTAAATGGAGCGCAATCTTAGCCTATGTACTCTATTTAAGGGGTGTTCTATATCATAACGGACCGATAAAACTTTAAAAGCGGGATTTCCATAGAGGTTTCCCGCTTTTGTCTAATTTGGTTTTTGCGAAACATAAATAAAAGCACCTACTTTTTTGGATAATCGGTTTTCGAACAGCTTATTTCTCTAATAGATCAGAGTATTGTACAGGCTTCAGTCCAAAAACATCAATCGGATCGATACGTAAAGATTTTTGATCCCATTAACCATATGGTCCGGATGCCTTTTTGTAGTTTCTCACATTGTTTTTCACTTCGTGAAGTAGCTCCTGCAATGCTTGGTTTAAAAGCCAAAACGAAGCATTTTCAGCTCAAGAGCATTCCCTACCGTAGCGCACTCAGTGATGTTAATAAACGACCAAGTCATGAAGTCTCTAAAGACATTTATTATGGCTTAACTAAGCATTTCTCATAGGTTTTATCGGACAGCCGTAAGCAGTACTGCTAGGAGGAAAAGGGTAGAACTGAATGATTCCAGCAGTGTGTCGCTTTTTAAAGACATCCTAAACTGTGTGGCAAGAAAGCCTGCCATTGGATAAGGGCGGTATTAATGGTTTATACGCAACTCAACTTATGGGAGAAAGACCCCAAACTTATTTGGTTTTCATCGGCCAATACACATTATTTACACTTCTTAAAATGTCTGCAGCTTAAAAATAAAAAAACGCCGGATTGGACAAGAGCTCGAATGATTACCGAGTATTTGATTCATTTAAGAGCGATCAAATATTCTTTGTAATGCGTGTAAAAACCAATGCCCTATTTGAGAGTGTCACTGAAAATGACAATCCATCCTATATTGATGATGGTATAATCAAAGACGAAGTCATCTCTGTAGAGCTGAAGGAAAATGGAAAATACCGTAAAAACGTTGAGCTGAGAAAGGTGAGATGTTGAACATATGCGATGCTTTGAATTCACTACAAATATTCATGGCATGAATGCAGCTCATATTGCACAGATCTAAAAAAATTGATGGTAAATAGAGATGTTCTTCAAGCCACTCAAGCAAAACTTCCCGCTCAAACACTTCCTTATTGTCAAAGAGAATAGCATCAACATCGAAATCTGGTGTACCCTAATTCTAAACTTACTACTCAATGTGATTGCTAGAAAAATCAAGTGCAAATAGTCGTTTTCTACTCTTGCCAGCTTCTACCGATTGCACCTATTCATTATATACAATTGCAGAAATTCCTGGAGAATCCTCAGCGTGACTAGACAAAGGAAGAAAGCAAGCAAATTGAGCTGAATTTTAGCTGAGGATGAAGAAAAGGGGCTTCATTTGAAATCACAAAGTGCCTAGCAATGAAATCTAGGCTCTCAGACAGCCATCTTATTGAATTGGATTTTTGTCGGGAACTGGTGATTATATAAATCTATGTTTTTAAAGCGTTCTCTAGATACCATTTGGGAAAATCAATTGGAGAAGGAATTCTCAGCTTAATTCTTGGTGTTATACTCTGGTCAATTGTCATAATACCAATCATGATTTTTAGCGTATTTAATCAGATGCAGCACTCAATTCCAGCTCATATATAAATAAAAAGATTTTTTTGTACTTCTTTAATGTTAGCTCTATTTTTAATGTCTTAAAGAAAGATTCAACCCAATGCATGAATATTTATCCGAAGAGTACGCTGATTTAAAAGCAGTCGCAGCGAAATTCAATTCAGAATACACTAGAGCACAACCTTTTCCAAGTGGATCTTTTAAAAATTTCTTCAATGAAGAAATGCTAAGCCGAGTCTTGGAAGAGTTTCCCGATTTATCGAAAAAAGACGTTAATCGCTACGACGATCCGCTTCAAAAGAAATTAGAAGGCAAAGGCGAAAGCTTATTTGGTCCTGAGACAAAGAAGTTTATGCACTATTTAAACTCACAGCCTTTCTTGGAGTTTTTGCAAGCTCTTACAGGAATAAGTGAGCCTTTACTAGGTGATCCTTACTATGTCGGAGGAGGATTGCATGAAATTAAAAAGGGTGGACTATTAAAGATTCATGCCGACTTTAATAAACATCCCAAAATTAATTTAGACCGGAGAATAAATGTTTTGGTCTATCTCAATAAGGAGTGGAAAGAAGAATACGGAGGATTTTTTGAGTTGTGGGATACTGATATGAAAGCCTGTGTGAATAAAGTGTTGCCAGAATTTAATACGCTGGCTATGTTTTCGACTACTGATTTCTCTTACCATGGTCACCCCAATGCGCTCGACTGCCCGGATGATAGAAGTCGTAAATCGCTCGCTCTTTACTATTATTCAAATGGAAGACCCTCTTCCGAAGTGAATCAAAATCAAGAAGATCACAATACCTTGTTTAAAGCAAGACAAGGAGACAACTTAGATAATTCCGCCTTTAAGCCTTCAGCAAAACAGAAAGTAATAGCTATCATTAAAGATCTTGTTCCACCCATTATTTGGAAAGTAATGGGTAGAAAATGAGCTAGTCTATTTCTATCAAAAAAAATCATATTGCATGAAACACTCTCTAGGGAGTGTTTTTTTTTGACGCAATTAACCTACATAAAAAATGTAAATTATTAATATGTATTCTGTCATATAAAATTAAATATCGTATTATATTACTGATAATCAATAACTTTATAAAAGTATATCGAACTTGCCTCTCTGTTCAGAAATTTAAATTTCGTAGTCAATACCCTTTGCTATTTGCAGTGCGGATTACTTATACTTAAAAATTCTTCTATTAAAAAGGAAGTTAAAAAAAAGCGCATTTCAGTTTTTATTTCACCAGAGTATCGCGACTTAAAAGCGGTTGTGAACCACTTCAAGGAAACGGACCTTCAAAACGGAACTTTTCCAAATATGACTTTTCGGAATTTTTTTTAGGAAACCCTTTTAAATGAGGTCTTAATAGAGTTTCAAGATTTATCGAGTATGAATATTCGACAATTTCATGACAAACGACAGAAAAAGCGGGAGGGAATTGGTGAATTGACTTTTGGAAAGAAGACCAAAGAATTTATGCGTTTTTTGAATTCTCAATCCTTACTAGAATTTTTACAAGAACTCACCTCCATTGAAGAAACTTTGATAGGCGACCCTATTTCGTAGGCAGAAGCATGCACGAAGTGAATCCTGGAGGCCTTTTTAAAATACATGCTGACTTTAATAAACATCCACAAACAGCTTTAGATAGATGGATTAATGCCTTAATCTACCTCAATAAAGAATGGAAAGAAGAGTACGGCGGTCATTTTGAGCTTTGGAATAAAGACAGGACTGAAGGTATGAAGCGCATACTCCCAGAAATTAATACGTTGCACTCTTCAATTGTACTTCCTATTCATATCATGGTCATCCAGCTCCTTTAACTTGTCCTTTTGATCGTAGTCGTAAATCCCTTGCACTCTATTTCTATTCAAATGGAAGGCCAAATCTTGATATGCTTCCAAGCACACAAAAGCACTATACTTTATTGCAAGCGCGTGCAGGTGATCGAGAAGACATTCTATCTTTAAACCAAAGGGGAAAGAGAAAGCCATATATCTTGTTAAATCTTTAACCCCACCGATTGTTTTAAGGGCAATGAAAAACGTGGCGGCACTCTAGCAAACTTTTCAACTGAATAACGGTTCTTTGTATATCTATGAAAGACCGTAAAATAGTTTCGGGAATTGCTGTCGCAGAAGGCTGCTCCTATTTAGCTTTTGCCATTACAATGCCCTTGAAGTATGGTTTAGACATTCCTTGGCCTAATAAGATCGTTGGATGGCTGCATGGACTTCTTTTTATACTCTACATTATTGCGATGCTCTATGCGAGCATAAAATTCAAATGGTCTTGGAAAATTCTTTTTCTTGGATTGGCAGCTTCTCTCATTCCCTTCGCACCCTTCTTCTTTGATAAACGCCACATTAATAAATAACGATATGGAACAAGAACTTCCAAGAATCTACCGCAAATCAAGCGGACCAATTCGGATCGAAGGAGCTGTTAATTTAACAGATGAAGATGGCAATACTATACCCCATCCTCCTGCATTCTCTTTGTGCGGATGTGGAAAGTCATTGAAACTTCCCTATTGCGATGCCTCACATAAAGTTCCCGAATAAAAAAAAGGGTGGTGTCGTTTTTACACTTAATGCTTGTCGCCAAGCATTTCTAATTATTTTAGCCAATTCATTCAATTAAACTATGCGGATTATACAGTTTAGAGAAGCTATTGCAGAGGCAATGAGCGAAGAAATGCGGAGAGATCCAAATATCTTTTTGTGCGGCGAGGAGGTTGCTGAATACAACGGAGCCTATAAAGCTTCAAAGGGTATGTTGGATGAATTTGGTCCAAAAAGAGTGGTGGATACGCCTATTTCGGAATTGGGATTCTCTGGAATAAGTGTCGGTGCTGCAATGAATGGACTTAGACCTATAGTTGAATTCATGACCTTTAATTTTTCATTGGTAGCCATTGATCAAATTATCAATAATGCTGCAAAAATGAAACAGATGAGCGGTGGTCAATTCAATATTCCTATCGTTTTCAGAGGACCAACTGGGTCAGCTGGTCAATTGGGTGCAACCCATTCTCAAGCTTTTGAAAGCTGGTTTGCGAATACACCTGGACTAAAAGTGGTTGTTCCTTCAAATCCATATGATGCAAAAGGTCTTTTGAAATCAGCCATTCGAGACAATGATCCCATTATTTTTATGGAATCAGAACAGATGTATGGCGATAAAATGGAAGTGCCTGAAGAAGAGTACCTCCTGCCTATTGGCAAAGCTGATATTAAAAGAGAAGGAACAGATGTTACCATTGTTTCCTTTGGTAAAATCATTAAGGTAGCCTATGAAGCCGCTGATATATTAGCTGAAGAGGGGATTTCTTGTGAAATAATTGATTTGCGGACCGTTCGACCTATCGATTACGATACGGTTATTGAATCGGTTAAAAAAACCAATCGCTTGGTAATGTTAGAAGAGTCTTGGCCATTGGGAAACATTTCAACAGAAATTACCTATATGGTTCAAAAGAAAGCTTTTGATTATTTAGACGCTCCGGTTTTACGTGTTTGCTCAGCAGACACTCCTATGTCCTATGCTCCCACATTGGTTGAAGAATATTTACCAAACGCAAAAAAATTAATCGACGCGATTAAGTCCGTGACCTATGCCAAAAAATAGAGCGTAAATCTCTTTCATAAATAGAAATACAAAAGCCCTCCTATCTGAGGGCTTTTGTATTTACCTATACTCTAATTGACTCCAATAGGACCTGAGTAAGAGAAAAACGTAAAAGAGACTTTATCCCTCTAAAACTTCATTATAAACAGCTGTTACGCCTTCCACACAATTCACCACTGAAAATTCGCCTTCTATCATTTCTCTAGAACGCTTCCCCATTTTTTCACAAAGCGGTTTATTAGAGGCTAAATCCAATATTCTTCCTGCCAATTTCTCCGCATTCTTCTCAGGAATAAGAAATCCGTTTATACCTTCTTGAATCAGTTCAGACGTCCCCCCGACAGAAGTAGCAATAACCGGCAAAGACATCGACATTGCCTCCAGAACTCCAATGGGCAATCCTTCCCAAAGTGAGGGCAGGCAATATAAATCCAATGATTTCAGCACCTGAGGTATATCGGTTCGGAAGGAAGTAAACGTGATTTTACTTGAAAGATTTAATTTCTTTATTCGATTTAGCGTTTCTTTTTTTAAATCACCATCTCCTACCATAAGTAAGTGAATATTTGGATTGGCATTAGCCACTATAGCCATTGCTTGAATCAAGGTGAATGGATCTTTCTGCAAGGTTATCCGACAGATATAGCCTATTAAAAAAACATCTGCTGGAATATTCAACTCTTTTCGTACATCGGAAATCACATCCAACCTAAAACGACTGAGATCTACTCCATTCTTTACCACTCTAGGTCTTTTTGGTGCGAAGGCTTTAATCCCTGTTTTCTGGTTCTCATCTGAAACAAACAAGGTGGCTGCTGTTTTTGAAATCAACCTACCCTCAAAATGCTTTCGAAGAGTCCGGAGAATAGGGTTTTGTCCCGGATGAAAAGACCAACCATGTACAGTATAGAGCAATGGAAGTCCGAGTTGTTTCGCCGTTTTAAAGCTATTACTGCAGGCTCTGGTGCCGTGGGCATGTATAATATGAAATCCCTTGTCTTTGGCAAATTCTGTGACCTTGGGCCAAACCGAACGATCGAATGCTTTTTCGGTATGAATGACATGGACTTCGATGCCTTCTTGCCTTAATTCTTCAATCATTTGTCCGTCTGTAAATGAAAGTACTATGGGCTCAAATTTTGATTTTTCCATTCCCTTCACCAAATCTAAAACGTGGCGTTCGCCACCTCCTATTTGACCCTGACGAATGGTTTCAAGAATTTTAATTTTCATACTTCAATTTAGGAAGAGACAAAGTACGTTAAAGCAGCCTCATTACCCTAATATTTCGATGAAATACCTTAGACATTGCATAGCCAGAATAAGGGGAGAGTTTGTAACTTCTCTAAATAATAGGGCCGATTTACACAGCAATATTTTAATGTTTTGAATTTCAATTACCTAAACTTAAAACCTATAGATTATTTAAAAAACCCTATTTCTCGCAAATAAATATGGATTAGCACCCATTTTAAAAAATAAAAAGACCGCATTAATCCTGCGATTAATGCGGTCTTTAAAATTCCAGTTCAGGATATTAATATCTGTAGTACTCTGGCTTAAACGGTCCTTCAACAGGAACTCCGATGTAATCTGCTTGATCCTTGCGAAGTTGCTCAAGTTCAACACCGATCTTAGAGAGATGCAGACGTGCTACCTTCTCATCTAAGTGTTTCGGTAAGGTATACACTTCATTCTTGTATGAACCTGTATTCTGCCATAATTCTAATTGCGCTAGAACCTGGTTTGTAAAGCTATTACTCATTACAAAACTAGGATGACCTGTTGCACAACCAAGATTAACCAAACGGCCTTCTGCTAGAAGAATAATGTCTTTGCCATCTATTGTATAACGATCTACTTGCGGCTTAATAGTAACCTTAGACGAACCATAATTGTCATTTAAAAAAGAAACATCAATTTCATTGTCAAAGTGACCGATATTACATACTATAGTTTTATCCTTCATCGCACGGAAGCTCTTTTCAGAGACAATATCTCTATTTCCAGTAGCGGTTACAACAATATCTACTTCACCTATTACTGATTCCAATTTCTTTACAGCATAGCCGTCCATCGCCGCTTGTAATGCACAAATCGGATCAATTTCAGTGATAATCACACGTGCGCCTGATCCGCTTAAAGAAGCAGCAGTACCCTTTCCAACATCACCATAACCACAAACAACGGCTACTTTTCCAGCCATCATAACATCGGTAGCTCTTCGGATTGCATCTACTGCAGACTCTTTACAACCGTATTTGTTGTCGAATTTGCTTTTAGTTACACTATCATTTACGTTGATAGCTGGCATAACCAAGGTTCCATTCTTCATGCGCTCATACAGACGGTGAACACCCGTAGTTGTTTCCTCAGATAATCCACGGATTTCTTTAACAAGGTCTGGATAATGATCAAAAACCATATTGGTTAGGTCACCTCCATCGTCTAGAATCATATTTAAGGGCTTGCGGTCTTCACCGAAGTAAAGTGTCTGCTCAATGCACCAGTTGAATTCCTCCTCAGTCATTCCCTTCCAAGCATATACTGGAATTCCAGCAGCAGCAATTGCAGCAGCAGCATGATCTTGAGTTGAAAAAATATTACATGAAGACCAAGTTACGTCCGCTCCAAGTTCTACTAAAGTTTCAATTAACACAGCCGTTTGAATGGTCATGTGCAAGCATCCGGCAATACGAGAACCTTTAAGTGGTTTGCTCGTGCCAAATTCTTCGCGCAAAGCCATTAGTCCGGGCATTTCAGCTTCGGCTAATTCAATTTCTAACCTACCCCATTCGGCAAGAGATATATCTTTTACTTTGTAAGGAAGTTGTGAAGTGGATGTATTCATTTGTTTATATTGCTTTCTTTATGAGTTTGCAAAATTAACATCTTCTTGCTCATTGAGTTCAATCGAAACCAAATTCATTCATGCCACTCGTACTTAAGCATACTCTCGGAGAAAATTCTGAACTCGCTGTTTGGGAAATATGCGAGTCTGAAAAAGACTTATTAAATAAAGTTCAATTGAGTTCAGTCGACCAAGAGCGATTAAATTTAATTCCTCATCCGCAAAAAAGACTTGAGTTTTTAAGCGCTAGAGTTGCATTGCAAATGCTGAATTTAGAGGCCAAAGGATTGCATTATACAGATAAGGGAAAGCCCTTACACCCTGATTATAAGGTGAGTTTAAGCCACAACCACCGTTATGGCGCTGCCATTATTCATAAAAATGCAGAAGTTGGAATTGATGTTGAAGACATACGAAGAGATGCAAGCAGAATAAAACACAAATTCGTTCGAAACGATGAAGAATCGGTATTTCAAAGCATAGAACCCAATGCCGGAATATGGATTTGGGGAATGAAAGAGTGCGGATATAAAATGCACGGCAGAAAAAATCTCGACTTTAAATCGGACATGAAAGTGACTCCAAATACGGATATGCCGCCTTATTCATTCGATATTTTATTTCCAAATGACTCCTTAAAAGGAGGTGTTCAATATAAAATTTTGGATAATGCATTAATAATATGGTGCGTTGAGCGCTTAGATATTGTCCATTCAATGGATAAAAGGTAGGTTTGCGCCAAGGATTATGATGGATTTATTAAACTCTGTTTTAGGTACTTTAGAGAACGCCCGAGAAGAAGGTAAAACCTTGCTTTCTATCTTGGTTGATCCCGATAAAGCAGCCGATGATCATTTAGAAAAGCTAGTTGAAAATTCTGATAATCAGTCGGATATATTCTTCGTGGGCGGAAGTTTGGTTACAGAATTGAAACTAGATCAGACCATCGATGGAATCAAAAAAAGATCCAATAAACCTGTTGTTCTTTTCCCAGGAAGCCTTCTCCAAATAAGCAATAAAGCAGATGCTCTGCTCTTTTTAACCTTAATATCAGGACGAAATGCGGAATTATTGATAGGTCATCACGTCGTTGCAGCCCCTATGATTCGCAAAATGAACTTAGAAGTAATGCCTGTGGGCTATATGTTAATTGATGGAGGAAAACCTACAACGGCTTCGTATATGAGCCATACACACCCTATTCCGGCGAATAAACCCGAAATAGCCGTTTGCACTGCAATGGCTGGCGAAATGCTCGGGCTTAAATTACTTTATTTGGATGCAGGCAGCGGTGCGGAAAATCCCGTTTCTGCCGATATTATCTCGGCCGTGAGAGAACATACTGATCTTCCAATAATAGTAGGTGGAGGAATTCGCACACCCGAACAAGCAGCTAGGGCAGCAAAAGCCGGAGCTACGGTTATAGTGATTGGCAATGCGCTAGAAAAAGATCCGAGTCTGATACGTGAATTGAAAAAAGCCATTAGCCTCTAGCATTCATGATTATAAGTGTGGAAATTAGCTTATACCCTCTGCGTGCTGAATATGTAAATTATATTCAAGATTTTATAGATCGTCTGCACTCCTATCCTAATCTACATATTCGGGTAGATGAAACTTCCACCTTTATTAGCGGAGAATCTGAGATTATTTGGGAAGCCCTTCAAAAAGAAACTACTAAAACCTGGGAAGATGCTGGACAAAGTGTTTTTGTAATGAAATGGCTCCTTGGAGATTTAAAAGAATCTTGAAATTCCTGAAAAATTACGCTGAATGGCTCGCTGTTATCCTTTCACTTGCCTTTACTTATTTTCTCGGTGAGGAGTATCGATGGAGTTGGTTTTTTGGCTTCGCAGCTTCTAGTATTTACTTTTTCTTGGTTTGGAAAAAGGGACTTTTAGCAGAGTCTTTTCTCCACCTCTTTTATTTGGTCATGGCCCTTATTGGATGGGTGAATTGGGGAAGTGATTCTGGTATTATTCTAAATGAACCCTTATCGCTCAGCACTCATATTGTACTGATTAGCTTGGGAATCATTCTCACACTATCAACATCCGCTATTCTTAAGAAAAAGACCAAGGCAAAAACACCCTACGTCGATTCTTTTACCACGGTTTTCAGTATTATCGGCACGCTGCTAATGATCAGTTATTTCCGCGAAAATTGGCTTTATTGGATAGTCGTAGACCTTGTTTCCATATATTTATATGCTCTGCGAAAGATGTGGCCTACCGTTGTTCTCTTTGTTCTTTATACTCTTTTGGCTTTCAATGCTTACCATCAATGGCAATGAAATTAATATGCTTAACCGGAGCTGAATCCACTGGGAAATCAACTTTATCGACGCAACTCGCGCAGCATTATAAGTGCTTGTCTTTACCGGAATATGCTCGAATATATCTCAATGAATTTGGGCCAGAATATAACTTCAACGATCTTAGGAAGATAGCGGAGGAGCAACACAAAAGAATTTTAGACTTTTCTAAGTCTTCACTAGCTATAGGCTTTTTAGATACCGATCTACTTACGCTTATCATCTGGAGCGAGTATGTGTTTGGAAAAACAGATCCATACATCCAACAAAGTTTCCAAAAGAACAGAGTTGATCTCTACCTTTTATGTAATCCTGATCTTGTCTGGGAGCCAGACCCATTAAGAGAACATCCAACTGAAAGAAATCGTATCCACCTGATTTACAAGCACGAGCTCAAAAAACGGAGACTTCCTTTCCAATGCATTAAAGGTCAAGGTGAAGAACGTTTTTCATCCGCCTTGAAAATCATTGAAAATCCGAAGCTTTTTTAATTTAGTTTTGCGCCGTCTCATAGGGGTGCCGTTAAATGGCTGAGATTATACCCATTGAACCTGGGCGGGTAATGCTGCCAAGGAAAATGAATCTAAATTAATATTAACCTGCGGATAATAGCCCCTGTTATTCCTGATAAGAAAACTTATCATGAAGCTATTTCTCGCTCTTTCTGCCTCTACACTACTCCTAACTGGAGTACAGGCACAAACTTTTTCAGACAGCACGAAAGTGATGTTGATGGAAGCTCAAGTAACCGCCCTCCGGGCTAAAAACTCCACTCCTACTACTTTTCAAAATCTCGATTCTAGCGCTTTGCAACGATTCGATAGTGGAAAAGATCTTCCCCATATTCTTATGCAAACACCATCTATGGTGGTTACATCAGATGCCGGAGCAGGAATTGGGTATACTGGAATGCGCATTCGCGGTAGCGATGCTACGCGCATCAATGTAACTATGAACGGAATCCCTATGAATGATTCGGAATCGCAGGGCGTTTTTTGGGTGAATACAGCCGATCTGATTTCCGATCTAAACAGTGTTCAAATTCAAAGAGGTGTCGGAACTTCAACCAATGGACCCGGTGCTTTTGGTGCTAGTGTTAATCTAAACTCACTGGGAATCAATAGAAAACCCTATGCTCAGGTTCGCACGGCCGTTGGTTCTTTCAATAGCTTCAGAAATACGGTGAAATTGGGAACCGGTCAGTTGGAAAACGGATTGAGTTTTGACCTTCGCCTCTCCGATATTCGTTCAGATGGTTTTATAGATCGTGCTTCAAGCGAACTGAGAGGATATTCCGCGAAAATTGCTTGGCAAGACGAAGTCCAAAACATACAGTTTATTGCTTTTGGAGGAAGAGAAAAAACCTACCAAGCTTGGTATGGAGTTGATTCACTCAGCTTCCGAAACAATCCACAATCCAATTTTGCAGGTGCCATTTACGATTCGCTCGGAGGAATAGAAAGATATTACGACGATGAAACAGACAACTATGGTCAGGACCATCTTCAATTGCACTATGGCAGACAATTATCTTCTAAAACGAACCTCACTTTCGGTCTACACTACACTCGAGGCAAGGGATATTATCAGCAATATATCCAACAAGGCAATATGTTTGCCCATGGTATACAGCCATCGCTTGTGAACGGAGATAGCCTCACTTCCACCGATTTAATCCGTCAGCTTTGGCTAGACAATCACTTTTACGGAGGAGTCTTCCAACTATCTACTGAAATTCAAAATCATTCCATCCAATTTGGCGGAAGCATTAATAGATATGAAGGCGATCATTTCGGAAGACTCGACTGGACTCGTTGGTCAGCAAATTCGGAGCAAGGAAATAAATTCTATGACAATGCTTCCTTAAAAACGGATTTCAATCTCTATCTGAAATGGGAGAAACAATGGAATAAGTGGCTGGGCTTTGCCGATGTTCAGTATCGCAGTTTTGCCTATTCAGGAACTGGAACAGACGAAGGTCCCGTTGAAGTAGATTTTAATGATCAACAGCATTTTATCAATCCAAAATTTGGACTTTCTTATCTTCTATCCGATAAACAACAATTGTATGCATCTTACGCGCTAGCTCAAAGAGAAGGCAACCGTTCTGATTATTTAGCAGGATCGCCAATACCCGAAGTACTGCACAATGTTGAAGCCGGTTGGAGGGGAAGTTTTACGGGCGGAAGCTTTCAGGTAAATGCCTATTTAATGCAGTATACAGATCAACTTGTTTTAACAGGAGAAATCGACAATGTTGGGAATTTCATTCGCAGAAATGTGGGCGACAGTCGCCGTTTGGGCTTAGAACTAAATGGGAATTATTCGATCAATAAGCATTGGCAAATAGCTTCCAACTTCGCTTTATCGAGCAACCAAATATTTGATTATTCAGAGCTTCAAAATGGCAACTTGGTGAGTTATGACGCCACTCCTATTGCCTTTTCACCTTCACTTGTTGGCGGTGCTGTATTGAATTATTCTTGGAAGCAGTTTCAAGCTTCTTGGTCGGCAAGATATGTGGGTGAGCAGCAGCTAGACAATTCCGGCCTTGCTCGATTAAAATTGGACGATTATTTTTTAAATGATATCCGATTTAGCTATAACCTGAAAGTGAAAAACACCAAAGGAATTCAGTTAACCCTAGATGTATTTAACGTTATGGATGTATTGTATGCTTCTAACGGATACGTATACAATGGCTTTGCCTATTACTATCCTCAAGCAGGAAGGCATTTTATGGGGGGAGTATCGATACAGTTGTAAGTGATATAAGAGTTGAATTAGCCTTCCTTTCAGTTTTAGCTTCACAGAATGATTTGAAGGAAGGTTTTGTTGAACTGGAATCTATTTGGTTTAACCAATATTTGAAATTTAGGGATGAATTTATCTCTGTAAGCTGAGTATAAACTAGCGCATCCTAAGACTCTGTTTTAAATAAATCCGTTTTTTTACATCACTAAGAATAAAGATTTTAATTGTACTCCAATCTACGACGACCAGTCTTTTTATCAAAAATAAGGGATCAAAAATGCCTCAGAATTGATTAAATCATTCGACTAGGAGAGAACCAAAGATGATTTCAAGAAAAATTCGGTAGGCCAAAGCAGATTCAAGGTTAAAATATCAAATTTATACCTTACCAATTTTAAATTTAATTGCTGATTTACTGCTATTTAAATCCAACTTCCAGCTTAGTCAACACCATGCCTTGGGTATTGTCTGATGATAAAAATATGTCGTTCTTTGAGCAAGTTTTTTACTCACTCTTGAGACCTCTTCAGAAACAAACCAAAAATGGGACTGACGAGGGCGAAGCCATAGAAGAAATTCTAAATTGAATAATCTTCACCCCAAATGCTCGATTCACTAATCACATCTAAAACACGTATGAAACTATTGCTAAAGTTTTTTAGCAACAGTTCTAACTCATCCTATTTGAGAGGGTTGGCCGATGAATTTGGCGAAAGCACCAATAGCGTTCGTGTAGAATTGAATCGATTGACGGAAGCTGGATTATTGAAGTCCTCTCCCAGTGGAAACACCATTTTATACAGGGCAAATACAAGCAGCACCCTTTTTCCTGATATAAAGGCAATGGTTGGCAAATATTTGGGTTTTGATAAACTTGTAGAACAAGTAATTGATCGATTGGGCGATGTTGAACTGGCGCTAATCACTGGCGATTATGCGAAAGGCAACGACAGCGGAATTATTGACTTAGTGCTAGTAGGTGAATTTGATTATGAGCTCTTATATCAATACATCTCAAAAGCTGAAAAGTTGATAAACAGAAAGGTTCGTCCCTTAGTCCTCAGTAAGAAGGAGTATCAAAAATTCAATGGAAAATTAGAAAAAGAAAGCCACATCGTTTTGTGGGGTCAAATAAACACAGATTTAAAATCAATTTCATGAACAAAGCAAGTCTTCCATCTAAGGAGAATACTAAAATCGCAGTAATTGGATTGGGCTATGTTGGTCTACCTCTTGCGGTAGAATTCGCTAGAAAATATCATACGGTTGGTTTCGATATCAATGAAACAAGAATAACAGAACTTTCGAACGGAGTAGATAAGACTCTTGAAATTGAAAATGCATATCTGCAAGAAACATTAGATTCTTTTGGATTTATAGTTACCGATAAAGTTGAAAGTATTCGCGATTGCAATGTATTTATTGTTACCGTACCTACGCCTACCGACAAGCACAATCGTCCGGTATTGACACCTATGCTTAAGGCAAGTGAGAGCATTGCCAAGATCATGAAGGAAGGCGATGTGGTTATTTATGAATCAACGGTATATCCGGGTGTGACAGAAGATGAGTGTGTTCCAGTACTCGAAAGAATTTCCGGAATGAAATTCAACGAGAACTTCTATTGTGGTTACTCACCAGAGCGCATCAATCCAGGAGACAAAGAGCATACCGTAACTAAAATTTTAAAAGTTACTTCAGGAAGCACACCAGAAGCTGCCGAGTATGTTGATCAACTGTATAAAAGTGTAATTGTTGCTGGTACGCATAAAGCCTCTTCTATCAAAGTTGCCGAAGCCGCTAAGGTTATTGAAAATAGCCAACGCGACATCAACATCGCTTTCGTAAATGAGCTTTCAAAAATTTTCAATTTAATGGGTATTGATACCCAAGAAGTTCTTGAAGCAGCCGGTACAAAGTGGAACTTCTTACGGTTCAAACCCGGATTGGTTGGAGGACATTGTATTGGAGTCGATCCTTACTACCTAGCTCAAAAAGCACAAGAAGTAGGCTACCACCCAGAAATAATATTAGCCGGTCGTCGACTAAACGATAGCATGGGAAAGCACGTAGCCACTGAGGTTATAAAACATATGATGCGCAAAGACTTAAAGGTAATTGAGTCTAAAGTATTGATATTAGGATTCACCTTCAAAGAAGACTGTCCCGACGTTCGGAATACAAGAGTTATCGATATTTATAATGAATTACTATCCTTCGATATGAATGTAGATGTGTACGATCCTTGGGCAAATACAGCAGAGGTTAAGCACGAATACGGAATTGACATTTTAAGTGGAGAGAATGCTCCAAACTTAAATGACTATTCCGCTATTATTCTAGCTGTGGCACATCAAAAATTTGCCGGAATGAACTTGAAAAAATCAAGTGCACAGGTGATTTATGATGTAAAGGCTATCCTGCCAAAGGATAATGTAGACGCTAGATTGTAGTCATACCCTCATACCCTTATTTTAAATGATAAATAGCGAGAAAACATTTTTTTCACATGAGACGGCTATCATTGATATGCCATGTAAGATTGGTTCCGGAACGAAAATTTGGCACTTCACCCATATAATGGAAAACTGTTTTATAGGTAAGAAATGCAACCTAGGACAAAATGTTGTAATTTCTCCGGGTGTGGTCTTAGGTGATAATGTAAAAATCCAAAACAATGTATCCGTTTATACCGGTGTTATTTGTGAGGACGATGTTTTCTTAGGACCCTCTTGCGTCTTTACAAACGTTACAAATCCAAGAAGCGGTGTAAATAGACGTGGTCAATACGAAAAAACCACAGTTAAAAAAGGGGCGAGTATTGGAGCCAATGCTACGATTGTTTGTGGCCATGATATTGGTCGTTTTGCTTTTATTGGTGCAGGTGCTGTGGTAACGAAAACCGTTCCTGACTATGCCCTAGTAGTCGGTAATCCTGCTCGCCAGTTGGGTTGGATGAGTGAGTTTGGTCATCGGTTGGAATTCAACTCAAATGGAATTGCAATTTGCCCAGAGTCTAAACAAGAGTATCGTTTAACAGAAGGAGTTGTTAAGAGAATAGAATCGTAAGACATGTCTAGAAAAATAAAGTTTGGTGTAATTGGTTGCGGCCATATTGGCAAGCGCCACGCTGAAATGATTGAGCGCAATCCTGAGGCAGAACTGCTTGGATTGGTAGATATTAAAAAGCCCGAAGAATTGGGTATTGATATCTTTAATGTTCCCCATTATACTAGGGTCGAAGAACTATTAGAAAAGCATCCGGATATTGATGTAATAAATATTGCAAGTCCCAATGGATTGCATGCAGAGCACTCTCTTCTCTGCCTAGATGCTCGAAAGCATATTGTTGTTGAAAAACCAATGAGCTTGCACAAACAAGATGCTGAAAAGGTTATTTTCAAGGCATTACAGGTGAACCGCAATGTTTTTACAGTAATGCAAAATAGATATTCACCTCCTTCAGTTTGGATTAAAGAGTTGATCGACACAAAAACCTTGGGCGAAATTTTCCTCGTTCAAGTGAATTGTTACTGGAACAGAGATGAACGCTATTATAAAAAAGGAGGTTGGCACGGTGATTCTAAATTAGATGGAGGTACCCTCTTTACTCAATTCAGTCATTTCATAGACATCATGTATTGGCTATTTGGAGATATTCAGAACATACAGTCAAAATTTGCGGACTTCAATCACAGCAATACAACCGACTTTGAAGATAGTGGCCTTGTTTCTTTTCAATTTGTAAATGGCGGAATGGGATGTTTGAATTATTCAACCTCAGTCTGGAATCAGAATTTGGAGAGTAGCATGACCATTATTGCAGAAAAGGGAAGTGTTAAAATTGGCGGTCAGTATATGAACGAAGTTGAAATATGCAACGTTAAGGATTATGAAATGCCATCTTTGGCTGCTACCAATCCGGGTAATGATTATGGTGCGTATAAAGGTTCCGCAGCAAATCATCATCATATTATAGAAAATGTTGTCGATGTCCTAAATGGAAGGGCAAGCATTACCACAAATGCACTAGAAGGTCTTAAAGTCGTTGATATTATTGAAAGAATATATGCGTCAAGCGAAAGAACTATCTCGATTAATTAGTCAGGAAAAATACTGACAAAGAAGAAAAAAACATGAGATTACTTATCACCGGCGGAGCTGGTTTCATAGGCAGTAACCTTGCCGAGCATTTCTTAAAAGACGAAAGAGTTGAATTGGTCCGCGTGATTGACGATTTCTCTAACGGATACAAAGAAAATGTTCAGGAGTTTATAAACCATCCGAAATATGAATTCTTAGAAGGTGATATTTGTGATTATGATTTCTGTTTAAAGGCAAGTGAAGGGATAAATAGAATTACACATCAAGCTGCTTTAGGTTCTGTCCCTAGGTCTATTGAAAACCCAATGCGCACAAACAGCGTAAATGTTGGAGGTACGGTGAATGTTCTTCATGCCGCCAAATCACAGGGGGTAGATAGAGTTGTGCTAGCATGCTCTTCTTCTACCTATGGAGATAGCGCGGAGCTTCCTAAAGTGGAAAATCGGATAGGCAAACCCCTTTCGCCCTATGCTGTCAGTAAACTTGCCATAGAATTATATGCTGATGTATTTAGCAAAAACTATGGACTCGATTTCATTGGCTTGCGCTATTTCAACATTTTCGGCCCTCGGCAAAACTCATCAAATCCCTATGCTGCGGTAATACCCATTTTTTGCCAAGCTTTTTTAGAAGAAAAAGAACCTTCTATCAATGGCGATGGTCTTACAAGCCGAGACTTCACTTATGTTGAAAACGCCATTCAAGCCAACGAATTAGCGCTGTTCACCAATTCAAAGGAGGCCGTGAATGAAGTCTATAATGTGGCCTGTGGAGATCAGGTGAATCTAAATCAAATGGTTGCTGCTCTACAAAGAATTAGTGGAAAAAACATCAAACCTTTATACGGACCTGAACGCGACGGAGATATTCGACATTCGCATGCGAACATCGACAAAATATGCAATAAGCTAGGTTACAAACCTACTGTGCTTTTTGAGGAAGGTATAAAACGCGTTTACAATTGGTATAAATAAAATTAGAATGTTCTTAATTGCTGAAATAGGGCAAGCCCATGAAGGTAGTTTGGGAATAGCCCATTCTTATATCGACGCACTTGCTAAAACAGGTGTTCATGCGGTTAAATTCCAAACACATATTGCAGAAGCCGAAAGCTCAATCTTTGAACCATTTCGGGTGAAATTCTCATACGAAGATCAAACCCGATATGACTATTGGAAGCGTATGGAATTTACTTTTGAACAATGGGCCGGTATTAAGGCTCACTGCGAACAGGTCGGATTGGAGTTCCTTTCATCTCCTTTTAGTAATGCAGCCGTAGAATTACTCGAAAAATTGGGCGTTAAACGCTATAAAATTGGCTCAGGAGAAGTGAATAATTTCCTTATGCTAGATCAAATTGCGCGTACTGGCAAGCCAATTATTCTTTCCTCAGGTATGAGCAACTATGACGAACTTGATCTTTCAGTAAATTTCCTTAAAAGTCGCGGTGCTGAAATAAAAATTTTACAATGCACGACCTCCTATCCTACCAAACCCGAAAATTGGGGACTTAATGTAATTCCCGAACTTAAAGCACGTTACGGTTTGCCAGTAGGGTTTAGCGATCACAGCGGCGAAATCTATGCCTGTTTATTTGCTGCTAATATGGGAGCTGAAATTCTCGAATTTCATGCGGTTTTTGATAAACGCATGTTTGGGCCTGATGCTCCTGCAAGTTTAAATATTGACCAAATTAAGCAACTTGTTAAAGGAATCGAACAATTAGAACTTGCGAAAAATCATCCAATAAATAAATACGATAACAGCGCATTTACTGATCTCAAAAGTATATTTGAAAAATCGCTGTCTTTAAACCGAGCGCTTCCTATTGGCCATATATTACAATTTTCTGATTTAGAAGCAAAAAAGCCTAAAGGGAAAGGCATCGATGCCAATATGTATGAAAAGGTGATAGGTCTAAAACTTATCAAAGAAATGGGTAAATCACACTTTTTGAATTGGAACGATTTAACTGAGCAATTATAATAATTTGGCTTTCTTTCAATTAACTCCTGAATTAAATTCAAGCATCAATTATATAGCTCATTTTTCAATCAGTATAACTTCTTATTAGACCCAGACTTAAATAACAAATATCTTGGATAGAAAACGAAAAATATGCGTAGTCGTTACTGCAAGACCCTCCTATAGTAGAGTGAAAACTGCGCTTTCCTCAATTCAAAGGCACCCAGAACTTGAACTTCAATTGGTTGTCGCAGCTTCAGCGCTGCTTGACCGGTATGGATCTGCAGTAAATTTCATCGAGAAAGATGGGTTTAAAATAACAGCAAAAGTTTTCAATGTCCTTGAAGGCGAGAATTTGACTGCTGCAGCTAAAACTACAGGTATAGGAATTCTTGAATTGTCGACTGTTTTCGATAACCTAAAGCCGGATGTTGTTGTGACTGTTGCAGACAGATTCGAAACTATGGCTACCGCTATTTCAGCAAGTTATATGAATATACCATTGGTGCATATACAAGGCGGAGAAGTAACGGGTAATATTGACGAGAAAGTTAGACATGCCATAACCAAGTTGGCAGATCTTCATTTGGTTGCTTCCAAATCTGCCTATGAACGTGTGGTAAAGATGGGCGAAGATCCCAAAGAGGTTTTAATAACTGGATGCCCAAGCATCGATTTAGCTCGAATTGTAGCAGAATATCAAGGATTGAGCTTTGATCCTTTTGAAAAATACGGCGGAGTTGGTAACGGATTGGACATAAGCAAGGGATATTTAGTTGTTATGCAGCATCCTGTTACTACGGAATATGAGAAAAGCCGCAAGCAGATTGAACAGACTTTAGAGGCCTTGGCGCTTATACCCTATCCGGTTCTTTGGTTTTGGCCAAATGTAGATGCCGGATCAGATGGAACCTCAAAAGGCATTCGCGTATACAGGGAACATCACCCAGAGAAAATAAAAAATGTTCATTTTTTCAAAAATATGGAACCAATGGACTTTCTGGAACTCATTAACAATGGAAAATGCTTAATCGGCAATTCCTCTGTAGGGATTCGAGAAAGTACATTTTTAGGTATTCCAGTTGTAAATATTGGCAGCCGACAAAATGGACGAGATAGAGGCGCAAACGTTATTGACGTAGGATACGATGTGGAAGAGATTAGGCTAGCCGCTCTTTCGCAAATTACCATGGGGAAATACGCTCCAAATCACCTTTATGGAGATGGTTTTGCTGGAAATGAAATTGGCAAAGCACTGGCGAATTGGAATCCAAAAATAGAAAAGATACTACAGTACTAATGAACATAAGACTTTCAAATAATCTAACATACAGCAGAGAAGTGGTGAGGGATTTCAATTCTGATGAATTTAAGAATAGAATCTCAAACGCATATTCTTTTGTTGTTGTACACGGTGAGAATCCAACTGTTGGAGATGATTGGCAGAAAGAAGTAAAAAATAGCGCGGTTATTCCTATTCTAAAAAACGAGGAAGAGCAAATGGCTGTTTATCAAGCCACATGCAGAAATCAAATTCGAAGAAGTTATAAAATTGAGGAATTTACCATAGAATATAACTCAACGCCTATTGATGAACTCTTTCAGTTTCACAAAATGTGTGAGAAATTAAGAGGTTGGATTCCAGTTCCACCGGAAGAATTAGAAGCTAGTCAAGTAATTTGCGTTCGATATAAAGATGAATTAATAGTTGGAATGTCAGCTTATGGCAGTAATGGTATTTTGAGAATAGGAAGGATTTTCAGTTTAAGAAAATCAGAGAAATACAAAGACTTACAACAAGTCGTTTTTTCTGCTGCATCTCGGCGGGTTATTCATGAATTTACCCTGCTAGCACGATCCTTAGGCTTCCAATCACTCGATTTAGGCGGAATAGTTATTGACGGCGATGCGCAAAAATCTGGTATTACTAAATTTAAAATGTCTTTTGGATCTGTGGTAAAACCTATTTATCTCTTGAGGCTTGAAGGAGAGGATTATACTCAATTGGAGAACTCTTTTAATGAGAATAATTTTGATCTTACTTAAATGATTATTTTATTAGGTCAAAACAGTATTCTGTTGGCGTTGATTGAGCGTCTTACAGGAGAGGGTGTTGTTTGCCGAATGTATGGAAAAGACACTTCTATTAATACGCCAGGATATACTGCTGTTCAAACAGTGAATGAGCTCTTTGTTGAGTTAGAAAATTTTAAGGGAAAAGCCTTGTTCATTTCTGGCGGAGCTCCTTGGCTTTTTAAATCTGACTTTCTAAAAGCATTTGAACCTGATGGAATCTTCAATCTACATGGCACTCCTCTACCACAAGATAGGGGTGGTACTATTGTATCTTGGCTAATACTTAATAAAAAGCGTCTAGGAATTGCTGCTATTCACAAAATGACCGCCTCTCCTGACGAGGGTCCTATTTTGGATTTTAAGGAATTTATTTATCCTTCTAACTGTGTTCTACCCCAAGATTATCTTTTAGAATATAACTGTCAGATCGAAGATTTGGCTTGGGAGATTTGCCTGAAGTATGAACAGGGAATTCTTGACCTTAACCAGACAAATCAACAGCCCTCCTACTTGTCTACTTATTGGCCTCGATTGAGTTCAAAGATCAATGGCGCGATAGATTGGTCATTGGAGGGTGACGAAATTGATAGATTTATAAAAGCCTTTGACGATCCTTATCCTGGTGCATTTACATACTGGAGAGATAAGAAAATCATATTGAAAAAATCATTCTTCCAATATGATAGCAATTATCATCCTTCTCAGTGGGGAATGGTTTATAGAAAGCGCATCACTTCAGAATTTCGTTATCTGGCAGTTGCTGTTAAAAGTGGAAGTTTGATTATACGCGAAGTTCAGGATGAAGAAGGAAATGACCTCTTTAACTCTATTTTGGAAGGTGATCGCCTCTATACTAGCTCTCATGAGCTTGATCTGGCGAAAAGACGTCTCTTCAAAACAGGAGACAAAATGCGAATCCAAAATAATTTACAGTGAGTCTATTAGCTGTAAATTTTCATTATTATGGGAATGAGAAGTACTCAGGTGGAATTTATCCTATAAACCAAAAGACATTTTCCCGTCAATTAGATGTTCTTTCCCAATCATACGATTTCATTTCACAGAGGGAGTTATCATATGTTTCAAGACGCTCGAAAGTTCCTGAAGGAAAAAGATGTCAAATCACTTTTGACGACGGTTTAAAGCAACAAATGAAAGCTTTCCATTTACTCGAAAACAAGGGTATTCCCGCAGTTTTTTATGTCCCTACACAACCCATTTTTGAGAAGAAAGCACTTTTTGTACATAAGTTACACTTGATACGAACCCGCTACAACGATCTAGATTTGCTCACACAAATCAAAGCCTTTTCAAGCATCCGATTAGACGAAAAAGAAAGAATTCAAGCGGCTTCTCAATACAAATATGATAATGACAATGCTCGAGAAGTTAAGTATTTATTGAATTTCAAAATGACAGACGATCTAAGACAAAATTTTGTTCATGATCTGTTTATTCAAATTGTTGGAAATGAAAGTAACTGGTGCGATTCTTTCTATATGAATCGTTCTGATTTAAAGGAGTTGGCTGACGCAGGATCTCTTGGCTCACATGGCCATTCTCACTTCCCGTTGGCTCAGATGAATGACTTCCCCAAAGATATCGCTACTTCTGTAGATCACATCAATGACTTTGTGAACAACTTAGATGAAGTGTCTTTTAGCTACCCCTATGGCAGCCCATCTGCCGTTAATGAACGTGTGGCAAAAGTGGTGAGGAAAGCCGGGTTTTCATATGCATATACCATGTGGCGAGGAATCAATACTGGGGTTGAACCATTTAATCCTTTTCTGCTTCAGCGATTAGACACCAATGATGCCCCTTCTGGAAAGAATCCAAACCCAAATTATTTAAAGTGAGAGCGATTATTGCAGAAACTGAAAACTTCAGTTCTGAAGCAGTAGAAGCCTTAGAGCTATTTTCTGAGGTGCATATGGAAGACCTTACTCAAGAAAAATTGTCATGGGCACTTGATACCTTTGAAGTTTTTTGGTTTCGACTTCGATTTAAATTAACTCGAGACCATCTTTTCTCTGCCAAAAAATGTCGATATATACTTACTGCCGTTACAGGACTTGACCATATAGACCTCGAAGCCTGCATGGAATTTGGAATTCATGTAATAAGCCTCAAAGGAGAGCGGGATTTTCTCCTCCAAGTAAGGGCAACGGCAGAGCATACAATGGCTTTGACCTTTGCTATGCTCAGGAACGTTTCAGGTGCAATTCAGCACACCCAACAGGGTAACTGGAATCGCGAACCATTTAAAGGTCATGAAATCTATGGTAAGAAAATCGGCATATTGGGTGTAGGTCGTTTGGGCAGTATTACCGCAGGATTCTTTCACTCTCTGGGAGCAGAAGTTTATGGCTATGATCCTGTAGCTTTTGACAATCCTTTCTGCAAATCCGTTGAGACCCCTGAAGAGCTTTTTGAGAAAAGTTGGCTGGTGAGTATTCACGTAAACCTGAATAGCAAAACCCGCCATCTAGTAGGTAAAGAATTATTGAGCCTCATGCCAAAAGCTAGTTGGCTAGTAAATACATCCAGAGGTCAATTAATTGATAGCCATGCCTTAATTGAATCTCTAGAGAATGGAACGCTTGCAGGAGCAGCCTGTGATGTCATCGAAAATGAGTTCGAACCGCTTTCTGATGCACTTCTGACTTACGGAAAGGCGAATCCAAATCAACTCATTCTGACTCCTCACATAGGAGGCAATACATTCGAATCATTCAGCAAAACCGAGCTTTTTCTTGTGAAGAAGCTAAAGGAAAAAGTACAACAATGAAAGTTTTAGGAATTATCCCAGCGCGAGAAGGCTCTAAAAGAGTAAAACACAAAAATTTTAGACCTTTTGTTGGTACCACACTAGTTGATATTGCAATTCAACAAGCACTCGATTCATCCCTACTCACCACAGTAGTCGTTTCTTCCGATAGCTCTGAAGTTTTGAAAATAGCATCAAAATATGATCGAATAATACCAATCAACCGACCTATCGAAATTTCTGATGATTTAGCACCCGCCATTGATTATGTTCGACATGCCTTGAAGATCTGTGAAGAAAATAGGAATCAATTTGACATTGTTGTGATCTTACAGCCAAGTTCACCATTAAGATCTTCAGAAGATATTGATGCTTGCATTGAAAAGCTTTCAACTTATCCCGATGCGGATTCTTGTGTAAGTGTTGTAAAGGTGGATCATATGGTACACCCAGTCAAACTAAAGAAACTTGATGGAAATGTACTTGAGCCTTATATAGAAGATGAAGCTGGACGTTTTGCTTCTCAGGATTTACCTGAAATATATGTTCGAAACTGCGCTGTGTATGCTACATGGAGAAAAGACCTTGAAATACGTAGTGATGTTATAGGCACAAAAAGTTTGGGGTATCTCATGCCAAGGGAGACATCCGTTGATATAAATGATATGCTCGATTTTGAGTTTGCCGAATTCCTCATTCAAAAATCTAAGAAATGAAACTTGTCATCACTGATTTGGTGACGGTTTGTATGCAATTACAGTATTTAACATCACATGGACTGAGACTCCTTTCCAATTCCGAAATCAGAAAAGATGAAATGGAGAACATTCGCTAAAATCATGTTTGGAAACAGCATTGAAGGCAAAGATTTAGATATCTACTCATATGGCATTATCCCCGATCTACAATGTTTATTAAAATCGTACAGTAATTGCTTGCGTGATGATAATATGCAGTTTTCTAGAATTTTAATGCGAAAATACTGTTTCATAGCTCCTTTGGATTTACGTAAAGTGCTAAAGAAGTTCAGGGTAGGCTGGAAAATAATATTTACAGAGGAAAATAAAGGCAATTGCCAATTACCAGAATACGATCTTCAGAGCTGCGATAAAAATCTACCTATTTCAGATAAACAAGACCACTGTCTGCTTCATGCTTAAAACACGTATCAAGGACATTCTGAAAGATTCATCCATCTACGGCCTTAGTAAAATAGCTGGCCAAGCCATTGGTTTCTTTCTCATACCACTTTATACAGAATATCTCAGTCCAGAAGACTATGGCACTCTTAATATACTAGGTGTCGCTGCTGTGTCATTTGGCCTGATTATGAACTTTGGATTGGATTCGGCTACTTATAGATTTGCCGGATTGGCTAAAAGTGAAGAAGAGCAAGGTCGATATCTAGGAACAGCCCAATGGATGAACCTGTCGAGTATTTTACTGTTTTTATTAGGAACGCTTTTCTTTTTAAAACCATTGGCTCGTCTTCTTCTTGAAGAAGGGGCAATGAGCCTTTTGGTAGTGCTAGGTTTGTCTGTAGGTGTATTTTCTTCCATATCAGCCATAACCCGTGCTTTTTTGAGAATTAAAAGAAGAGCCAAAGACATTGCCATTGCAAGTCTAGTCAATATATTCGTTTCACTCGGTAGTACTTTGCTACTTGTGGTGGTCTTGGAAAAGGGGGTAATGGGAGCTTTGTTAGGCAACTTAATGGGGGCCGTAGCCTCTTCTATTACCATTTTTATAGCCGGACACAACGGTAGATTGCCGGTATGGGACAGTTCCTTGGCGGGGGAACTCATACGTTATGCACTGCCTGTTTTGCCAGCTCGGTTGCTCGCATTTGCAATCCCCCTTTATTCACAATGGTCAGTAAAAGAGCTGCTCAGCTTGAAAGAACTTGGACTGTATGCGGTTGCACTTAAGTTCACCTTACCAGTCACATTGGTACTTGGAATGTTTCAACAGGCCTATGCCCCATATAAATATGAAATTCTAAGAACCGATGCCAATCCTAAACAGACCTTCCGGCAGATTATGTCACTTTTTGTGCCCGTATTTGGTATGTTAGTTCTGGGAATTACAGCCATTGGACCAGAAGTTTTGAAATTTATGACTACACCGGAATTTCACAAAGGGGGAGCTTATATATTTAGTATCGCATTAATCCCTTTTGTACAAGGGCTTTCTTTCATGTTTTCAGCCGGGCAGGAATTTGCAAAGTCCCCCGTTTTTAAACCGGTTATCAGCGGAATTGGTCTTCTAGTACTCTTGCTCTCTAATCATAGCCTCATCGGAGCCTATGGGGTTAACGGAGCCGCTATCTCTATAAGTCTCGCTTGGTTCAGCATGGCAATAGGCAATCTAATATATTCCGCTAAGCTCTATTACATTCCCTATAATTGGCCTCTTATAATAGGACCAATTCTCATTGTAACGCTCTTAGGATTTATTGTGAATAAATTTGAAATACCTCTTGTCTGGAGAATTATCGGCTTTTGCTTTGTTGCGTTCATTGGTAGTATTTGGATAAGTCGAACTCGACAGTTTAAAAGTTTCCTTCGATCTAAGAGAATAAATTAAATATGAAATCAGGAATCAGTTTACTGCAGAAAATCTATATCAATTTTAAATGCTAATTACCTAGGAGAATTGACAATTGAGTTGATGCTAATAGTATTCGAGTCTATTAAGCTAGAAAGTCAATAGTACTTTCTGGCGATATTCTCGCTGTGCGAGCTAAGTTTCTCGGATTTGGAAAGCATGTTTTTCTGGGACACCATGTCACTTTTAATGATAATGTATTCATAAATGGAACGGGGAAACTTACTCTTGGAAATTATTTCCATACAGGCTGTAATCTCACTATAATAACTACCAATCATAACTATGAAAATGCAACCGTTATACCCTATAATAAGGTGAGAATACATAAGGAGGCAATAATTAAAGCTTTCGTTTGGTTTGGAAATGATATTGCCATTATACCCGGTTTAACCACAGGAGAGGGAGCAATTATAACTACGAGAAGTGTGGTGGTCAAAGATTTTCTAGAATTGGCCATAGTGGATGGCAATCCTGCTCAACTCATAAGATACCGGGACAAAGAAGAATTTTACAAGCTAAAAGAAGAAGGCAAATATTCATGAAAGCTGTTGAGTCTGCTATACGGAATGTTTCCACATTTTTGGCTGAACTATCTCAATTAGATCTTTGTACCAACCTCATGACCAAAATGGCAGAACACCTGAGAATTGGGGTTTTTACTTCAATATGAAATAAGTAATAGATGGCAGATTTAAATCAGATCAAAGGTCGAATTGACCAATTTATTACTAGCATTAGTTCTAACTATGGAGAAAAATCTATACTAGCTAAAGTCTCAAAGCACTCACAGAGTGAGTTAATGGCTCTATTAAAAGGAAATTTAGCTAATGTCACCACTGATAATTTAATCATAATTTCTATAAAGTATGCATTTCGGCGTTTGCTTCTAAACGGCATTAATAGAAAGAAAAAAAATCAATGTATCGTTTTTATTAATTCTCAATCGCAGCTAAAGATTAGCCTTAGTTCAATTAAAGAATTAATGACTAAAGAAGTTGGTTTGCTTGTATTAACAACTAAGTATCCTCTTTATAAAGAGTTGAAAACCCATTCTATACCGACCAAATACTGTATGGGACTTTGGCCATCAACCGATAAATATAAGGGTATAGAATTAGAAGATAGCGAAAGCTCAATGTATCAATTAGTTGTTAAAAACATTTCAAAATTTCTTCATTTAAAATGGTATTTCAAAAGATATATTCAGTTCTCTTCCCCTAAGTATGCTCTAGTAGGTAACGACATTACATTTGAAGGAGCAATATTTAGAGATTCTTGCAAGGAAAGCGGCATTCGCATAGGATGCATTCAACATGGTAGCATGGATTATACAAATCCAATGCATTCTTTAATAAGTGTTGATGATCTATATGTTTGGGGTGATGTTACAAAAGAGAGCTTATTAAAACTTAAAATTCAGGAAAAAAATATCCAAGTTGTTGGTCGACCCTCACTTGAATATCAGTCTACAGGGCAAATTCAAAAATCAGATTTAAAAATGCCTTTTGTACTTATAGGAACAAGTGGAATAGGTATTTTAACTAGTCGAGAGCATCATCTTTTAATAATTCAAGTTATCTCAGAAATTGCTAGTGAGTTTAACTCTATTAACTGGCTATTTAAACTTCATACGAAGGACAGTAAAGAATACTACAAAAACCTACCCAAGAATGTGCAAGTATTAAATAACACTGACATGAAAGAGAAAGGCTATTCAAATGAAGACCTTATGCTTCATTGTATCTTCACTATTTCAGGCGGTAGCACTTTTTCATTGGATGCTCTAAGCTTTGGTAAAAAAGTTATTACTTTAGATTTAATGGGTGAATATGAGAATGTACCTTTCGTATTAGAAAGCATAACAGAGTACGTAACAAGCAAAGAAACATTCAAACAGAAAGTCTCAGAATTAAGCAAGGATGACTTTTCAAACTCAGAAAACGAAGGTTTAAATCGTTTTATTTTCGGTTTAGGAAACCCGAACTACAGAGCAGAAAGCGTTATTGCTGAAAATATTGTGAAATGGTGCTGACCTATATGATTTCAGTGTTTAATGTAGTTTTGGCATATAGAGCATGAAAATATTAAGCGTTGTAGGGGTGCGACCTAACATTATGAAGTTCGCGGCTTGGAATAAGGCGGTTTCAAGTTTTTCTGGTGAACATATTGAACATATTGTTGTGCACTCTGGCCAACATTACGACGCTAATTTATTTCACTCTATTTGGCAACAAATGAATCTGCCAACTTTCAATTACGAACTTAATATAAGCGCAAACAGTCATGCCCAGCAAGTGGGTTTAATGATGATAGAGCTTGAAAACGTTTTTTTAAAAGAAAAACCAGATTGGGTAATTTCCATAGATGATGTAAACACTGCACTTGCAACAGCAATAACAGCCAAGAAACTCAATATAAAACTAGCGCACATTGAAGCGGGATTGAGATCTTTTGACAACAGTATGCCAGAGGAAATTAATAGAAAAATCATTGATCATCTTTCAGATCTATTATTTGTACCTGATCAAGGATCTTATGATCAATTGGTAAAAGAAGGAATAAACAAGGAGGCTATTTGCCTTTGTGGTAATTTTATGGCAGATACTCTTTTAGACATATTACCCGCAACTGAAAAGTTAAATACAGAAGAAATACTCCAAAAAAAGGTAGAATTCCGCATACAATTTCCTAGCGAGTGGAACTATGCTTTATTTACGCTGCATCGTCCTTCAAACGTTAATAATATTAACTTTGTGCGAGAATTAATTGATTGGTTATCTGCAAAATGGGACTATACCACATATGTCTTTTGGCCCATTCATCCCGGAGTTAAGAAAATACTTGAAGACTTGGGAGAAATGGAAAGATTGCGTAATATTTGTTCAAAATCGAACCGACTAATCATCTTGGAGCCTCTAGATTATCTTGAAATGATTCATTTAGTATCCAAGGCTGCATTCGTGGTCACAGATAGCGGTGGTTTGCAAGAGGAGACAACTATTTTAGGGAAATCGTGCATAACAATGCGATGGAATACTGAAAGGCCGATCACCCTTTTTTCAAATGGCGGTACAAATTGGTTGGCTGGAGCCGATATAAATAGAGTAGACGAACTTTGCGAAGTAGCTTTAAATTCTGAAAGAAGAAAATGTGAAATACCACTTTGGAATGGTGGCGCTGCAATCAGGGCATTAGAAAGTCTTTTGACGAATACAATCGTTAAACCATGACCATGCACAAAAAAATCTTTTTTCTTTTGAAGAAATTGAAATTTGGTTTAAAAAAAAGTAAAAACCCGTAAAACAAACAAAAACAATAAGCAAAATGAGAATTTTAGTAACAGGTTCTAAAGGTGTAGTAGGTCAAAAATTAGTCCGTGAGCTTCAATCCAAAGGCCACAGTGTTTTCGGTGTCGATATTCAACATCATGCTGGTGAAATTGGATTTGCCCAACGAATGAGTGGTGAGGTTTGGAATTACAGCCGATGCGACATTGGAGAGTTCCGTCAAATCGAAAGAATTATTGAGATGGCAGGGCCATTTGATTTCGTTTATAACTGTGCGGCTGAATTTGGCCGATGGAATGGTGAAGACTATTACGAGCAGGTTTGGAAGTCAAATCTAATTGGACTTAAGAATTTACTTCGCTTGCAAGAAGTCCATAAGTTCAAAATGGTACACTTTTCCAGTTCCGAGGTCTATGGTGATTTTGAAGGCGTAATGTCGGAGTCTATTATGGAAACAGTAGAAATAAAGCAAATGAACGACTATGCTATTTCGAAATGGGCCAATGAAATGCAAATCCGAAACTCAAGAATTATGTACAACACAGAGACTGTCATTGTCCGGTTGTTTAATACATATGGCCCCGGAGAATATTACCACCCCTACCGTTCGGTAAACTGCAAATTCTCTTACCATGCGCTTTTCGGCCTTCCAATAACAGTGTATAAGGGGCACTTCCGCTCCTCTACTTATGTTGATGATTGCGTAAGAACGGTTGGAAATATCAGCGACAACTTCATTAATGGCTCTGTTTATAACATTGGAAGCGATCAATTCCACGACATAGAGACTTTAGCCGATGTTATTTGGAATTATACCGGTGCTAATCGAGATCTCATAACATATGGCGAGTCAGAAGTTTTGACTACCAAGATCAAAAAGTTAGACAACGCCGCTTCCGTGCGCGATTTAGATCACAAAGAAAGTGTAGGTCTTATAGAAGGCGTTAAACTGACAATTGATTGGATGCGTGACTATTATCGAATCTAATTCCAACTCTTTTGAAAATAATAAGCATTGTTGGGGCTCGACCCAACTTTATGAAAATAGCACCCTTGGCACAAGCTATTGAAAGACATAATGCCAGAGGCGGAGTGCTTGAGCACATTATAGTACATACTGGGCAGCACTATGACAAAAGAATGTCAGAGACCTTTTTTCGCGAACTCAACATCCCCGAGGCCAAATACAACTTGGGGATAGGTTCTGGCTCGCACTCAGAGCAAGTTGGAAAGACCATGATGGAGCTAGAGAAGGTTTTGGATCAAGAAAATCCAGATTGGGTAATTGTAATTGGAGATGTTAATGCAACTCTAGCCGGTTCGGTGACAGCAAAAAAAATGGGGATTAAAGTTTGCCATTTGGAGTCTGGTTTGAGGTCAGGAGATATGAGAATGCCTGAAGAGATAAACCGCTTAGTTACTGATCGACTTAGTGACCTTTTACTAACGCCAGATAGGATCTCGATAAGCAATTTGAAGAAAGAGGGAGTGCACGATAATCGAATTGCTTTTGTAGGCAATATTATGATTGACACACTAATGAAGCACAAGCAGCGTGCAGAAGAACTTCTTACAGACAATATTCTCAAGAATAATATGCTCTTCGAAAGACCTCTTCCGGATATTACAAAACAGGACTATATCGTTGTTACTTTACACCGACCTTCAAATGTCGATTTTGAGCAAAATCTAAGTGCTTTGGTCGAATTCTTTCAAAAAGAGGTAGTAAAAGATACCGTTATACTATGGCCCATACACCCCCGAACTTTGAACCGTCTTCGTGAATTTAACTTATACGATACGTTCACGGCAGAAGCCAATGTTGTTTTACTCCACCCTTTGGCTTACCATGACATGCTTAAGTTAAACATGAATGCTTGTATGATTCTTACAGATAGCGGCGGTTTGCAAGAAGAGGCCTGCGTATTGGGAATACCATGTCTTACGCTACGTACAAGTACTGAACGACCTATAACATTGCGTGAAAATGGAGGTGCCAGTGTTCTAGTTGGTGAAGACATAGAAAAGTTAAGCTTCGAATACAAAGATCAAAGACGAAAGACAACCCATTCAGTCACTCCTGAACTATGGGATGGTAAAACTGCTGAACGCTGCTTGGAAGCCATTCTCCAATATAAAGACTAAAAATATTGAGTTTAATTGTAATTTTTAGACATCTTCCAGGCGATACAGGTGGTGCTGCCATTATTATCCGTAATCTCTTCAAATATGCAGACGAGAAGGTAGTTATAGCAGGACGAAAACCCCGCTATACGTCACAACCAGATGATGTGAATTATAAAAAAATAGAGCTCCCTTTAAGCGATAGAAACGAAGGGAGATTGAGGAAATTCAAACTTTTTTGGCAATCAGTTCAATTGTGTTTACAAGAAATCCGAAAGAATAAACAGCAGAAAATTTTAGGGGTTTATCGCGATGAGTCTTCGTTTATATTGAGTTTTGTGATAAGCATATTGTCAGGTAGACCGTTGTTTGCTTATATGACAGATTTGTATGCAGAGAATTACAACAGTAGATATAGAAGGTTGTTTCAGTATCTCATATTCCTGCGTTGTACAAAAATATTCTGCTTGAATCAATCAATGAAAGAACACTATATAAACATTGGTTATAAAAAGGTTGAGGTAATTCCATCAACTATTACAACAACAATTCCTTTTAAGAAAGCAACATATAATGGAGGAGTATTCAGGATCGTTTTTTCCGGTTCTATTGTGTATGATCGCCTGGATATGCTTCAGCAATTAGTTTCGGTAATTGCGGATCGTCCAGAATTTGAATTAATCTTTTATTCTCCACAAAACGAGGAATTCTTAAAATCAAATCAACTTTGGGCTTCTAATGTGAGACGAGAATTTCTCACAAACCCTGCTGATCTATTAAACAGCTTGCAAGACGCTCACCTCTTATACCTGCCGCTTACCTTCGCAAAGCCCAACGACCAAAGAGGATATCTTCAGTTGAAAACCTGCATGGGTACCAAGTCTTATGAGTATATGCAATCAGGTGTTCCCATTTTAGTCCACTCACCTGCGGAATATTACACCTATCAGTTCTTTCAAGAGAAAAGCGCGGCTATTTTACTGAATTCTTCTGATATTAATGATCTCCGTTCAATGCTCAATGAGTTACGCATCAATTTCACAGCCCATAGGAAGGTTGCAGAACAAGCTTTTATAAAGTTGGAAGAGCACCAATCTCTACCCAATTTAGTGAGGTTACAGAAGTTAATGAGATTAGCAAATTAGAAGTGGCAAGGATCCTATTTGTACACCATATGCCCTATATCGGCGGAGCTACTATTAGCCTTTTGAGCCTATGTAAACATATAAAAAGTTTAGGCCATGATGTTCAGGTACTATTTACATTAGAAAGTGGAAATGCCTTCGAATTATTTACTCAAGAAGGTATACCATATCTTATTAAACCTGGGGTACAAATCTATGGCCATGCATACGGTGCATATAATTCCTTCAAGTCTAGACGCCCTTGGCGCCCTATTACAAATTTGATAAGGGTTTTTAGTACGATCCCTAAAGCTGAAAAGATATTGCGAGAAATCAATCCAGATGTAGTTTACCTCAACACATCTGTTCTTCTTTCGTTTGCAATTGCATCTAAAAGGCTTAAAATGCCCATGGTATGGCATTTAAGAGAACAATTACATGATGGTCATTTTGGATTAAGGAAAAGAATTGTTAAGTCTATTTTCAGCCGAAATGCCGACATAATAATTTCCATTTCCAAAGAGAATAAGCGCGCGCTTGGTTTAGAAAAAACCGAAGTGATTTACAATAGTGTAAATTTTAAACTTTACGATAGAATTAAGAAAAACGTAACGAATTGGAAATTTAAGAAGACCGCATCCCCTTCTTCTTTTGTTTGTTTGTTCTTAGGGGGAAGTGTACACAGCAAAGGTGCGGATGTTTTAATTGAAGGCTTCTTAAAAGCAAGCGAAATCCATATGAATCTGGTTTTACTTATTGCCGGAAAATTTGAGCGCTATGAACGGTCAAAAATGAACGCAATTGAAAAAAAAGTAGACACCTTAATCAAGCATTATATAAATACTGATCGCTTGTACTTTCTTGGAGTCTTAAAACCAGAAGAAGTAGCTGAATCTCTATTTTATTCAAATGTCTTGATTTGGCCAGCTACTGTTCCTCATTTTGCAAGACCTATCATGGAAGCTATGGCAATGGGGAAACCAGTAATTGCCTCTGATTTTCCAAGTTCAAGGGAGTTGGTAAATAATAAGGAAAACGGAATATTGATACCCCCAACCGCACAAGAAATTAAGAAAAGTCTGGCTTGGTGTATCCATCACAAAGAGGAACTTCTAGAGATGGGAGAAAAGAATTCTTCGAAAGCAAGGCTTCTGTTTGATGAAACCTTGAACAATGCTCGTATAATGGATAAAATTCTTGAGTCTTGGTCAAATGGCTCAAAATAAATTCAATCCTGGTAAAATAATGATCTTAATTTACCCCTATAATTAACTAGTTCTGGAACTAAATATACGTTATGAAATACTTCAAATTCTTAAATGAAGTTTAGACTTAATTCAGGTCTTTTGACCTCTGCTAAGAGCAATAGGTACTTTAAGTATTTTATACTATTTCTAGCTTTTCCGTTTATTAAAATTGGTGTCTCGATAACATTTTATCTATTCATATTTCTAGTATATTCTTTAAAAAAAGAAGGGAACCGAATCAGTTTTAAACCCGGTCCTTCCAGTTACTTATTCTATACTTTCTTTCTTATAGCATTTGGATCTTTGGTTTTTGCCCCATGGAGCGAACTGCAGGATTTCAACTTTGGGGATATAATTCTCTTGATCCAATATATGTATTGGGTTTTAGTAGCTGTATTCTTTATCAAATCATATAAGTTCATTCACTTTTCCGGCCTCAATCAAATTATTTTTGTCGGTCTTTGCTTATTGTTCATTAACTTTTTTCTTTTCAACTTTAAAGTTCCCATACCTTTTCTTAACACTTACATTACTCGCAACTCCTTTGTTTACAATGTTCTTGCGCTTTGGCCCTTTGCTGCATCGCATATATACTCAACTTTCGGCAAGGGCAAGGGTAATTTTAGTTTAGTTGTCGTTTTTATTTTAATGCTTCTAACCGATGGACGTGCAGGTGTGGTAGTTATTCTACTCGAGAACTTACTCATATTCGCTATATTCAATAGAAAGAGTGTATCGTTGATACGTTATTTAGTAATTTTTCTTATACCCATATCCATCCTATTTTCAGAGAAGTTGAATTCTGATGACACACGTCAATCGCTAGGAAATGCCTTAATGCCATACTCAGAACGCATAGGCAACTTTTTAATCGGAGAAGGTATTGAAGGTGACTTATCTATGGACAAATCTTGGCTCACTAGAAAATTAATGATTGAAAAAGGATTTGAGATTATCGAATTACATCCTTTTTTTGGTGTGGGTATAGGCCATTTTACTAGTTATAAGGCAGAGCTTGAAAATCTATTTTCTTCAGATTATAGTCGATTAACAGGCGGGGTTTACGATGAAACCTTTTACAATGCACGTTCAGCTCACAATTCATACATTCATGTAATGGGCGAAATGGGGCTTTTAGGCTTAGCCGTACTCGTTTTAATACTCTTGAAACCTCTTTTAATGGCAGTAGGGCTAATTTTGAGCAACAGACTAAACGAATCCCATTTAAGCTATATAGCACTCATTGGTATATGTGTACATTTTTATACCATAACCACTTTACCCGGAACAATCACTTGGTTGGTGATTGGTTTAGCAAGTGGCCGGGTAAGACATAAAATACGGAGTTCATGAAACTAGGTTTTTACTATCACACAACAATTGGCAAAAGAGGTTCGCAATTATGGATACCCTCTTATTTAGGAGTCTTTTTAGATTCGCTGGCAGACAATGTTGACCAGCTTTTTCTTTTCATGCATGAAGTAAAAGATATAAATGATACTGACCTCAATTATGCTCTAAAGGCTGAGAATATCCAATGGATTAATTTGGGAGTTAAAACACCGGCTTGGCATAGAAGTATTTTTCATAAAAGAATTTTACGAGAGGTTAAAAATCAACTTCCTCTTATCGATGCAATTCTGGTTCGTGGTCCTAGTCCATTGGCTCCATTTTTTTCCACATTTAGCACTCAGACTCGCCTATTCTATTTGGTGGTAGGTGACTATGGAGAAAGTGTTATACAAGGAACTGGGAGGGGTTTGAGGGCGCGTATTACCGATCTCTATCTAAATAGAAATCAGAAACAATTTGAAAAGGCATTACTCAAAGCAAGAGCAGTTTTAGTTAATTCTGCGGCTCTATTTGAAAAATATCATTCATTGAGTTGCAGTGTTAACTTAGTGAAGACCACAACCTTAGTCGAGGCAGATATTATGCCTAGGGTGGATTCGATGACGGAAAATCTAGCAGGACCTATAAGACTTGTGTTTACTGGAAGAATCAACTGGCAAAAGGGGTTGAGGGAATTAATAGCTACACTCATTGACCTCAAAGATGGTAATCCATATCCTGTGCTAGATATCGTTGGATGGGAAGACCAAAAAGAAAAGCCTGTGGAAATCGAGTTAATGCGTATGGTCAGTGAAGCTGGTATTGCAGATCGATTGATCTTCCACGGAAAAAAATCTGTAGGAGAAGAATTAAATTATTTCTATCGCCAAGCGCACATTTACGTCTTGCCTACATATCACGAAGGCTTCCCTCGAACTATATGGGAAGCCATGGCGAATGGTACACCCGTTATTACTACTACCGTGGGTAGCATTCCTCACTACTTAAGAAATGAAGTGGACAGCCTTCTGATTGAACCCAAGGACGCAAAGGCACTTATGGAATCTATTAAGCGATTGAGCGAAGACGGGGAACTAAGGAGGCGGCTTATATTCAACGGGCTTAGATTAGCTAAGGCTAATACACTGGAAATTCAGTCACAACTGCTCTTACAAACTATTGAAGAACATGAGTAAATTAAATGCAATATGGTTGAGGGTGCGCCATGAATGGTTGTTGCACTTCTTTTATCTTATTACAAATTGGCTGCCTGACAATGTTATGTTTATTAGGCTAAGAGGTAGGCTATTCGGTTGGTGTTTAGGTAGTTGTGGCAAGCGTTTTGGGGTAGGCCGTAATGTGACATTCTACAATGCCAAACATATTCATATTGGAAACGACGTTTATGTTGCATATGGTTGCTGGTTCAATGGAGCTGGCAGTATTTTTATTGAGGATGAAGTACTTATTGGTCCTTATTGCGTTTTCGATAGCTCTAATCATCAATACGACAAATTACGCCAATCATTTCGTTTCATGCCTGGGAAAAATGCGCCCATACGGTTAGGTAAAGGGAGTTGGTTGGGTTCGCATGTCACTGTAACAGCAGGAAGTATTGTAAACAGCCCTGGACTAGTGGCAGCTAATTCAGTTGTGATAAAATCTACTGATCCTGGGAGTCTTTATGGAGGTGTTCCGTGTAAATTAATAAGGAAACTCTAATACTTTTAAATATGAAAACACTTTTTATAGGGAATTTCCTTTCGGCTCACAGAGGAACAAAAGGCATATCAGAAAATGTAATGGGTTGGTTACTTGAAGAGGATGGTCTTGTCGTCAGAGGCGTTTCGGGCAAGAAACACCCATTAACTAGAGCACTTGATATAGTATTCACGGCAATGGTCTTCAGGCCAAATAAGGTTTTAGTAGATACCTACAGTAACTTCGCATTTAATATTACAGTGATTGCTACTTTGCTGAAAACAATATTGAATTTCAGATTGATAGCAGTAGTTCACGGAGGAAAATTTGTTGAGTTTTATAAAAGCAAGCCAGTCTTCGTTCAAAAGGTACTTAGGCGGGTAGACACTTTGAAAACTCCGTCCTTATTTATTCAAAAGTTTTTAGAAAGTGAAGGCTTTCAGATTGAATATTTCCCAAATCCAGTAAAACTGAATAACTTTCCTTTTGCCTCTAATTTAACAGAAAATAAAAAATTACTATGGGTTAGAGGTTTTAAAGATATATATCAGCCCTTGATGGCAATAAAAGTACTCGAATTGGTACTCAAAAGCTATCCTAATGCCAGTCTTACCATGATAGGCCCAGATGGTGGCCTTTTAAAAGAGATTAAAAACTATATAGAAAAAAATGGCTTAGATGACAAAGTCTATTTAGCTGGACCAATAAATAATGATCAGCTTTATGCATATATGCATAACCATCACATTTTTTTGAATACTACTTTATACGAAAGTTTTGGTATGGCGGTGCTAGAAGCAGCCGCTTCAGGTATAATAGTCGTTTCAACTTGCGTAGGAGAATTACCCTTGATCTGGGTAAAAGATGACGAAGTGTGCCTCCTTAGTGAAAACACACCTGAATCAATGGCGAAAGAAGTGATTAAACTGATTGATAATCCAGCAAAGTCAGTTAATATGAGGCAAAAAGCAAGGCTTAAGGCTGAGCAATATGATTGGGAACTATTGCGTAAGATTTGGGTAGATCTCCTGAAGAATTAGAAAAAACACATGAGTTTCATAAATACAGTTTACAATCATTTACCAATTGCTTGGCAAAATATAGCCATTTCCATATTTGGATATTACTGGCAAAAGAGAAGGTTTGGCGGAGTTTATAAGAAGTCACTCGTGGGCTTCAAAGAACGAGAAACCTATAGTTTCAAAGATTGGGAAGAATACCAAACAAAAGCGCTGAGGAAGATATTGGTGCACGCATACGATAATGTCCCTTTCTACAAGAAGAAATACGTTGGTGTTGGTCTAACTAGATTAGATCTAGAAAACATGACCATTCGTGACATGAATAGATTGCCATTTTTAGAGAAGGATGAACTACGTGAATTTGGAAAGTCTGATCTATTAGCTACAAATCATGATAGATCAGGTGATTTTTTTCAAAGTAGTGGAAGTACTGGGACACCTACATCTATATATTTCTCACATACGTTTCATCAGGAATGGTCAGCGGCTTTTGAATCTAGAATTCGTAATTGGGCTGGATTAAGCCGTGCAGACGCAAGAGGAATGATAGGAGGTCGAAGAGTGGTTCAAAATGCCGAAGCTACTCCACCCTACTACCGATATAATTTCATAGAAAAACAAACCTATTTTTCTGCCTATCACATTTCAAAAAGTACTGCCAAAGATTATGTCGAAGGAATGTATTCAGGAAAAATAAAGTATTTGACAGGTTATGCAATGAGTAATTATTTTCTTGCTCAAGAAATAAAAAGCGAAAAAATAGATGCGCCAACTCTTAAGGCGGTTATAACCTCAAGTGAAAAATTAACCAATGAAATGCGAAGTGTTTTTAAAGATGTATATGGTTGCAAAACTTTCGACTCCTACAGTGGTGTGGAGGCGTGTGGCCTGATTTCGGAAACAGCAGATGGTAGACTTCTCGTAAGCCCTGATGTGGGAATTATGGAATTCTTGGACTCAACTGGAAATCCGATCTTACCTGGAGAGATGGGTGAAATCGTATCTACAGGGCTCTTAAATTTCGACCAACCGTTAATTCGATATCGAATAGGAGATAATGCAGTTCTGTCAAAGGACCAGTCCAGTTTAAATGAAATTTCTATGCCACGTATAGATGAAATTGTAGGTAGAACAGAAGATGTGATTATTGGGAAGGATGGGCGTATGATGGTACGTTTTCATAGTATTTTTACTGAAATAGAAGGTCTTATTACCTCTCAATTAATTCAGGAAAGCATCTCATTAATACACCTTAGACTTGTAGTTGAAGACACCTTTAGTTTTCAGAAAAATGAAACATTAATGACGGAACGGATGCATAGCCAGCTTGGAGATATAGATGTGCGTTTTGAATATGTAGACTCTCTACCGCTAAATTCGAACGGGAAAATTAAAGCAGTAATTTCGAAAATAAAGAAATGATTAACGTAGTAACCATTGTCGGCGCCCGCCCACAATTTATCAAAGCGGCCATGGTTTCGAAGGCCATCATGGAATGTGAGATAAATGAAATAATTATACACACAGGCCAGCACTATGATGACAATATGTCTAAGATATTCTTCGATCAAATGGGCATTCCTAGTCCATCATATAATCTGCATATTCAGGAACGTAGTCATGGTAAAATGACAGGTAAAATGCTAGCGGGCATTGAAGAGATCTTAATGGAAACCAAGCCTGACTTTGTGCTAGTCTATGGTGACACCAACAGTACATTGGCTGGGGCACTAGCTGCCCGCAAGCTGAATATTCCCCTTGCGCATGTAGAAGGGGGATTACGAAATTTTGATTTCACTATTCCAGAAGATGTGAATAGAACGTTGACTGATCGATTGTCCAGTATTATTTTTTGTCCTACCCCAACGGCAGTGAGAAATTTAGAGAATGAAGGGTATTTAAATTTCGATTGTAAAATCGTGCGAACTGGCGATTTAATGGCTGATTCTGTTTATTACTTCTCAAAACTACTTGACAACAATCCTCATCTGATTGATCAAACCATACTAGATTGGCCTAAAGGGGCAATAATTGTAACCATACATCGTCAAGAGACAACTCGACCGGAAATATTAAGTGAAGTCGTCGATTTCTTGAATGAAATATCCCAATCACATGACATTATATTTCCTATTCATCCACGGACAAAGAATGTTCTCAAAGAACTAGGACTTCATTTATCTGCACGGATTCTCATGGTTGACCCTGTCGGTTATTTAGAAATGCAATTTTTATTAAAGTCTGCCTCTCACGTCATTACTGATAGTGGCGGACTTCAAAAGGAAGCTTATCTGCATGGGAAAAAGAGCTTACTACTAATGGATTTCACGCCATGGGTAGAACTTGTAGAAGGAGGGTATAGTGTAACTACTCCATTGAGAATAAATGATATCCGCACCGCTTTTGAGAAATCCTTACAATTAAATGGTGATTTCAAAACTGAGCTGTATGGAAAAGGAGATACTAGGTACCAAATTATTAAAGAATTAGAGACTTTTAAGCGATAGATTATGAACTACAAGAACGTATTAGTGCTCGCGCCACATACAGATGATGGTGAGTTGGGAGCAGGAGGAACAATTGCGAAATTAATTGAACGCGGAGCACAAGTATATTATGCTGCCTTCAGCACAGCTGAACAATCAGTTCCCGAGGGTTTCCCAAAAGATATTCTCAAAACAGAAGTTAGAGCAGCAACTCGTGAATTGGGAATCCCGGAGTCCAATTTATTTATATTCGATTATGAGGTTCGCAAATTGAACTATCACAGACAAGACATACTCGAAAATCTGATTAAACTAAAAAAACAGATTGACTTTGATTTGATTTTGTTGCCAACGCTGCATGATATACATCAAGATCACAGCACCGTTTCGATGGAGGGACTCCGAGCCTTTAAAGGCTCTAATATATGGGGTTATGAACTGATTTGGAATAATCTGACTTTTAACACTCAGTGTTTTGTAACCTTAGAGGAGAGACATATGGAGAAAAAAGTAAAGGCTTTGTATCATTACTCTTCTCAACGTCACCGAGACTATATGAGTGCCGATTTTTTACGTTCTTTGGCCCGAAGCAGAGGTGTTCAAATTGGCACACACCTAGCAGAGGCTTTTGAAGTTATTCGTTTAATTGTAAAATAAAATTTATATGAAGATATTGTTGGTAGAACAACTCAAACAAATTGAAGGCTTTCGTTCCGTAATAGGTAACAGTGAACAAAGTATAGATAAAGTAATAGCTTTCGATACTGCCAATAATGATGATCACGCCCTAATGTGGATAAACCACAAGAATATTTCCAAGCTCGCACATCTCAAAAACGGTGTGGTTATAGCGCCTGGAATACCTGAAAAAATAGCTTCTTCAGTGACCTATATCCATGTAGACTCACCTCGCTTATTTTTCACTAAAGTTTTGCACTCCTTCTTTATAAAAGAAGAAGAGATAACTGTAGCTGATTCAGCTCAAATAGCTCCCGACGCTATTATTGGATCAAGAACTTCAATTGGAGAAAATGTTGTCATAGAGTCTTCAACAATAATTGGGGATAATTGCCGCATTGGGCACAATACGGTCATTAAAAAAGGTACAATTATAGGAACTGGAGTTATTATTGGCTGTAATAATACGATAGGCGGTGTAGGATTTGGTTATGAAAAGGATGAAGACGGCACATACATTCAAGTTCCTCACATAGGCAATGTAGTCATTGAAGATAAGGTAGAGATTGGAAATAATACCTGTATAGATAGGGCCGTTTTGGGAAGTACTTATTTGGCCAATAATTCAAAGATTGATAATCTAGTTCATATTGCGCACGGTGTTCAGATTGGAAAAAATAGTTTAATTATAGCCAATGCTATGATTGCAGGCAGTGTTATTATTGGTGATAATGTCTGGGTGGCACCCTCATCAAGTGTTCTGAATAAATGCATTATTGGTGACAATTCAACTGTAGGAATGGCGGCTGTCGTTTTAAAAAACGTTGAAGATGGTGACGTTGTAGTTGGTATGCCTGCTAAATCCATCCGCAAGTGAATATTTGGTGTATTTCTAAATATGCTCTTCCAGAAAAGTATGGAGCACAACAAAGGTTGTTTATGCTATCTAAATGGTTCAACCTACTAAATCATAAAAGTATTGTAATCACATCCTCTACAAATCATTTAGCATTGGATTTACCCGAACAAAAGAAAGTAGTAAATGTAAGGGTGGAAGATGAAAGTAGAACTGTTTTTCTTAAAGGATTGAAAATAAAGAAATCACAATCACTTTCTAGGATTATATCTTGGACATTGTTCGAATTGAGATTATATCAATTTTCAAATCGATTTGAAAAATACGACATAGAAAAGCCTGATGTGGTTCTTGTTTCAAGTCTATCGTTGTTTACAGTATTAAATGGAATAAGAATTAAAAATAAGTATAATGCAAAACTGGTCTTTGAAATAAGAGACATTTGGCCATTAACCGCTATTCTTATAACAGGAGCAAGCAAATGGCATCCCTTAATGTTATTTATGCGCTATGTCGAGAAATTAGGTTATTCAAAAGCAAACTTAATAAGTTCGCCTCTCCCAAATCTACCAGCTCACATAAGGCAATCCATAAAAGGGAAGTTTAATTTCCATTACACTCCTCAAGGATATGAGTTAAAAAAGGATTCACATAATAAAAAATTAGAGGTGTCTTTCATAGAAGAGCACATAAAAAGAGACAAATTCAACGTTTTATATATTGGCAATTTGGTCATGGCTTATGACTTAGATTCGCTTATCGCATTGGCTAAAAGAATAGAGAAAATTGAACCTAATATTCACTTTGTAGTATTAGGCGATGGAAGTTATAAAAACCAAATGATCCAAATGTCTGAAGGTCTATCGAATATTAGCTTTGCCCCAAGAATTCCAAAAACTGAAGTTCAAGATTTTTTAAACCATTGTCAAGTGGCTACAAATTTTCTTAGACCTGAAAGCCTATTTGAGTATGGAGTTTCACCACAAAAAATTATAGACTATTTTCTGGCAAAAAAGCCTATTTTAATGTCCTATTCAGGATTTCCAAGTCTTGTGCTTGAATCTGGAGCAGGATTCGAAATCAATGCGGGTGACATAGATGGTCTTAGTGAGAAACTGATGGAAATGTATCGAATGAAGAAAGAAGATTTAGATACATTGGGGCTAAACGGATATAACTATTTGGTTAAAAATTTAAATTGGGAGTATATCGCAAATCAATATTTAATATCGATTGAGCAATCATAAGAAATTTCATTCTCTTGATATGTATTACTGCAAATCATAATGATGAATCTTTAGAAATAATTAAAATCTTTAATTTGGTAGAACTTTAGTCTAGCACTGAGTAGAAGAATTTAGCTCAATAATCTTGAAGCTAGGCTAAGGACAAGATCCTTACAACTTATTAGTTATTAGTTATTTTAAAAAAATAGGAAAAATTCATGAAGTTTTTATTGTCGGGTGGTAGCGGTTTTTTGGGTTGCTATATTCATTCTGCACTTATGAATCGAGGATATACTGTAGAAAGTATGGGGCGTTCTTCGAAAAATGAAATTTGCACTGACATAACCCAAAATGTTCCATCACTTGGAAAGTACGATGTCTTTGTACATTGTGCCGGCAAGGCGCACGTGACGTCGGAAAAGACGATCCTGAAGGAAGATTTCTTTTTGGTAAATGTTAGAGGAACACAAAATATATTAAATGCCTTGGTTGAACCACCAAAAAAAATTGTTTTTATTAGTACTGTAGCCGTTTATGGTTGCAACGAAGGTGAGTTAATAAACGAATCGCATCCTTTAAGCCCAAATTCACCCTATGCAATTAGTAAATTTGATGCAGAGACTGTTCTTTTAGAATGGTGTCGTAAAAGAAATGTTGAGTTAATAATTCTTCGATTACCGTTGATCTTTGGGAATAATGCTCCAGGCAGTTTGGGTCAAATGAAAAAAATGATAGCTTCCGGAAAATACATTAGCATTTATGGTAATAATGCCCTTAAAAGCTGGGTTTTAGCGGAAGACATTGCTGAATTTATAGCTGCTAATCAGTACAGTCAAGGTATTTTCAATTTAACTGATGGAGACAATCCATCAATAGGCAAAATTGAAAATGCCATTGCTAACTTAGTTCAAAAGAAAATTCGATTTTTCATACCCTTAATTTGGCTTAAACTCATTGCTGTTTTCGGCGATGGATTAAGAAGAATAAAAATTCCTTTTCCAGTGTATACAAGCCGATTAAAGAAATTAACTTCATCTTTAACTTTTGATGATAGTTTGGCACGTAGAACTCTAGATTGGAAACCCCGATCAGTCATAAACTATATTCTCAATAGACAAAATTGAAACCTTACTTTTGGCATGATGTTTTTAAAAACATCTCAAAAGGTTTTTAATTCTATTTAATTAAATTTGTAATATTAATAAGGCAATAATTAGATGTCATGATTAGATTCTTTGATGTATTAGGGAGTTCGATTGGTTTGATTTTATTATCACCCATTTTATTACTATTTACAATGTTCGGTTTCTTGGATACAGGTTTGCCATTTTACATGCAAGAGCGTGTCGGCAAAAAAAGAAAGGCTTTTAAATTAATTAAATTTCGAAGCATGAAAAAAGGTACACCTTCGTTAGCTTCACATTTAATTGACTCCTCAAAAGTTACCTCGTATGGAAAGATTATACGAAGGTTAAAAATAGATGAACTACCTCAACTTATAAATGTGTTCCTTGGAAATATGAGCCTAGTAGGCGCAAGACCTTGCTTACCGAACCAAAAAGAGCTTATAATGCTTAGAGACAAAGCTGGTATTTTTAAATTTAGACCGGGAATCACTGGGCAAGCACAGATTAAAAATATTGATATGTCTAATCCCGAACGTCTTGTAAATGAAGAAATTGAGATGTTCAAACATTTAAGTACTACCAAATATTTTCAAATTGTTCTTCTCACAATTTCTGGAAAAGGACGAGGTGATACTGCTAGTTGATCTTATATTTTTCTTTATTGATATAAATTCGAGAGCCTTTATAACTGAATAATAGGTCTTTATACTGTTCTGTTCAGAACGTATTTTTTTTAATCCGTTTTAAAAAAAGGGGTTAAGACATCTTTGTATTGAGAAAGTAGTTCGAGCGAAGATTTTCGTAGTCTGTAGAGGAAGAGTTTGGTTTTGCTAATACCACGCAGATTGGTTCTGAATAGTTTGATTTGGTCATTGAGTGATTCAGCATGAGCGTTAGTTCTTCGGTTTTTGAAAAAAGTGATTATACCTTCCCATTGATTGACTAGAGCATTTGCAACCGTTTCGAACGGGTCTATTGCACTCTGTCGAGCCAGAGTTAATCCGTCCTTGAACGCTAGAACCGCCTTTTCTTTGGATGTGTTTTCATAGATCGTTCTGGAGCTACAGGCTAAGTAGTAGGACTTTTCTATTCCTTAATAAAGCTGAAAAAAGTAGTCCGCCTCGATGGATTTGTGTGGGATCCCACTGCTTGGGATGCTTGTAAAGCAGATATCGAGCTAAGAGTTGTTTTGGAGTATCTCCATTGCTCAGTATAATGGGTAGATACTTGGTTCCCTTGTTTCGCATTATTCTCTTCAAAAACCACTTCCAAATAGTCCTCACCCGTTGGCTTGTCAATCTGTATACTCGCTTCTATAATCGAAAAATACCGCAATAACTCGCTCATAAATACAGATTATGATGCATCTATAAAAGAGACCTCCCTCTTTTAACTTACCTAGGAAATCCCAAACCATCGCTTCCTACAAAAAAGACCAGACCCAAAAAGCTCTTCCCAAAGAAAACAAACTTAATAGATGTGCTAATAAGCAGAACCAAAGAATTGGCAAAATGAATTAATAACAAACTAATTAGAAAACTCAATTGTATTCGTTTATTCTAAAAAACATAAATCCTTACGTATTGAATTTATGGGTTGAACATAATTATTTTTTTAGTTCAAATTGGCACATAAACGATTTCAATCCGATTATTTCATACTGAAAATGTAAAAAAACATAGGAACTGAACTTGATTAGGAACTCAAATTTTTACGAGGATTCAAAAAATTCTTTATTCTAATTTTCTTCTTCGTAATAGCCATAGCCGTAGCCATAGCCATAGCCATAGCCGTAGCCGTAGCCGTAGCCAGTTGCTTTTGGATCAAAATCATTCAAAATCATATAAACACCTTTCATTAATCCCCTATCGTATCTTTCATTAACAAAGCTCAGAAGGTTCTTCTTCGTATAACCCGATCTGACAACATAGAAAAAAAGATCGACCAGATGTGCTAATTCCAATGCATCCGCTACTAAACCTATCGGAGGCGTATCCAAAATCACATAATCAAATTGCTCTTTCAATTCAATAAGTAGATTCTCAAACCGTATATTTTGAAGTAATTCGGAAGGATTTGGAGGAATTGGTCCAGAAGAAATAATGCTTAATTGCTTGTATTCAGTACTCTGAATTATTTCACTTTTTTCATCAATTTGACCTGATAAATAACTTGATAATCCTATGCTATTACTAAGTCCGAAATCTTGGAAAATCCTTGGTTTTCTTAAATCAACCCCTACCAAAACAACCTCTTTATTCATCAATGCAAGAACAGAAGCCAAATTCATAGCTGTAAACGTTTTTCCCTCTGAACTTATGCTCGATGTAATTGCGATTACAGGACTTGTAGATCCTTTGAAAAGATAAGGCATATTCGAGCGTAAGCCTCTAAAGCTTTCAGCCATTGAACTTTTCGGAAAGGCGTTAACAACTAATGATTTCTCCTTTTTACTATGGCCAATCGTAGCAATAATAGGAATTCTAGTCAGTTTCGCAATATCGTCAGTAGAGCGTATTTTAGAGTCCGCTTGCTGATAAATGATTAATAATACGGTTGGAAAAGCTAACCCCAAAATTAATGCGATAATATAATTATCTCTTGTTTGTGGTGCAATGGGAGCACTACTTACGCGTGCGTAATCAATTATTACTGCATCAGCTGTAGTTGCCGCTCTTGCAATACCCGCCTCTGCTTTCTTTTCAGCAAGAAAAACAAACAAGCTCTGATTTATCTCAAATCTTCTTTCAATATTCACTAAATCTCTTTCTGTTTTAGGAAATCTTTTTAATTCATTCTCATAATTATCTATTCTACCATCTAACTCCTGAATTATTAACAGGCTTTGATCGTTCATAGAGGATAAACTTTCTAACAGGATCGCTTTTGCACCATCGATTTGATTATCAACTCCGTTTAATGTAGGGTTATTCTCTGTAATTCCGAGTGACGTTGACGACCTTAAATTAGAGAGAGCATTTAACTGTGCTATTTGCTCAATAAGATTTGGATCCTTGACTCCCATGGCAGAGGGTGCAATTATGGCTCCCTTTAGCTTTTTCATGTTCAAGTAGTTTCTTAGATAGTCGTAATAGGATCGACGACTTCTTTCTTCCGCCAATTCATTTTCTAAAACAGATAATTGGTCAAATAGGCGTACTCCTTCAGATGATAAATCCAAGGTTTTATTTTTCGTTCGAAATAATTGCAATACATCTTCCACCTTCTCTAGTGAATCGCCAATGAGAGCTAGCTCATGATCTATGAACGATAAGGTACTATCTGCAGCCTGATTCTTTCTTTCTAAACCAAATTTGATATATGTTTTTGCTAAAGCATTCAAGAACACTTCTATTTTTCGAATTGAATTACCCTTCATTTCTATATCAACACCTGAGGAACCCTTTGCGGCAGCTCCTACGGAAATACTCTGTATATAACTATCTATTAAGCTACTGTGCGGCCTAATAGAGATTCTTATTGGTCTATTTTGGAATTCCTGAATGGTAAACCCATCTCGGAATTTAAACTTCACTCTATAATTTGGACCTTCAATCCATTCATTAAATGAAAGCTTGATAGGCTCATTAATTGAGGAGTTTTCTAAATTTTCCTTTTTCTTTCCTTCTAAAAAGTCGTAAGGATTTGGAGACCCCTCTGTTCTAACTTCTATAGTTTTATCATCCAAAATTTTCAATTGCCAAACTAATCCAACATCCTGAATGTGACTTGAGTCCATTCTCAATACAATTGGATTTTCCGTTCCGTAAAGAGAAGCTGTTCTTATACGACCCTCGTATGAGTACTCTAAGCCAAAATCCAATGAAGCCAAAGTCTGCTCCATGAGAGTGTAACTCTTTAATATTACTACTTCATTTTCAAATGTTAATCTAGGATTGTAATAACCGATTTGCGTCATGATTGCCTCCATACCTCCTGAACCGCTTTTGCTATCGGTAGAAATATTCAAAACAACTTTTCCCTCGTAAATGCGATCTGAATAACGATTAATAATAAAGGCTAAAAGAATAAATATTGCAATAGCAACTAAATAAAAAGGCCAAAAAGAAAGAATCCCACCTAAAAGTTTTCGAAAATTAATTCCCTCATCATCTTCTTTGGATTTTACCCAATTCTGATCATCTTCCCGTAAGATATATTCACTTTCTCTGCTCATCGAGTTAAATTATTTAAAGTGAATATGATCGTTAGTGCTGAAGCTAAAGCACTTAGTCCTAAAGTTATAGTCTGCCACCCTGTGGTTCCTATCCCCCACGACTTAACATTTAGTGGCTTTACATTTATAATATCATTTGGCTGAAGAAAAAAACGCGTGTCACTAATTACTGAAATATCGGTTAGATCTATTTCATATACCTTAATTCCTTCTGGCATTTGGCGTAAAATCTGAACATTTCTTCTATCACCTACAGTAGAAATATCTCCAGTCATAGCCAAAGCCTCAAAAATCGTTGCCTGATTTTGATAAATAATGTACTTCCCTGGATTCATAACATCTCCAACCACCGCAAATCGAATACCCGCAAGTTGAACCTTTGCATATACGCTACCATCATTAAAGTATTTGCTCAATTTTAAATCAAGAGTATCACTTAATTCCTTAATAGTCAAGCCGATTACACTGATGGGTCCTAAGACAGGAATGTAAATTTCACCCTCATTGTCAATGGAATATCCTTGCAAATAGAAAATGATATCTCCTGCATTCAAATTTTGATTCGACTGACCTTGACCTCCATTGAAGATAGCATTGGCGTCTGCATTCAAAGAGCGGATATCAATATTGACAATATCATTCACTTGCAGAATATATTCAGTACGGTCAAGCACAAAAAGGTCGACTGAATCAGACTTCTCTTTTGAATTTGAAAATTCATCTGGAGTTTGTAGATAGGTCAATTTTTCTATTGAAACACAAGAGCTGGATAACACTATAATTAATAAGAAAAGAGCGCAATATTTTGCAATTAATTGCCACTGAAAAGATATATCTCTCATTTTATCAATTTTGCGCAAAGATAGCGGACTCAGTTGAAGACTTAGGATATTAATTCCTAAGGTTAGATCCTTCATCTAGTGCTTTCGCTACGATTATCAATAGTATTGGTTAGTCATAAATAAATGCCATTGAATTTTTTACAAAAAAAATGAAATCAAAGCTGTAAATCAGAATATTTATTACTAATTCCCTAAACTTGCCATGCTATTTAATAAATCCCACAAAAAGTTTGTCTTCAAAAAAAAATAGAATCTGGATTTCTCCAGCTCATATGGGCTCTCTCGAATTGGAATTTATCCAGGAGGCTTTTGACACCAATTGGATCGCTCCCATTGGTCCTCACATTACTAATTTTGAAACGGATCTCCAAGAATATCTGAATATCTCCAATGTTGCGGCTCTTTCTTCTGGAACGGCTGCACTTCACCTTGCTTTGATACTTAGTGGAGTTGAACGAAATGATATCGTTTTGTGCCAATCCTTTACCTTTTCAGCTTCGGCCAATCCCATTAAATACTTAGGAGCTACGCCTGTTTTCATCGATTCTGAAAAAGAAACCTGGAATATTTGTCCTGAGGAATTAGAAAACGCTATTGAACATTACATAAGAGAGGGCAAAAAACCCAAAGCTATTGTTGTTGTGCATCTTTATGGCATGCCTGCTAAAATGAATCTTCTTCAAAAGATTGCTGAAAGTTATGATATCGCCTTGATTGAGGATGCTGCAGAGGCACTTGGATCTACCTACAATGATAGAAACTGTGGTACTCTAGGGAAATTGGGCATTCTAAGTTTCAATGGAAATAAAATTATAACCACCAGTGGAGGTGGTGCTCTAGTGGGCGCGGATGAAGATTTGATTGCAAGAGCAAGGTATTTAGCCACCCAGGCTCGAGATCCGGCTCCGCATTATCAGCATTCTGTTGTTGGTTACAATTATAGACTGACAAATGTCTTAGCAGGAATAGGAAGAGGGCAAATGAAGGTGCTACCCGATAGGGTGCTTCAAAGACGTGCGAATTTTGAACGCTATCGAAAATACTTCAACTCAAAAAATAACGTAGGATATCACATCGAATACCAAGAGGGAAACAATAGAACCTACAGCAATAGATGGTTGAGCTGCATCCTTATTGATCCAGCTAGGAATAAAGGAATCACTAGAGATCATATTCGACTGGAATTGGAAAAAGAGAATATTGAAAGTCGCCCTCTTTGGAAACCAATGCATATGCAGCCTGTTTTTGAAAAATCTCCATTTTTTGGAAATGGAGTTGCAGAACGTCTTTTTAAGATTGGATTGTGTCTACCTTCTGGCTCAAATTTAGAAGAATCCGATTTCGACCGCATTTTCTCTGCACTAGACTCTATTTTCACTTAATTCGGCCTTATTAGCCGAATAGCTATGATTTGAGAACTTCATTGCTGGATACATTCAAGGATACTTGAAGACCCAATTCCTTTAATACGAGGATGAGTTTTTTCCCAGATTGTTTGATAAGCGTTGCTTCTTTGCCTGCTAATATTCCAGATGTAATTAGTAATTGATCTCCTTCTTTGTACTGCTCTATAATTAAGTCTTCATGCCAAGATTCGCCTAGTAGTTTCTTGAGTTGAAGTATCTCGTTTTCTAGAACGACTGCAGGTTTTGACAACCACTTTAAATAAGCAATGACTGAGGGCAGTTGCAATACTTCATTCTGTCTGATATGATCCGTTTTCACGAATACATAGCCCCTAATCAAAGGCTCTTCAACCCATTTCCAACGATCAGACCACTTCTTCCTAATCCTTAGCATGGGGCAATAAGACTCAAATCCTAAGCTTTCAATCTTCTCTGATACTTTTTTCTCCGCTCTAGACTTAGTGCAAACTACTAGCCAACGTTCTTCTATACTATTCAATATAACTGTTATTCAAAGTATTACTGCCTTAGAAACAATAAATTTCTCAAACTAATTGCTCAATCATTCCTTTATCCTTCTTCAAGGATAAACTTAATAAAAGGAAGCTGCTCTCATTCTTGTTTCTGCACAGAAATGTGGCTTTTTTTAAGAATTATAAATAAATTAATTGTGAGCAATTGACTTTAAGACACTTAAAATATTTTTTTACCTATCAGAATTTGGAAATATCGTAAAATTAAAAAATTCAAAGCATAAAAAAAGCCGAAACTTTCGTTTCGACTTTTCTAGTAGCGGGGATAGGACTCGAACCTATGACCTTCGGGTTATGAGCCCGACGAGCTACCAACTGCTCCACCCCGCGATATATTTTTCTCTTTCTTAAGAGCCCATCGCTTTAACGGGACGGCAAATATACAATGTTTATACAATCCCACAAATACCGACCTTTGCAAATATGAAATCTGGCTTTGTAAATATCATTGGGAACCCAAATGTGGGCAAGTCTACCCTTATGAATGCTCTGGTTGGTCAGCGATTAAGTATCATTACTTCAAAAGCGCAAACTACCCGACATAGAATATTTGGAATATTAAATGGTGATAATCATCAGATTGTATTCTCAGATACACCTGGAGTTATCATCCCCTCCTACTCTCTTCAAGAGAAAATGATGGGGTTTGTAAATGCTTCCTTCGAAGATGCTGATGTTCTTCTATATGTAGTCGAGCCAGGTGAAAAATCTTTGAAAGACTTAAAAATACTTGAAAAAATCCGGAATCATAGCGCTCCTCTCATCATAGCCCTCAATAAAATAGACACTATTTCGCAATCGAAACTCGAAGAATTCAATCAATATTGGAATGCCGAATTTCCGAGAGCAGAGGTTATTCCCATATCGGCTATCAAAAACTTTCAGACAGACTATCTCCTCCAGCGACTCATAGACCTCGTTCCTGAGGCTCCAGCCTATTTTGAAAGAGATGCGCTAACAGATAGAAATGAACGCTTCTTTGCCTCTGAAATTATTAGAGAAAAAATTCTTATCCAATACGATAAAGAGGTGCCATATAGCTGCCAAGTAGAAATAGATATTTTTAAAGACGAAGGTAAAAGAATACACATTCGTGCAATTATATATGTTGCTAGGGATTCTCAAAAAGGCATTCTCATTGGCCATAAAGGTCAATCCCTGAGTAATTTAGGTCGGAACTCTCGAAAGGAACTCGATCTTTTTTTCAATAAACCTACCTTCTTAGAACTTTACGTAAAGGTGAATAAAGACTGGAGGCAAAGTGAAAGACAACTGAAGAATTTTGGCTATAACACATAACAAGCTTGCCATTTTATGAGTAATATACTTGCCATTGTTGGCAGACCGAACGTAGGTAAATCCACTCTTTTCAATCGTTTAGTACAAAAAAGAGAGGCCATTGTCGATAGCACTCCTGGTGTTACACGCGACCGTCATTATGGAAAAAGTGATTGGAATGGACGTGATTTTTCGATAATTGATACCGGCGGATATACGGTTGGAGGTGATGATATTTTTGAATCAGAGATTAGAAGACAAGTCGAACTTGCGCTGGATGAATCTTCTGCGATCCTCTTTGTTGTAGATGCCCTTGAAGGGGTTCATTCAACCGACGAGGAAATCTCACTTCTACTAAGAAAAACCTCAAAGCCTATTTATTTAGTTGTAAATAAAGTAGATACAACAGATAAACACATGGATGCTACTGAATTCTATTCTTTAGGCTTTGAGGAGATTTTTCCAATCTCCTCATCAAATGGAAGCGGAACAGGAGAACTGCTGGATAAGGTGGTAAGTGAATTTGAAAATATTGATTGGATCGATGAAGAAGAGGGTCTTCCTCGATTTGCTATCATTGGACGTCCAAATGTGGGTAAATCTTCCTTTATTAATGCACTGACCGGAGATAATCGCAATATCGTAACCGAAATCGCTGGAACAACAAGAGATTCTGTGCATACTCGCTATCAAATGTTTGGTCATGATTTTATTCTGGTCGATACAGCTGGAGTGCGAAAGCGAACAAAGGTTCATGAAAATATAGAGTTCTATTCGGTGATGCGTTCAATACGAGCAATTGAAAGTGCTGATGTTTGTTTTATATTATTAGATGCCACGCAGGGAATTGAAGCCCAAGACCTTAATATATTTCACCTAGCTGAAAAGAATCATAAGGGCATTGTTATTCTTGTAAACAAATGGGATCTTGTGGAGAAAGATCATCAAACCCATGTACATCTTCAAAAAGTCATCGAAGAACGTATTGCACCTTCTATGGATGTGCCCATAGTGTTTGTCTCTGCTCTTAATAAACAACGTTTGTTGAAAGCGCTTGAAGAAGGAATGGCTGTGTATCACCGTCGAAAGCAACGGATACCTACTTCCCGTTTAAATGATGTGATGCTTCCAATTATTGAGAGTTATCCTCCACCTGCTTTAAAAGGTAAATATGTTAAGGTTAAATACATAACCCAATTACCTACTGGATATCCCCAATTTGTGTTTTTCGCGAATTTGCCACAGTATGTTAAAGATTCGTATAAACGATTCTTAGAAAGACAATTGAGAGAACATTTTGATCTAACGGGTTCACCTGCTCAGATCTACCTTCGAAAAAAATAGACAGTTGTATGGAAGCGTCAAAATTTCCTATCGGCCTTGCGTTAAGCGGTGGAGGAGTAAGAGGACTTGCCCATCTTGGGGTATACAAAGCTCTGCTTGAAAATGACCTAGAACCTCAGATAATATCTGGAACCAGTGCAGGCGCTTTGGTAGGAGCCTTTTTGTGCGCGGGAAGGAGCCCTGAAGAGGTTATCGAACTTTTTTTTAAAAAGGGGATTTTTGATTTCGCGAAAGTGCATATTCCTGTAAAAGGATTCCTAGATCTTAGAAAGCTAGAGGCCTTCCTCAATAACGAGTTGAAATACAACCGCATTGAAGACCTTCCTAAACCGTTGATTATTGCCGTTTCAGATTTAAAAGCAGGGAAAATTAATTACTTCGAAAAAGGACCATTGGCAAAATTGCTTACGGCCTCTAGCTGTTTACCTATACTTTTTGCTCCTGTAGAACTAGATGGAACACTCTATGTAGATGGTGGTTTATTTGATAATTTACCCATTTCACCGCTTTTAGATCGATGTTCTTTTTCCATAGCCGTAAGTTCAACTCCACAGGGAAAGTGCAATGAGTTAAAAAATATACTCGATATCGCTCAGCGCATTTTTGAGCTTGCAGCAAGACAGAATGAAGATTACACAAAAGCTCATTTGTTCATTGAGCCAGAAAACATGCTTGGAATTCCATTATTAGATAGCAAGCATGCGTATAAAGCATTTGAAAATGGATATCAATCTGCAAAAAAAATACTGTTAGAACTTGATTTAAATGAACTGATAAAGAGATAATATTCAATCGTTTATAGAGTAAAATGCTTTTGTTAAAATCAAAAAAGGCTACCTATGGGTAGCCTTTTTTGATCCATATGGATTCATTTAAACAATCATTCCAGCCGCTACTGTTTCATTCGTGGTTTCATCAATTAAAATCACACTTCCAGTTTGTCTGTTTCTTCTATACGAATCCAGAATAATCGGCTTTGTGCTGCGCAAATGCACTTTTACGATTTCATTCATTTTCGCGTCTTTCTCTTCTTCGTTTCTTGTGAGGCTATTAATGTCCATCTTATACACAACACTTTTAACCACAACCCTAGATTCATTGGTTGTTTGGCGAAGTACGTACTTTGCACCTACGGTCATAGGGCGCTCGTTCAACCAGCAAAGCATTACCTCTAAGTCTTGAGAAGTTCTTGGCTGCGAGTTTTCACGAACAATCATATCTCCGCGTGAAACATCAATATCATCCTCTAAAGTCATACTTATAGACATAGGAGGAAAAGCTTGGGTAAGCTCCTCACCTAATAGGTTGATGCTTTTAATCTTCGACTTGAAACCAGATGGAAGAACAACAATGTTATCTCCTGCACGGAAAATTCCACCAGCAACTCTTCCCGCATAACCTCTATAATCGTGATGCTCATCTGTATGAGGACGAATTACCGTTTGTACTGGGAAACGTGCGTCTATATGATTCTGATCGGAACCAATATGTATCGTTTCAAGCGTATACAATAAAGTAGAACCTTGGAACCATTCCATTTTCTCAGAACGATCTACCACATTGTCACCATGAAGGGCACTAATTGGAATAAACCGTATATCTGCAACATCTAATTTGGCAGCAAACTCTTCGTACTCACGAACAATCTCATGAAAGCGTTCCTCATTATAGTCTACTAAATCCATCTTATTCACACAGACTATTAGATGCGGAATTTGAAGAAGACTAGCTATATAACTATGCCGTTTTGTTTGCTCAATTACCCCTTTACGGGCATCGATTAATATCAATGCAAGATTAGCTGTTGAAGCTCCCGTAACCATATTCCTAGTATACTGGATATGACCTGGGGTGTCTGCAATAATGAATTTACGCTTGGGCGTGGCGAAGTAACGATACGCCACATCAATGGTAATTCCTTGCTCCCTTTCATCTCTCAATCCATCTGTAAGTAAAGATAGATCCACATGATCTAATCCCTTTCTCTCAGAAGTGGCACGCACTGCTTCCATCTGATCCTCAAAAATAGATTTTGAATCATATAACAAGCGGCCTATAAGTGTGCTTTTTCCATCGTCAACGCTACCTGCAGTGGTAAAGCGTAACAATTCCATATCTAAATAACTATTCGTCGACATTGTCTTTTTCTTTTCTAATTAGAAGTATCCTTGTTTTTTCCTGTCCTCCATTGCAGTTTCACTGCGCTTGTCGTCTGAACGCATGCCGCGCTCTGTATTTCTTGAGGAAGCTACTTCTTCAATAATCTTTTCAACTGTGTCTGCATCCGACTCAACTCCTCCTGTGATCGTGATATCTCCTAAAGTTCTAAAGCGGATTTGCTTATTTACCACTTCTTCTTCTGGTCTAATAGTGATGAAGTCTGAAACAGGTAACCAAGAGTCATCTCTCCATATTACATCGCGCATATGGGACTTATAGAGTGATGGAATTTCGATGTTCTCTTGTAGGATATACTGCCAAACATCCATCTCTGTCCAATTCGAGATTGGGAATACTCTAAAGTGCTCTCCCATACTCTTTCTGCCATTAAAAATATTCCACAATTCGGGACGCTGATTCTTGGGATCCCACTGTCCAAAATCATCGCGATGTGAAAAGAAGCGCTCTTTGGCACGTGCTTTTTCTTCATCTCGTCTGGCACCACCCATTGCAGCATCGTATTTATTGGCCTCTACGGTGTCTAATAAGGTTGTGATTTGAAGTGCATTTCGAGTGGCATTCTTACCTGACTCTTCTCTAACTCTTCCTTTACTAATAGAATCCTGAACAGATCCCACAACAAGTTTAACTCCTAGTTCCTTCACCAATTGGTCTCTGTATGCCATGGTTTCTGGAAAGTTGTGACCTGTGTCTATGTGCACCAGTGGAAAAGGAATTTTAGCAGGCCAAAATGCCTTCTTTGCCAAATGGGTTAGAACGATTGAATCCTTACCTCCTGAAAACAGGATAGCTGGATTTTCGAATTGGGCAAATACTTCACGGATAACATACATCGATTCCGCTTCCAATTCCTTTAGATGCGTGAGAAGGTAGCTGCTCATGCGATATTGATTTTAGATTTAATTATACTCATTACTTGATCTTTACATTCTTCAATTGAATACAAATGTGTTTGTACTCTTATGTCTGGATTTTCAGGATGTTCAAAAGGCGAACTTATTCCTGTAAAATTGCTTATTTCACCTGACCTAGCCTTCTTATACAGGCCTTTCACATCTCTTTTCTCGCATTCTTCAACCGGACAGTCAATGAAAATTTCTATGAAGCGCTCATCGCCTACCAATTCACGAACGGTTTGTCTATCTTCTTTAAAAGGAGAAATAAATGCTGTTAACACAACTAAACCGGCATCAACCATAAGCTTACTTACTTCACCTATTCTCCTGATATTTTCTTTTCGGCTTTGTTCTCCAAAATCGAGATCCTTATTTAAACCAGCACGAACATTATCTCCATCGAGAATGTAAGTGTGCTTGCCTGAATGGTACAAATCCTGCTCAACTCTACCAGCCAAGGTCGACTTACCCGAACCACTTAAACCTGTGAACCAAAGAACATGTCCTTTCTGATTCAAGAGCTTTTCTCTGTCTTCACTGCCAATTTTATGGTCGTGCGGGATTATGTGTAACTTTTCTTTTTCCATTAAAACTTCATTTCATATTTAATAGCCAAATAGCCAATTACTACAATTGCATACAGCAAAGTTAAGGGCAATCCGACGCGAACAAAATGATTAAATTTATATCCGCCTGGCCCCATGACCATTAAGTTTGTTTGATAGCCCATTGGAGTGATGTAACACGCGGAAGCGCCAAAAGCAGCAACCATAAAGAGAGGTAAACCCGAAATACCAAGAGTCTCACTGATAGATAGAGTAATGGGAAATATAATTGAAACAGCTGCCACATTCGTTATGAATGAAGTTAACAGAACGGTTAATGCAAACAAGGCTATGGACATGGTAAGAAGGCCTGAATCAATAAAATACGATATAAAGACATCTGCAACCAATTGCGAGGCTCCACTGCTTACTAATGCAGAGCCAACGGTTAAAGCAGATGCTAGAATAATCAATAAGTCGAGACTTACGTTTTTTTTCACTCCCGCACTATCCATCATTCCAAAAGCGAATTGAAGGCCAAGAATTAAAAAGAGTGCCTCATATAATTTCAAAAGTCCACCTGGTCTTTCTATCCCAAAAAAAGAAGCTGGCAGAGCAGCTAACACAACACAGAAAGCCAAACCAATTAAGAATAAATTCTTATTTAATTGAGATACTTTGCTCGTTTTCTCAAAAGCTGAAACGATATACAAATTGGTTTCTTTATCTACCAATTTTCTAAAATCGGGTCCGGCAGCGACTAAAAGTAAATCGCCCGTTTCTAGCGGAATATCTCCAATCTTGCCAGATATCTTAGCTCCTCCTCTATGAATCCCCACAATTGCGCCGTCGTAACGCTCTCTAAATCCAAATTGCTTGACATTCTTTCCAGACAATAAAGAATTATACGGAATAACAGCCTCCATCATTTCTGGGTGATCACTTAAATCAAGCTTATCCTTTTTTGAGATCTCCAGGCCGTTGGTATGGTTCAAAAGTTGAATAACCATACTTGTATCTCCCGCGAAAAAAAGTAAGTCGTCTTCACAGACTAACTCATTTGGCTTAACTGGTGTAATTAGCCTGCCTTGCCTCATAATCTCAACGAGATAAACATCTTTTAGGTTTCTCAATCCAGCTTGCTCAATATTCTTCCCGACTAAAGAAGAGCCTTTTGAAACAATTGTTTCAACTAAATACTCTCTTTTGTTCTCTTGGAAATGGGAAAGCGTATTCTGAAGGTCTGGCAATAATTTATACCCTAAAGTAACCAAGTAAATTACAGTGATAAGAGACACTATTAAACCAGGAATAAGAAAATCTATCCACTGCAAATGCTCAGAAGTATTGCTCTGTATCAATCCTTGTAGAACCATATTGGTTGAAGTACCAATGAGCGTAATCATTCCACCACTAATTGCAAAAAAGGACAAGGGAATGAAAAACTTAGACGGGCTAATTGAATGCTTCTTACTCCAATCAGATATGTAAGGCATGAGCATTGCCACCACTGGGGTATTATTCATTATTGCCGAAAGCCCAGTTACAAATGTTCCAAATTGGAACATAAATAATTTGGGACTTTTCGTTTTCCCAAACATTTTATCAAGGCTCTTATTTAGTTGGAAGTGTTCATTCACTCCAGAAGTAATCATAATGAGTAAAAATATACTCAAGACCGCTGTATTTGACAGGCTAGCTAAAAAATCTGTAGTTGGAATGATGCCTCCAACAACAAGCAAAAAAACAGCAATTAAAAAGGTATAACTCGGACGTAATTTATCTACTATAAGGCCGCCAATAAGAAGCGCCATAACACTAAATAAATAAATATGTTGGCTGCCCATAGTTTCAATCGAGCGGCAAAAGTATAAATAATCTACTTAATAGATAGGGTTTAAGAACAATTAGCCTCAATTAGCTTCTAATAATTTGATAATCAAATTATTAGAAATGTATTTATTTTCTTCATTCATAAATCTTGCGGTATCTCTCTGCTCAAAGGAGGCAGAAAGGTCTATATATGGAATTCGACTTTCTAGATAGACTTCAATGAATGTCAGTATAGTGACATTGAAATAAATAAATTTCTCTTTGCTTTGTAAGACAAATGAAAACACAAATGAAGACATTTTACTTATCTGTTTTTATGCTCTTTAGTAGCTATGTCTACAGCCAATCTTATACTGACTGTTCGGGAAGCTCTGAAGATCTAATGGCTGTTCTCGCAACAGGAAAACCCGTTTTAATAGCCTCAAAAGGTTTCGACTGTAGTATTTGCGTTAATCAAGCTCCTTCGGTTGGTCAATGGGCTACCAATAATCCTCAAGTTAGAGTATGGGGAGCAATGACTTTCACCTACAACCCAGGCGGTACACCTACTTGCAGTCAGACCAATACTTGGATTTCAACCCATGGCTGGCAAGATATTTTCACTTTTGTAGATGCCAGCAGAGATTTCTTTGCTTCAGGAACTCCTCGATATTATGTGTACGATCCAGCAACGGGCCAAGAGGTTTACAACGGATTTAGTTTCACATTGGCAAGTCAAGCTGCATTATCTGCGGTAAGTGGAATTAGTTTGGAAGAAGAAGTTGGGACTACTGTTTCTATACACGACAACAATATTCTACTTTCTAATCTAAGCCGTCCAACAAATTGGAAATTATTAGACTTAACTGGAAAAACTTTATCCAATGGCATTGCTGAGCCAATAGAAGGCTCCTTCGAGATATCAAAATCAAGTTTAAACTCCGGAATTTATCTGCTTTTATTGGATGGAATTGCACACAAGCTTATCCTACCATAAAGAATTTGATTAAAGTAAAGTACAGAAGCCCTTTCCTTGCAAATGCGAGTAAAGGGCTTCTGCGTTTTATAAGACCGCCTTCCCAACTTCCTTAATGGCCTCCGATTTTCCCATAGAATAAAAATGCAAAGCAGGTACACCTGCTGCCACTAATTCTTTGCTTTGTTGAATACACCATTCAATTCCCAGTCTGCGAACTTCCATATTGTCTTTGCACTTTAAAGCCGCATCTGCCAAAGCATCTGGAAAATCGATATGAAAAAAATGGGGAATTCCACTTAATTGTTTCGTACTTGCAAGCGGCTTAAGTCCTGGAATAATCGGAACATCAATCCCAATTTCTCTGCACTTATCTACAAAGTCGAAATATTTCTTATTGTCAAAAAACATCTGAGTCACAATATACTCTGCCCCAGCATTTACCTTTTCCTTTAGATAGTGTAAATCTGTTTTCAAATTGGGTGCTTCATAATGCTTCTCAGGATAAGCAGCTACTCCAATACAAAAATCTGTACGCTGCTCGTTTTGAACATCTTCGTGTAGATACTTTCCTGTATTCAGATCCGAAACTTGTTTTAATAGGTCGATCGCATAGGAATGCCCACTGGACTCCGGACGGAAGACTCCTTCACTCCGTATGGCATCTCCTCGTAAAACAAGAACATTATCGATACCTAAGAAATTGAGATCAATTAAGGCATATTCTGTTTCTTCTTTTGAAAAACCTCCACATATGATATGCGGAACAGTATCTATTTTGTATTTGTACTGAATACCTGCACAAATACCTACAGTTCCCGGTCTTTTTCGTGTGGTAACCTGCTCTAATAAACCATTCTCACGCTTCTTCAGAACAAATTCTTCTCTATGAGAAGTTACATCGATAAATGCGGGCTCAAACTCCAAGAGATTATCAATAGTCTGATAAATGCTATGAATATTCTGTCCTTTTAAAGGCGGAAGTATTTCAAAACTAAATAAAGTTTTCCCTTTCGCTCTCCTGATATGATCTATTACTTTCATTCTGTTAATTTCAAATTTGGTGCAAGCCATCTGCGTGCATCCTCTTCACTAATATTTCTTCTTTCTTTATAATTGTTCAATTGATCTTCGTCTATTTTACCCAGAGCGAAATAACCTGACTTTGGATGGGCAAAATAATATCCACTTACTGATGCAGCGGGATACATTGCCATACTTTCAGTTAAAACAGCACCAATCTCTTCTTCTACATGCAACAATTCGAACAGGGTTTTCTTCTCGAGATGATCCGGACAAGCTGGATATCCAGGAGCGGGCCGAATACCACGATACTGCTCTTTAATTAAATCCTGATTCTCTAGATCTTCATCTGCTGCATATCCCCAATAATTCAATCTAACTTCTTTGTGGAGGTGTTCCGAAAAGGCTTCCGCAAGCCTATCGGCCAAGGCTTTGGCCAAAATGGAAGAATAATCGTCGTGATTCTTTTCGAAATCCTCAATTATGGGTTCCAAACCAATTCCTGCAGTAACGGTAAACGCGCCTACGTAGTCCTCTATTTGAGCATTTTGAGGCGCAATAAAATCAGATAACGATTTATAAAACTGTCCGGGTGGAAGCTCCTTTTGCTGACGCAGACTAATAAAGGTGCACAACTCTTCCGAGTCTTCATTTAGTACATGAATAGTGTCTTGTTCGTCTGAATACGCTTTGTATAATCCAAAAACAGCCTTTGCTTTTATTATATTATCTAATTCCCATTGATCGAGCATCGAATTGGCATCATTAAAAAGCTTTGTTGCTTCTACTCCTACCACTTCATCCTGCAAAATTCTTGGATAGCGTCCGAATAATTCCCATGCTAAAAAGAAGGGAGACCAATCGATGAGAGATCTTAATTCAGATACACTTGCTTCTATTCTTTTTCTACCTAGGAAATTGGGTTTACAAATAGCGGCTTCCGATTCATTCCATGGAAACCTTAGCTTTCTAGCCCTTTCTAGGCTCACATACCTTTCTTTCTTCTGTTTGTTGGCATACCCAATCCTCACCCTTTCATACTCCTCATTGATCTCGGTTAAAAAAACTGCTTTACGCTCATCCGCAAGCAATTTTCCAACAACAGTAACAGCACGTGAAGCGTCGTTTACATGCACCACTCCTTCATGGTAATTGGGCTGAAGTTTAACAGCAGTATGGGCCTTTGATGTAGTAGCTCCTCCGATTAATAGTGGAACCGAAAAACCTTGACGTTTCATTTCTTTAGCTACAAAAACCATTTCATCTAATGAAGGTGTTATAAGTCCACTCAAGCCTATTACATCTACATTCTCCTCTTTTGCCTTTTCTAAAATCTTCGATGCAGGAACCATTACACCGAGATCGATGATTTCATAATTATTGCAGGCCAATACAACGCCTACAATATTTTTACCAATATCATGCACATCGCCTTTAACTGTCGCAAGTAAAATCTTGCCAGCTCCTATTGGTTTCCCTTTTACTTTCTGGGCCTCGAGGTAGGGCTGGAGATAGGCAACAGCCTTTTTCATGACCCTTGCCGATTTAACAACTTGAGGAAGAAACATTTTACCAGAACCGAATAAATCACCTACCACATTCATTCCTGCCATTAATGGACCTTCAATGACTTCTAGTGGATTTAAAAGAAGAAGCCTTGCCTCCTCAGTATCTTCTTCTACAAAGTCTGCGATTCCGTTAACTAATGCGTGTTTTAGCCGCTCTTCCACCCCTAGGATCCGCCATTCGGCCTCCTTCACTTCCCTTTTTTCTCTTCCACCTAACTGAGCTGCGAACGTGAGTAATTCTTCGGTAGCATCTTCTCTTCGATTTAAGATCACATCCTCTACTTTAGACATAAGCACCTTGTCTACTTCTTCGTAAACTTCAAGAAGCGAAGGATTTACAATACCCATATCCATTCCATGCTGAATACCATGGTAGAGAAAAGAAGCATGCATGGCCTCTCTTACTTGTTGATTTCCTCTGAAGGAAAAAGAAACATTAGATACACCGCCACTCACTCTTGCGTGTGGTAAATTGGCTTTAATCCATGCTGTTGCTCGAAAGAAATCGAGAGCATTCAATTTATGCTCCTCCATTCCTGTTCCAACTGGGAAAATATTTGGATCGAATATGATATCTTGAGGAGGGAATTTCACTTTTTCAGTTAAAATTTTATATACCCTCTCACATATCTCTATTCGTCTTTCATAACTATCTGCCTGACCTTTTTCATCAAAGGCCATTACAATAAGTGCTGAACCATATTGCTTTACCTTGATTGCTTGAGAAATAAATTGCTCCTCTCCTTCTTTCAGACTCAGGCTATTAACTACACCCTTTCCTTGTAAACACTTGAGTCCGGCTTCTATTATTTCCCATTTTGATGAATCTACCATCACCGGGATGCGCGCAATATCTGGCTCTGCCATTATTAGGTTCAGGAATTGAATCATGGTTTCTTTACCATCAATCATTCCTTCATCCATATTCACATCTAGAATCTGGGCGCCATTTTTAACTTGCTCTCGAGCTACTTCTACAGCCTCTTCCATTTTAGAATCTTGGATGAGTCTGAGGAATTTCTTGGAGCCTGTAACATTGCAACGCTCTCCAATATTAACGAAATTAGAATGTGCATCGATTATCAAGGGCTCAAGACCAGACAAACGAAGTGGAAGAATAGATAATTTGGGATTTAGAGAATTATTATCCATCATATTGCGCTATCAATCTCATTTTTAAGGCTTCGCTTTTTTCCGATTTCATCTGCGCACTTCTTAATGCTCAGAATATGTTCGGGGCTCGTACCACAGCATCCTCCAAGAATATCTACAACCCCCAATTCTAAAAATGGTTTTATGAGCGCTGTCATTTCTTCTGGGCCTTGATCGTACTGTCCGAAGGCATTTGGAAGTCCAGCATTGGGATGAGCAGAAATACGAAAATCTGATTTTCTCGATAATTCTTGGACATAGGGAAGCAATTGATCTGCTCCTAAAGCACAATTAAAGCCAATACTAAATAATGGAAAGTGCGAAACAGATATTAAAAAAGCCTCTGCCGTTTGACCAGAAAGTGTTCTACCACTAGCGTCGGTTATTGTTCCGCTAATCATAACTGGAATTGTTGTTTCCGATTTATCAAATGCTCTATAGATAGCAGATAAAGCCGCCTTCGCATTTAGCGTATCAAATACTGTTTCTACCATTAAGGCATCTGCACCCGCCTCAATCAGCGCAAGGGCTTGTTCGTAATAAATCAATTCAAGATCATCAAAGCCAACCGCCCGATAACCTGGTTGATTCACATCTGGAGAAATACTTGCCGTTCTATTCGTAGGCCCTATACTTCCAACTACAAAGGCCGGACGATTCTCTGTTTCTAACTGATACTCTGCGATGGCTTCCTTGGCTATTCGAACGGCCTCTGCATTGAGTTCGACTACCAAATCTTCCATATGATAGTCGGCCATAGAAATGGCATTGGAATTAAAGGTATTTGTTTCTAATAGGTCTGCACCTCCCTCTAAATAGGCTTTGTGAATGGCCTTTAATATATCAGGTTGAGTTATACTGATTAGGTCATTGTTTCCCTGCAATGGCGAAGCCCAATCCTTAAAGCGACTTCCGCGATAGTCTGATTCTTGGAGATCATATCGTTGAATCATAGTGCCCATTGCACCGTCTAAAATGAGTACCTTTTTATCTGCTAATTCTTCTAAAGTCATTTTTTCTTTCTCTCGTTTCAACTCATGTCGTGCTTACAGAGAAAGACGCAGGTGAATACCTTGCAATCTTATCTACCCCTAGGGGTGGGAAGTGGCACCTTCATCTCAGAAGATGGGTTGCCAAGACGTCTTAGGGCCCAATCCCTCAGTCTTTCTCGATAAGCGCTTCAAAGATATAAGAGAATTTAGGAGTAAACAGCTCTTTTGTATTACTTTTGACGGCAGTGGAATAATTTGACTGATTGCAACCACAAATAAAAAAGCTAAAGCAGTGATTCACTAAGCTTTAGCTATTATTTTGGAGTATCAAATTGAAAAGCTCCCAAAACTTCTAAAATCGTATAATGTCCTATTTCTTTACTTCAGAATCCGTTTCGGAAGGTCATCCAGACAAAGTTGCAGACCAAATTTCCGATGCCATCCTTGATAATTATTTAGCCTTTGATCCCTACTCAAAAGTAGCCTGTGAGACCTTAGTAACTACAGGTCAAGTTGTTATTGCTGGTGAAATTAAATCGAAATCGAGTATCGACTTTCACAAAGTCATTCGCAATGCAATAAACAAAATTGGGTATGTGAAAAGTGATTATATGTTCGATGGTCGGAGCTGTGGAATAATGAATGCCATACACGATCAAAGTGCCGATATCAATCAGGGTGTTGATCGAGGAACTCCAGAAGATCAAGGTGCAGGTGATCAGGGGATGATGTTTGGCTATGCCACGAATGAAACATTAAACTTCATGCCTTTGGCTTTAGAAATTAGCCATAGAATCTTGCGAGAATTAGCTGCTCTGCGGAGAGAAAGTGATAGTATTCAATATCTGCGTCCTGATGCAAAAAGTCAAGTTACTATTCAATATGGTGATGAAAATAGGCCAGAAAGAATAGAAGCCATTGTTGTTTCCACCCAGCACGATGACTTTGCCTCAGACGAAGCCATGTTGGCACAAATTCGTCAAGACATAATCAAAATATTGATTCCTCGAGTTAAGAACTCATTTGGAGAAGCCACCCAAAAATTGTTCGGCGAGGATATTAAATTCCATATTAACCCAACGGGTAAATTTGTTATTGGTGGACCTCATGGTGACTCTGGCCTGACTGGTAGAAAAATTATTGTTGATACATACGGCGGAAAAGGAGCCCATGGCGGAGGTGCTTTTTCGGGTAAAGATCCGAGTAAAGTAGACCGCTCTGCTGCCTATGCAATGCGACATATTGCAAAGAACATGGTTGCTGCCGGAATTTCTGACCAAATGCTCGTGCAGGTTTCTTATGCCATTGGAGTTGCAAAGCCAATGGGCGTTTTTGTTGATACCTACGGTACTGCAAAAGTGAATATGACTGATGGACAAATTGCTGAAAACGTTTTGAAGATATTTGATCTTAGACCCGGAATAATAGAGCGCGATCTGAAACTAAGAAATCCGATATATAGCGAAACCGCGGCTTATGGACATATGGGACGTACTCCCGAAAAGGTTGTCAAGCATTTTCATGCTTTGAATGGCACGGTAAAAGAGATGACTGTTGAGCTCTTTACTTGGGAAAAATTGGATAAGCTAGAAGAAATAAAAAAGACTTTCGGACTATAAACAAAGTCTGTATCTTTGCAGCCCTGAAATGGAAAACATCTGGAATTTTATTAAGGAAATGGCTCTGTAGCTCAACTGGATAGAGCATTTGACTACGGATCAGAAGGTTCGGGGTTCGAACCCCTGCAGGGTCACAAAAAGGGAAAGCAAATGCTTTCCCTTTTTTGTTTCCTCCATTTTCTCGACTCTTTGTTCTCGCTTAATTCAGATGGAGTGTTTTCGAAATATGCTTTAATATGACCGGGTTTTATTATTTAATATCCTGTTCAAAACTACGCACATAGAAATATCGATTTTCATAGTAGATACCAAACAGGAAGGGACAATTAGTGGGTTTGATACATACGCTATTTGCATTTTCTCCAGAAATAAAAAAATCCCACAATCAATCAATTATGGTATTAAAATAATCTATGAAGGAATTGACATATACGCTTGCGCAATTAAAAAACCAATACTGAAGTTGCACAAATACTCATAATTCATTGAACTAAGACGCTTTAGGATTGATGGGGATTGAAAAAAAAATTGCCCATTTTTTTAATGAGCTAATCTGAAGAAGAGCTCCCATTTGCTCAATTTTTGGGGTTTTCCGTTCGAAAATCTATCTTGCCTAAATGAACCGAAATAGCTTTATTGTCGTATTCTTACTCGCTTTGTCACTTGTTGGCTTTTTTTTGATTAAGCCGTTTATACATTGGAATAAAGGTGAGCAGATAGAAAATAGTGGTTTCAAAGGAAACTACTATCAAGCCAAAAATACACAAGAGAGCAAAATAGTAATTGTACTTGGAGGTGGGGGCTTTAGCGATTATTGGGCAGAAGAATTTTCGAATCTCGGATATTCAGCTTTATCACTGCCATACCACCGACAAAAGGGCCTGCCGGACTTAATTGAAAGAATTCCTTTGGAGTATTTTGAGAAAGCAATGGATTGGATTTCAAGCAAAAATCCTCATTCTAAGAAGCTTTTTATTCTCGGCGCCTCAACCAATGCAGAACTTGCCTTATTACTGGCTTCAAAATTTCCAAAAAAAGTAAAGGGTGTAATAGCTATTTGTCCGAGCTCAGTAACTTGGTCGAATACTGTTTTCCCTTGGAGTTCAAATGAAGTAATGTCTAAATGGACATTATATGGTGAAGACCTGCCTTTTGTAGCAATGAAGAAAATTGAATCACAAGGCGGAGGATTACTGGAAACATTGCCTTATTGGAATTCAGGCCTAAATGACACCTTCCAAATAGATGAGGCCACTATTAAAGTTGAATCTATTAATGGTCCAATATTACTCATAACTCCAGAAGACGATACAGTTTGGCCCTCCAAAAGAATGAGCAAAATGATAGAAAGCAGAATTAAAAAGCATGCTTTCACTCACACTTTCACCAATCTAGTTTATCCAAATGCTGGGCATTTAATCTCAGCTCAATACCATAAGTCCTTTACCGATGAAAAAGGTGAAATGTATATAGATGGAGTAAAACACCAATTCGATTTTGGAGGCACGCCAAAGGGGAATCTAAAAGCTCAGTTGGAATCAAGGATAGCAATTGTTAAATTTATCCAGAATCAATGATTTGAACCACTTAATTTCGGTGAAAAGCTGAATTTACCTAAGTTTAATCTTTGAATCCTCTATTACTAACTCATTGAAAAAGAAAGGTTAAAAATACGATTATGCGTGCTAAATACATCCTCCTACACTCCATTTACTCCATTATTTTCGTAGCTATTTTTTCATGCTCAGACGATGAACTCAGTCAAAAAGGATTTGCCGTTAGTGCATCCGATTTAGGGTCTTCTGAAGAATCAAACATTGCTTTGATTGAAGATAGCATTGGCTTTCGCATGCAACCTGGAGATATTCTTCTAACAGCCGATTCACGCTTTAGACTTACTCCAATGTACAAGGTAAACTACAACTCAAAAAAGAAGTCCGTTTTTCTTGGCAGCAATCGCTTTCACACAAATTATAACAATTATACTAGAGACAACAATTGGCATTATCACCTTATTCCAGGCTTTGTATCAGCATATGGATATAATCTCGTGAATCTATCTATTCACAATGTTAAAACAGATTCGAATTACCCATTATTCGAAAAACCCGTCTTAATCCGCACTATCTATTTTCCCTCTTTGGTAATAGACACTTTAAACTCTAAACCCGTTGAAAGAGGATACCTTTTTATTTCGGTCTACAATGAAGACTCAAACAAAGATGGATTCATTAACACATTGGACTTAAGGAGGTTTCAGCTTTTTGATAAGGATGGATCAAATCCTAGAACTATTATTCCGGAAGAATATTCTGTTTTCAAGTCAAAGTACGATCCAGCAAATGACTATCTCTATGTTTATGCCCGACTCGATGAAAACAATAATGGAACGACAGAGATGTTAGAGCCGGTGCATATTTTTTGGATTGATCTTAAAAACCCGGACTTGACTGGAAGGCAGTTCTAACAAAGAAACTTTTATTCGATTAACCATCTGCAAATGCTCTTCTGTTTAATAATGTAATTAATTCATGAATACAATCTCTTTGGCAGAAAAACATACCGTGCTTCTTAGCTCAATTGTAATCGGTCTATTTTGCTGCATCCTTGCAACACCCCTTTTTTCAGACGGAATGTTCTTAGATGGCATTACTTATGCTGCCGTGGCTCACAATATGTCTTTAGGTATTGGAAGCTTTTGGGAACCGCATTTATCCGATCATCTTTTCAATACGTTTCATGAACACCCAACGCTTGCGATTGGAATTCAAGCGCTTTTTTTTAAAGTATTTGGTGGATCTATTTATGTCGAACGTTTCTACTCATTTGGCAGTTTTCTAATCAATGCATGGCTTATAGTGGCTATTTGGAAGGAATTGACAAATAATAAATCATTGTCTTTCTTACCCTTACTATTCTTCATTCTTATTCCTGATATTCAATGGTCATTCTCTAACAATCTGTTGGAAAATACGATGATGATCTTCTGCAGTTTAAGTTTTTATGCCCTAGTTAAACACTTAAAGACAGAGAAGCTTGGCTTCCTATTCATCGGCGCTCTATTCCTTTTCTTTTCCATTCTTTCGAAAGGATTTGTTGGCCTATATCTATGGGGCTTTCCGATTTTTTCCTGGTTCTTTCTTCGCGAAACTTCCTTCGCGCATTCCATTAGGAATACTCTCATTCTCATTTTCGGCACAATACTGCCCTTCTTGTTATTTTACTTCTTATATCCCATTGCTTGGGAAAGTTTCTCTGCCTACATTCAAAAACAGGTGATTGGAAGTATTCAAAATGTGCAAACTGTTGGAAGTCGATTTGAAATTATTTTTCTCTTTTTCAGTCAAGTAATCATTCCCGTTATTGTTTCAATTGCCTTCTGGTTCTTTGCGAGAAAGAAGCGCATTAACGAGAGTACTAAAAAAGAACGAAAATATGGATTCCTCCTGCTCTGTTTGGTTGCAGGTGGAGTTCTTCCAATTCTCATTAGCCTGAAACAAAGGGGGTTTTATGTCTTAACTGTATACCCATTTTTTGCCCTTGCCCTTGCCCTTTTTATTAAACCTTATGCTGATGTTCAGCTGCAAAGGCTTTCAGTACGATCTATTAAAGGAATGCGAATATTCGCACTCTTTCTTTTTGCCATCGGGCTCTCTCTTACCATTTATGGGGTCAATAAACCAAGCCGAGATGCAGCAGAATTAGACTTAATTTATTTTATTGAAGATCACATTGAATCCAGTTCGACTTTAGACTTAAACCCTGATTTAAGACGAAACTGGAGTTTACATTCATATGCTGCCCGACATGGACAGTTTAGTCTAAACACGAAAGCACCGTTTCAATCTGAATTTAAAATAGAAAAATCAATCAATCGAAATCAATTTAAAGAAGATCAAATAGTATACAGCTCGGATAAATATCTAGTCGTTAAAAAATGATTTAATCATGCTTCCAACTCAATATAATAAAGAACCATTACCCATGGCCTACGATGAATAGCTTTTCGAAAGGTCAAGAAGGTTTTTAACTAAGAAATCAATAATTTTTGAATGGAAAAAGAGAATGGGTGAAGTATGCATAATGGTAGAACAAAAAATGTGCTTTGGCATTCTCGAAAGTAGGTTAATGGCACGTATTGGATCCGAAGCCTATTCGCAGTATCTAGCTCATCCAAACGCCTCTGAGATAAACTTTACGTCTAGGCAAATGAAAAGCTTTTTATCTATTGATGTGGAAGGCTTATACAGTGATTTGCAATTAGAGTTCTGGTTAAAATTATGCTTAGACCATAACCTTATTTCCCCTTTACGTGCAAAAAAGAATCTAATTTAATGATAGAAAGGTAGATTGAGTAAAGCTCATAACCCGATAAGCCAATACAATATCTGAAATACAATATGCAAGAGAAAATCAATTGCCCAAACTGTGGCTACAAATTCGACGTAGAACAAGCCATTAGTGGCCAGTTAGAAAAACACTTCAGAGAAGAGTATGAAAAGAAGAATGCAGCTATTGCGATTCGAGTTAGAATTGAAAAAGACAGACTCAAAAAGGAAGAATTAAGGTTACAAGAAGAAAAGAATCAGCAGTCTGAGCGCATAAAGGAAGAAACTGAAAAAGCAGTAATCCTTGAAAGAGAACGAATAAAAACGACCTTTCAAAACCTTCAAAGTGAAAAGGAAAAACTTGAATTATCAAAGCGCGAGCAAGAGAAATACATTCAATCGCAAGCAGAAAAAGTCTTATTGCTAGAACGAGTAAAAATTGAAGCACGCTACAAAGAGCAATTTGCCGAAAGAATAAGAAGTCAGGAAGAAGAGTTGAATGCTCGAAAAAAAGAAAATCAAGAACTCAAAGGGAAGGAGCTCACACTCCTGAAAAAGGAAAGAGAATTACAAGAGAAGAGTGAAGATCTAAATCTTCATTTAGAAAAGGAAATGCTCATTCGTCAAACTGCTATAGAAGAGAAAGCAAGGCAAAAAGAGCGTGAGTCCTTTGAATTAGAAAAGCTAAAGCTGCTAAAACAAATCGACGACAATAAGAAATTGGCTGAAGAAATGAAGCGAAAAGCGGAACAAGGATCTATGCAACTTCAAGGAGAAATTCAAGAACTTGCAATTGAAGAGCTCCTTCAAAACAGCTTTCCTTTCGATCAAATTCAAGAAATTCCAAAGGGTATTAGAGGTGCCGACTGTATTTTAAAAGTCATCAATTCTTATCAACAAGGCTGCGGAACAATTGTGTTCGAAAGTAAACGTACCAAGGCATTTGCAAACGACTGGATTGAAAAACTAAAACAAGACCAACTCAGCTGTAAGGCGGACCTAGCTGTTATCGTAACGGAGACAATGCCTAATGGAATGGATCGCTTTGGAGAAAGAGATGGCGTCTGGATATGCGGTTTTCAAGAAGTTGTAAGCCTGACTAGTGTGCTTCGAGCTCTTTTAATTCAAGTGCATACGACTAAAATGACAGAAGTAAACAAGGGTGATAAAATGGAATTGCTCTATACCTATTTAACAAGCAATGAGTTCGTTCAAACCGTAACACGTATAGCCGAAAACTATTCAGGAATGCGGAAGCAGCTAGAATCTGAAAGAAGAGCAATGAGTAAAATTTGGGCTCAAAGAGAAAAGCAAATTTGGGTTGTTGAAGAAAATATTGCCAGTCTTTTTGGTTCAATTCAAGGCATTGCTGGAAAAGAATTGCCTTCTTCTGCCGCCTTAGAACTTCCTTCCTTAGATGAGGAAGAAGAATATTCTTAGAACTGAAAAAGCCGTTCTAAAATATATTTCAGAACGGCTAAATCAATAAGATGAAGGTCTAAGAAAGCGCAGTAATGTGCTTTGAAATGCTCGACTTTAGATTCGACGCCTTGTTCTTGTGAATTACATTCTTCTTTGCAAGCTTGTCAATCATGCCTATCAAGGAAGGAGCCTTCTCTTCAACATGTTTCTTATCTGAACTTGCACGAACATCTTTCAATGCGTTACGCATGGTCTTATGCTGATACTTATTTAAGTCACGCTTCTTTTCGTCAGAGCGAACTCTCTTTAATGCCGATTTATGATTTGCCATAGTCTTTTTACTCAAAATTTTTAAGTAGCCCATAGGGGAGTCGAACCCCTCTTTCCAGAATGAAAATCTGACGTCCTAACCGATAGACGAATGGGCCAGCAATTCAATTGTTGAATTGGGAGCGCAAATGTAATTTAAAATTACAACTATACAAGCACTTATTCATTCAACTGTACTTAAGTCTTAAATCCGAGCTCCCCTTCTTTTCGAATTCGAATCTCCTCCGCAATATTTAGCATTTGGAAAACACTGATTTCCTTACTGTTCTGAAAAGGAGGAACCTTTAAATCGAAATCCAAAGCGTATAAAATGGCTGTTTCAATAATATGCTTTGCTTTTTTAGAATCGAACACATCTGTAGCCAGATTGTTATGAATAAAGGAAAATTGTCTCTTTCCTTCTATAAAAAAATGTCTTTCGCGATTAACGTAAATACGCGCAACGAGTTGTCCGATATCATTCATTCGATTGAACTTCAATGAATCATTCAAAAAGTTATAAACATGTATTAGTCCGAAATAGGCATTCATCGGATTGTCGCGCACATATGACGACTTAGCCGTCTCATGCTTGCCCTCTACCCCATATGCATTCGTGTGCATATGGAACACCAATGCGTCTCCAGAGAACCGTATGAGAGCCTCTGTCTCGCTTCGCTCCTCAAACTCAACAACCACGCTTTTGTCTATACCACAGATCTGACTATTCAGATTCTCGGCCACATTGCGACATACCTTTTTAAGTTCTTCGAAAGCTTGGGTTGTTTCACGAAACACCAGTTGCTTAGTTGAAGACTTGGTGGCAAGAATTTGCAGAATATCTTGATTATAATCTGATTTTTCCATCTACAAAAGTTTAATAGGCCCGAGCAAAAAGCACTCTTTTACTCGATTCGTTTCCACTAAAAATGCATTTGCCTTTTTCTTCTTTCGAGTCTAATGGAATGCAGCGAATGGTTGCTTTTGTAGCCACCTTAATTGCCTCTTCCGTTTCCGGGCTACCATCCCAATGAGCCATAATAAACTTACCTAATTCAATTTCAATTAAAAATTCATCCCAAGTATTAACCTCAAGGGTTCTGTCTTCTCTCATTTTTAAGGCATTCTGAAAAAGCGAAAGCTGAATTTCTTCAAGCAATAGTGGAATTTTATCCGCAACATCCTCTACATTCACAAGTTCTTTTGACAGCGTATCTCTCCGTGCAAACTCGACAACACCCTTATCTAAATCTCTCATTCCAATAGCAATACGAACTGGGACACCTTTCAATTCGTACTCATTGAATTTCCATCCAGGTTTGTACGTATCTCTGTTATCAAATTTAACGCGCACTCCAAGCGACTTTAGTTTTGACAGCATTTCATTTGCTACTTCACTAACCTTTTCTAGTTCTTCTTGTCCTTTGTAGATCGGAACAATAACAACTTGTGTTGGCGCTAATCTCGGTGGTAGAACCAGTCCATTATTATCTGAATGGGTCATTATTAATGCCCCCATGAGTCGGGTAGAAACTCCCCAAGAAGTAGCCCATACATATTCAACTTTTCCTTCCTTACTTTGATATTTGACATCAAATGCTTTCGCGAAATTCTGCCCTAGAAAGTGAGAGGTACCCGCTTGCAAGGCTTTTCCGTCTTGCATCATTGCCTCAATGCAGTACGTTTCTAAGGCCCCTGCAAATCTTTCATTTGCAGTTTTCACTCCCTTAATTACTGGCATAGCCATTATTTCTTCTGCAAAGTCTGCGTAAACTTCTAGCATTTTTTCAGCTTCTTCAACGGCTTCAACTTCGCTTGCATGCGCCGTATGCCCTTCCTGCCATAAAAACTCGGTTGTTCTGAGGAATAAACGCGTGCGCATTTCCCAGCGGACTACATTGGCCCATTGATTTATTAGAATGGGTAAATCGCGATAGGATTGCACCCATGTTCTATATGTATCCCAAATGATTGTTTCAGATGTTGGACGAACAATTAATTCTTCTTCCAGCTTCGCATCTTCATCTACAATTACTCCTTTTCCATTGGGATCATTCTTTAACCTATAATGAGTTACGACAGCACATTCTTTTGCAAATCCCTCAACGTGATTTGCCTCTTTACTAAAATAAGACTTGGGTATAAAAAGAGGGAAATAGGCATTTTCATGGCCTGTTTCCTTAAAACGTCGATCTAAATCGGCTTGCATTGCCTCCCAAATAGCGTAGCCTGATGGTTTTATAACCATACAACCCCTTACTCCTGAGTTATCTGCTAAATCGGCTTTAACAACTAAATCGTTATACCATTGAGAGTAGTCCTTTTCTCGCGGAGTCAATACTTTTGCCATGAATACTTTGGAATAGTTTTTGTAAATTAACGATCAGCAAACTTACACAATGAAGACATCCATCTCCACCCTAAAATTTGCTGCACTTACTGCTGTTTTTTCTCTTGTCTTAACTAGCAGTTGCAGCTCTTCAAATAATCTCACAGCAAACCTTACTGATGATGGTATCTATTACGATCCCAGTATGGCTCAAGTTGTAGATATTGCACAAAGCCTTAATAACGATCCATCATACCATTCTGAGTATGCAGAATTTGATTATTTCGATCCTGCCGATACCGAAAGCAGACCAATGCAAGAAAGCTATTCAAGCGCCTCGCCTTATTCGCCTTATTCAACTGGGTGGAATCAAGATTTTGGTTCTTCCTCCAATTTGGGTTTAAATATGGGCTGGAATTCAAATTTCGGCTGGAATGTAGGTGTTGGAATGGGATGCGGTTCTTTTAATAATTCCATGTACGATCCTTTTTACGATCCTTTTTACGATCCTTTCATGGGTTACAATCCTATGGCTGGTGGAATGGGAATGAATGGTTTCGGTTTTAATCAGTGGGGATGGAATGCAGCCTATAATCAGGGATTTTACAACGGGATTTTATACTCATCCAACTTTGGAGAACAGGGCAATATGCCAAAACGTGTAAATATGGCTAGGCCAAATAGAAGTGGTTCTTCCAATACAAGTAATGGATCAGGTAGCGGTAATTCAAGAAAAACAAATCGCATCCGAAAAAACAGTGAATTGTTAACCGAACAGTCTGAAAGTAGACTGGTGAGTGGCAATATTTCAAATTCTGGTAGACAGAGTGCGGAAAATAGGAAGTCCAATGTTCGTCGAAGAATTTCAAGAGAAATGCGCCCGAATGCAATCAATTCTAAACCCTCTACAGAAAGAAATTCGGTGCAAAGCTTGAGCAATCAACGTTTTTACATTCCCCGTGATGTAGATAACCGACGAAACTCCAATACAACAAGAGGAAGAAACAAAGGCGTTCAGATTCAAGAGTATAACAAAAGACGTTCGTCTGAAAGTAGCGGAACTTGGGATAGAATACGTTCTGGTATTCAGAATGGAATGGAGGAAGGCTCGTCCAATCGAACAAATTCAAAAGGTTCAAGAGGAAAAAGCCAACAACGTTCAAGCTCTCCACGGCCCAGTGGTGGTGGAAGAAGGTCTTCTCCTGCTCCATCGAAAACCACTACTCCCCCTTCTAGGAGGTCGCGATGAGAAAGTGTTTTATTGTTATGATTATCAGTTTTTTACCTTTTTATTCTTGGTGCCAAAATATCCAAGAAGTCTTATTATTTAGTCAGACAGATCTTATTGGAAGCCCGCGTTATATTGCAATGGCAGGTGCCTTTACCTCTTTAGGAAACGATCTATCTGCAATTAGCGACAATCCAGCTGGTCTATCTGTTTTTAGACAAAACGTAGTTGAAGTTAGTTTTGGCTTTCGAACACGAACAAGCACTGCGGAATACTTTGGTATATCTAATCGTGAGACGGTCACAGACGCCATTCTAGGGGTAGCTGGATTGGTCAAAGACATTCCATATTCAACAAATAAAGATCACCGTTTTCACTTTGGATTTACCATTCGTCAGTTGGCTCGTTACGATAAAGAGTGGACTGTGCAAGGACAAAATCCTGATTTCTCCATTATTGACCAATGGATTTCGAATTCGAATGGGATTGATCCTAACAATCTAATCTCGAATGGATTGCTTTATGAGCGGATGGCATGGGAAGGCTTCTTAACCGATGTCTCTGATTCTTTGAATAATTATACCTCTTTTGCTACTGGTCTAAATACCAATCAACTCGATCAGATAACTACAACGGGTAGTAAAAACCAGATTGAAATTGCAGCAAGTGGTAGTTACAAACACACCTTTTTCTACGGTGCTTCAATTGGAGTTCCTTTTATAACCTACAATGAGGTATCCACTTATGGTGAGTCTGGATTTGATGAATTCAGCGATGTGAACGACTTTTCTCTTGGCAATACCTACAATCTCTCGGCAACTGGAGTTAATCTTAAACTTGGCTTTATTTATAGACCAACCTACTGGCTTCGCTTGGGTGGAAGCTATACTTCTCCAACTTGGTATTCTGCAGTGGCTCAATTTGAAACTGTGTTGAATACACAATTCCGAGATGGCACAACAGCCGAACCTATTGAATACTTCAATGATAATCTCACTTACTCAATGCGCACTCCTCAGCGCTTTAGTTTGGGCACCGCCCTCGTTCTAGGAAAGTCAGCTATTCTCAGCTTTGACTATCATAGCTCAGACTTGAGAACCAATTCTATTCGGTCATCTTTCAACTCATTAGAAGATGTGGATAGAGAAATAAACAAGGTTCTCGGATGGACAGATGATATTAGAATTGGGGCAGAATACAGAATAAGAAAGCTCTCGATTAGAGGAGGATATAGAATCCAAGGAAGTCCCTTTAAGAATGAGTTAAGAGCTACACAATCGGAAATTAAAACTTGGTCAATGGGACTTGGATACCCATTCAAATACTTTGTGATCGATTTGGGTTGGAGAACTTCAAAATCATCTGAACAATACCAGCCTTACGATAGGCAATATACACCTCCAGCTGAAATTCAGAATTCCGACGGAATGTTTATCGCTGGAATTCAACTTGTTTTGTAGAATTAGATTACTGAAATATTTCAGATTTTAATCTTTTAAAAACAGCCTTCCCACCTTTTTGCTTCATGGATTCTCTGTAATTTGCGGGATTACTACAGAATTTATTTTCATGAAAAAAATTATCAGCCTTCTTTTGGTCTTTTTTATCGCTTTTCCGCTTACAGCTCAAAAGAAAAAATCTAAAAAAAAGGAAGACAAATCAGTCTCTACTGAATCTGAAACTATTGGTCTAGATGCTTTTTCATTGCGAAATATTGGACCAGCGCTGACTTCAGGCAGGATAGCCGACATTGCCGTTGACCCTAGGAATTCAGATCACTTTTATATTGCCGTTGCCTCTGGAGGAGTTTGGGAAACGCTCAACAATGCCGTTAGCTGGTCGCCCATATTCGATTCTGAAGTTAGTTTCTCAATAGGATGTATTGCTATTAATCCACATAATCCAAATGAGATTTGGGTGGGTTCTGGAGAAAATAACAATCAAAGAAGTGTCGGATACGGAGATGGAATTTATCGATCGGATGATGGCGGTAAATCCTGGAAAAATATGGGCTTGAAAAAATCAGAGCATATCGGAATGATTGCCTTCGATTCAGACAAGCCAAATAGAGTTTACGCTGCTGCTTACGGTCCGCTTTGGTCTTCAGGTGGAGATAGAGGTGTTTATCGATCCGATGATTCGGGTGAAACCTGGGATAAAATTCTGGACGCAGGTATTCATACTGGTTTCAATGAGGTACATCTGCATCCAAAACAAAATGGATTGCTCTTCGCAACTGCGCATCAACGTGCACGGCATGTTTTTACCTATTTAGGTGGTGGACCCGAGTCTGCTTTATATAAATCTTTAGACAATGGTGAAACTTGGAATAAGGTAACCAACGGACTGCCCACTGGAGATGCCGGTAGATTAAGTCTTGCCATTAGTCCAGTTAATTCCGATGTGCTGTTCTTATTAGTAGAAGGACACGGCACCTATAAAAGTACGGATAGAGGCGCCTCTTGGGATAAGCAAAGCGATCATTCGACTTCAGGTAATTACTATGCAGAACTTGTTGCACATCCAACAGAGTTAAACACCCTCTACTCCTTAGACACTTGGTGTCAGGTTAGTTATAACGGTGGAAAGTCATTTGAAAATGTTCCTGAGAAGGCCAAGCATGTAGACAATCATTGCCTTTGGATAAACCCCAAGAATATCAATCACATGAGAATGGGATGCGATGGAGGATTCTATCAAACCTATGACCGAGGTGAAAATTGGTTGTTCTCTGCCAATCTGCCAATCACTCAATTTTATAGAGTGAGCACAGACAATGCTTTGCCATTTTACAACGTATATGGCGGAACACAAGATAATTTTTCACTGAAAGGCCCTTCTAGAACACGTTCTTCCCACGGAATTGCAAATAGCGATTGGGTGGTAACCAATACGGGTGATGGCTTCGAAACTCAAGTAGATCCTAAGAACGAAAACATCGTTTATGCTCAGGCACAATACGGTTGGCTTGTTCGATTTGATGCAAGCATAGGAGAAGAGGTCTCAATTAAGCCCATTGAACCTTTGAATACACCGGCATGGAGATGGAATTGGGATGCTCCGCTTTTAATTAGCCCTCACGACAATAAGCGACTTTATTTCTGTGCAAATGTGGTTTTCAAAAGCGATAATCGCGGAAACTCTTGGGAGGTAATCAGTCCCGACCTCAGCAAAGGCGAAAACCGGAATGAGTTCAAAATAATGAATAGATACTGGGGTTCAGATGCAATCGCTAAAAACAAAAGCACATCGATCTACGGAAATATAGTTGCTTTTGCAGAGTCGCCCATCGAAGAAGGATTGCTATTTGCCGGAACCGATGATGGCTTAATCCACAGAAAAGAATCGGGCTCAACAGAATGGATCAAAAGCGAAGAATTCCCTGGAATTCCTTCAGGTGCCTATGTTCAAGGAATCTGGCCTTCTAAACACGATAGGAATATCGTCTATGCTGCTTTCAATCACCATAAATATGGAGACTTCAAGCCGTACATATTAAAAAGTGTAGATGGAGGTAAAAGTTGGAGTACTCTTCAATCAAATCTACCAGAAAGAGGAACGGTATATGCCTTTTCCGAAGATCATTTGGAGGAAAATCTACTTTTTGTTGGAACCGAGTTTGGATTATTCACAAGCTGGGATAGCGGAAAGAATTGGCAAGCTTTAAAAAATGGATTGCCTCCTGTTGCTGTTAAGGATATCGAAATTCAAGAGCGTGAAAATGATCTTGTTTTAGCTACTTTCGGAAGAGGATTTTACATTCTAGATGATTATTCGCCTCTTAGACAAATTGAAAAATTGAATGAAGAGGAGGCCCTAGTTTTCAATGTAAAAACAGCTATGCTTTTTAATCCATCTCGACCTTTGGGCTACAGTGGATCCGGTTTTCAAGGTGCTGGATTTTACCTAGCACCCAACCCTAAGGTGGGTGTCCAATTCACTTATTATAATCCGGAAACAATTAAGACTTTAAAAGATCTCAGAAAAGAGAAAGAGAAGAAACAGTTTGAGGATGGAAGCATTATTTCATATCCTTCGAGCGCAGAGCTTCAAGCCGAAGAACTTGAAATGGAGCCATATCATATTCTCCTTATTACAAATCAAGACTCCAAAGAAATTATTCGCTTAAGGAAATCACAGAAAAAGGGAATTAGTCGCTGGCTTTGGAATGGAAGATACCCCTCCAAAGAAGGTGTTTCAACTAAAGAAGGTGAAGTGGATAATAGAAGTACATCCTTTGTTCCTGAAGGTCAATATTTTGCACAACTTCATACGGTTGATAAACAAGGATTCAAAGCAATTGGTAACAAACAGTCCTTTATGATTGCACACCTCAAAGGTGCTCAGCTTCCTGCGAGCGATTCAAGGGAATTAAATCAATTCCAAAGAGAAGCAGATCGCATTTCTGCTCAATTAGCAAAATTGGAGAGCCAGAGCAAGCGTTTATCAAATGATCTAGGACATATTAAATCAAATACATCCCTCCTTATAAATATGCCGACCAGTGCAATAGAAAAGATTTCTAGATTGGAATTACAAATGGATAATTTAAAAGTGAAACTCTATGGCAATTCTCGCATTCAAAAACTAGAGTTTGAAACCAAACCTGGATTAACTGAAAGAATGGGTGCTGTTCTTTGGAACTCTTATTATAGTAGTTCCGAACCTACTGAAATGCAAAGAGAAAACTTAAGACTATTGCAGACACAGTTACCTGAACTAGAGAAAGAACTGAACGATACCGAAAAAGAAGCAAAACTTCTTTATGATGAGCTTGTACAATTGGGTATGCCCGAACTAAATAATAGCTTAGAATCTCACTAACTTCTTTTGAAACATTTTAATAGAACCTATGTCGTTAGACCTTATAAATAAAACCTACACTTCTAAAGAAGCTCAGATAGCTCTTAAGAAGGATTTCGATTCGGCTAAGCCTTGTAGGCATCTGAACCTAGAAAATTTCTTATCAGATGAGTTAGCCGATCAATTATTCAATCATTTTCCTTCTATTGATAGCCTCAACGTAAAGCGAAAAAGTCTGAATGAGAACAAATCGGAAGATTACCATTTCGAAAGATGGCATCCGGCCTTTTCGCAATTAAGGGAAACGATTGCCAGCGATGAGTTTTGCACTTGGATAAGTGAAATTACTGGTGTGGAAGGCTTAAAAACAACCTCTGATTCGTTGGGTTCTGGAGTACATCAAGGAAAAGATGGAAGTTATGTAGACGTTCATATCGATGTAAATATGAATCCAAACGAAGGTCTTTGGCGCCGAATTAATTTGCTGATCTACCTAAACAAAGACTGGAAACCAAAATACGGAGGGGATTTAGAATTATGGAATAAAGAAATGACTGTTTGTGAAGTCAAAGTTCCTTGCGATTTCAATAGAGCTGTACTTTTTTATACCGACGAGAATTCACCACATGGCTACGCGCGAATAAAAGTTCCTTCAGGAGAAACACGTAAGAGTTTTTACAGTTATTTCTATACTCCTTTGGGCGATGGATTTAAATACAGTGATTCTCGCTTTGTTTCTAGACCCGATGATGCTATTGGAAAAAAAATAGTCACAGGCATGAAAGAATCCGTAAAAATCAATGCAAAGAAATTCCTTAAGGCACTAGGAGTTAGGTCTCTAGATTTTCAAGATAAGAATAAAAAGAAAGGATGAAGGAAGCAAACGATTCACCTAAAAAGCGAATCGACTGGAATGCCCTTAAAAGAGGCACCAAATTGTATAGTTACATCCGTCCCTACCGAAGGCAGTTTCTCTTAGGCGTTCTTTTCTTATTTCTTTCGAGCGCTGCTAATTTGGTATTTCCAAAATTACTAGGTGATTTAGTCAATGCTTCCTCAAGCGAAAACTTTGCCTCTTCTATTCAAAAGGTTGCTTTATTGCTCTTTGGAGTACTATTACTTCAAGCCACTTTCTCCTATTTCCGAATTGTGCTCTTTGTAAAGGTTGCGGAGAAGGGATTGGCTGCACTCAGACAAGCGACATATGAGAAAATCTTGCGTTTACCGATGAGCTTCTTCAATACAAGACGAGTCGGTGAACTGAATTCAAGAATTTCATCAGACATCTCTCAATTGCAAGAAACCTTCACAACTACTTTGGCCGAATTCATTCGTCAATTAATTATCATTACAGGAGGTATTGTTCTTTTATTATTTACTTCAATAAAGCTGACTCTTTTCATGCTTGCTATCCTTCCAATAATCGTTTTGGCTGCGGTTGCATTCGGAAAGTTCATTAGAAAATATGCCAAAAAGGTGCAAGATGAAGTAGCAGACAGCAATACCATAGTTGAAGAAACATTTCAAGGCATTTCCTCTGTGAAAGCCTATACCAATGAACTTTATGAATTGAGTAGATATAAAACTAGAACAGAGTCAGTCGCCCAAACGGCAATAAAGGGAGGGTACTATCGCGCTGCCTTTGCTAGCTTTATTGTTCTCGGATTATTCGGTGCTGTAGTTGCTGTTATTTGGCAAGGAAGCCTATTGATTGCTGAAGGAAAATTGGATGCGGGAGAACTCATTTCATTTGTTTTGTATTCGAGTTTCATAGGCGGATCTATAGGTGGAATGGCAGATGTGTATGCTCGTATTCAAAAAGCCGTCGGAGCCACAGAAGAACTCTTAGAAATCTTCGAATATGAAGAGGAGCCCATTCAATTCAAAAACAGGGAAGAAGCAATAGATCCAAAGCTGAAAGGAAGTCTTTCTTTCAATGAGGTTCAATTTGCCTATCCATCTCGAAAAGAACTCCTTGTACTTAAAGGCTTATCCTTTCATGCATTTGCAGGACAGAAAATAGCACTTGTTGGATCTAGTGGGGCAGGAAAGTCTACTGTAATGAATTTAATTTTGGGCTTTTACCATCCGAATAAAGGCACGATATTAATCGACGGGAAGGAACTTTCGAGTTACGATCTTACGGGGTACAGACAACAACTTGCTCTTGTACCTCAAGATGTTATGCTCTTTGGAGGAAGTATTGCGAGCAATATTGAGTATGGAGATCCAGGTGTGTCAATTTCTCAAATTCAAGAAGCAGCAAAAAAAGCGTATGCACACGATTTTATCACCTCTTTTCCAGATGGATATGAGACCTTGGTCGGAGAGCGTGGAATTCAGTTGAGTGGTGGCCAAAGGCAAAGAATTGCAATAGCAAGAGCACTATTGTGTAATCCCGCAATTCTTTTGTTGGATGAGGCAACGAGTTCTTTGGATAGCGAAAGTGAAGCTGAAGTGCAAAAAGCCTTAGAAGTTCTAATGCAAGGCAGAACCTCCATTGTAATTGCACATCGACTTTCAACAATTCGAAATGCCGACCTAATATTAGTAATGGAGGAAGGTCAAATTGTGGAACAAGGAAATTATTCTGGCTTGATCGCGCAGAAAAAAGGACGTTTTAAAGACTTGCATACGTTCCAAAACCAGAGCTATTGAGAATACTTTGGTTTTATAGCTATTAAGAGAACCCATCTCAGATATATGTCTATTGGCCTAGTATTTTTATAAATACTTGCTTTATCAGTAGTACGTAGTCTCATTTTATACAATTCACGCAATTGTTCTACCCCTACTTTTGACTCTATGAGTCCATTGCATTTTCCCATTCGACTATTAAAGGAAGAAGAAAAACCAAGAGAAAAACTTCAATTACAAGGTCGTTCTGCCTTAAGTGATATTGAACTACTTGCTATCCTTATTAATACAGGAACAAAAAACAAATCGGCTATTGACATTGCGAAAGAGATTCTTTTATCCTGTGAATTTGATTTAAATCTTCTCGGGAAATTAGACATCACGCAGTTGGTAGATTTTGAAGGCATTGGCAATGCCAAGGCCATTACCCTTCTAAGTGCATTGGAACTGGGAAGGCGTCGAGCTTCCTCCATCAGCCAAAAAAGAATTCATATAAGCTCGAGCAAAAGTGCCTTTGAAATCTTAGGTCCAAATCTTTGCGATCTAGATCACGAAGAATTCTGGGGCCTGTATCTAAGTTCCTCGAATAAAATTGTTGGCAAGAAAAGGCTGAGTCAGGGTGGAATTTCTGGAACTGTGGCAGATCTCAGAATCATCCTCAGAACGGCATTAGAGTTTAAAGCCACTAGTTTTATCGTAGCTCACAATCATCCTTCCGGCTCAACAAAGGCAAGTCAGGCCGATCTACAGCTAACTAGTCGATTAAAAAAGAGTTCCGAATTAATGGATTTAAAGCTACTTGACCACCTGATAATAGGCGATCAGGCCTATCTTAGCTTCGCGGATGAAGGCCTTCTTTAATGCCCGAAAAACTACTTCAAGATGTACAAAGTGATGAACCTAGTTGGTGCTAGGCCTCAATTTATTAAATCTGCGGGGATTTCTCGCGAACTCTCTAAACATCAAAATGTTGAAGAAATATTTGTTCATTCCGGACAACACTACGACATAGAAATGTCACAGCTATTTTTTGATGAGCTCAAGCTCCCAAAGCCGCACTTTCATCTTGGCGGAGATCACAAAGAAGGTAAGGTTCAAATAGACTGGATGACAAAAGCAATGTGCGCTTTATTGAAAAAAGAAAACCCCAATGTTCTTATAGTCTATGGCGATACGGCGACTACTTTGGCAGGAGCACGAGCAGCACGAGAATGCCATATTCCTCTTGCCCATATAGAGGCTGGACTTCGGTCCTACAATAACCTTATGCCCGAAGAATACAATCGGGTTCAGACCGATCGACTGAGTAAATGGCTTTTCTGTCCTACCCAGACTTCGATAGATAACTTAGCAAAGGAAAGTCTTCTGTATTCTTCAATGCGAAAAATTATTCTTTCCGGTGATGTGATGTATGATAACCTCGCCTATGCAAAAGATCGTGTAAATATTTCCTTCGTATCTGAAATTACCAAAGGACAAGCATATTCGTTGTTAACTCTGCATCGAAATTTTAATGTAGACGATCTCCCTAGACTTAAACTAATGCTCACTTGCATTAAAGAGTTTGCTATTGAGGAAAATGTTATGGTTGTACTCCCTATTCATCCGCGCCTTACAAATCAGATTGCTACATATCCAGAACTCAATTCATTCCTCCCAGAAGAGGTTTTCATTAAAATTCCACCCGTGAGTTTCTTTGAAAGCATTTCATTAATCAAGTTATCAAAGTGGGTAATGACAGATTCAGGCGGTGTACAGAAAGAAGCCTGTATGCTCGGAAAGAAAGTTCTTATACTCCGGAAAGAAACAGAATGGGTAGAGTGGGTTCAAGCTGGCTTTTCTCATATTGTCGATCATTCAATTGAAAAGATGAGAGAAGCTATTAAGGCAGTACATCCACCAATATCTAAAATCCCGCGTTTGCTTAATAGCAAAGCAGCACCTGTTATTGTAGAATCACTCTTAGCCGGATTGGAAGAATGATAAAATCGGCTTACCGATATTTCTCCATGTTCTTGAAGGTTTTGGTTGATAGAGACATTCGAAAATTGGTTCTGCGCAAACCAAATTCGATCGAAATTAAAGATGTTTCTTCCGCAATTGCCTTGTCCAATTGGCTAATTGGAGCACAGAAAATAGATAGTGATGGTGGATATAGAACCTACTATTTAGACACAAAATGGACCAGCTCCTATCCGGAGACTTCGGGATACATCATCCCAGTATTGCTCGAAGCATCTAAAAAGCTCCACTCTGTTGAATATGAAAAAAGTGCTCTTATAGCCGCCGAGTGGCTTTTATCTATACAAAAAAAAGAAGGTGGATGGCAGGGTGGATACATTCATCAAAATCGTCCTGCAATTGTTTTTAACACAGGTCAAATAATTCGTGGAATGTTGGCCGCATTTGAATTCACTGAAAATGTTCGATACTTAGAAAGTGCAATACGAGCCGGTAACTGGCTTACTTCCATTCAAAATAAAAAAGGCTATTGGGAAAATTATGTCTATTTAAATAGAATTCGTGTCTACGATACATATGTGGCTGCTCCGCTTGCTCTATTGTATAAAGCAACGGGGAATGAAGATTATAAAAGAGCGGCTATAGCGCAATGCGAATGGGTTATAAATGAAAAACAGCAAAAAAATGGTTGGTTCTCCGATGCAGACAATACCATAAAGCACAACGATAGACCCATACTGCATACCCTTGCATATACTATTGATGGGCTAATTGAAACCGGAATATTACTAGAAAGAGAAGATTTTATTAAAGCAGCTCTGATTCCTTCTAAAATTCTTGCTGGAAAGTGGGAACTCGAGAAGTGCTTTCACGGACGATACAATAGTAATTGGATAGGAAGTGAAGCCCTTATAACTACAGGGAGCGCTCAAATAGCCATCTCATTTTTACGTCTAAATGACTTTTATAAAGACCCTTATTGGCGAGATATGGCTAGAGAAATTCTAGATTTCCTCAAATCCATTCAAATTATCGATAGTACTATAAAAGAAGTACGAGGAGGAATTTTTGGTTCTTTCCCTGTATGGGGTCAATACGAGGCTTTTGGACTTCCCAATTGGGCGAATAAATACTTCTTAGAAGGCCTATTAATGGTTATGCCCTCCAGTGGACCCATCATTCAACAGAGCAAAAGCACCCCTTCCTAGAAATCGACTTCCGCTCGGAAAATCAGCTGCATTCAGTACTTCAATCTTGCCCTCAAAGATTCTTCCCTTGCTAATTTCTACTGGTTTAAAATGCATTTCACTGCCTTCTTTACCTTCCAATAAAAGAATGTAAAAATGATTGTCTACTTCAACAATCGACTCTTCGGGTAAAGCACGAACTTTTGTTCTTTCTGAAAGAATACTTGCCTCAACAAACATTCCAGCACTCAACTTGAAAGCATCCATTTTATTAAGCAAGTGGCCATGTATACTAGCCGTTCGAGTTTCTTCGTCTATTGTTCTATTTACCAAGTGAACCTCAGCCAGGTACTTCTTTTCCGTTCCATCTTGAATACTAAAAACGATTTCTTGCTTCTCTTGAACCAGAGAAATATCCTTCTCTAAAACCATAAGCTCAATGTGAGGATGTTCTAGGTTCACAATCTCCATTGCCACATCAGAAGACTTTAAATAAGCTCCGATTCGGATATTCACTTTGTTTAAATTTCCTGCAATAGGTGCTCGAACTATAATTTGACTTCTCAGATTGTCTGCAGATAAACCACTCGGATTCAATTGCATCATCTCCAACATTTTATATAGGCTTTTAAAGCGTGTTTTTGCCACTTCAAATTCAGCTTTCACTTTAGAAAAATGCTTCTGAGAAGTCACCTTGTCTTCACTTAATGTAGCCTGTCTCAAATAATCTGCTTCCAGCATAGATAACATGGCCTTAGCCTCTAAAAAATCTCTTTGAATCTCTAAATATTTGGGATTCTCTAGAACAAAGAGTTTTTGTCCTTTCTGAATTGCCTCGCCGGCATACGGAAAAATGTCCTTTACATAGCCTTCAAAATAGACGCTTACCGCTGCGCTATGCTGCGGAGGAATTTCAACTATTCCTGTTGTGCGAATGGAATGATAGAAGTCCATAGTATCAAGACTTACTATCTCTATTTGCATCTCTTCCATTTGATCTTTTCGTAGAATAATTTCTTCCGAATGTGCATGGTCATTCGCACTGATCTCATTTTTTTCCGCCTCATCCTTGGGCTGGCATCCAGACAAAGACAGCAGCATTAAACCTAAAATGTGAAAGCGTCTCTTCAATAGATTCATAGTTTTAGGCTGCATTTTAGTCTGTCAAATAGTTTAACTCCAAAGCCGAGAAATTATACATCAACAAAGAGTTTAAATAACGCATTTCAATACTTTTGGCACTCTCAATTATTTGAACGTATTGGAGGAAATCTATCTCTCCATTTTCGAGAGATAGAACAGCTTGATTCACTAACTCTGCTGCTAACTGTTTTCCAATATCTTCGAAATAGTCGATCTCTTCCTTCTCCTTCTTCAACTCAGAAAGCCATTTCTCATGGTTTGTCTTTAGATGAATGCTGTAATTCTCTGCCTCATTTATCCGCACATCTGTTTCAATTCTCGCAGCATCTAACTTTGATTTTTGTGCGCCAAACCAAAGAGGCACGGCTAAACCTGCTTCAATACCCGAATAGTTCTGAGCAGCTATTCCGTTATTACTCCCTTGAAAAACAGAAACTTCAAAATCGGGCAAGAATCGATTCCGCTCTAACTTTTCATAAGAACGCGATAATTCTACCGCTCTATTGTGATATGCCGTGGAAGGATTCTGTGCTTTTACTTGAATTTCCACAAGAATAATATTCAAATTCTTTTCGGTGGGAAGGAATACTGTATCGGATTGAATCCATTGATTTAAACTTCTAATGGATTGAAGATGCTCTAGTTCTGCGGCTCTTAACTCACGATCGATCTCGGTACTTTTAGATACCGTTAGTAAGCGCTCTATTCGACTTATATCGCCTACCCTATATTTAGATTCAGCTGCTGCTTCAACAGAAGCATATAAACTATCTAGAAAGCTCAGTCTGATTAGGATTTCTTTCCAATACAGAACCGCATAATAAGTTTTTGATATTTCCTTTTTAATTCTCCATTCATCTAATTCATTCTGTGATTCACTTAAACGTGTTTTGGCCGTTAAAATATTTGATTGGGAAGTATAAATGCTAGGAAAAGCAATGGCTTGACTGACACCCCATACATTTAATGGCAGACCATTTGCTGCAATATTATTTTCATCATAGCCATAAAAGACACGCGTTTTATTTAGATCGAAAGCGCCTCCCTCTAACGCTATATTTTGCTGAATTCTAGCCTGCGATGCGATTAGGTATTTATTGTTCGCCAATCCTTTTTCTAAGGCTTTTGTTAGATTTACTTCTTGCCTTATTTGGGCATAGTTAGACTGAGGGAGTAGTAAAAGAATAAAGATTCCAGTGATTCCAATTTTTTTTGACAAAAGTCGTTTTCTATTGGTAAAAAGATAATACAAAATAGGTAGAATAATGAGTGTGAGTAAAGTAGAACTAATTAATCCACCTACAACCACCGTAGCCAAAGGCCTTTGAACCTCTGCTCCTGCTGATGTAGACAGCGCCATTGGTAAAAATCCAAGCGCCGCAGCAGAGGCAGTAAGTAAAACCGGACGAAGCCTACTCTGAGTGCCTAGTATAATTTGTTCTCTTAAACTTACTCTGCCTTCTTCTTTCAACTTATTGAATTCCTCAATAAGAACAATGCCATTCAATACAGCTATTCCAAAAAGTGCAATAAACCCAATACCTGCTGAAATACTAAAAGGCATAGAACGAAAACTCAAGAGTAGAATACCTCCAACTGCAGCAAGCGGAATAGTACTGAAAATAATAAGTGCCTGTTTTATTGAATGAAAGGCAAAGTAAAGCAACACAAAAATCAATAAAAGAGCAACCGGAACGGCAAAACCAAGTCTTCTTTTTGCTGTTTGAAGATTCTCAAATTGGCCGCCGAGCTCTGTGGTATATCCGGCTGGAAGAACAATTTCATTGCTCAGAATTTCTTGAATATCACTCACAACCGATTCTAAATCTCGATTTCGAATATTGACGCTCACTACTACTCTTCTTTTTGTATCGTCACGCGATATTTTGGCTGGAGCTTGATTGAAATCAATTGAGGCAAACTCCCTCAAAGGGAAGCTACGCCCGTCTGGAAGAATAACAGGAATGTTCCGTAATGCTTCTAAGTCCTTCCTATCTGATTCTTTGAATCTGAGAACCAAATCGAATTGCTTCTCGCCATCAAAGATTCTTCCAGCTGTTTTACCTGCAAATCCTATGGAGACTAATTCATTCAATTCTGAAATATTCAATCCATATAAACCCATTCTTTTTTTATCGTAGACCACTTCCATCTGTGGTAAGCCTGCAATTTTTTCAACCGTAATATCTTTGGCTCCAGGCACATTCTCTATCGCCTGTTGAATCTCAAGGGCCTTTGAATACAAAATATCCAGATCTTCTCCGAATACTTTAATAGCTAGGTCGGATTTCACTCCGGTAATAAGTTCATTAAATCGCATTTCAATAGGCTGAGTAAACTCGAAATCTACCCCTGGTATCTTTTCAGTAAGGGCCGATTTAAAAGCATCAGCTAGTTGATCTTTGGTCTTCGCTGTTTCCCAGTCTTTTTTTGATTTTAGCTTAATAATGACATCGCTTTCTTCCAAAGACATTGGATCCGTTGGCACTTCGGCAGCACCTATCCGACTAACAACTTGATCTACCTCGGGGAAATTCAAAAGAATAGACTCGATTTTAGTTGTAATTCGCACCGTTTCACTCAAAGAAGTGCCCGATTTCAAGATGGGTTGAATAACAAAATCTCCTTCGTCCAATGTCGGAACAAACTCCCCTCCCATTCTGGAGAAAATCCAAGCAGAAAAAATGACAATAAAACTGGCTAGAACTAAGATTAGTCGAAATCGATCTAAGCTCCAATTTAAAAAAGGACGATATACATTTTGAATACTTTCAATTATCCGTCGGCCAAAATTCATTTGATCTTTTTGCGGTTTGATAAGCAAGGCCGACATTACAGGGATATATGTTAAACAGAAGAATATAGCCCCTATGAGAGCAAAGCAGAACACCTCTGCCATGGGTTTAAACATCTTTCCTTCAATTCCTACTAGACTCAAAATAGGTATGAAAACAATCAGAATGATAAGCTGTCCGAATACCGCCGAATGCATCATTCTTGTGCTGGCTGAAACCGTGATTTCATCCATTTTCTTCCTGCGTTCAATCTTCGATAAGTTTAAGAGTTCGGCTCCTTTACTATTTATTTTGAAGGAGATAAACTCAACAATAATAACCGCACCATCTATAATAATTCCAAAATCGATTGCGCCTAAACTCATTAGGTTCGCATCCACATCGAATATGTACATTAGTCCAAATGCAAACAATAGGCATAAGGGTATTACAGAAGCGACTACCAATCCAGACCGCCAATTCCCCAAAAGAAGGACCACCACAAAAATGACCACTAAGCAACCGAGAATAAGGTTCTCTGCCAGCGTGAAACTCGTCTTTTCAATGAGTTCGCTTCGCTCTAAGAAAGGATTAATACGGATTCCTTCTGGCAAGACAGACTGAATTTCTTCAACTCTACTCTTTACTGCTTCAATCACTTCCCTAGAATTTGCTCCCTTCAGCATCATTACCTGACCTAGCACTTTTTCGCCTTCACCATTTCCAGTAATTGCACCAAAACGGTTTGCCTTTCCATACCGAACCTCAGCGATATCGCGAATAGATAAGACTCCGTGTTGATTGCTACGAACAACCAAATCCTCAATATCTTCAAGACTTTGGAGCAAACCTTGAGCTCTTATGAAATATGATTTTCCGTTCTTCTCGAGATATGCCCCCCCCACAATACCGTTGTTTTCTGAAAGAACTTTATACACTTCATGTGCTGATATTTTAGCACTTTTTAATAGACTAGGATCTAGAGACACCTCGTATTGCTTCAACTCTCCACCCCAAGTGTTTACCTCTACCACTCCAGGAATTCCAGATAATTGGCGCTTTACGATCCAATCTTGGATTGTACGCACTTCCATCAGGGAGTATCGATCTTTAAATGCAGGTTCTATTTCTAGCGTATATTGATAAATCTCCCCTAGCCCGGTAGTAATTGGGCCTAAAAATGGACTGCCAAAACCCTTTGGAATTTGCTCCTCCGCACTTTTAATCTTTTCAGCGATTAACTGTCGTGGTAAATAAGTCCCATAATCATCGTTAAAAACTACCGTCACTACCGATAATCCAAATTTGGAAATGGACCGCAATTCCACTACTCCTGGTAGATTCGCCATTTCCAGCTCAATGGGATAGGTAAGATATTTCTCGACATCTTCAGCACCAAGATCTTTAGATGTTGTAATGATTTGAACCTGATTATTTGTAATATCAGGAACAGCTCCAATAGAAACTCTAGAGAGAGCGAAGAGTCCAAAAACTACTATTCCTAAAGATAGTAGAAGAACTATTATCTTATTTCTAAGGCTGAAAGCTATTATTCTGCCGAGCATCCGATTTTCACTATGTTCAAACTTCAAGATTGTATTCAGAGGTTAAATGTAATCAGACCTTTTTACTCTCAAGTGATCTAAAACATATCGCCTTCTTTCTTAAAAATCGGAATGTAGATAACTTGATTGAAGTGCAAAGCCTTTTCTACAAATAAGATTCTAATTTTGACTGCAATGAAGATCAAGCTTCCAAACAACCTCCATTTTCTAAAAAATAAATTCTGGCTTTCTGGGATAGTCTTTATTATTTGGATGTGTTTTTTAGATTCCAATTCACTTTTAATCCATTTAGAACTCAGTTCGGAAATAAGAGAATTAGAAGAGGGCATAGAATTCTATAAATCAGAACTCGCAAACGATAAGCAAAAGTTGACTGAACTTACAAGTGATCCAATTTTACTTGAAAAGTTTGCCCGCGAAGAATACTGGCTTTGTAAGGAGAACGAAGAAATCTTCCTTATTTCAAGAGCAGAGGAACAAGAATAATTCCGGGAGCTCAATAATTCCCCCTTGCCTTCTGATTTTTAAATCAATTCTTGGAAGGGCATCGTATCCTGCTGTAAATTGCCTTTATTAAGAATATGAAAGATGAAGCCCTTAGAATCTGATTTTAGCGAATGTACCTCTGATCAATGGTGGAAAATTATTGAGAAAGAGCTCAAGGGTAAACCGATAGAGGGTTTATCGCAAGAGTGGTTGGAGGGTATCACTATTCCTCCTTTCAATGCGTGGGATGAATCTAGAAATACAAAAGCTGTTTTTGAGGAAGGAATATGGAGAAGTGCTGAGATTTGCAGTTCAAATAAAGAATTACTCAATTCCTTGAATCGAGGAGCCGAAGCTTTTATACTAAAAGCAAAAGCGGCAGAATTGAAGCCTAGTTTAACTGGAGTACAGTTGAATTATTTATTTGGATGGTATGATACTCAGGAGCCAAAGGCTTTGACAGAAGAGTATACTAAGTTTCTTCAGCAGGAAGAAATAAAGGCGAAAGAAGCGCCAGCAAGTTTGGGCTTTGATCCCATTGACTTTGGATTTAGGCATTCTGATTTTGATGGCTCTTCGTTTTTAAAAGGACTGTCCGATTCTAAATGGGATGTTTGGGCGCATCGGCATTTTGTTGATTTAAGAAAGTATCAAAGTGCCGGTGCGCCAGCTGATCTTCAACTTGCAATAGCTCTATCTGCTGCCTATGAACATTTCTATCACCATCCAGCGGCCGATCCCAATCATTTTCACTTTGCATTTGCTCAAGGCCGCGATTTCATCCTTGAAACCACCAAATTGCGCTCTTTTAGAACCCTTTGGAAAAATTTGCTCTCGGAGCTTTCAATTTCTACCCTTCCAAACAAAACTTTTGTAAGCGCTGAGAATAGCTATCGATATTTGTCTGGTACAGATCCTCATGGCAATCTCCTTCGACTTACCACCAATGCCCTTTCTTCTGTCTTAGGAGGAGCCGATTTAGTTACACTTCATTCACATACAATCGATTACACTATTGAGCAGGAAGTGCATTTACCTATTAATATTCTTCACCTTATACGCTTCGAGGCGGGCCTTTCAACAAAGCTAGACCGCACTGCTGGAAGTTTTACCATTGAAAACTTGAGTAAAGCTATTTCAACCAAGGCTTGGGAACTATTTAAAGAAATGGAGAAGGAAGGCGGTTTAATAAAAGCCGTTCATTCGGGCTGGATTAACTCAAAAATAAAGGCCGCAGATTCTAAGGAACAAGAAGCTTTTGATAAAGGTGAACTGCCTATCATTGGTTCCGATTTATTCCCTTACTCTCTCGAATCAAAGAAGACAAAAACCCCAATTAGCTCGAACGATTTCCCTATTCGTAGGCTTGCAGAAAAAATCGAACAGAAAAGCACCTCCAAATGAGAAAAGATTTCTCCAAGAGTACTTTCTCCAGAGAAAGTGAAGAAGAAACAGACAAAAAAAGACCCTTTATTGCAGGCGCAGCACCTTTTCTTCGTGGACCTTACGGCAGTATGTATACGATTCGTCCTTGGACTGTTCGCCAGTACGCTGGGTTTTCAACAGCTGAAGAGAGCAATGCCTTTTATAGAAGGAATCTAGCCGCCGGACAAAAAGGACTTTCAGTTGCATTTGATCTCGCTACACACCGAGGATACGACTCCGATCACCCTCGTGTTTCAGGCGATGTGGGAAAGGCAGGTGTCGCAATAGATTCTGTAGAAGACATGAAGATTCTCTTCGATCAGATTCCACTCGATGAAATGTCAGTCTCCATGACAATGAATGGGGCCGTTTTGCCCATTATGGCATTTTATATTGTTGCGGCTGAAGAGCAAGGTGTAGATATTCAAAAACTTTCAGGAACAATACAGAATGATATTCTGAAGGAATTTATGGTGCGCAATACCTACATCTACCCTCCTAGTCCTTCGATGCGCATTATAGCGGATATTTTTAAATATACCAGCGCTCATATGCCTAAATTTAATTCAATAAGCATAAGCGGTTATCATATGCAAGAGGCGGGCGCCTCTCCAGAGATTGAATTGGCTTATACCATTGCGGATGGACTAGAATACATTAGAACTGGTATTAAGGCAGGCTTGAGTGTCGACGACTTTGCTCCCAGACTGAGCTTTTTCTGGGCAATTGGAATGGATCACTTTCGGGAAATAGCCAAATTGAGAGCAGGTCGATTTTTATGGGCCAAATGGGTTAAAACCTTTAATCCTATCAATGAAAAATCACTCTCTCTTCGCACTCATTGTCAAACCTCTGGATGGAGTCTAACTGAGCAAGATCCCTTTAATAATGTTGCCCGAACCTGTATTGAAGCATTAGCAGCTGCCTTAGGAGGAACCCAATCTCTGCATACCAATGCACTAGATGAGGCCATTGCACTTCCAACCGATTTTTCAGCGCGAATAGCAAGAAATACTCAAATATATCTTCAAAAAGAAACCGGAATTAATAGAGTAATCGACCCTTATGGTGGAAGTATTTTTGTAGAGAACTTAACCGATGAACTTATCCAAAGTGCTGAAAAACTTATTCTGGAAGTAGAAGAATTGGGTGGAATGACCAAAGCTATAGAAAGTGGTCTTCCAAAACTTAGAATTGAGGAAGCCGCCGCGCGCAAACAAGCTAGAATAGATAGTGGACAAGATATTATTGTAGGTGTAAACGCATTCCAACCATCTGCGGAAACTGAAATAGACACCTTAGAAGTAGATAATACTGAAGTTCGCAGAAGTCAAATTGAACGACTGAATGCACTAAAAGAAAATAGAAATTCTGAAAAGGCTGCAAACTGTCTTCGCGATTTAGAAGAGGCGGCTAGAAACGGAAGTGGAAATCTGCTTGAACTCGCAATCATTGCTGCTCGAGAACGATGCAGTCTTGGTGAAATATCCGACGCTCTTGAGAAGGAGTTTGGACGATATAAAGCTGAAATTAGATCTATAAGTGGTGTGTATTCAAAAGAAATTAAGAACAATCAAGAATTCATTGCCGTTCGCAAACTCATTGAAGAATTTGAAGCTTTAGAGGGAAGGCGGCCACGTATTCTAATTGCAAAAATGGGACAAGATGGACACGATCGGGGAGCAAAAGTAGTTGCTACTAGTTTTGCTGATTTGGGATTTGATGTAGATATCGGACCTCTTTTTCAAACTCCAGCAGAGGCTGCTCTTCAGGCCGTTGAAAATGATGTGCACCTCGTGGGTGTTTCTTCTCTTGCCGCGGGTCACAAGACCCTGGTGCCTGAATTAATTCAAGAACTACATTCGCTTGGTCGCCCAGATATTGATGTGGTAGTGGGAGGAGTTATTCCAAAAAGAGACTATGATTTCTTACTCAAGAATGGAGTAAAAGCCATTTTTGGCCCTGGGACTCCTATTGCAAAAGCAGCTTCGACTATCATTAACGAATGGAATTCTGCACATGCCTAAGTGGCCCGAATTATCTCTTTGGGCGGATGGCATTAAACAGGGTGATCGCGCTTATCTTGGAAGAGCCATTTCGCTCATCGAAAGTTCTCTTTCTAGCGACCAAGAAATAGCTGAACAACTATTTGAAAAGTTGGGAGCTCCGGAAAAAATCAGTTTCAGAATTGGAATTACTGGTGTTCCAGGGGCAGGTAAAAGTAGTTTTATAGAGCAAATAGGACTTTTTATCACTCAAAATCTTGAGCAGAAAATTGCTGTGCTGGCTATCGATCCGAGCAGCCCTATTAGCGGCGGAAGCATTCTGGGTGATAAGACTCGCATGAATGATTTGGCGCGAGATCCTTTCGCTTTTATCCGTCCAAGCCCGAGCAGTGGTTCGCTTGGCGGTGTTGCCCAAAGAACTATGGAGACAATACGACTCTGTGAATTTGCAGGATACGACTATATATTTATTGAAACGGTTGGAATTGGCCAATCCGAAGCCGTAGTGAAAAAGCTTTCAGATCTGCTACTCCTTTTATTGATCACAGGAGCAGGAGATCAATTGCAGGGTATTAAAAGGGGAATAATGGAATTGGCCGATCTCATTCTCATCAATAAAGCGGATGGTGACAACTTGCTCGCAGCCAAACGTGCAGTAGCTGAAACAAATCAATCTGTTCGACTTCTTTCCGAAAGTGAAAGTGGGTGGAATTGCAAAGTATCTCACTGCAGCAGTATGAAACAGACCGATATGGAACGTATTTGGCTTCAAATAAAAGACTACTTCCAATTTATTCAATCTATTGGATGGCTCCAAAAAAACAGAAGAAATCAATCACATTATTGGTTGCACACTCATCTTGAGGAGCGATTAAAGAAAGATTTAATTGGATGGCTCAAGGCGAAACCAGAAGTCCAAGCTCTTCTTAAAAGAGAATCAAAAATAGATGAACCCTTTGTTCTATCTAGAAAACTATACGATGAATACAAGAAGAATAATCTTGAATAGGTAAAGCCAGATTATTCATCCAACGCATAAAAACGCGATGTTAAAACTCGTTAGCTTAAGTATTCTATTTTTCTTTATTTCATTCAGCGCCAACGGACAATGGCAAGTAAACCAACCCATTCGGATGCTCGCATTAGGAGATTCCTATACGATTGGACAAAGTGTTCAGCCAAACAATCGTTGGCCTGAGCAATTACTAGATAGTTTAGAACACAGAGGCTACCTTAGAGATACTCTTCAAATAATTGCAACTACTGGTTGGAGAACAGATCAGCTTTTAAACGCAATTGAAGGTGAAAATTTAAAGCGGAAAAACTTCAATCTCATTTCTCTTTTAATCGGCGTTAACAATCAATATCAAGGATTGCCATTTGCTCTTTATAAACCAGAACTCTTGACATTAATTGATTCTGCTCTAAGTTATTTAAACAATGACACCAGCAAATTAATTATAGTTTCTATTCCAGACTATGCTTTTACACCTTTTGGTCAACAAGCTACAAATCCATTTATAATCAGTCAACAGCTCGATATGTATAATGGTATTGCTAGAGGCGTTGCAGATAGTTTGAATATTTTTTTTTTCAATATCACGCCTATATCTAGAAGAGCTTTGGCTGAGCCCAATCTAGTTGCCAATGATGGATTGCATCCTTCAGGGCAACAATATTCAAAATGGGTTGAGCAAATTATAAATACAGTAGATTCCACGAGTCATTTAGGCCTAATTCAAAATGAAACTGCTGGTTTTAATATAATTAGGAATGGAAGTGAAATTGCATTAGAATCTAATTTAGGAGAGCCGATTACAGAAATCAAAGTCTATTCTTTAGATGGAAGGTGCCTATATCAGCAGCAGCTCTTGAAACCGATGCAACAAATTAGGTTTGAATTGAATTTAGAAAAAGGAACAATCGTTATTTTCCATTGCCATTACGGGAAGAAACAATCCATTCAAAAATATTTTCCCTATTAATCAATGTTCAAACTTAATTCAACTATTAAAAGTACCTCTTCAATCTATCCTTAAGATGTACCTTTCGGATCGATTTAATTATTTACAATGGAAGGTCAATATCTTGAACTTTTAAGGCATGTCCTTACTGAGGGCAATCGCAAAGAAGATCGCACAGGAACGGGAACCATATCGATTTTTGGGCATCAAATTCGCTGTAATCTTCAAGAAGGATTTCCCCTTCTAACGACTAAAAAGGTACACGTAAAATCGGTTATTCATGAATTAATTTGGTTTTTAAAGGGCTCCACCAACATTCAATATTTGAAGGAGAATGGTATTAGAATATGGGATGAATGGGCTGATGAGCAAGGTGAATTAGGTCCTGTTTATGGATCTCAATGGAGAAGTTGGCCAGATGCTAATGGACAGAAAATAGATCAAATTACACAGTTAATTGCTGATCTAAAGAAGAATCCAAATTCAAGGCGGCATATTGTAAGTGCTTGGAATGTTGCGGAAATCCCAAATATGGCATTACCACCCTGTCATGTTTTCTTTCAATTTTATGTTTCCAATGGAAAATTGAGTTGCCAATTGTACCAAAGAAGTGCTGATCTCTTTTTAGGCGTTCCCTTCAATATTGCTTCCTATGCTCTTTTAACTATAATGATAGCCCAAGTTTGTGATTTAGAAGTTGGTGATTTCATACATACTTTCGGAGATGCGCATATTTATTTGAATCATCTCGATCAGGTTAAACTTCAATTGAGTAGAGCACCGAGAAATCTTCCAACCATGAAATTAAATCCAGAGATAAAATCGGTTTTTGACTTTAAGTACGAGGATTTCGAATTGACTGGATACGATCCTCATCCACTGATTAAAGGAGCCGTTTCAATATGACTGACATCGTTTTAGTTGCTGCCATTGCAGAAGATAATGCTATAGGCTTAAACAACGATTTGTTGTGGAAGCTACCTGAGGACTTGGCTCATTTTAAAAGAGTAACCTCTGGCAAAACAATTGTAATGGGCCGCAAGACCTTTGAATCTGTTGGACGCCCGCTAAAGAACCGCAGAAATATTGTTATCACCCGAAACAGAGACTGGAAGTTTGAAGGCGTAGACGTTTTCTTTAGTTTAAAAGATTCACTTGCCGCGATAGAGCAGGACGAGGTGATGATTGTGGGAGGTGCCGAAATCTATTCGCAAGCAATGAGCTTAGCAAATAGAATGGAAATAACAAGAGTACACTCTTCTTTTCCAGAAGCAGACACCCATTTCCCAAGCATTCAATGGGATGAATGGGAAATAACAGAACAAAAAAAGTCCGCTGACAAGATCAGCGGACTTGAATATACTTTTTTAAGCCTAATTAGGAAACGGCTTTAAGCTTTTTCAGCACTAAATGTCCTAGCTTATCTTCCACATATTGTGTGTCAACAACCAGCTTGGTCTCATTTTCCTGAGATGGAAGGGTAAACATTGCATCCGTTAGTACTGCTTCACAGATAGAGCGTAGTCCTCTAGCTCCGAGCTTATATTCTACTGCTTTATCTACAATGAACTCAATTGCATCAGCTAAAACGTTCAATGTAATTCCATCCATCTCAAAAAGCTTTTCATATTGCTTCATGATCGCATTCTTTGGTTCCGTGAGTATTCTACGCAACGCATCAGCATCTAATGGGTTCAAGTATGTCAAAACAGGCATTCTACCTATTAATTCTGGAATTATTCCAAAGCTCTTTAAGTCTTGTGGTGAAACAAACTGAAGCACATTCTGAGAGTCAATTGAAGAACGGTCATTTGTAGATTGATAGCCAACAGACTTTGTGTTCATTCTTCTTGTAATATGCCGCGCTATGCCATCGAAGGCACCACCAGCAATAAAGAGAATATTTCGTGTATCCAATTCAATGAATTTCTGATCTGGATGCTTTCTACCTCCTTGTGGCGGAACATTCACCTTCGCACCTTCAAGAAGTTTTAGGAGGGCTTGTTGGACACCTTCTCCAGAAACATCACGCGTAATAGAAGGATTGTCCGACTTTCTAGCGATCTTATCAATTTCATCGATAAAGACAATTCCTCTTTCAGCTGATTTAACATCGTAATTCGCTGCTTGCAAAAGTCTTGAAAGAATACTCTCAACGTCTTCACCCACGTATCCTGCCTCAGTAAGAACCGTGGCGTCAACAATTGTAAATGGCACATTAAGCATTTTGGCAATTGTTCGAGCCAGTAAAGTTTTGCCTGTGCCGGTTTCACCGACCATTATAATATTGGACTTATCAATTTCGATGTCGTCCTCCTCTTTGAAAGTCAGTCTTTTATAATGATTGTAAACAGCAACTGAAAGAACCTTTTTGGCTTCTTCTTGACCAATTACGTATTGATCTAAAAAGGTTTTAATCTCATATGGCTTAACCAGTTGAAGGCTTTTAGAAAGCTCAGATTTTTCACGCGTTTCTAATTCTTCTGAGACTATACCGTTAGCTTGTCGAATACAATGATCACAGATATGACCATTAATACCCGCAATTAAAACACTCGTATCCTTTTTGTCTCTACCGCAAAAAGAACAAACCAGATTCTCTTTTTTCTCCTTCATTCTCTCAATTTATTTTGCCTCGGTCTTCTTTACGAGGATTTCATCAATAATTCCATATTCCTTGGCTTCCTCTGAACTCATCCAATTATCACGATCGCTATCTTTTGAAATTTGCTCAAAGCTCTGACCGGTATGATGCGCTTGAATTCTATATAATTCATCGCGTACTTTTTGAGTTTCTTTCAAAGCAATCTCCATATCTGAAACTTGACCTTGCATTCCGCTCATCGGTTGATGAATCATCACTCTACTATGCTTTAGTGCTGTTCTTTTCCCAGCCTGTCCAGCACCTAATAGAACCGCCGCCATAGATGCTGCAATTCCAGTACAAATGGTTGTGACATCTGGAGAGACAACTTGCATGGTATCATAAATACCTAGCCCTGCATAAACGCTTCCACCCGGGGAATTCAGATAAATTTGAATATCTTTTTTTGCATCAACTGATTCTAAAAACAGCAATTGAGCCTGTACAATATTCGCAACTTGATCGTTGATTCCAGTTCCCAAGAAAATGATTCGATCCATCATCAATCTAGAGAACACATCCATTTGAGAAACATTCATTTGCCTTTCCTCCATAATGTAAGGAGTTAGACTTGAATTTACATACCCTTCTAATTTCAGGGTGCTAATGCCTACATGCTTTAATGCGTACTTATTAAATTCTTTATTGTCCATATTAGATATAACGTATTTTTTATGATTGGTGTTTGGTTCTAAAATCTTCCGCACTAATTGGGATTAGATTCTTGCCGTAACGCTCTTTCAACCAGTTAATTGCCTTTTTCTGAACTACTCGTTGGTAAATATCTCTAACCTCCTTTTCGTCTTGTAAGGTTTTCTTAGCAAATTCAACATACATAGACTCTTCAAATCCTGCAGCTCCATAGCCCGACAAGCTTTCCTTCACTTTGCGAATGGCTTCTGCTAACATATCTTCATCTCCAATCTGGATTTCCGAATTTTTTAAGACATGATCCTCTATTAATTGCCACTTATACTGCTTTTCTAAATCAGGATATTGAGTTTCTAACTCTTCATCTGAGGTAGGATTTTCGCTGACCGTTTGCAACCACTTTTTCAAAAATGATTTCGGAAGTTTCATTTCAACCGTCTCAACAATATGTTTTACTAGTAGATTTTCGAAAACATAAGAAGCTTGTTCTTTATAAAATTCGACCACTTGTGTTTCTACTTTCTCTAGAAATTCTGATTCTTCAGTTACTTCAGGAAATATTTTCACAAAAAGCTCTTCTGCATTCATCTCCGCCATGGTAACATTCATTATACTTTCAATGGCAAAGTACAACTGATCGCCCTGCTCAACAAGATGAGCACTATCCATATTTAACAACTCTGCAGCTTGTTCGATAGAATTAAAATCCTTTTCCAAGCTTATTTCAATTACTGCCCCATTTGCTGCATTTAAAAACTTTGATCTTAGACCTATATCTCCAATGCTATCCATTCTAAAGCCGCCACTGTGCTTGTGATCATCATCAACTAAAGAGTGGGAAATACTTCCTTTAACGTAATCTTCCTCACCCACTTTTTCAACGGGTGCAACCTTTCCATATCTTCTCCTATAATACTCTACTTCTTCAGCAACCATTTCCTTAGTCACCTCTATTTCGAAAAGATCAAGAGAATGAGTAGACCCCTCAATGTTTAGATCAAAGGGTGGAGCAATACCAATTTCAAATTGAAATATATGTTCATCATTTTCCCAATCAAGACTGCTATTCTCAACGGGCAAAGGTTGTCCTAATATATTAATCTCCTGCTCCTTCAGATAGCCATCCACCCCTTCTTGAATAAGCTTATTTACCTCATCTACAGTGATAGACATACCGTATTGCTTGCGGACTAGACCTTCAGGTACAGTTCCTTTTCTAAATCCAGGGATTGTAGCGGTCTTACGATAATCCTTTATTACCTTATCTACTTTGGGCTTGTAGTCTTCCTTGCTTACAGTTAGACTTAAAACTGCACTTTGATCTTCATTTTTTTCTAGGTCAAACTTCATCTTATCACTTTTAAAAGGGCAACAAAAGTACTTCAAATCCTGTCTAAACCTATGCTTATAAGAATAAGGCTAAAAAGCATACTTTTACTCACATAATTGACGTACATCATGTTGAATAAAATAAGTTTACTGTTTTTAGCAGTTGTAACTTCCATGAGCTTGGTTGCTCAAAAAGATGGAGGTCTACCCTCGGAAAAGCTCTACATAAATAGTTCACTCGCATATTTAATTCCATTTACTGACATTACAGGCTCTGGATCAGCAACTAATAAATTCAACCATGGTTTGAATTTTGGTGTAGGATATAAATTCGATGAAGTTCTCAGTCTTCGAGGTGCCTGGATGGTAGGTAGATTTGATGGATATGATGGATTGAGATATTCCCAAAGCTTTATTATAGAACCAGGCGTATATCTCGATTATGACCTTTTCGAGAAATTTAAACCCGGTAGCAAATGGAAGGGAGTAGCAACTTTCGGTTTGAGTTGGATGATGTCTAGTTCTGATTTATTTATTGAAGAGCCTCGCAGTTTGATAACATATTCGCCAACAACAAAAGCAGGGTATTCTAACGCGCCAACAGCAGCCTTCGAAGGCACATTGTATGCACCCATCTCAGAACGTACTTTCCTAACCTTTGGAGGCTCTTTGAGGTATTTGATCGCTAATGATTTTCTTGATGCCTTTGAAAATGGCAATGGGACAGATTGGTTGGGTTCAGTTCAGGTTGGTGTTTCTTTTGACCTTGGCCGAACTTTGAAGAACGGAGAGAAAATAATGAAGGATTCTGAATATCAAACCATCAAGGACTCCCAAGAAACAGCAAAGAATGAGCTGGATGAGCAAATGATTCAATTCGAAAAAGACCTCCGCTCTAAAGATATGCTTGCACGTCAGCTTCAAAATGATATTGACAGTTTGAAAGCTGAAATGAATAAACGCATACTTCCTATTACAGCAGAAGTGCCTACTGCGGTTAATAACTCCTCTTCTTCAGAACCAAAGTGGAGAGTTGTAGTTGGAAGTTTCCCAAACCAAGCCTTAGCTCAGAAGTATATTGATAATTTAAAAGTGGATAAGTCTGAAATGTTAGTCCTGTTTATAGAGCAATTGAATACATACCGTGTAGTCTACAAATCCTTTGATAGTCAAAACGCTGCTCTAAAAGCACGAAGTGAAGTCAGAGGTTCAATAAAAGATGCTTGGGTAGTAAAATTCTAAATAAGAAAAAAGCGATTTAAAAATCCCTCGGCTTTACTGCCGAGGGATTTTTTTTTGCAAAAAAAAAGAGACAATCGAAATTGTCTCTTTTTAAAAAGTGCGGATGGAGGGACTCGAACCCACACACCTCACGGCGCTAGATCCTAAGTCTAGTGCGTCTACCAATTTCGCCACATCCGCAAAAATTAAGGAATGCAAATGTATACGCTTTCAATAGGAATGCAATAAATACAAAAAAGAATTTCAGTGAAAATTTCAGCTTATGATTGGATACCTTTGTGGTCCATGATTTTAAAAGAATGCTGCGGATCCAACCAAAAGAAATTGAAACCCACGAATTACATCAATGGTTATTGGGCTCAATAGGTCCCAGACCCATAGCACTTGCGAGTACTTTAAACCAAGACGGGACTCCAAATTTAGCCCCTTTTAGTTTCTTCAATGTATTCAGTGCTAATCCTCCAATACTCATTTTTTCTCCAGCAAGAAGGGTTAGGAATAATACTACGAAACATACGCTTGAAAATGTCTTAAATACAAAAGAGGTAGTTATCAATGTAGTTAGTTATTCCATTGTAGAACAAGTGTCTCTCGCATCTACTGAGTATCCAGAAGGCATTAATGAGTTTCAAAAAGCAGGACTTACACCTATTGCTTCCGAAGCAATTGCACCTTTTAGAGTAAAAGAATCGCCTGTACAAATTGAATGTAAGGTGAATGATGTTATTTCATTGGGAGATGAAGGAGGAGCTGGAAATCTTGTTGTGTGCGAAGTTGTACTCATGCACGTAAATCCGAACATTCTTTCAGAAGATGGCAAAATCGATCCTTATAAAATCGATTTAGTTGCTAGAATGGGCGGAGACTGGTACTGTAGAGCACAAGGTGATAGCCTTTTTGAGGTTGAAAAACCAAGCCGGAAATTAGGTATTGGTGTTGATTCATTGCCGAAATCAATAAAAGAAAGCTATATTCTAAGTGGCAATGATCTCGGTAAACTTGGAAATATAGATACTATGCCAAGTATGACAGAAGTAGAGGAATTCGCTTCACATCACAAGATTCAGAATATCTTAACCTCATATTCTGATGGTTTAGAAAGAAGAGAACAATTGCATGAATATGCAAAAGAACTTCTTGCAAAGAATAAAGTTCAAAAGGCATGGAAAGCCTTATTGTGTGATTTAATAAATAGAAGTTAATGGAAGTATCAGGAAAAGTAAAGGCCGTTTTTGAAACAAAGGTTATCTCACCGACCTTCAGAAAACGCGATCTCGTTGTAACAACAGAAGAACAATACCCTCAGCACATTTTAATTGAATTCATTCAAGACAAGTCAGATTTGCTTGATACTGTTAAAGAAGGAGATGAAGTGCGTGTCTCAATAAACATCCGTGGACGTGAATGGCAAAGTCCACAGGGGGAAACAAAGTATTTCAATAGCATTCATGGGTGGAAGTTGGATATGAATTCGAATAATCAAAGTGCTAAGCCAACGGAGCCCAGTCCCTCTGGTGGAAGTTTCATTGCCGATGATAACTCGAGCGATGACCTTCCTTTCTAAATCTTTTTCGAATAAAGGAATGATTTGAACGTACTCCGTTCATTTTTCACCCTCTAATCTTTGAAAGAGCATCTTATTCAGACTTCAATGAAAGTGCGAGAATTGAATTTTTTCAATTTAATTCTTTTGTGAATAGCAAAAAGAAAGTTCAAACAGTTTGATGCAGTTTGAACTTTCTTTTTTCTAAAAAATGAAGGGGAATGGATGTCAATCTAGATTAATTGAATCCATAGATTGTTTTCTTTCTGATTTCAAAGCTTTAATCGCATCCGTTTCATATACTGTATTTCCTTTTCCTGTGGCCATAAACTAGAGAAAAAATGCGCCTACAATGAGCAGTAAACTCAAAAAAAGAATCATCACTAAGGTTGCATTGTATAGTAATGCGAACTAAATATTCAGAATTATACTTTTGAATTAGAGGATCTCACATCAAGTACATCTCTTAATCGATTTCCTAAAACCATAAAGCTTAATACAGTTAGTAGAATTAAAAGGCCTGGTGATAAAGCAAGCCATACTTTGTCCATTAGCATATAAGCGTAGTGATCTTTAATGATTCCACCCCAACTAGGAGTTGGAGGTTGGGCCCCTAGTCCTAAGAAAGACAATCCGCTTTCTACCAGTATAGCCGCTGCAAAATTTGCTGCAGACACCACAATTAAGGGTGCTAACGTATTGGGTAAAACATGCTTTCTCAGAATATATAGCGGCTTAAAGCCCATTACTCTTGCTGCATCAACAAACTCACGTTTTGAATAACTGAGTACTTCTCCTCTAACAATTCTAGCAACCTCTACCCACATCGTAAGTCCAATTGCAATGAAAACTTGCCAGAAACCTTTACCCAGTGCTAAGGTTATAGCAATAACGAGTAATAAGGTAGGTAAAGACCAGACAACTTGAATAATCCAAGAAATAAGTCGATCGACCCATCCACCAAAATACCCAGCGAGTGCGCCAAGTGGAATTCCCACAAAAAGTGATATTAAAACAGATACGAGGCCAACAGCCAATGAGACTCGCGCTCCAATAATTAATCGGCTCAATAAATCCCTTCCGTAGCGATCAGTACCCAGCCAATAGGTACGCTCTAAAACATTGTAGCTCGATGAGTTTGAATATTTCCAATTGGCTTGTTTATTGTCTAGCCCTTTTTCTAAATAGGCCAGTGTGCCATCTGGCCGTAAACGCCAAGAATCTAAGATTACACTTTGAGGTACACTCTTAATGCCCATGAACCAATCTTTATTTGATTCTTGATCATTAAAAATTGAAGAGCCGTAGTATAAAACAAACTTAGATCCGGGTGGACTTAAAGCAATTGCAGGATGCATCTCGTTGGCATCTCTATATTTAACAGGAGCCACGACATAAGCAAAAACAGCAGAGAACAATACAACAACTAGAAATAGAAGACTCCATCTAGCAATTGAATCCTTCCAGATAGAACTAAGCATGACCTCTTAAATGGCTTGAACGAGCTCTTTTGCCCAATACAAATAGACATCTCTCCCTAAATTCTTGTGCCATTTTTCTAATTCCTTTTTCTTATCCTGATCTGATTCAATCTCTTCTAAATCTGCAGCAATGAAATCTACAGGGAAAGCATCTTTGAGTTTATAAATGTTACGGAATGCTTTTGATTTAGTATCACGCTCCTTTTGATTGAGAGTGTATGAAGCTAAATCCAATTGAATTTCCGTCTTGGTTCTCGTTTCTGCCATAAATGCGGCATGAAGGCGGATGGAGTCTAATAATGTGTATGATTTCAACTCCTCTTTAATTTGGTTTATTGCCGATCCATAATTAGTAGCCCAACGATCGGATCTTTCAAAATTAGCAGGTTCAATCTCATCATACTCTAAGGGATGTCTTTGTTCTTTCTCTCCGTATTCGATATCCATATAGGCATCTGGCAAAATTAATTCTGGAATTACCCCCTTTAATTGTGTCGTTCCTCCATCAATTCGATAATATTTCTGTATTGTCAATTTCAACGCTCCCATAGGTTTCAAGTCTGGGTTACGAACCGCTCTATCGAGTGATAGAATATTCTGAACAGTCCCTTTCCCAAAAGTTGTTTTACTGCCGACAACTACCCCTCTGCCATAATCTTGAATGGCGGCAGCCAAAATTTCAGAAGCACTGGCACTAAACTCATTAACCATTATAACTAATGGACCTTCATACGTGACTTTCCCATCTCTATCTGCAAGCACTTTCGTTTCTTCTAAAGACGACTTCACCTGAACCACAGGACCTTTGTCTATGAAAAGACCCACAATGTCTACTACTGCCTGAAGTGAACCTCCACCGTTATTTCTCAAATCTAGTATTACACCTTCTACATTCTCTTTCTTTAATTTCTCAAGCTCCTTCTTAGTATCCTCTGCGCAATTTCTATTGGTATTATCATAAAAGTTGACGTAAAACTTGGGTAAACGAATATATCCTAACTTCTTACCCCCTTCTTCGATAATAGCTGATTTAACAAAAGTTGCTTCCAATTCCACTATGTCTCTAATTATTGGAATAACTTTTTTGGTTCCATCTAGCTTGCGAACCGTTAAGCGAACTTCAGAGCCTTTCTTACCTCGTATTATTTTAACCGCCTTACGCACAGGCATTCCAACAACATCTACTGGCTCTTCATCTCCTTGAGCAACCATTAAAATAGCATCCCCTACTTCTAATTCACCTTGTCTCCAAGAAGCGCTTCCCGAAATCACTTTGTCTATTGTAATGAACTCTCCTTTTTGGAGTAACTGAGCTCCTATTCCTTCAAACTGACCGGTCATTTCTACTTCAAAAGCCTCTTTCTGTTCTGGTGGGAAATACTGAGTGTGTGGATCATAATAACCCGTAATTGCATTTAAATAAATCCCAATCCAATCTTCATCACGCATTTCAGATAGTTGTTCAAACCAATCCTCATGAAGCTCCAATTCCTTTTTTCTTGACTCAATTTCAATTTCAGCAAATGACTTTATAACCAAGGTTGAATCATTATTATTCTCCCTTTTATTTTGATCTTCTAACGCATCATATATCCTTCCTAATACCCTGCTTTTAAGATACTTTCTCCATTCATCTTTCAATTCAGTTGTAGATTCTGCGAAAGAACGTTTCTCCGCGTCTCCTTGATAGAACTCCTTTTTTTCAAATTCAAAAGGCAGAGATAGAATACCTGTTACGTACAAAAGAGCTTCATTTCGCCTCTGCACAACAATCTGAGTACTCTCATCAAATAAATCTACCTCTCCGGCTTTAATCTGATCATCAATTTTCTTTTCGAACTTTCTTAGATTATCAATGTCTTCCTTCAGAAGAAATCGCTTACCAAAATCCAAATCTTCGATATACTCTTTGAAGACTATTTGTGAAAACTCATCGTTCAATTCTCTTGGACGAAAGTGAACATTGTCTAGATAATCGTACACTATGGAAACAAGAACTTTATTTTTCTCTTTTTGTGCAGCTGGAAAATAAAAACCAGCAGCGATTACAGCCGTGATACACAATAAAGAAATAATGAATAATGGAGTGCGGAAGCGCATTTTAAAGATATATTTTGATATTAAAACGAATTTACAACAATCATAGGGTGCACTCTCACGATAAAAGTGAAACTTTGTGTTCGATTTAACGAATAATGACAAAACGAATTTGGTTTAGTTTACTGTTTGCCTTCTTTAGCCTCAGTTCGCTGTACTCCCAACAATCTTTTACCATTAGCGGAACCGTGCGAGATGGAGCTACGGGTGAGCAATTAATTGGTGTAAGTGTTGTAGAAAAAACACTAAAGAAGGGCACTGTTACGAATGAGTATGGATTCTATTCTCTATCGCTTAATGCTGGAAATGCTGTTCTAGTATTCAATTACCTCGGGTTTGAAGAAAAATCCATCCCTCTAAAATTGAATAAAAACATCTCCTTCAATTTAGAATTGAAGGAGTCTTCTGAGCAACTCCAAGAGATTGTAGTTACAGAAAGCTCTTTGGAAAACCAAGTACGCAGCACTCAAATGAGTGTAAGCAAACTACAAGCAAAGGAAATTAAGAAGATGCCACAATTATTGGGCGAGGTCGATATCATTCGCACATTAACACTCTTACCTGGGGTGAGTACTGTTGGAGAAGGTTCCAGCGGCTTTAATGTTCGTGGAGGTAATATTGATCAGAATTTAATTCTCGGAGATGAAGCACCTGTCTTTAATTCTTCTCATTTAGCCGGTTTCTTTTCTGTATTCAATGCCGATGTAGTAAAAGAAATTAAGCTTTATAAAGGAGGAATTCCAGCACAGTACGGTGGTAGATTATCTTCGGTACTTGATATTCGACTCAAAGAAGGAAATTCAAAGCATTTTTCAGGAACAGGTGGTCTTGGTCTATTATCTAGTAGATTATTGTTGGAAGGACCTATCATTGATGACAAGCTTTCTTGGTTGATAGCAGGAAGAAGATCCTATGCCGACTTATTTATTCGCCTCTCTCCAGATGAAACTATAAATCAGAACATCCTGTATTTCTACGATTTGAATGGGAAATTGAATTATAAAATCAATGAAAAGAACACCCTTTATCTCAGTGGTTATTATGGCCGTGATGTTTTTGGTATTCAGGATGCGTTCGGATTTGATTGGGGAAATACAACCGCTACACTCAGATGGAACAGCATTTTAACCAATAAGCTTTTCGCAAATTTTACCATGGTCTATAGCGACTATCTATATACTTTGGGTACGCCAGAAGAACAAGAATTTCAGTTCAAGTGGAATTCAAGAATTCAAAATTATGTGAGCTCTGCTGACTTCACTTTGTACCGTACGCCAGAATCCAAAATTAAATTTGGATTGAGTAATACCTATTACCTATTTGATCCTGCTAGAATAACAGGATCTGTATCTGCTGAATTACAAGAACAAAAGGCTATAGAACCTTCTATCTATATCAGTAGCGAGCAAAAAATAAGCAATCGGCTCACTCTAGATTATGGATTGAGATTTGGTGCTTTTTTCAGAATGGGACCCTTTACGGAGTCTCTTTATCGCGATGGTGAATCGCTTGAAGATAGTTCTGTTATTGGCACAAGAGATTATGCTTCCGGGCAAGCTATTGCTTCTTTCCTCAATTTAGAAGGACTAGAACCACGTATTGCAGCTAATTACCTAATAGATGAAGTACAATCTATAAAGGCTAGCTACAATAGAACAAGACAATACATTCACCTTATTTCAAATACTACTGCAACTACACCTATAGATATTTGGAGACCTTCAAGCACCTATATTGAGCCTGCTATAGCTGATCAGGTAGCCCTTGGCTATTTCCGAAATATTGAGATCTATAAACAGAAGTATGAATTGAGTGCCGAAATATATTATAAAGAAATGCGAAATGTGTTGGACTATAAAGATGGTGCCGATTTAATCTTCAAAGAGAATATTGAGACTGAGCTTATTGCAGGCCAGGGAAGAGCGTACGGTCTAGAGCTGTTATTGAGAAAAAATACAGGGAGATTAACGGGTTGGATCGGGTATACTCTTTCGCGGACTGAAAGGCTAGTGGATGGACAATTCACTGGTGAACAAATTAATAATGGAGATTGGTTTGCATCTAATTATGATAAAACCCATGACCTTAGCATTGTAGCAAATTATCAGATAAATCAAAAATGGGATATCGGTATGGTTTGGGTCTTTCAGACAGGTAGACCCATTACCTACCCTTCTGCTCGCGGAGAATATGAAGGTATTGTCTTCCCCGTTTATGACAACCGCAATGGCGCTAGAGTCCCAAACTATCATAGGTTGGATTTTAGTGCAAATTATACAAAAGAAAAAAAGCCGCAGGGTAAATGGGAAAGTAGCTGGGCTTTTGGAATTTACAATGTCTACGCGCGCAGAAATCCATATTCTGTCTTCTTCCAAGAAGCAGCTCTTCAAACGAATATTACGGAAGCCGTTCAACTTTCGATCTTTGGTACTTTTATCCCTTCCGTTACGTATAACTTTAACTTTTAATGAAGAATTTAGGACTCATAACTCTAGGACTTTTGGTCCTAACTGCATCTTGTCAAGATGTAATTGAATTAGATTTACCTGATTCTGAACCATTGATCGTTATTAATGGAAGAATTACAGATTCTGATTCTACCGGAATTGTGTTAAGCTCTACAGCCCCCTATTTCTCGCAAGAAGAAACGCCTAGAATTGGAGGTGCAACCATTATACTATATGAGAATAACGATTCTGTAGGAATCCTAAATGAGGATTCCTTGGGGTATTATTCTTTGCCCTACAAAGGGCTATTAGGTAAAAAATACCATGTAAAAGTGGTTGTTCCAGATGGCAATCCTAGTCTAGAAGGAGGGGTATGGGAAAGCATTCCTGAAGAGATGAAGCGCGTTCCAGAAATAGATAGCATGTTCAGTAAGTTCATCGTTGATGATCCTTTTCAAGCCGATGGTTGGTATCCTTTTTTCGGTTTTACAGATCCAATGGGTGTGGGAGATAATTACAGATTAAGGGTGTGGCTGAATGATACGGCCTTCGATGCCGCAAGTCAAATTACCACCTATCAAGATCAATTCTGGGATGGACGTAGTTTTAATGATATTGATTTACCTACCATACAATTTGTACGTTCAAATAGAACCTTGGGAACTAAATTTGAAATTGAAAAGGGAAGCATCACACTTCGATATTTAAACTTCCTTGAACTGCTTTCGTCTCAAACGAGTCAAGTTGGAAGTACCTTTGACCCCCCACCCGCTCCACTGCTTGGAAACATACGGTGTATTAGCAATCCAAATAGAACCAGTTTAGGCTATTTCAATACATCAGCAGTCCGACGAAAAACCTTGTTTTTGTGATTGATTATAATTTTACTTCAGCTATGACTACTCTAACTGCCAATAGCTATCGCTTTAACCATTGGGCAAAAAATGAATTAATTAGCTGGGGAATTGACAATCAATATGTTGATGTGCTTACATTAATCATTGATAGCTCCATACTTATTTTAGTTAGCCTACTGGTCGATTTTATGGCGCGCAAACTAATCATGCGTCTTGTTGAACGCTTTGTCAAACGCAGTAAAAATGATTGGGACGATGTTTTCTATGAAAAACGTGTTTTCCTTGGCCTCTCTCATATTCTTCCTGCCTTCATAATTTATTATACCGCAGATTATATCCTTGCAGACTATCCTGAATTTAAAACTTTTATTTCTAAAGCACTCATCCTATATGTGATTTTTATACTGATGTTAGTGGTAGACAGAACGATTAAAGCATTGAATCACATCGCTCTTTCTCGGGCTTACTTTGAGGGAAAACCTGTCAGTAGTTTTTTCCAACTCTTGGCCATCCTCAATTATGTTATTGGAATCGTCCTTTTATTATCTCAAATAATTGGCAAGAGTCCATTGGCATTTTTGGGAGCATTTGGAGCCGGTGCAGCTATTTTCTTGCTTGTTTTCAAAGACACTATACTGGGCTTGGTAGCTAGTATTCAAGTTTCTGTTAATGACATGGTCCGAATTAATGACTGGATTACGATGGAAAAATATGGAGCTGATGGCGACGTAATTGAAATAAATTTGACCACTGTAAAAGTGCAGAACTGGGACAAAACAATCACTACTATTCCTACCTATGCCCTAGTTTCTGACTCATTTAAGAATTGGCGCGGAATGACCTCATTAGGTGTTCGAAGGATTAAGCGCTCACTACTTATCGATCTGAAATCGATACGTTTTGCGGATGAGGAATTATTGAAATCGCTCAGTCAAGTTGAATTTGTAAGTACATACATTACCGAAAGAAAATTAGAAATAGACAACTATAACACGGAGCATAAAGTTAATAATTCGACCAAAGTGAATGGAAGAAATATGACTAATCTTGGAATTTTCAGAGCATACGCTACTGAATATATTCGCAAACATCCGGACATTGCAGCTTCAGAAACTTTGATGGTGAGGCAAATGCAACCTACAGAAAAAGGTCTTCCACTAGAGATCTACTGCTTTTCATCGAATATTGAATGGGTAACTTATGAGAGTATTATGTCCGACATATTCGATCATCTAATATCCTCAATTAACCAATTCGATTTGAATCTCTACCAATCTCCAAGCGGAACAGATCTTCAGAATATGGCCTCTAGTCTTTCCATCTCACCTTCGTCGTCTGACATAAAATAGCCGTTAGTACCAAATAAAAAGGATAGATCAGCGATGATAGCAGAAAATACCTTAATGATTTGCTTCTTTTCCATCTATATGCCACTGTTCTCAAAAGGAGAAAATCAGGAATAGCCTTTAATGCAATTAACAGCAGCGTTAACTTCCAATTGAATAAAAGGCTTGCTACTATTATTAAATTAGTCAGGAAGATAAGCCAACTCAATATCTGAGTATCAAGGTCTTTATATGCCGATGCCTTAGATCCCCAACGGACTCTTTGTCGGATAAATTCCAAAAAACTATTAGGAGCAGCAGTTTCTATGGATGTTGAAACAAATTGAATTGCCTCACTTCCCTGCGTACTTTTCAAATGATGAAGTATAAATACATCGTCTCCTGAAGGAATCTCCCCTCTTAAGTCTGAAATCTGAATATTCTTTCTGAATTCTGAATTGAATCCCATATTAGCTGCATTGGCCATGGTTGGCCTGCCTGCATAAAGACTTGCCTCTGTAAAACCTATTAAGGCTAAAAAATCAAGTTGATAAAGTGCATTGGATAGGCCCGTTTTTTCTGAGTAGACCACGGGGCCTATTGTCATTTTACACTTTTTGTCCCTCAAGCCTAAAACCATCTCGCAAATCCATTCTGGAGAAATTATACAATCAGCATCAGTAAATAGAACTAAGTCTCCACTGGCATGATCTAGCGCCTCTTGAACAGCTTGTTTCTTTCCAGTATTAGAGGCTTTTAACCACTTTACTTTGAATGGGATATCTACTGATTCTAATTTTTCTAGGTACGAATCTGTAGAATGGTCATCTATTAAAATAACTTCCAGCAATTCAGAAGGATATGCCAACACTTTTAAAGAGGCAAGTAGAACTGGAAGATGATTGGCTTCATTTTTAAAAGGAATAATCAAACTCACCCTTTCGGAAAAGGTTTCTCCACTCGTTCTAGCGACTGCCATTATTGGATGCGTTATCAATACCCTCCAACACCATACTACCAAGGTAGAATAGGATATTAAAACAATAAATGAAACCGCATATATCACCTGTCGAAATTAGAAGTAATTTTGAAGAATGGCATCAGAAACTCGCATTTTAGGTATCGATCCCGGGACAAACATTATGGGCTTTGGTATTATTGAGCTAGATGGTAAGACCATATCGTATGTAAAGCACGGTGTCTACCGTTTTAATACACGCACTGAGTCGGTAATTAGATTGAAAGCCATTCTTGAAGCTACCCAAGAACTAATCCAATTATACAAGCCAAAATCATTAGCAGTTGAAGCCCCATTTTTTGGTAAGAACGTGCAGTCCATGTTAAAATTAGGCAGGGCCCAGGGGGTTGTCCTTGCTGCTGCTCTTTCAATGAATATAGAAGTTCAAGAGTACGCTCCTAGAAAAATAAAACAATCCATTACAGGTAAAGGAAATGCCTCAAAGGAACAGGTTGCCGCTATGTTAGGCCATATTCTAATTCTTCCCAAATCTGAAAAACTGAGCCTAGATGCAACTGATGCTTTATCTGTAGCCGTTTGCCATTATCTACAAGGCAGCTCATCAATTTCTGATATTCCTAAAGACCTACCTAAGAAAAGTCAGAAAAAGGCTTCAGGTTGGTCTCAATTCGTAGATCGCAATCCAGATAGAATAACAAAATAATTACTTAAATAGCTTGTATTTGATTGGCCAATTCTTCAAATTCTTCTCCCGTTAATTGCACGCCTGGCTTATCAAAATGAATGTCTGACTCTTTATCTATTGGAATAAGGTGAATATGAGCATGAGCCACCTCCATTCCTAATACCAATAATGCCATTCTTTCACACGGAATAATCTTTTCAATCTTTTTAGCAACTGATTGGGCAAATGCCCAAAGCGAAGTAAACTCAGATGCACTCAAATCTAAGATATAATCTTCCTCTCTTTTTGGAATAACCAGCGCATGCCCTTTTTTTAATGGACGTATGTCTAATATGGCAATATGATATTCATCTTCCGCCAAAATATAGGCAGGCAGTGAGCGGTCGATGATTTTTGTAAAAACACTGGACATCATCTAGTAATTTCCAGTACTTCTAACTTCATACTGCCTTTGGGTACTTCAATCTCTACTTCATCTCCAACCTTTTTACCCAGTAAACCCTTACCAATAGGTGAGGAAACCGAAATTTTACCGGTCTTAAAATCAGCCTCCGATTCAGCCACCAATGTAAATTTCAATTCAGCCCCATTCGTCTGGTTCTTTAGGCGGACAGTAGATAGAACCAGTACTTTAGACGTATCCATCAGAGAATCATCCAAAATACGTGCATTGGCCAGCGTATCCTCCATCTTGGATATCTTCATCTCCAACAGTCCTTGGGCTTCTTTTGCCGCATGGTATTCGGCGTTTTCTGATAAATCCCCTTTATCCCTTGCATCTGCTATTTGTCTTGAAATACTTGGTCTTTCGACACTCTTTAGATGCTCTAATTCTTTCTTCAACTTTTGGAAACCTTCAGACGTATAATATGATCTTGTAGACATAATAGATGAGTTTAGTAAAATACAAGAGACCCGCATAAAACGGGTCTCAAAAGCGAAGTTAAGAAAGTCATCCAATTCTTTGAGAATTGGGCATTAAATTTTTATAGATCGAAACGTGCTGAAATACTATGGATTCCAGAAAAAGGATTGGTAGCGCGGTAAGCGTAATCAATGGCAAAATAGTTGTCGCCTCCTTTTGTTAGGGGTGCTTGGAAAGTTATACCTCCACTCACACCTGTAAGTGCAGTAGTTCTGATCTCATCTACCCTATTGTCAAAGAAGGTATAAGATCCCCTAACCATTAAATATTTATTCCATGCAACTTCAGCACCTACAATGTATTGATCTTTTTCAAATGAATTAGATTGAAAAGTTAATCCTGGAGTTACTCTCCACAACTTATCCTCGAAATAAAAATCATAATCTGCACCAAGAGACAATTGAGTAGGCAACTCAAAAGAAGCTGCTCTCTCTTCGTAAGACTGACTATGGGTATTCTGAGGAACAGGTAGGGTAATTGAGTTACCATCTCCAGAAAAAGTTAGGTTAGAGCCTACATTCTTCAAGGCTATTCCAAATTGGAAATCTCCTTTCACATACTGCACACCTGCATCCGCCATAATGGCTGTTGCCGATAAGTTATTTATAGCCTGATTAAAGACCTTCACACTTACACCTCCATAAATTGATTTCGTAAATTTCTGGGAATATGAAAGTCCAAATGTTAGCGCACTAGGGGCAATCGTTCCTATTCCACCTTCTGGCTGGTTTACAGTAGTAATATCCCATTCTCCATAATCAAAGCTTACTAAAGAAATTCCCAAAACACCATTTGGTGTAACTCGTTGAGATAGACCTGCAGAATTAATGCTAATTCCTGAGCCCATTAACCATTGGGTATTACTGAACACTACTTCAGTTCCTTTTGTAAAGGCCAGACCTGCTACGTTAACGAAAGAACTTTCTATGCCACTCACAGAGGCAACATTGAGTCCTCCCCAACCTGCTGATCGCGCCCAAGGGTTAATCAGTAATTCAGGAGCTGCCGACGAACCCGTTCTTTGCGGATTACCTGCGAATAACTGCGCTGAAGCAAGTACTGCCAAAGCCCCTATTTTAATTTTATTGTATCTCATTGCTCTAATCAAAGTGAGTTCTTATTTAGAATGCATTCAAGTCTACTGGACGCATTGCACCAAACCATTTTACTACTTTTTCTCCAATGTCACCGGCATCAATATGTATGATATACACACCACTTGCTATTGGCACACTGTAGTCGTTTCTCAGATCCCACTCTAAGAAAGTGAGTGAATTGTCTTTTCTGATCTGACGTACTTGAGTACCATTCACACCAAATATGGTAATTGTGCAACGTGCGGGCAGATTCGTAATCTTAACAATATTGTCCAATTGAGAATCTTCATAAAAGGAAGAACCATAATAAGGATTTGGAACAACTCGTATTAGATCAAGTGCCGATTCAGCTGTATTGAAATCTCCAATTTTTGTAGCTATATCTTTTGTAGAGAAAGAATATCGAGGATTACCACCATTCTCTCCATTTGGAGTTACAAAGTTTCCAAAAGGACGATCCATTCTCAACTTCACAGTTATTTCAGAAGGCATAAATGTATATGGGTCTGCCTCAAAACCAGGAACAGCTATTGGAATAGAGCACCACATTAAAGCACGATTCATATAGGTTCTGAACAACACATTTGCAGGACTATCTAACCAATCTTTCATTGGCCAATCTTCAGGATTATCGCCTGTGTACGTAATATTTCTTGACTGAGTACCAATTCTAGCTCTTGGCGCCCAAACATATAAATAGTGCTGACCACCCATAACAACACCATTATTCACGGCATTCCCTGGCCGCTGAATGATGGTACTCGATGGATTGAATAACATATCGCCACCATTTTGACCTATTAACCATGAATTCTCTCCAAAAGCCATACAAAGTCTTTCTCCTGTTTCAAGGCTAATTGCATATCCAGGGAAGTAACTCCAGCCCGTTTCAGTTGTGCTTCTTATAAGTTGATTTCCAACTAAATCCCATGACGACTGCTCACGCTGTCTCCACTTTTCTACACCATCTTGATTCAGCAATGCATCTTCACCCATTTCGAAAACAGGAACACGAGTCCATAAACTCTTATCATTTGTAAAGACAATATCTACAGAATGTATATCTCCAATATTTGGTCTAGCAGTAGTTGCCTCACTTAAGTTCATCGCTGGTCCATAACCCACTGTTGATGTGCTATAATCCGCATATAAGAAACTTGTATAAGCATAAGGACCCCACGTATTATCTGCTATGGTGCCATAGAAATTAAGAGGATCTCCTTCATAATCTTGATAGCTTTCGGCAGGCTCGGCTGTTGGAACTGTGTTACCTCCTGCTAATACCCAATTGAACGGATCGAATCCTGAACCATCTGGAATAAAGCTCAACCATGGGGCTTGTGGATTTGAATAGATTATCTCACCACTAATAACTCCATTGCTTCGATCACCTTCTTCATCGCCTCCTGGAGCAGTAGCATTCTCCACAGAAAGTGACATTCCGAGTCCTGGTATAATTTGTTCAGCTAAGATGGCTATACTCGTATCAGACTCTGCTACTAAGATACCCGTATTCACATTGAAAATAGACCATCTTGCATCGTTGGTAACGCCATCGAATTGGAGAATATAGTCGCCAGCTGGCACAGACTTAGGATCTACAACTTTAAGTTCTACTGGTGCAAAACCTCTTTCATATGTATATGTATCTGCTTTGAAGTTCGTAACGATCTCAGTAATACTTTCAGAAGTTAATTCTATTCTTCTTCCTCCATTACCCATTCCTTCTAGACGAGTAAGGTCTACACCATCTCCATAAGCTGCACCTAGAACAAGTCCTCTTTGCTCTGGCTGAACTAAATGTGGAATTCCCTGATACACTCTATTGTTTAAACGACCTGCTAAGTAAGGCACCTTTTGCTCTGTACCCGATGGAGCCGCTGAATAGCTAGAATAATCATTATGAGAATACGCTACCACTGTAAAGTAGTATTCCTTGTGATTCACTAATCTTCTGTCTCCCTGAGCGTATTGATCTTCTGAAATTCTGAAAGAGTGACGAAGACCTTCGTTTTCATAAGCCACCGTCATCAGTTGAGGAATATCAGCCTCAATAATCTCATCTCTTGTAAAATTCACAATTTTAGTTACTCCGTTCTTAATGTCACACTGTGCAACTAATCTTGCCTGCTCGGGATCGTAGATATCTGAGATGCTTACACTTGGTCCAGAAAGCTGAAACAATTGATATCCTTCAAAAGTGAAATTATAGTATTTAAGAGAATCCTCACGTGAAGTAAAACCTACCGCAGCCACGTGACGTGGAATGGTTGGATCAAATTCACGATAGCCCAATTGATAGTTATTCGATTCTTGTGGATTCGTAAAAGTGATTACCAATTCTCTATCCATCTCGATAATATCAACATTAGGAGAAGTTGGACCATCTAATACCTGAAAACAGTTATCAAATAAGTTCTGTGATTTATCGTCTGCAATAATCACCTTATCTACAGAGGCAAATAAATCATTGCTATTAAAATCTCTTGCCCAAACCACTCCAGTTGTAATGAAATTGATTGCTCCAGGTGCCAAAGAGAAAGGACCTGCTGAGTGAAGACCTCTTTTGTCTGCAAGATTTGCGGGAGACTCATACCAATTCACAGCTTCGAATGGAGCCGAATTTCCTGTAGTATCAAATGAAATACCTGGATACGCATAATTTGTACGAATACCTGTTCCATCGGCCGTGAAGCCATCACCATTACCAGTATTTCCTATTCCAGCAGGAGATTCAATTACCAAAGGATTACCATTTTTCCAGAACGCACGCATATAATTATAGAACTGTGCAGCATTGTCTGGATCCGTTGTTGGCTCAATATTCGTTGTACTTGCATTATTAAAGTACATGAAATGTGACATGATGATACGCTCATTTATACCCAATGTTGGATCTTCTGCAACACATCCACCTGTATTTGGATCGCGTATTCCATCTGTACAACCATCTCTATCATTGTCAATTCCGTCAAAGTAGTCGGCAAATGGACCCTGGAAAAAGTCAAATCCAACTGCTGGAGGATTCAAGCCATATCCAAACGCACCTTCGTCGTCTGCATCGCCATTGTAGCAGTAACCTAAACCTCTAGGAATATCACATCCAATAATATCGTCATTGGCATTTCCTAAGTCCGGATCAAACCAAGTTGAGAAGTAGGTATCGGTTAATCTAAAAGTAGATTTATTTAAAATTCTATAGTTGTTAAAGGTCATATTATTCACCTCATCATTGGTAGAGAAGGCGAAAGCCTGAGCACGAATTTCAAATCCTAATGCACCCGCTTGAGTCTCGGTATGTACATTTCCCCTATCGTTGTATACCCACCAAATAGTTTGATCACCATAAATCAAATCCACTTCTTTCTTTCTACAATCAAAGGCTTTGTCTAAGTCATAAGCAGGATAGTCTACAGTAGGATCATATACTTCGTCGCCATCGCGATCGATGAATGGAGCCAACTTATAAGGCAATTCTGCCTCGGCACCATTCCCTGGCCATTGTAAAATAGACTGAGGAATACTATATCCCGGGAAGGTGGTATTCTCATCGCAGTTTGGGTCATCCTTACACAAAAGATATGCTCTATGCTCCTCCACTTCTGATCTTAAGATCAACCAATGGCGGTCATACTTATCACAAATTGTCTTATCGGTAGTAGCCGTTCCATCGTTCGAAAGAGGCCCTGTCCAAAAGTCATTTCCTTTCTGACGATACGTCATAGCGGCCAACTTCAATTGGTTTCCTTCATCCACTCCTCCTAACCAGAGTGCACCAGCAAACATAGAGTGTTTGTTTTCTCCCTTTGGAATCTCATAACGCGCTTGGTTAAGATCCCACCACATATCACCTCCTCCTAGAATAGTTGCTCGAACATTATTAATATTCAAATCACTTTGAGCAGTAGCCGGAGAACATAATTCTGCCATAGCCTTCATTCCTGAAGAATTGAGATTTGTCTTGCCCCTAATTGGCGGTTCTTTTGCGCCGAGCTGAACTGCAAGCAGCAAGACTGAAAGTAAAATTGAGTACCTCATAATATGTGTGTAGAATTTATTGGCTCGAATTAAAAGTTAACCATAATACCAAGACGTGTTCTTCTCGGCAAACTGAAATTGGATGGATTCACGACAGCCACATTGTATAGATCAATAAATGACTGGGTGCTGATTTGCGACTCTATAACGTTTTGCGCTTGCGCAGATGTTAAGTAACCATCATCGTCAGGACTTCCGGAGTAAGGATATACGTTTAATATATTACGTGTATCTAGTAAGTTCTGAACCTGGATGTATACTTCCATTCCCAAAGACTTGTTCTTGTCTTTACCATACTTCACATCCCACTGCTTATTAAGACGCATATCTATTCTAAACTGCCAAGGCAATCTAGATCCATTGATCTGACCATCTAGCAATACGCTACTAGAAGCGGCGGTAAGTGAAGTCGCCTGAACTCTTCTTGAGTAAGGAGTTCCAGAGAAAGTATTGAATACCATATTCAAACCTGTTCTCTCAAAAATCTTCTTATCCCACCATACTGGACCAGTGTATGCATTCCCTTTTCCGAAACGATAGTCAAAATTCATTACGATAACGTGTCTCGAATCATAATCAAGAGGCAAGATGTAACGAAGGTTCGGCTGACCAGAGCGCGCAATGTTTACTCCAGAGTTTGGTCCAGAACCTGAACCTTGTGCAAACTGAAGGGTATACTGTGCGTTGATGGATATGTTATTTGTTCTGCGCATCTCATAAGACAAAGACAAACCTTTTACCGTACCAAAGTCTTGATTGCTATACGTAACATACGTAATAGGATATGCCTCATTCAAGGAAACCGTCTGTAGCATATCACGCATCTCACGATAGAAAGCTGAAATAGTTAAACTTGATTTCGTATTCAGTCTTTGTTGGAAACCCAATTCGTATTCCGTTGTTTTTTGTGGAAGCAAGTTTGGATTGCTGAAAGTACCTGAATTGTTCTGCACCTGCAGTTGAAGTAACTCCAACAGATTCAATCTAGATAAACCTGCATCCGGACGCTGAACTAATACGTCATAGTGAGCCAAGAATAATGCATCCTCATTAATTGGGAAGTTAAAAGAGATACGTGGCATTACATTGATTTGTGGAGTATAGTCTACAAAAGACTCTGCGCTCAAAGTCTGACCATCAGAATCTGCGTTAAAAAGGTATGGCTTAATACCTCCAGAGGCATCTGCAATACGCTTTGGATTTGCTTGTGGGCTACCATCTGGATTGTACCAGTTTCCTCCACTTCTGAAACCGGTGATTTCACTTGGATTCGCGATATCGTTTACATAAACAACATAGTCACTTCCAATAGAGTTCGGTATCTCTGTGTTTTGTAAAGGCGTTCCTCCTAAATCATCCACGGTACGAGCTGGATACAACAAATAAGGATCTTTCAAAACAGGCTGGTTCGCATCGTACCTATCTACACGTATTCCTACTTGGAAGTATAAATCTTCGATTGAGAACTGATCTTGAATATAACCCGCAATATATATTGGTTCAAATGGAGCAATCTCTCTCGTTAAATTCCCATCGGAGTCGCGCTTATTAAAGAAATCATTTAAACCTGGTTTGTTGCTCAATATATTACCGGTATAATCATAACCATAATAACCTACATACTGAGTTCCTCCTAAGTTGATCAATTCATCTGCAGAGAACATATCCAATGAGTAGAAGCTTGGATCATAGCTATTGACATCCAACCAATCCAAGCCATTCGGATCCAATCCTAATTTCTCACGAACCTTTCTGTCAAAAGTTCTTGGCTTGCTAGCATCAAACAGACGAGAGTAGTTAATGGTATCTTGGAATACACCGAAGGCATCATACACCGGCATTGGATTGCCAAAGTCTAATTCACGAATATGATCATTCTGTAATAAGAACATTTGACTCCATAAACCTCGTGGTGCTAAACCGTAAGAACGGTCAACCCTTTGCTCAAATTCAAATCCAACGATAATCGAGTGATTCTTAATATCGAAAGTAGAACTCGCTGTAACGCGGAACTGAGAACTTTGAGACTCATTATAACCCGATTGAACCGCACCTACATTACCCCAAAGTCCGTTGTAAACACTATTTGGATTATCTCCATTAATAAGTGCGTTACCCTGACGAAGGAAGTCACGACTTGCCGTTGAACCCTGAATTAAACCCTGATCTAAGAAATCGTAGAAAGACTGGGTATAGTTAGAGAGAATTGGATTGTGTGGAGAAGGCTGGAAGTAAACTGCAGTATCTAAATAAAGAATGTGTCTCCATCCATTCAAACCCGATGCGGTATCCTCTCCAAATCCATACAATCTAGTCTGGTAAGTGTCAAAAGTTCCAACATGACCGTATTGGAAGAAGTTCTTTCCAAAACGAGAATCTTGACTCTGACGATTGTTTCTAGTATAGTCTACTTGTATAGAGTAGAATGCATTTGAAATAAGTGATGAAGAACTCTCACCTTCCTCTGCTGCTTCTTCTGCCGTTTTATTCGAGTTGGAAAATGACTGCTGGAATCTTGCGAAAGCGGTCCAGTCTGAGTTGTTAAATTCACCAAAATTATCATAGTTAAAAAGCGAGTTGGAGAAACTTACGTTTTTTCCTTGACGCATATTAAATCTACCTCCTAAGGCTAAAGTAGTGCTCTTGCTTGTTTTAAAGTTTAGGTTACCATTTAATCGAACCTCCCAGTTTTGTGCGTTTTGACGGGCTTGCTGAGTTTCTAAATCATCTCCGGTTATAAATTCTGCGCGATTCAATACTCCAATACCTGCAAGGGCTGGTCTAACAGGATTGGCTTGAAGATCAGCCAAAACATCGTCTTTAACCTTATATACTGGAACACCAGCAGGTCTGCTATCGTCTTGAATCTGGAATTCACCTGCAAATAAGAAACCTGCTTTGGTTTGATTTCCTTTCTTCCATATTGGGCCTCCTGTGGTTAAACCTAATAGATGATAGTTGTAATCGTCGAAAAGAGATGAAGTTAAATATTCTATTGCTCCAAAATATTCAGAGGAAGGTCCGCGAGTAGTGGTAGAAATAACACCACCTGTTGCATCACCATATTGAGCAGGTAATCCACCCGTAATAACGGTAGTAGACTGAATTGCAGACTGCGGAAGATTAACGCTTCCCCTTACTTTAACACCGTCAATAAAATAAACCGTTGTACCATCTCTTGCACCACGTATAAAGGTTCCTTGTCCTTCATCAGCTTGGAAAACACCGGCTGTCTGTGCAGCAACGGAAGCAATATCGCGCACTGCCATATTCATAACATCCTCACCGGAAACAGTTTTGGCTGTTTTTGTTCCATCAATTAAGGGGGCTTGCCAAATTACTTCGATATCTTGAAGCATCTCTGAAGAAGTATTCATCCCTATATTCAATACCCTGGGCCTATCTGAATCTACAACCACTCCACGAGCAACATAGTCAGCATAACCCGCATATAAACAATAAACATCGTACTTACCAGCAGTAACTGGGTTGATGTTGTAATTACCATCCATATCGGTTGTACCGGATTCGATGATGGTCTCTCCCTTTTTTATTATTACTGGAGCAAAGGGAATGGTTTCTCCATTGGAGTCATCCGTTACCTTTCCTTTTAATGATCCTGGGCGAGTTTGTCCAACCGCCAAAAGGGAAAAAATGATCAATCCTAAAGTTAATATCCTCTTAAACATGGACGGTGCATTATTTTGCGTTCGGAATGTTAATGAAGGGCTAATATATAGAGAAAACCTAGTGTCAAATTCCAATACTTATAAGAATTTGTCGTTATATACCTTAATGCCCCTGATTAACAGTTAGTTTTTTAATTTTGCTCTCTCTTAATTCGTCAAAATGTTCGTTAACAATTGGCGAATTAACAAGTCTCTAACATATGATACGCAGAGTTTCGCTCTTAGGTTTGGTGATATTGCTTTTTTCTTCTTGTACAAAGAATACTCAGAATGTGTTGCCGTACACACCAGTGAGCGAATCGTTGTCGATTGCTGAGCCATCTAATTTTCCTCTAACTGCCCAAGGTGGATGGGTCTACCATCCAGGTGGATTGAGAGGATTGATCGTTTATCGTCAAACTTTTACAGGAGGAATAGACGATTTCAAGGCATACGATAGAGCTTGTCCACGTCATTACGGACAAACATGTGCTATTTTGGAAATAGATAATACCGATCTATATCTCAAATGTGAATGCGATGATAGCCGATGGCTTCTATTAAATGGTTTCCCTGAAAAAGAAGACTCTGGATTTATTCAAGAATACGAGACCGTATTTACCAATGGCGTGGTTGTCGTTACCAATTAGTTCTCAAAGACCACAATAAGGATTTCCACTTCCTATTATTAAAGTGAATTCAATGGATTCATTGCCGTATCGCTTAACCGTTTATAATGGAATTGCGCTTTATTTCAAACTATAGTGGAGCAAATACGAATAAAAAAAAGCCCCTTGCATTTTAGAAATGCAAGGGGCTCCATACTAAATAGCACTGTTAAAAATCTATTTCGCCTCTAAAAGAGGTATTTCTAGAGCCAGCTCTGCATTTATCAATGCTTCAATCTTATTCTCTGCTTGAAAATACAAAGCTGCCTTGGTTGGCGAAACTACTTTTTTAAACTTCTTGAAGTACTTTTTCTTCAGTTTGGTCAAACCGGATTGGTAAGACAGGTAATTTTTAAACATTCCCTCCGCCTTCTCATCGTTCATGCTATCGAAGTTGTTAGCATAGTCCTTAATTACCTCGACTTGCTCAGAATGCACATTGTATAATGCCATTTGATACTCATTATAGAGTGTCCAAAATGGGCCGCTTTCTGATTCAGACAGCATCATTACATCCCCAATAGCTGCCTTCTTCTCCATTTTCAACACATCTCTAGCAAGCTCTATATAATCGTTCTGCGACTGTGCAGTCGAGAATAATCCAAAAGCCATAAAAGCCAATACACTCAAAAATAGTTTCATACTTTTCATTTCACCTTAATTTTAATTCGGCAAAATTACTCCCTATTATAGAAAAAGCCTAATGCCGATTAAAAGAGTAAAACGCGTTTAGTGGAAATATTTCTTTCTTCTTCCGCTATAATTAGATATACCCTTTTGGACACATCACTTAAATCTGGAGTGGCTAAATAAGGGCTGGAATCAAATTCCTTCTACTTCAAACCTTTTAGGTTGTAAACGGCAAATTGGGCTTGCCTCCTATTACTCCTTATATGCAGTACCATTGGTTGGATTTAGATAAGCCACCCATTGGAAAGATAGAAAGGGGTTCTTCTAAGTGCCGATGCCATTTGGATAGGAAAGCACGGTTCCTTCCTCAAGAGAATCAGTGGGTACGATTGGATTGTATATTGCCGGCTGCGCCCAATTTGTGAAACTCTACTCCTACAGCATCCCTTCCATAGCTTTTCCACGCATTATGTAAAGCGCTTCGCTAAAAATCCATTCATCATTTATTGCAAGAGAATATTCAAACTGCGATCCACCCGATCTTTCTTGTGGAACCAACTCTAGAATTAAACGCATCATCGGATAGACAAAAAAATGAAAAAGAATCGATGATTATTTCTGACGGGGAGCTTTCGATGGTATCGGCTTCGAAATCCAATCACAGCATATTGGGCTCCTGAGTGAAGGCTCTAAAGTGGCCTTTATTTGTCCATAAGCTAATTCCGTCTGCAGCTTGAGAATATACAAGGTATTGAGAAGGCGCCTCTCTCTTTCTAGCATAGCCGATACCTCCATTGCTTCCGCTCCATCCCGAAATACTTCCCTTTGTGTTTCGGAAGAGAAAAGCGAGTTACAAAACGGAATCCGTTATTCGAATTCCGCCATACGACCGAATGTGGAAGCGGGTGGAATACGGATCGTTTCCGAGAGGAGTCATGAGAATACTCGAATCTGCAGATCCGCATCCATCTTTAGTACATTTCCTGTCGCCGGTATGGGTGCTATTCTGTGTAATTACGCCTGCATGCGCATGTACATTTCCAAAAAAATCGGCCAAACCATCATTTCCAGCCAATACATTGAAATAGATCGTAATGTCATCATCGGATACAGACACGTGTGAAACCACACTTACTTAGATTGAAGACTTGGAGTAATTACGAAAAAACCAAGGGATAGAAAAATAGTCTAAAGCCCAAACAGGCTTATCAGAATTAAAGCTTGAAATAAATTTAAGTAGTGTATTGAATGTCTTGTTCGTCGAATACGATTCCAAATTCGGCTAATTCGGCCAGCATTGGGTTGTAGATTTCTGGGGTAATGGGCAATTGAACACCTGGAGAATGAATAATTCCCTCAATAATTAATCGCGTAGCAATTCCTACTGGCAAACCAACTGTTTTTCCCATTGCTGTATTTAGCTCATCCTCTCCCAAGGTTACCATACTAGAAACCTTCATCTTTAATTCATCCTTCAGGCGATATCCAAATTTATGATGCATTACGATCATGTCTTTATCGCCTTCATTCATTTTCCATTTTTCCTCTAATCTTTTCTGAAGAATTTGAGCGGGCGTGGCATTTTCGAGACCAATGGGATCTGAATCTAATAATCCTAGCCAATCTATTTTCTCCATTAGATCGCTGTCTTGTGGAATATTGAGATAATGCATGAACTTCAACTCTACACTATCCGTTGGGTGATAAGCCAAAAACAAATTGGTGAATTGCCGATAGGTCATATCTGCAGAATGGGCTATTTGATAGTTATCGTCTGTCATTCCAAGAGAAACCAAAGTTGCCCAAGCTCTACAGAATCCTGGTCTGCGCAAGGTTCCTCTGTAAATAGTAGAGATATCTTCCATTCCATACACTTTGCGGTATTTCAAAGAGTCTCTATTTGCATAGCCTTCAAACCGACCATAGTCCCCTACTTCTATTATTTCAGTTCTTCTGAAAACCTTGTGATATGGAATGTACTTGTACTGGTCCTCTTGGCGGAATTTCACCGCTCCTCCTGCACCGGCTAGAACAACATTTCTTGGATTCCAAGTGAACTTATACTTCCATGGATTATGATCGCTTCCTGGGGCAGGAAGTCCACCTGTGAAGGATTCAAATAAAGTCATTTCTCCGCCCTCCTTTCGGATTTCATCAATCACCTTCATGGCCGATAAATGATCGACTCCTGGATCGACTCCAATTTCATTTAATAGAATAACCCCTGCTTCTTTAGCTCTCGCATCAAGCGCTTCCATTTCAGGAGAAATATAGCTAGCCGTTACCATATGCTTTCTCAGCGCAATACAGTCTTCGGCTACTTGAACATGCATGTGTGCAGGCAACATAGACACTACAATATCAGCCTTGCTTATTGCGTGTACTCTTGATATATCATCTCTAACGTCTAAAGCAATTGCTTCGCCTCTAGACATTTGCTTCACTTTTGATTGAGCAAGTTCGAGGTTCTGATCAGCGACAACTATATGCCAATTAGCGTTCTCAGCCTTCTGAATTAAGTATTGAATTAGGCTTCCTGTAGACCTGCCTGCACCAATGACTAAAATGTTAAGCATACTGTTAATTTGTGCGCAAAGGTAAATCGCATAGCACTCTTGCAAACTGTACTTTTGAGCAGTGAACAAGCGAATTTTTCTCTTCTTTTTCCTAACACCACTTATGGTGCTGTGTCAAAGCACCTTAGTAATTATTAGCGAAGGTATTTGTGGGAAATTGAGCGTGAATGACGGCGCCTCTCTGTATTGCAAATCGTATTGGTTGCTTGAATCATTGCCTGCATCCGAATTGAAAATCACCTATATCTTAAAATTGGGCGAGGATGAGAAAACACTGCATCGTACGATTCAGGTAGATGGTAAATCAGACTTTGTTTATTATATCGAAGAGATAGCTCCTTTTGCTTTCCGCTTTCGCTACCGAGGAGATCAGGTGCCTGCTAAAGACTATGCTTTATTTAATGAGGGAAGGATAATCGCATCCACTTTAGAGCCTCCATTGGATCGCTTACCTATAGAAGATATAGAGGCAGATAGCCTCGGTTTGAATGCCCTTATGCTGGAAGTTATTGTGGCAGATAGTTCGGAGACTGTTCCCGTAGTGGAAAAAAAAGACACTGTTAAGAGAATAGAAATCGTACAGCCGCCTATTCCAAGCCTTCAGCCGAATAATATGGCAAAGTCAATGCTTAAAGGTGAGCACATTGTAAATGAATTCGATCGTTTTCTTTTTTGTAAAAGAATGGCAATGGGAAGTGAAAAGCTAGATGAGGATTGGGTTCGTCATCTTTGTTCAATCCTTCGTTACGATCAATCTCGTCTCGACTTCCTACGAAGTATTGCGCCTCGATATGTAAATAACGAATGGTTTGAAGGCTTACAAGACGTATTGAAATTTGATGCGCTGAAACTAGAATTTATTCAAGTAATTAAAGATAATAAACTAGATGAATAGAACATTCTTAAGATTTGCCATAATTCTGGGCGCCACAGCTGTAGGATTAGGCGCTTTAGGGGCACATTCGCTGAAAGAAATTCTATCTACTGAATCTTTAAATAGTTTTGAAACAGCGGTTAGATACCAACTGTTCCATGCCCTATTATTGCTTATTCTGTCCTTGTATTCAGGTGATTACGATTTTAAGTGGCCTTTAAGAATCGTATTTATTGGCACACTGTGTTTTTCTGGATCTATTTACCTCTTGATCCTGAATGATCAATTAAATTGGGGGTTAAATTTTCTTTGGCCTATCACTCCAATTGGGGGTATAACTCTCATCTCAGGGTGGTTGAGTTTGTTTTCAATTAAGAGAGTATTGAAAAGTTGCTAAATAATTCTAATATAAAGCAGTGTTTGCAAAAACAGTTTGAAGTACATTTGACCCTTTAATAGTGAATAAAAAATCCCCCACTATGAGTTATACGGAAGGCATTAAACCTGCTTCTGCCAGTCTTGCAGACTATGGCATCAAAGGAGCTATGGAGCAATGGAACCTATACCCAGCAACCCTTTCAAAGATTGCAATTGATAAAAAAATGGCAACAAAAGCCTCTTCTGGTGCCATTGCTGTGAATACTGGTGAGTTTACGGGTAGATCCCCAAAAGACCGCTTTATTGTTGAGGATGACTTAACCCGCGAATCCATTTGGTGGGGAGATATCAACATTAAATTCCCCGCAGACAAGTTTGATCAGCTTGCTGAAAAAATGGCTGACTACCTTTCTGGAACGGAGCTTTATGTGCGTGACGCTTTTGCGTGTGCAGATGAGAACTACAGACTAAAGGCACGTGTGATAAATGAATATCCATGGTCGAATCAGTTCGTTAGCAATATGTTCATTCAACCGAATGAAGAGCAGCTAAAGAACTTTGATCCAGATTGGGTTATTCTAAATGCTCCGGGTTTTAAAGCCAATCCAGCAGTTGACGGCACACGTCAACACAATTTTTCAATTTTAAACTTCAGTAAGAAAATGATCCTAATTGGAGGATCTGCTTATACAGGTGAAATTAAAAAAGGTGTTTTCTCGGCCCTGAACTTCATCCTTCCTCATTTGAGAAATACACTGAGCATGCACTGCTCAGCCAATGTTGGAAAGAACGACGATACGGCAGTCTTCTTTGGCTTGTCTGGAACCGGAAAAACAACTTTGTCTGCTGATCCAAAAAGAGCCTTAATTGGCGATGATGAACATGGATGGAGTGGAGAAAATACGATCTTCAATTTTGAAGGTGGATGTTATGCAAAGGCAATCGATTTAAGTGCCGAGAAAGAGCCCGATATCTTCCGCGCCATTCGCCCCGGTGCTATTTTAGAAAACATCGTTTATAAGAAGGGCACAAATGAAGTAGATTTCGAGGATGGTTCTATTACAGAGAATACCCGTGTTAGCTACCCAATTAATTTTATTGATAACATAGTTCAGCCTTCAATAGGAAGAAACCCAAAAAATATCTTTTTCCTTACGGCTGATGCTTTTGGAGTATTGCCTCCTATTAGCAAGCTTACTCCTGGACAGGCTATGTATCACTTCATTTCAGGATATACAGCTAAAGTGGCTGGAACGGAAGTAGGTGTAACAGAACCTCTTCCTTCTTTCTCTGCTTGTTTTGGAAAGGCATTTATGCCTTTGCATCCTTCTGTTTATGCAGAAATGCTGGGTAAAAAGATGCAAGAAGCCGGCGTAAACGTTTGGCTAATCAATACAGGATGGTCTGGTGGATCATATGGAACAGGAGATAGAATCAAGCTGCGTTTTACACGTGCTATGATTACCGCTGCTTTAGAAGGCAATCTAGAAAATGTTCCATTTACAGAGCATCCTATCTTCGGATTGAATATGCCAACCGATTGTCCTAATGTTCCAAATGAGCTGTTAAATCCAAGAGGAACGTGGTCAGATGCAGCTGCGTATGATAAGCAAGCCCAAGATTTGGCAAATAGATTCCATAAGAATTTTATTCAATTTGCAGACAATTGCAATGATGAGATTTTAGCTGGTGGACCCAAAGCCAAAGTCACTGTTTAATTAGTAAATAGCATTTTCAAAAAAGGCCGCCCATTGGGCGGCCTTTTTTATGCTATATACTATACCTTCTTGCTTGAGGCCATAGAACCCTCTTTATAAAATAATTCTATAGCGCTTCCCATCCTTTAATATCAAATACTTAGAATTCAAGTATTTCCTCTCTACTTCCTTGCCCTTTTTTTTACCCCCCCCAATTGCAATCATACGCTTTCTATATACAGTCTAAATCAGACCATCGCATTGTCGTCCTATGCCCATATTAATCCCATTTTGGGAATATTTGACCCAAAAATGGAAAAATCATCCCAATATAGATAGCTCTATTTCTTATTAATAAATACTTAATCTATTGTAAGATAGTTTCTTATGATGGTAAATATTCTGAGCGGCACACGATTAGCTTACTAAATAGTGCACGAAAAAAGTATTATTATGAAAATCTGGACCGCTATTATGATTGTGACGCTTGCTACTCTTTCCTTCTCTTGTCAGAAGGACAAAGATATTATGGCTTCCGCACCAACTTCCACCAACTTGATGGATGATTTGAATGTACCTGAAAACTTTCAATGGAGAACAGACCAAGTCGTTAAAATGAGATTGGGAGTTCAATACACAGGTTTGGTAGAAATTAAAAGAATGGACGGTTCCGTTGCTCTTAGAGTAAATGTTCAAGGCAACCAACCTATGAATGTTCAATTCGGACTACCGGATCACCAAGAAAAAGTAATGGTCGTATACAATGGTAATAGTGTGGAATTGCAACTTACTGGAGGTATACTAAACTACTCGTTTACAGGAAAAACAAATGCTATAGCCGCGTAACTAGTAGAATAAACAATAGCATCTGCCCTACCGAAAAATGAAAAGAATAATATCAAAAAATGTGAGGCCAAAACTTCACAATCCCTTGATAGCTCCGTTATTCATTGGATTATGGCACATACTATTTCAAAGTCGTCTTTTAAACGCAGAGAACGC